>Ga0079305_1000296_pt1 | contig 115415 bp, 114 predicted proteins | sample LMS_cellobiose_e_FD_79183 | JGI IMG/M metagenome (GOLD analysis project Ga0079305, IMG submission 79183) | Rumen-fistulated moose microbial communities from Alaska, USA - LMS_cellobiose_enrichment | ecosystem: Host-associated > Mammals > Digestive system > Stomach > Rumen fluid ...
CGAAAATAAAGTCCTATCATTTTTCGCGGGAGCATGTATCACGCGCTTGTGCCCTGCGGGTAAAAAATACTTTACGCGGAGCGCGCGTGCGACCAAAGGGAGTGCGCGAAGCGGAGTGCGATCCCTCTCCGACGAGAAACCAGCGAAGCGTTTCTCGTCCCCAGCGTGTCGACTTTGTCGACACGCTGAAAAACGGGCGGTTTTTTGACCGCCCGTTTTTCAGATTTTTTCCCCGAAGCGCCGCTCGTAGAGCCGCGCCAGCCCCGCCTTCCAGCACAAAAACAGGGCTATCGCCTCGCCGACCGCCGTCTGCGCGATCTGGAACGGGAGCTTTAAAACGGCGTATTCCGGCGTGCCGTAGATAAACGCCCGGCCGAACGTGTACCCCGCGACGGTGATGATAAGTCCCAAAAGCGCCCCTATGACCGAGGCCGCCTCGCGCCGCCCCTTGAGCATCCGGTGCGCGCAGAGCGATATGACGGCGGCCTGCACGCCGTGCGTCACAAGCGACACGAACATCGGGGCGGGATAAAAGAGCATATCGCCCAAAAACGCGCCGATCCCGCCCGCGAGGAACGCGCAGAGCGGATCTAAAAGCACGGCCGCCATGCAGATGACGATGTCGTTTAAGTACATATGCCCGCCCGGTACGGGCACGCTCAAAATACTCATGCTCAAAATCACGTTCATCGCCATAAAAAGGGCCGTCAGCGTCAGTTTTCGGACATTGATTCTCGATCTGTTCACGATCCATGCCTCCTTGACTTTTGATGAGCATGAATATATACTCTTTTTGGTCTGTATCATACTACCAGTTTTATTATTTTTTATATAACCAGATCGGAGGAACCATGGCTTACACCGTTAAAAAAGACGCCCGCGACAGCGCCTATATCCAGCTCTACCGCCAGCTCCGGCAGGACATCGTGGAGGGCGTTCTCCCCACAGGCGCGCGGCTCCCCTCCAAGCGTCAGCTCGCCGCCGAGGCGGGCGTCAGCGTCATCACCGCCGAGCACGCGATCGGCCTGCTCGTGGACGAGGGGTATGCCGTCCCGCGCGAGCGGAGCGGCGTCTACGCTTCGTTCGGCGGGAGCGCGCCGCTGCCGCGCGCCAGGCTGGAGGAGATGCGCGTCCCCAGCGCCCCGCCGGAGGATTTCCCCTTCTCCGTGCTGGCCCGCGTGATGCGCCGCGTCCTCTCCGAGCGCGGTCCCGACATTCTCGTCAAGTCCCCGGCGCGAGGGTGCGCGGAGCTGCGCGCGGCGATCTCCGCGTATTTAGCGCGCAGCCGCCGGATAAAGGTCGCGCCGGAGCAGATCGTGGTCGGCTCCGGCGCGGAATACCTCTACGGGCTGGTGGTGAAGCTCTTCGGGCGCGGCGGGCAGTACGCGCACGAGTCGCCCTGTTATGAGAAGATACGGCGCGTCTATGAGGCCAACGGCGCCGACTGCGTCTTTCTCCCGCTGGCGGAGGACGGCATCGAGAGCGCGGCGCTCGACGCCTGCCGCGCCGGGCTCCTGCACGTCACGCCGTATCACAGCTTCCCCAGCGGCGTGACGGCGTCGGTCTCGAAGCGGTACGAATATGCCGCGTGGGCTCGCGCGCGCGACGCTTTTCTCGTGGAGGACGACTATGCCTCGGAATTTTCGTCGGCGGGCGGGCAGATCGACACGATCTTCTCCCTCGCGCCGGAGCGCACGATCTACATCAACACGTTTTCCAAAACGCTCGCGCCCTCGATGCGCATGGGCTACATGGTCCTGCCGGGGGCCCTGCTGGCGCTTTACGAGGAGCGCGTGGGCTTCTTTTCCTGCACCGTGCCGCTTTATGAGCAGCTCGTCTTATCGGAGTTTATCGAAATGGGCGAGCTGGAGCGGTATATAAACCGCAGGCGGAAAAAGCTGCGGCAGGCGGGGAAATAATACCGAACCGGCAGGGAACACATGGCGTCCCCTGCCGGTCGTTTGTTTTTCCTTTTATTTGCTCGCGTACAGCGCCTTCATGCCCTTGTAGGTCATATAGCAGTCGAGCTTCGCCACCAGCTCGCAGGGCGCGTGCATCGAGAGCACCGGAACGCCCGCGTCGATGGTGTCGATATTGCGCTTGGCCATGTACATGGCGACCGTGCCGCCGCCGCCCTGATCGACCTTGCCGAGCTCGCCCATCTGCCAGACGACGCCGTTCTCGTCGAAGAGGCGGCGTATCCTCCCCACGACCTCGGCGGAGGCGTCGGACGAGCCGGATTTGCCCCGCGCGCCGGTGAATTTCGCGATGCCGACGCCGTAGTTGACCTTCGCGTTGTTGCGCTTGTCCGACACCTCGGGATAGGTCGGGTCGAACGCGCTCGTCACGTCGGCGGAGATGCAGAAGGAATGCTGGAAGCAGTGATAGACGTCCGTCCCCTCCGACGCGCAGAGGTCGGCTATAAAGCACTCGAACGCCTCGGACTGCATACCGGAGACGCCCTCGGAGCCGATCTCCTCCTTGTCGGCGAGGATGCACACCGCCGTCTTTTCCGGCGCTTCGGTATCGAGGATGGCCTGCAGCTCGGCGAAGGCGCAGACGCGGTCGTCGTGGCCGTAGCCCGCGATGAAGGAGCGGTCGAGGCCCGCGTCGCGCACGGGCGCGGCCGGGACGGCCTCCAGCTCGGCGGAGAGGAAATCCGCCTCCGTGATGCCGTATTTCTCGTTTAAGAGCTTTAAAACGGCCAGCTTGACGCGATCCTTGCCCTGATCCTCGGCATCGGGGAGGCTGCCCGCGACGATATTCAGGGCTTCGCCCGTGATGCCCTCCGGCAGCGTCTTTTTATTCTGGTCGGCGGCAAGATGCGGCAGCAGGTCCGTGATGAGGAGCACGGGGTCGTTTTCATCGCGGCCGATGACGACCTCGACCTTCTCCCCGTCCTTCTTCACGACGACGCCGTGGAGCTCGAGCTGCGTCGTGACCCACTGGTATTTGCGGATGCCGCCGTAATAATGCGTCTTAAAAAGCGCGATGTCGCTGTCCTCATAGAGCGGCGACTGCTTTAAGTCGAGCCGCGGCGAGTCGACGTGCGCCGCGCCGATGTTCACGCCCTCGGCAAGCGGCCTTTTCCCGACGATCGCCAGCATGAGCGCCTTGCCGCGCACGGAGCGGTAGAGCTTGTCGCCCGGCTTCACGGGCTCCCGGCCGTCATAGGCGCGAAAACCTGCCGCCTCGGCGAGACGGATGCCCTCGCGCACGGCCTCGCGCTCGGTGCGCGCGGCGTTGAGAAAATCCTTGTACAGGCCGCAATAGTCCTCGCAGGCCTTCTTTTCCGTGCCGTCGATCAGGTCGGCGGCGTGCTTCTGTTCGTAAAAAAGTTCTTCACGCGTCATGTTTCGTTTACCTTCCTATGATACTTAAAAAATAATTTCTGCATTTTTCTTCAAAGGCCGCCCGGTCGCCGTCGTTTTCCAGGACGACGTCGCACTTTTCCCTGTAGTATTCGTCGTCGTGCTGCGCTTTTATGCGCATCAGCGCGTATTCCTCGCTGATCCCCTCGCGGGCCATCAGCCGCCGGACGCGCTGGGAAATGGGCGCCGTTACGCCCACGATGACGTCGCACGTGTCCGCGAGCCCGCTCTCGATGAGCGCGATCGCGTCGATGGCGTACAGGTCGCGGCCGGCCCTTTTCTCCCGCTCGATATCCGCGAGCACCTCGCGCACGACGAAGGGGTGCGTCACGTCGTTGAGCTCCCGGAGCCTCGATTCTTCGCTGAAAACATAGCGCCCCAGCTTTTTCCGGTCGAGCCGCCCGGCCGTGACGGTCCCCGGGAAGCGCTCGCCGATCGCCGCGATCATCTCGTGCGACGAATCGAGCAGGTCGTGATAAAGCCCGTCGCAGTCCACGATGCGCGCGCCGAGCTCGTGCAGCACGAAAAGCGCCGTCGTCTTCCCCGAACCTGTGCCTCCGGTTATCCCTATGATCTTCATGACGTCCTCCTTTCAGCGCACCGTTTTTATGCCTGTCCTGCTCTCTATCTCCTCGTCGGAGAGCCCGCCGGCCCTCAATATCCTGTACGGCTTTTTCGTCATGTCCACGATGGTGGACTCCACGCCGACGGCGCATCTCCCGCCGTCGATCACGCAGTCGATCCGCCCGTCAAAATACGCGAGCACCGTCTCCGCGTCCTTGGGGCTCTTTTCCCCCGACGGATTGGCCGACGGCGCCGCGAGCGGCACGCCGGCGAGCCGGATAAGCTCGAGCGTCAGCGCCTGATCGGGACAGCGTATCCCCACGGTGTCCCCCCCCGCCGTCACGACGGACGGCACGCTGGCCCTTTTCGGCAGTATCAGCGTCAGCGGCCCCGGGAAAAAGGCCGCGGCGAGCTTATACGCGTCCTCCGGGATATCGCGGCAGAGGCCCTCCGCCTGCTCCATGCCGGAAACAAGGAGGCTGATCGGCTTCCCTTCCGGGCGGCCCTTGACCTCATAGAGCTTTTCGACGGCGGCTCCGTCGAGGCCGTTCGCCGCGAGGCCGTAAACCGTCTCCGTCGGCACGGCGACGAGGCCCCCGTCCCGGATGATCGCCGCGGCCGCCTCCACGCGGCCATCCCTGATCACAAGCGTCTCCACGGCGTCACCACGAGGAGAGGACGCCTTCGACCGTGGCGAGGAACGCTTCCTCCCCGACCGTGTTGATCTTCAAAAACATGGCCTGGCTGCCCCCCGACGTCACGACCGAGACGCAGACGTCCCCGTCGCGGCCGAAGACCGTCACGTTCATGCTCACCCGGTTGCTGCCGAACATGCTGTACCGCTCGTACACGCGGACGGCGCAGCGGGTATCGCCGGACTCGAAATCGCTGCCGTCCTCGAAGCTCGCCGAGACGCTCTTCTGCATCACGGTGTCGTGGATGCGCCGGAGCACCTCGTCAAAGCCCGCGTTCAGCCTGTATTCTCTTTTCGCCATGCTTATCCCTCCTCCGCCTGTGCGCGCAGCTTTTCCGCCTGGTCGGCGGTAATGAGCGCATCGATGAGCTCGTCGAGATCGCCGTTGATGATCGCGGCGATATTGAAGTTCTTGATATCCCCCGCGAGGCGGTGATCCGTCACGCGGTTCTGGGGAAAATTATAGGTGCGCACGCGCTCCGAGCGGTCGCCGGAGCCGATCTGGCTCTTCCTCTCGGCGGCGATGGCGGCGTTCTGCTTCTCCCTCTCCGCCTCGCAGAGCTTGGAGCGCAATATTTTCATCGCCCTGTCCTTGTTCTTATACTGGCTGCGCTCGTCCTGACATTCCACGACGACGCCCGTGGGCAGGTGCGTGATGCGGATGGCGCTCTCCGTCTTGTTGACGTGCTGGCCGCCCGCGCCGCTGCTGCGGTAGGTGTCGATCTGGAGGTCCTTCGGGTCGATCTCGAACTCCACATCCTCGACCTCCGGCAGCACCGCCACCGTGGCCGCCGACGTCTGGATGCGCCCGCTCGACTCCGTGACCGGCACGCGCTGCACGCGGTGGCCGCCGGACTCGAACTTCAGGCGCGAATACGCGCCCTCGCCCTCTATAAGGAAGCTGACCTCCTTGATGCCGCCGAGCTCCGTGTCGTTCACGTTGACGATCTCCAGCTTCCAGCCCTTCCTGTCGGCGTACATGCCGTACATCCGGAAAAGGTCGGCGGCGAAGAGGGCGGCCTCCTCGCCGCCGGTCCCCTCGCGTATCTCCATGATAACGCTTTTCTCGTCGTTCGGGTCCTGGGGGAGCAGCAGGAGCTTGAGCTCTCCCTCCGTCCTGTCCATCTCGGCGCGGGCGCGCTCTATTTCCTCCTTCGCCATATCGCGCATTTCCGGGTCGCCTAAAAGCGCCTCCGCCTCCTCGGCGTCGAGCCGGGCCCTTTCGTAGCGGCGAAGCGCCTCGACGACAGGGGCTATCTCCTTCTGCTCGCGCGCGTATTTCGCGTACAGCGCCGGGTCGGTGTAGACCTCCGGCTCCTGCATCCGCTTTTCCAGCTCGGCGTACCTCTCCTCGACGGCTTTCAGTTTATCAAACATACGGTATCCTCTGGTCTCGATGATTTCTTTTCCTTTTTATTTTACCACCGCGCCGCCGCAATGTAAAGGGCGCGCCCCTTATCGACCCATGTAGGAAAAGTGCATATAGTCCTGCGTGGACGGCCAGGCGCTGCCTCCCCAGGACCAGCCGTATTTGGCGAAGATGCGGACGACGCTGCCGTCCTCCGGGATGGAATACGGGTCCTCGCCCGGCCTCCAGTAGGAGCCGGCCGTGACCTCTCCCCCGCGTATCTGGCAGTTCTGCTCGGCGTTTATATCGATGGCGGTGCCGGTGTTGTGCTCGCCTTTCGCCGAGTCGCCGCGCCAGCTGTAGCCGCCGATATCGCAGATGGGGAACTGCTCCGGGTCGTTATATATCTCGTTAAAAATCGCGGCCACGTCGTCCGCGACGGCCTTGTGGACGGCGAGGCTCATCCGGCCCGGCGACTTCTCGCCGTTATTGAGCCGCCAGACGGGCACCTCGATCGTCACCATATACGCCTCCGCCTCCTCCCGGCTGTCAAAGCGGACCCGGTTCTTATCGCCGAAGAGGAGCACGCTCTTTCTCGCGTTCGAACCGAGCCGCCGGAGCCAGAAGTCCTGCATCAGATAGTCCTCGTAGGTCATCTCGCCTTTTTTGTAGAGCGACCACGCCTCCTTTTCGTCCAGCCCCGTCTGCGCGAGCTTCTCCAGCGCGACCGTATAGCTGTCCTGAGCCGAGCTCACGCTGCCGTACTCGGTCCCGCCGGCGGGCTGATACCCCTCCGGCGCGTTCTCCTCGGCCGCCTCGTAGAGGCTGCACCCGATATAGCTCCCGGCCTCGGCGGTCGTCACCGTCTCGCCCGTCTCCGCGTCCGTCAGCGTCAGGCGCAGCGTGACCTCCTCGCCGAAGCGGGCATAGTCGACGATGCGGAGCGTCCGCATGACGAGCACCGTGCCGTCTGCGCGGCGGAGCGTATCGTTCGGGCCGAAGGCGCCGTCGTCGCGGCCCTTGACGATGCCGATATCGAACAGGTCGCTCACCGCGTCCCTGTGCTCCAGGTCCATGGCGGAGAAGTCCGTAAGCGTTTCCTCCGCCGTCTTGACGCTCTCGTCATACCAGCGGCGGCCGAAGCTGTCGGCGGCGTTCTCCGGCAGCACGCGGTAGAGCAGCACGGCCGTATCCTGCCGGGAGATCGGGTCGGTCAGCGTCTCCTCGCTCGCCGGCAGAAAATCGTCCTCCGGTATAAGGCCGCGCGAGCGCGCGATGCGCCAGCTCGCCTCGTACCACGAAAGACCCTCCTCCTCCACAGCCCGGCGGTACTCCCCCGGCGCGAAGGCTCGGCAGAGCATCGTCAGCGCCTGCGCCCAGGTGAGCGTGCCCTGCGGGTCCATGTATCCCTCGCCCACGCCGTTGATGACGCCGAGCTCGAACGCGCGGTTCATGTCGGCGTAAGCCCAGTGCTCCTCCGAAAGGTCTGGGAAAGCCGCCCGCGCCGACGCCGGCGACAGCAGGAGCGCCGCCAGCAGCAGCGCGCTGACGATACGTTTTTTCATCTGTTTCACCCTTTCCCGTTCACTCCGCCTGGTACGCCGCGTCCATGACCACCGAAAAATGGAAGATCGGCCGGTCAGCGCGGTTTACATAAAGCGGACAGTGCGGCAGCATCGGCGGCAGGAACACGAGGCTGCTCTTCGTCAGCAGGTGCTTTTCCCCGTTGATATAAAGCTCTATCTCCCCGCCGAGGTCCTCCGGGTCGTCCGGATCGGAGCCGTAAAAGCCGAGTATCTCGGCAGAGGCGTGCCGGTGCTCGCGGCCCATGGGGCTCGTCGCATCTGCGAGGATCGCCTCCCTGTTCGGCGCGAAGTACCACGACGTGTTCATCTGAAAAGCGCCGGGCACGACGCTGCCGTCGATCCAGTGGACCCGTTTCCCGAAGCGCGCGTAAGCCGCCTGCGCCTCCGGCGTTTTCCGGTCCGGCGGCAGCATGAGCGTCTGCACGATCAGGTCTCCGTATTTTCCTTCCTTGTCGTATGGCATATTTTCCACCTTTCACAAAAGGGAAACGGCTGCGTTTTAAGGCGCAGCCGTTCGTATCACAGTACTTTCGAGAGAAAGCCGCGCAGTCTGTCGCTCTTCGGAGCGTCGAACAGCTCCGCGGGCGTCCCCTCCTCGATCTTTTTGCCGCCGTCCATGAAAATGACGCGGTCGCCGACCTCCCGGGCAAAGCCCATCTCGTGCGTGACGACGACCATCGTCATGCCGGCCTCCGCCAGACTTTTCATGACGTCGAGCACCTCGCCCACCATCTCGGGGTCCAGCGCGCTCGTCGGCTCGTCGAAGAGCATGACCTCCGGCTCCATGCAGAGCGCGCGGACGATGGCGATCCTCTGCTTCTGCCCGCCGGAGAGCTGGGACGGATAGGCGCCCGCCCTGTCGGCCAGATCGACGCGCTTTAAAAGCCCCATGGCCTTCTCCTCCGCCTCGGCCTTCGATTTTTTCAGGAGCTTCATCGGCGCGAGCGTCATGTTGCGCAGGATCGTCATGTGCGGAAAGAGGTTGAAGTGCTGGAACACCATCCCCATCTTCTGCCGGTACAGGTTGATGTTCACGCCCTTTTCGGTGATGTCCGCGCCGTCGAAGACGATATGGCCGGACGTGGGTTGCTCCAGGAGGTTCAGGCTGCGCAGGAAGGTCGACTTGCCGCTGCCGGAGGGGCCGATGATGACGAGCACCTCGCCGCGGCTGATATCGACGCTCACGCCGTCAAGCGCGCGGATAGCGCCGCCGTTATAGTATTTCTTCAGGTCCTCCACATGGAGGAGGATGTCCTTATCGCTCACTGTTTCGCAGCCTCCTCTCCAGCCGCCCCACCAGGAAGGTGAAGAACAGGACCAGTATCAGATAAATGAGCGCCGCGATCAGCAGCGGGAACAGATAGTCGTAGGCGTTGCCGCCGATGATGTTGCCGGCGTAGGTGACGTCCGGCAGGCTCACATAGCCGGCGACGGCCGTCTCTTTTAAGAGGACGATGAACTCGTTCGCCAGCGTCGGCAGGACGTTTTTGAATGCCTGCGGCAGGATGATATGCCGCATGGTGGGCACGTACCCGAAGCCGAGGCTGCGCCCGGCCTCCATCTGGCCGCCGTCGATGGACATGATGCCGCCGCGGATGATCTCCGCCACATACGCGCCGGAGTTTATGCCGAAGCTCAACGCGCCGACGAGTATCTTATTGCGGCTGGAAGCGAAAATGACGAAATACAGGATCATGAGCTGCACGACGACAGGCGTGCCGCGGATGACCGTCAGATAGAGCTTCGACACGCCGTTTAAGAACCTCACGATCACCTTCGGCAGGCCGCGCATCTCCGCGCCGTTTTTATCCCACGTCACGCGGATGAGCGCCACGATCACGCCCAGCACGATGCCCAGAAGCAGCGCGAGGAACGTCAGGATCAGCGTGTTGCGCAGGCCGGTGAAATACATCGTGTACCGGTCGTCGTAGAGGATGCACTTATAGAATTTGAAAAAGATGTTCTCAAGCCACTGCGGGAGATTCAGTATCCATTCCGGCGCGACATCCGGCCACAGCATGAGAGGAGAAGGCTTATTCAATAAGATTCAACTCCTGTCAAAAGGGACCCGGACGCGCCCGGGCCCCTTTTCAATCTTTCTATGCTCGTGAAAGGGTCATCCCTCAACGGGGATATACTTGTCGATGATGCCCTGCACGGTGCCGTCGGCGATGAGCTCCTTGAGCGCGCCGTTGACGGCCTCGTAGAGCACGGCGTTATCCTTGCTCATGGCGCCGGCGTACTGCTCCTCTATGTACTCGGTGTCGAGGATCTTCAGGCCTTCGACCTCGGCGACGAAGTTCTTCGCCGGCTCGTTGTCGATAACGACGCAGTCGACCTTGCCGGTCTTCAGCGCCTGCACGGCGTCCGCGCCCTTGCTGTAGCGGTCGATGGTGGCGAGGCCCTCGTCCTCGAGGTCCCAGGTGGTGTAGAGGTCGCCGGTGGTATTGCGCTGCACGCCGATGGTGTAGTTCGCGCCCTCGGCGAAGAGATCGTCGACAGAGGTGATGGCGCTGTCCTCGGTCACGATGATAACCTGCACGCCGGTGGCGTAGCTTTCGGTGAAGTTGACCTCTTCCTCACGCTCGGGCGTGACGGTCATGCCGGCGAGACCGATGTCGGCCTTGCCGCCCTTGACGGCCATGATGATGGAGTCGAACTCCATGTCGTCGATCTGGGGCTCCAGGCCGAGCTTTTCCGCGATGGCGGCGCAAATTTCAGCGTCGATGCCGACGATGGCGTTGCCCTCGACAAACTCATACGGCGGGAAGGCGGCGTTGGTGGCCATGGTCAGCTTGCCGGGATTGGCGGTCTTGATCTCCGCGGAGGGAGCCGCGGGCGATTCAGCCGGAGAAGCGTCGGGCGACGCGGCGGGAGACGCGGCGGGCGTTTCATTCGCGCCGGTGTTGGACGGAGCGGACGTGCCGCCGGAGCAGGCGGCGAGAGCCAGAACGAGCATGAGCGCCAGAACGAGCGCCATGGCTTTGGTAAATTTTTTCATAGCAGTTACTTTCCCTTCTTATTTGATGCTGTATTCAGTTCTAATCTGGAATTATAGCCTGCGAAGTCTTTGGTGTCAACCTTAAAGCGGCGGAAAAGCCGAAAATCATGCCGGAAAAGTGGATAACAACCATTTCCGGCATGAATAAATGAATATCCGCCCTTCAGTCGGTCACTTGATGGAGAAGAACGCGTCGCGGCCGAGGTATTCGGCGGCGTCGAACAGCTCATCCTCGATGCGGAGGAGCTGGTTGTACTTCGCCACGCGGTCGGTGCGGCTCGGCGCGCCGGTCTTGATCTGGCCGGCGTTCACGGCGACGGAGATATCCGCGATCGTCGTGTCCTCCGTCTCGCCGGAGCGGTGGGAGACGACGGCTGTGTAGCCCGCCCTGTGCGCGAGCTGGATGGCGTCGAGCGTCTCGGTGAGCGTGCCGATCTGGTTGAGCTTGATGAGCACGGAGTTGGCGACGCCGAGCTCGATGCCCTTTTTGATGCGCTCGACGTTCGTGACGAACAGGTCGTCGCCCACGAGCTGGATGCGGCCGCCGAGGCGCTCGGTGAGCATCTTCCAGCCGTCCCAGTCGTCCTCCGCCATGCCGTCCTCGAGGGAGATGATGGGGTACTTGTTCACGAAGTCCTCGTACATGTCGACCATCTGGGCGCTCGTCATCACGGTGCCGCGCTTCGGCAGGTGGTAGCAGCCGTCCTTCTCGTCGTACCAGTCGGAGACGGCGGCGTCGATGGCGAGCATGAAGTCCACGCCCGGCTTGTAGCCCGCCTTCTCGATGGCGGTCACGAGGGCCTTTAAGGCGTCCTCGTCGCTGTCCAGACTCGGCGCGTAGCCGCCCTCGTCGCCGACGCCGGAGGCGGGGACGACCTTCTTGAGCGTATGGAACACCTCGGCGCACATGCGCAGGGCTTCCTTCCAGCTCCCCGCGCTCACGGGCATGATCATGAACTCCTGAATGTCCACGTTGGAGCCGGTGGCGTGCGCGCCGCCGTTTAAGACGTTCATCATGGGTACGGGCAGCGTCTTGGCGTTCACGCCGCCGATGTAGTTATACAGGGAATTGCCGGTGGCCTCCGCCGCGGCCTTGGCGACGGCCAGCGAGCAGCCGAGGATGGCGTTCGCGCCGAGACGGCTCTTGTTGGGCGTGCCGTCGAGCTCGATGAGGAGCTTGTCGACCGAGACCTGATCGAGCGCGTTGAGGCCGAGCAAAGCCTCGGCGATCTCGCCGTTCACGCTCTCGACCGCCTGCTCGACGCCCTTGCCGCCGTAACGCTTCTCGTCGCCGTCGCGCTTCTCGCACGCCTCATGGACGCCGGTGGAGGCGCCGGAGGGCACGGCCGCGCGGCCGACGGTCCCGTCGTCGAGCGTGACCTCGACCTCCACGGTCGGGTTCCCGCGCGAATCGAGGATCTCGCGGCCCATGACGTCGACGATCTCATAGTATTTTTTCATGATATATTCCCCCAGTAATGTTGTTTTGGTTTTTCGCAAAAATCAGACGATCAGGCTCTCGCCCGTCATCTCGGCGGGCTTTTCCAGGCCCATGAGGTCCAGCATCGTCGGCGCGATATCGCAGAGACGCCCGTTTTTGAGCGTCAGGTCGGCGCCGATGATGACGAACGGGACGGGGTTGGAGGTGTGCGCCGTGTGCGGCGTGCCGTCCGGCTCGATCATCCTGTCGGCGTTGCCGTGGTCGGCGGTGACGAGGGCGAAGCCTCCCATCTCCGTCGTGGCCTCGACGACGCGGCCGACGCATTCATCGACGGTCTCGACGGCCTTCACCGCCGCGTCGAACACGCCGGTGTGCCCCACCATGTCGCAGTTGGCGAAGTTGAGGACGATCACGTCGTACGCGCCGGAGCGGATACGCTTCGTGACCTCCTCGGTGATCTTATACGCGCTCATCTCCGGGATGAGATCGTAGGTCGGCACCGTCTTGGGCGACGGGATCAGCACCCGGTCCTCGCCGGGGCTCACATCCTCGACGCCGCCGTTGAAGAAGAACGTGACGTGCGCGTATTTCTCCGTCTCGGCGATGCGGAGCTGCGTCAGCCCCATATGAGAGAGCACCTCGCCGAAGGTGTTTTCGATGCGCTCCGGCGGGTAGGCGACCGTGACGTTCGGCATCGAGGCGTCGTATTCCGTCGTGCAGACGTAGTGCAGGGGAAAATAGCCGTTCCGGCGCGTAAAGCCGTCAAAGTCCGGGTCGACGAACGCCCGCGTGAGCTCCCTCGCCCGGTCGGGGCGGAAATTGATGAAGATGACGGAGTCCCCCTCGATGACGAGGCCGTCCGTATCGCAGACGACAGGCTCGACGAACTCGTCCGTCACGCCGTTTTTATAGGACTCCCGGACGGCCCGCACGGGGTCGTCCTCTCTGAGGCCCTCGCCGAGGACGATGGCGTTGTAGGCCGCCTCGACGCGGTCCCAGCGCTTGTCGCGGTCCATCGCGTAAAAGCGCCCCATGACCGTCGCCACGCGGCCGACGCCGATCTCCGCGCACTTTTTCACACATTCGGCCACGTAGTCCGCGCCGGATTTCGGCGGGACGTCGCGCCCGTCGAGGAAGCAGTGCACATAGACCCTGTCGAGGCCGCGCCGGCGGCAGAGCTCCAGAAACGCCCAGAGATGCGTATTATGGCTGTGCACGCCGCCGTCGGAGAGGAGCCCCATGAGGTGCAGCGCGCCGCCGCTTTCCTTCGCCGCCTCCACGGCGGAAACGAACGCCTCGTTTTCAAAAAAGGAGCCGTTCTCGATATCGCGCGTGATCTTCGGAAGGTCCTGATAGACCACCCGCCCCGCGCCGATATTCGTATGGCCGACCTCGCTGTTGCCGATCTGCCCGGCGGGCAGGCCCACCGCCTCGCCCGAGGCCTCGAGCGTCGCATAGGGGTTCTCGGCGAAGAGCTTATCGAGCACCGGCGTTTTCGCGCAGGTTATCGCGTTGGCCGACGACGGCACGTCGATGCCGAAGCCGTCCATGATGATGAGTGTTGTAGGTGTTTTCATGCTGTCTCCTGATCGGCCGCTTCGATGATCGCCTCAAATTTTTCCGGCACGAGCGAGGCTCCGCCGACGAGGCCGCCGTCGACGTCCGGCTGCGCGAGCAGCCCGAATGCGTTTTTCTCGTTCATGGAGCCGCCGTACTGCACGGTGACGGCCCGGGAGACGCGCGCGCCGTATTGTTCGCGTATCTTCGCGCGGATGGCGCGGCAGACCTCCTCCGCGTCCTCGTCGCTCGCCGTCTTCCCCGTGCCGATGGCCCAGACGGGCTCGTAGGCCACGATGCACTTCTTCGCCTTGTCGGCCGGGATGCCGGAAAAGGCCGCCTTGATCTGGTAGTCGATCAGCTCCATGGTCACGCCGGCCTCGCGCTGCTCCAGCGTCTCGCCGACGCAGATGATCGGGGTCATGCCGGCGGCAATGACGGCCTTGGCCTTTTCATTCACGAGCGCGTCGCTCTCGCCGAAATAAGCGCGGCGCTCCGAGTGTCCGACGATGACGAAGCGGACGCCGAGGTCCGCGAGCATCGCCGCCGACACCTCGCCGGTGTACGCGCCGGAGGCGTGCTGCGACACGTTCTCCGCGCCGACCATGACGCGCGTGTCCTTGAAGGCCCGCATGGCCGCCGGGATGGAGACGAACGGCACGCAGACGACGACCTCGCACCATTTGGCCCTGGAGGCGCAGGCGCGCAGGCCGTCGGCAAAGGCCTTCACCTCGCTCGGCAGCTTGTTCATCTTCCAGTTGGCCGCTATTACGGTTTTCCTGTATTTGCGGTTCATGCTTTACTCCTGTTTGTCCAGCAGGCAGGCGATGCCCGGGAGCTCCCTGCCCTCAAAGAATTGCAGCGACGCGCCGCCGCCGGTGGAAATGTGGGTCATCTTGTCCGCCAGGCCCAGAAGGTCGATCGCCGTGGCGCTCTCGCCGCCGCCGACGACGGTGATCGCGCCGGACTCGGCCAGGGTTTTCGCCATTTCATTCGTGCCCTTGGCGAAAGAAGCCATCTCGAAGACGCCCATCGGCCCGTTCCAGATGATGGTGCCCGCGCCCTTCAGCTCTTCCTTATAAAGCTCGATGGTCCTGTCGCCGATGTCGAGGCCCATCCAGCCGTCGGGGATGGCGTTGACGTCGACGAGCTTCCGCTCGCCGCTGTCCTCGAACTTCTCGCTGACGGCGACGTCTACGGGCAGCAGGAACCTGACGTCCTCCTTCGGCGCCTGCTCCATGAGCTCGCGGGCGAAGTCGATCTTCTCCTCCTCCAAAAGCGAGGCGCCGACGTTCAGCCCCTTCGCCTTGAGGAAGGTGAACGCCATGCCGCCGCCGACGAGCACCTTGTCGGCCTTTTCGAGCATGTTGTGGATCATGCCGATCTTGTCGCTGACCTTGGAGCCGCCTAATAATGCGACGAGCGGGCGCTTCGGATGCTCCAGGGCGTTGCCCATATTGGTGAGCTCCTTCTGGATCAGGAAGCCGGAGACGGCCGGCAGATATTTCGGCACGCCCACGGTCGAGGCGTGCGCGCGGTGTACCGTCCCGAACGCGTCGGAGACGAAGAGCTCGGCCATGTCGGCAAGCGCTTTGGCGAAGGCGGGGTCGTCCGCCTCCTCGCCCTTGTCGAAGCGGAGATTCTCCAGCAGCATGACTTCGCCGGGCTTCAGGGCGGCGGCTTTGGCCTTTGCGTCGGGACCCGTCACGTCCTTTGTGAAGATGATATCCCTGCCCATAAGCTCGCTCATGCGCTCCGCCACGGGCTTTAAGCTGAGCTCGGGCTTAACCTGTCCCTTCGGCTTGCCGAGGTGGGAGCAGACGATGACCGCCGCGCCGTTTTCGAGCAGGTACTCGATCGTCGGGAGGCTCTCGCGGATGCGCTTGTCGTCCACGATGTTCCCCGCCTTGTCGAGCGACACGTTGAGGTCGCAGCGCAGCAGTACCTTTTTGCCCTTCACGTCCACGTCGCTGACGGTCTTCTTATGATATTCCATGATCTGATTGTCCCCTTTCCCTTTCTATGAGCTCCTCCGCGATGGCGCGGGCTCGCTCTATATAATCGGAGCATCGACGCTCCGGGGCTGTCTTATTCAAAAGGTCCTCACAGCGCAGCGCGCCGAATTCTTCACGGAAGCGCCGGCTTATCTCCGCGCCGAGCGCCTTCCCGCGGTCGTGCTCCGGCGCCGCTCCCTCATGCCGGAAAACGCCGAGGCCGATCGCCGCCGCCGCGCCCGTAACGGCTCCGCACAGCTCCTTCGCCCCCGCGCCGCCGCCGAGGCACGCGCCGACCGCTTTGGCCGTCTCGTCGTCGAGGCCGGTATGATCCGCGAGCGCGCCGAGCACGCTCTGCGCGCAGTTAAAGCCCTCTTTCCTGAGGGCCGCCGCTTTTTCCGAAGACGTCATGTCTCTCTCTCCGCGAGCATGGAGCCCGTGCCGCTTAAATCGGCGAAGCCCTGCTGACGCAGCGCCTCGTAGCATAATACGGCGGCCGTGTTGGCCATATTGAGGCTGCGCGCGTCGGGGCGCATCGGCAGCCGGATGCACCGGTCGCGGTACTTCTCGCGCAGCCAGAGCGGCAGGCCCGCGGTCTCCTTCCCCATAAAAATGAAGCAGCCGTCGGTAAACCGCGCCTCGGTGTAGGGGCGCGGCGCCTTCGTCGTGGAAAGCCAGATGTTTTCGTCGCCGTTGCGGGCGAAGAATTCGTCGAGATCCTCATAAACGGAGAGGTCCACCATGGGCCAGTAATCGAGGCCGGCCCGCCTGACCGCCCTGTCGGAGATGTCGAAGCCGAGCGGCTTAATGAGATGGAGCCTACTGCGCGTGGCGGCGCAGGTGCGGGCCACATTCCCTGTGTTCATCGGTATTTCAGGCTCGACGAGTACGAGGTTGACCAGACGACATTCCAGCTTTCACGCAGAATTTTGGATGGGTACCGTCTGTATTGTAGTACCATCATAAATATTTTTCAATACATTTTGCGCCATATAGCTGATTTTTATCATTTTTTTGAACTTTTCCCGCGGTTGATTTGCGTTCACAAGGAGAGTATAATGAAAACCATCAAGAAAAAAGCAAAGGCTGACCTTATGAATACTACGCTCTATATCATCGTCCCCTGCTTCAACGAGGAGGCGGGGCTGGAAAAAAACGCCGCTCGCTTAAAGGACAAGCTCGCGTCGCTCGCCGAAGCGGGCAAGGTCTCGGAAAAAAGCCGGATCGTCCTCGTGGACGACGGCTCGTCCGATTCGACCTGGCGCGTCATCAGCTCGCTCTGCTCCGCCTCGGAGGTCTTCTGCGGGGTGAAGCTCGCCGCCAACACCGGCCACCAAAACGCGCTGATGGCGGGGCTCATGTTCTCGCGCGGGCGCGCCGACGCGACGATCTCCATCGACGCCGACCTTCAGGACGACCTCGACGCCATGGACGCCATGCTCGACCTCTGCCGCGACGGCAGCGAGATCGTCTGCGGCGTGCGCTGCGACCGCTCGAGCGACAGCTTCCTCAAGCGGGCGACGGCGGAGGGGTACTACAGGCTCCTGCGCGCGCTCGGCGCCAACGTCCTCTTCAACCACGCCGACTACCGCCTTTTAAGCGCCGCCGCTTTAGAGCGGCTCGCCGCCTTTTCCGAGCGCGGCCTTTTCCTGCGCGGTCTCGTCCCCATGCTCTCCGGGAAGATCGGCACGGTTCAATACGTCCGCACGGAGCGGCAGTACGGCGAGAGCCGCTATACGCCCTTCAAGATGCTGTCTCTCGCGATGGACGGCGTGACCTCTCTTTCGACGCGGCCCCTCTTTTTCATGCTCTGCGCGGGAGCCGCCGCGGCGATAGCGGCCTTCATCGCGATGATCGTCTTTCTTATCCTGTCGATCTGCGGGATGGAAACCGGCCTTTTCTGGCTGCTCTTCTCCTCCGTATGGCTTATCGGCGGCGTGCTGCTCGCGGCCCTCGGCCTCGTCGGGGAATACGCCGGCAAGGCGCTCGCCGAGGCGAAAGCCCGTCCGCGCTATTTTATCGAGACCGTCATAAACGACCAGAGGTGACATGTATGGAAAACGCCAAATACGAACGGGAACTCACGATCCTCCCCAGCATGCTCGACTGGGGCTTAAAGCTCGGCACCGCCTTCACATTCTCTCTCTTCATGGACGTGGCCGCCGAGCACGCCGAGGCCACCGGCATCGGCAGCACGGCCTTTACGCCGCGCGGCCTTTTCTGGCTGACGGTGCGGACGCGCATCCGCTTTAACCGCCGCCCCGGCCTCGCAGAGACCGCCACGGCCGCCACCTGGGCGGAGCCGCCCGGAAAGTTCCGCTGCCTCCGCTATTACACGCTCAAAAAGGGCGGCGAGACGCTGATCGAGGGCAAGACGGAGTGGGCCGTGCTGGATGTGCGCACGGGCAAGCTCGTGAACGCCGCCGATATATATAACGACAAGGTCGTCACGATCGACGAGACCGTCTGCGGCGAGAGCTTTTCTCGCATGAGCGAGGATTTTTCCGGCTGCCGGGAGCTTCTCCCCTATACGGTGCGCTCGACCGATATAGACTTCGGCGGGCATATGCACAACGTCGCCTACGTCAACATGCTCCTCGGCGAATACTCGGTGAAGGAGCTTAAAGCCATGGCGATCTCCGAGCTGGAGATCAGCTTCCGCACGCCCTGCTTCGAGGGCGAGACGCTCAATCTCTTCGAGCGGAAAACGGAAACGGGCGTCGAGCTCGGCGTCTTCAAGCCCGACGGCAAATGCGCCGCGCTGGCGAGACTCGTGACGGGGGCGTAAGCGGAGAGGTATCTTCGCCGCTTAAATCACATAAAACCTATTGACAAAGTAAGTTTATAGCGCTATAATATCGATCCATCGAGGATTTTGTCAGGCCCGGGAGCTCGTCAAGCCCCGGGCCTTCCTATTTTATCGGGCAGGTGTCATAAAATGAAGTCCATACTGGCTTTCGGCGATTCAAATACATGGGGGCTGGTCCCCGGCTCGAAAGACGCTGCGCGGTACCCGCGGGACGTGCGCTGGACGGGCATCCTGCAAAGCCGGCGCCGTGACGTTCGCGTGCTCGAAGAGGGGCTGTGCGGCAGGACGACGGCGCTTGATGACGAAAAAAAGCCGGGAAAAAACGGGCTTGCCGCGCTCTCTGATCTGCTTCAAGGCTGCCCGCCTCTCTCCGCGGCGATCCTGATGCTCGGGACGAACGACTGCAAGCGCGCATACCGCGCCTCGGCCGACAGGATCGGCCGGGGGATCGAAGCGTGCCTCGACGAGCTGGAAAAGGTCCTGCCGCCCGAAAGGATACTGCTGGTCTCCCCCATCCTTCTCGGAGAAGACGTATGGAGGCCGGAGAAGGATCCCGAATTCGACAGGGCTTCCGTCGAGCTCTGCCGGGAACTGAAGGCGGTCTACCGCCGGATAGCCGCAGAGCGGGGCGCGGCCTTCCTCGCGGCGTCGGACTTTGTCGCCGCCGATCGCGCGGACGACGAGCACATGAACGCCGTGGGGCACCGCCTGTTTGCCGAGGCCGTCCTTGAAAAGCTCGGCGGAATGGGAGTCCTGTAAATGGCCAGGGTCATCGTGGGCCTCTCGGGCGGCGTCGACAGCGCAGTCGCGGCCAGCCTCCTGAAAGCCGCCGGGCACGATGTCGTCGGCGTCACGCTCCGCACATGGGAGGCGGCCGAAGGCGAAGACAGCCGCTGCTGCGATATCGACGCGGCGCGCGCCGCCGCGAGGAAGCTGGGCATCCCCTTCTACGCCTTAAACTGCGTCGCCGACTTTCGGGAGAAGGTGATCCGCCCCTTCATCCGCGATTATCTGCGCGGTCTGACCCCCAACCCGTGCGTGGTATGCAACCGGCAGATAAAGTGGGAGCGCCTCCTCTATATCGCCGCGGTGATGCGGGCGGACCTCGTCGCCACGGGGCATTATGCCTCGGTCGCGAAGCTGCCGAACGGACGATGGGCCGTCCAGAAGGCCCTGCACGCGGAGAAGGATCAGTCCTACATGCTCTACAGGCTTACGCAGGAGCAGCTTGCGTCTACGCTGATGCCTTTGGGTCGGCTCTCGAAGGCCGAGGTCCGACACATGGCGGAGGAGGCGGGGCTTTCCTGCGCCTCGCGCCCCGATTCGCAGGAGGTGTGCTTCGTGACGGAGGGCCATTACGCCGACTATATCAAGGAAAACGCCGATACGGCCCCGCCGGGCGAGGGCCTCTTTCTGGACGAAAGCGGACGCGTCCTCGGCAGGCACAGGGGCGTCCAGTACTATACCGTCGGGCAGCGCAGGGGCCTCGGGCTGGCGCTCGGATACCCGGCCTATGTGAAAAGCATCTGCGCCGACCGGAACCGGATCGTCATTGGGAAAGAGGCCTCGCTGTACCGGGACAGTATCCTCTGCCGGGATGTCCATTATATGGGCCTCCCGGAGATGAGGCCCGGAGAAAGGACGCGCTGCACGGTCAAGGTCCGCTGTCATCACCGCGAGCAGGGCGCGTGGATAGAGGCGTCGGCGCCCGACCGGATCACCGTTGCCTTCGACGAGCCGGTCCGCGCCGCCGCGCCGGGGCAGTCGGCCGTCTTTTACAGCGAAGAGGGCTTCGTGCTCGGCGGCGGCATCATCGCCTGCGACGAATAATAGCGGCACAGCCCCGCATGTCTGGAGACATGCGGGGCTGTTTTGCGTCATTAAGTCGTGGCTTCCTTTTTATTCATATAATACCTCTCCGCCGCCGCTCTCACGTCGCCGGAAAAGTAGAGCGTCCCCAATGCGCAGACGACGCCGTTTTTGCCCGCCGCCTCTATAGCGGCCTTAACGCCCTCCTCGATCGTGCTTCTCGCCTCGGCGGGGACGCCGGTCTCGGAAAGGCGTCCGGCCAGCTCCTCCGCGCCCATGGCGCGGGGATTCGAGGCCTTCACGGCGATAAACCTCTTCGCCAGCGGCGCGTACTGCGGGATCATGTTCGAGAGGTCCTTATCGGCCATGACGCTCATCAGGAAAACGACGTCCCCGCCGAAATAGCCGCGGATGCTCGCCGCCGCGGCCTCCGCGCCATTCGGGTTGTGCGCGCCGTCGAGGATGAACGTCGGGTTTTTCCCCAGCACCTCGAAGCGGCCGGGCCAGTACACCGAGGCAAGGCCGCGTTTAAGGCTCTCCTCCGAAATATGCCAGCCCTTTTCGCGCAAAACGTCCAGCGCCGTGATCGCCGCGGCCGCGTTATACGGCTGATACGTCCCCGCCATCGGCAGGAAGACGTCCTTATGCTCTCCGAAATCGAAAACGGCGCCCGCGAGCGTCTGTTCTTTTATGGTCAGCGCGGAAAAATCCGTCTTGTGCAGTCTTGCGCCCTTTTCCCGGCAGGTCTTCTCGAAGACGGGCTCCTCCCCGTCATTGCCGCCGTAGACGATCACGTCGCCGCCGGGCTTGATGACGCCGGCCTTGGCCGCGGCGATGAGCGGGATCGTACCGCCCAGCTCGCGCGTGTGGTCGAGGCCGATCTTCATGATGACGGCGGCCTCCGGCGTGTCGATCACGTTCGTCGAATCGAGCTCGCCGCCGAGCCCCACCTCCAGCACGACGATATCGCACCGGTGGGCGGCAAAATAGACCATGCCGAGGGCCGTTATCATCTCAAACTCCGTCGGCTTGTCCTCCATGCTCTCCGCGATCGGGCGTATTTTCTCCGTCAGCTCGCAGAGCTCCCCGTCCGGTATCTGCTCCCCGTCGATCTGCATCCGCTCGTTAAAGCGCAGTACATACGGCGAGGTGAAAAGCCCCGTCTTGTACCCCGACGCGCGCAGCACCGAGGAAAGGCACGCCGACGCCGAGCCCTTGCCGTTCGTGCCGGCGACGTGGACAAAGCGCAGGCGCTTTTGCGGGTCTCCGAGCTTATAAAGCAGCTCGCGCGTGCGCGAGAGGCCCGGCTTCGAGCCGCGCCACTGGACGCTGTGTATGTAAGCTAACGTCTCTTCGTAGTTCACGTTTCCGATCCCTCCCGCAGGTCGTCGGCGTAACGCATGACGGGCGAATGTAAAAGCGCCGTCAGCACCAGCGCCTCGATAAGCGACATGCCGATATAGAGCGGCACGCGCGCGGCTAAAAGCGCGCCGATCGGCGTCCCCTGATAGCCGCTGAGTATCCAGGTCGTGTACGCCATGGAGGCGATCACATTCGCGCCGAGCGTCATGGCCAGGGTCTTCCAGTACGTGTTCCCCTGCCGCACCCAGCGCCGCGGCAGCGCGGCGATGAGTCCGATGAGCATCGGCCCTGCGGTGAGCGGGGCGTACCACCCGTAGGGCGACAGGAGCGTCGCCCCCACGATGTCCGCCACCGCCCCGGCAAGGACGCCGGCCACCGGGCCGAACATGAGCCCCGCCAGCATGATCGGGATATTGCCGAAGCTCACGCGAACGCTCGGCGTGATCCAGATCACGCAGAGGCGCGCGAGCACGATGCTGACCGCCGCCAGAAGCGCCGTCAGCACAAGTTTACGCGTAGTGAATCTTTTCAAAACAAAAAATCCCCCTTTCTGTCAGCCATGCCACATAAAGGAGGATCGTTCTCCGGTATGCGGCAGCGGACGCGGCAACCGCACCGCGGGACCCTCAGTCCCTTCGTTCACGGGCAACATCCCATCCCGTGACACTTTGCGCGCGGAAGCCTACTCTGCCTTTTTTGTACGAACTGATTATAGCACCGGTAAACACGCTCTGCAACTGTTTTATACTTTTTTATTCCCGCAGTCTCCGGGCGACGGCCGCGTTGACCGCGCCGCCCGTCACGATGATGAGGGAGCTTACATAAAACCACGTCATCAGCGCAACAAAGGAGGCGAGCGAGCCGTAGACGAGCTCATAGCGCGTCGACGCCCCGACGCACCAGGAGAAAACGGCGCTGACAATGACGAGGGCGGCCGCCGCGGCGACGGCGCCGGTGCCGCACCGCGCGCGGGTCTCGCCGGACGGAGCCGTGACCGCGTAGGCGCCGCGGAGCGTCGCATACAGCAGGAGAAACAGCACCGGGAACCGGATAAAGAACCACACGTCGGAAAAGACCGTCGTGCCGAGCCGGACCGAGAGGACCGTCAGCGCGTGCCGACCGACGAGCATCATGCCGCAGGACAGGTACAGCCCCGCGAAAAACAGCAGCGAATACAGGAAGCTCAACGGCACATGCCCCAAGCCCGGCGCGCGTTCCGCGCCGTACACATCCGCCATGGTGTTCTCCATGGAGCGGAACGCCGCCGACGAGGACATGAGCAGCATCGCCGCGGCGGCCCAGAAGAGGCCGTCGGTCCGCGCGCCCGACGCGGCGCGCAGATAGCCCTCCAGCAGTTGCTCGCCCGCCTGCGGCAGCAGCCCCGCGAGCAGCCCGCGCAGCGTCTCCGCCACATTCCCGTACCTGCCCAGCAGGAGGCCGAGGCATAAAAGCAGCGGAAAGACGGCCATCGTCAGCGAAAACGCCAGCGCGGCCGCCGAACGAGGCAGCCGTTTTTGCAGGTAGAGCCGCCCGATCTCAACGAGCAGACTGTCCTTTTTCAGCATCGCCGCAGCCTCCCTTCCGGCAAAAAATACGGGGCGGGTATAGTATACCCGCCCCTGATCGTTTCTAATGGTGCTTTATTTATTGTTGAAAATGCGGAAGATCGTGTCGTAGGGGTCCTCCTCGCCGCCCGGCTGGTCGAAGGAAACCTCCTTCGTCTGCTGCGGCTCGGCGGGGGGCGTCACCTCTCCCCTCTCGGCGGCCTGGGAATAAAGACCGGGCCTGTCGGCGCGGGGCGCGGGGGCAGGCTCCTGCCTGACCGGCGCAGCCTGCGCGGCAGGTACGTCGTCAAAGCGGGTGGCCACGACGGTGACGCATATCTCGTCGTCCATGTTCTCATCGAAGGACGCGCCGAAGATGATGTTGGCGTCCGGATGGGCGGCCTGCTGGATGAGGCTGACGGCAGCCTCCACATCGTCGAGTCCGATATCCATGGAGCCCTTGACCTGCACGAGCACGCCGCGCGCGCCGTTGATGGAGGTCTCCATGAGCGGGCTCGAGATGGCCGCGCGGGCGGCGTCCTCCGCCTTGCCCTTGCCGGCGGCGGTGCCCACGCCCATATGGGCGTAGCCGGAGTCCTTCATGATGGCGGTGACGTCCGCGAAGTCGAGGTTGATGAACGCGGTGTCCTTGATGAGCTGGGAAATGCTCGTAACGGCCTGCATCAGCACCTCGTCGGCAATCTGGAAGGCGTTGGCGAAGGTGAGCTTCTGATCGGTCGCGTTCTTGAGGCGGTCGTTGGGGATGACGAGGAGCGAGTCGACCTTGCCGAGCAGCTCCTTGATGCCCTGCTCGGCCTGCTGCATGCGGCGCTTGCCCTCAAAGGAGAAGGGCTTCGTCACGACGCCGACGGTGAGGATGCCGCTCTCGCGGGCGATGTCCGCGACGATCGGCGCGGCGCCGGTGCCGGTGCCGCCGCCCATGCCGGCGGCCAGGAACACCATGTCGGCGTTCTCGAGCGCCTTGGCGATGTTGTTGCGGCTCTCCTCGGCGGCCTTCTTGCCCACTTCGGGGTTAGCTCCCGCGCCCTGTCCGTGGGTCAGCTTTTCGCCGATCTGTATCTTCTGGTCGGCCTCGGATATCGCCAGCGCCGGCTTGTCGGTGTTCACCGCTATGAATTCGGCGCCCTGGGTGCCGGTTGTGACCATTCTGTTCACGACGTTGTTGCCCGCGCCGCCGAGGCCTACCACTTTGATGATGACGACGTTGTCCGGACCGGTTTCGGGAGTGTAAGGCATAATAAATCCTCCTGTTTGTATAGAATCATTGCCCGTGGGCATACTTTTGCACTATTTTGATTTATTGTATCGCTTTTTTTCTTGCAGGTCAATAGCAACGGAAAGTTTTTTCGCGCCCTCACGCCGGGATGAAGTGTCCCTCGTCCGGGTCGGAAACGTCGATCGTGCCGTACTGATCGGCGCAGTCCTGGAGGATGCGCATGAGCATGGAAAATTTCGCGTCGATCTCCGCGCCGGAGCCGAAAAACACCGTCAGGTTGTCGCCGTAGGTGAAGCCGAGCCGCGCGATGTTCTCCGCGTCGAGCCGGCCGATCTTATCGGCGATGCCGTGCGCGCAGGCGCCGGCCAGCAGGCTCTTTATATAGACCTCCTTGGATTCCTCCTCCAGGCCGAGCGAGAGCGATTTCCCCTCCGAGGGAGAGATCGGCGTCGCGCCTACTATCCGGATGAGGCCGGCCACGCCTTTGGCGTCGGTCCGCTCAAGCAAACGGCAGTTCTGGTCGAGCTTCCAGTACGCGCCGTCCGCCTCGATAAAGGCCACGGCCGAGCTCTCCGTGACGGTGATGACGACCCGCCCCGGTATCTCCCGTTTGATGCGGACATTCTCGACATAGGGAAATTTCCGGCAGATGGCGAGCGCCGTCCGGGACGAGCTCACGAGCAGCAGGCTGTCGCCCTTTTCGATGCCGGCGGCCGCCTCTATCTCCTCCGGCGCGTAGAGCTCCGCGCCCTCTATCACGATTTCGGACACGCGCAGAAACGCGCACAGTCCCACAAAAACGACCACGAGCATGAGCAGCACGGCGATCACGATGAATTTCCCGCCGACCTGCGGCCGTCTTCTCTTTTCCGTATTGTATCCGGCCATATATGACACCTGTCCTTTGTATGCACACGTCAGGCCCGCCTTGCGTCGGCTCCGAGCGTCCGGAGCGCCGTTTCCAGCCTGTCGTAACCTCTGTCGATGTAATGAAGTCCCGTTATCTCCGTCTCGCCCCGCGCCGCGAGCGCCGCCACGACGAGCGCCGCGCCCCCGCGCAGATCGTGCGCCCGGACGCGGGCCGCCTTCAGCGCCCGGACGCCCGTGACGACGGCGGTTTTGCCGCCCGTCTTAATGTCCGCGCCCATTTTTTGAAGCTCGGGCACATGGCGGTAGCGGTCCTCGAAAAGGTTTTCCACGAACACCGTGGTCCCCTCGGCCGTTATCGCCGCCGCCATAAGGGGCGGCTGCGCGTCCGTCGGAAAGCCCGGGTAGGGCCTCGTGGCAACGGGGCGCGCGGCGCGGAGTCTCTCCGGCGCCGTGAAGCGGATCGTGTCTCTCCCCGCCTCTATCCGGCAGCCCATTTCCGAAAAGACGCCCGTGACCGTGGTGAGCGTACGGGGGTCTGCCCCCATAAGCTCTATATCTCCTCCTGCGGACGCCGCGGCCGCGAGATAGGTGGCCGCCGCGATCCTGTCGGGGATGACGGTATGCTCCGTGTCTCCCCCTAATGGCGCTCCCTCCACGGCGATCGTCTGCGTGCCCGCGCCGCGGATGCGCGCGCCGATCCCGTTGAGAAAATCCGCCAGATCGACGATCTCCGGCTCGCGCGCCGCGTTCCGGATGACCGTCTCGCCCTTGGCCGCGCAGGCCGCGAGCAGCGCGTTTTCCGTCGCGCCGACGGACGGGAACGGCAGGTCGATCCGCGCGCCGCGAAGGCCCCTTGCCCGGCAGACGATCACGCCGTCGTCTCTCTCCTCCGTTTCCGCGCCGAGCGCCCGGAGCGCCGCGAGGTGCAGATCCACCGGCCGCGGGCCGAGCTCGCAGCCGCCCGGCTTCGCCGCGACAGCCTCGCCGAAAGCGGCCAGCATCGCGCCGAGAAAGACGACGGAAGCGCGCATCTCCCGCATCAGCTCCACCGGCACGGCCCGCTTTGAGGCGGCGTCCGAGCGGACGACGACGGTGTCGTCCTCCCTCTCCGCCGTGCAGCCGAGCCGCCGCAGGATATCGAGCGCGGCGTCCGCGTCGCTGATGCGCGGGCAGTTGTGCAGCACCGTTTCGCCGCGCGCGAGCAGCGTCGCGGCCAGGATGGGCAAAACGCTGTTTTTGGCGCCCTGGACCTTGATCGCGCCGCGCAGCCTTTTGCCTCCGTTTATGCGAAGAACGCTCATAGTATGCCCCCGAAAAACAGTTTTTTCAGGTCATACTATGCGTCTTCAGCGCTTCCGGTTAATGAGGGAAACGATGATCTCCACGATCTTTTCCGCGCTGTCTCCCCCGCCGAGCGAGGCGGCTCCCCGCCGCATCCGCATGAGCGCCCCGTCGTCCGAGACGAGGCGGGAGACGAGCTCATAGAGCTTTTCGCCCGAGCATTCGCTCTCCGGGAGCAATACGGCCCCGCCGGCTTTTTCCATGGCGCGCGCGTTTTTCGTCTGGTGGTCGTTCGTGACGTTCGGCGACGGGACGAGCACGGCCGGCATACCCAGGTACGCCAGCTCCGCGATTGTCGACGCGCCGGCCCGCGATAAAACAAGGTCGGCCGCCGTCATCACGAGGTCCATGTTGAGGATATAGGCGCGCAGGTCGCAGTTTTCCGGGACGCCGCCGTTTCCCTCGAGCGCCTTTTTCATCCTGTCGAGCCCCGCCTGGCCGCCGCCTGTCGAATGGATATGGCGGAAGGACCCCTTTCGGCCGTTTTCTGCGATGAGCCCGGCCGTATAGCCGTTCATCTTCTCCGCGCCGAGCGAGCCCCAGAAGGACACGACGAGCTTTTCCTTTTCCCCCACGCCGAGCGCCGCCCGTGCCTCCGCACGCGTAAGGCGGCCGAACCCGCCGCGCACCGGCGTGCCGGTGAAGACGACGTTTTCCGGGCGCTTATAGCTCTTTTCCGTCTGCGGGAAGGCCGTCATGACGATATCGACCGAGCCGGAGAGCAGCTTCGCCGCAAGCCCCGGCACCGCGTTCGACTCATGCAGGCACGTGGGGACGCCCCTTTTCACCGCCTGCTTCAATACCGGGTAGCAGACATAGCCGCCCGTGCCGATGACGGCGTCCGGCCGGAACCTTTCGAGCAGGGCCCCGGCCTCGCGCGACGAGGCAACGAGATTGGCGAGCATTTGCAGGTTGCTTTTTATCCCCGCGGGGGAAAGCGACCGGGAAAAGCCCGTTACCGTGAGGTTTTCGAGCGGATAGCCCTCGGCGGGGATCAGGCGCTTTTCCATCTCCCGCCCCGCGCCGACGAAGAGGCATTCGCTCCCCGGCAGCGTCTCGCGGAGCTTCCCCGCGACGGCGAGGGCCGGGTTTATATGCCCCGCCGTACCGGCGCAGGCGAAGAGGAAGCGTTTCGGTCCGCTCATGTCTCCTCCCCCTTCGGCTTTTTGACCTTGAGGGGGATATCGCGCGAAATGGACAGGATGATCCCCATCTCGACGAGCTGCATCCAGAGGGCCGTGCCGCCGTAGCTGAAAAACGGCAGCGAAATGCCCGTACACGGTATGAGATTGGTGACGACCGCCACGTTCAGGAAGACCTGGATGGCGAGCAGGCTCGTAAGGCCGATGATGACGAGCGAGCCGTACCGGTCGCGCGCGTGGAGCGCCAGCCAGTAGCCGCGTATGATGAGCAGCGCGAAGAGGGCCAGTATCAGCAGCGCGCCGATAAAGCCGAGCTCCTCGCAGACCACCGAGAAAATGAAGTCGTTATGCTCCTCCGGAAGATACAGGTACTTCTGCCGCCCCTGCCCGATGCCGAGGCCGAGCACGCCGCCGGAGCCGATGGCGTAGAGCGACTGGACGATCTGCCAGCCCGCGCCCTGCACGTCGGAGAAGGGGTCGCGCCAGGCGTTTATGCGGCGCATGGTGTGGCCCATCTGCGTGATGACGACATAGGCCGCCGCAATGGAAACGCCGCCGCCGATGGCGAACCAGATAAGGCGGACGCCGCCGGCGAAGAGCATGATCGCGCCGAGCGCCACGATGATGATGGTCGCCGAGACGTGCGGCTCCAAAAGGAGCAGCGCCGCGATGACGACGAGTATCACGGCGAACGGCAGGATGCCGTAGCGGAAGGTCTTCATCCTGTCCTTGAACGCGCAGATCATCTGCGCGAAGGCCATGACGACGCCGAGCTTGGCGATCTCGGACGGCTGGAAGGTCGTGACGCCGAGGTTGATCCAGCGCTTGCCGCCGCCCTCCGACGAGCCGATGAGGAGCACGAGCACGAGCATCGCTACGGAGGCCAGCAGCACGAGCATCGAGAAGCGCCGCAGCGTCTTGACCGAGACGTTCGACGCCACGAACATGAGCGCCACGCCCGTCACGGCGAAGATGAGCTGCTTCACGAAATATTTCGTCGGGTTGCCGTAGCTGTAATAGGCCCGCGCGAAGCTCGCGGAGAGGACCATGATGACGCCGATGGCCAGAATGACGAGCGTCAGCACGAGGAACGGCATATCGAGCGGGCCGCGCCGGTAAAAGACGCCCTCGCGGTATTCGTCCAGTCGTTCTCCCTCGACGTTTTCCGAGCCGTCAAGCGGGTATTCCCCGGTCCGGCCGTACTGCATCTTTGCCATGCGCTCCACGCTCCCTTCCCTTTAAGCCGCATACCTGCCGTAAACGGCGATGAACGTAATGACCGCGAACACGAGCGACGTGCCGGTGAACACGGCGAATATCTTCTTCTCGCTCCAGCCGCACATCTCGAAGTGATGGTGCAGCGGCGCCATTTTGAATACGCGCTTGCCGTGCGTCAGCTTGAAATACACCACCTGGATGATATCCGACAGCGCCTCGCAGATATAGACGATGCCGAGCGGAATGAGCGCCAGCGGCATGTCGAGCGCGAAGGCGCAGGCGCACACGGCCGCGCCGAGGAACAGGGACCCTGTGTCGCCCATGAAGATCTTCGCCGGGTGGAAATTGAAGATCAGAAAGCCGCACAGCCCGCCGAGCAAAGCCGCGCCGAAAACGCCCACGGAGGAGAATTTCCAGATGAGCGCCGTCACCGTCACGCACAGCGCCACGGGTATCGAAACGCCGGTCGCCAGACCGTCGACGCCGTCCGTGAGGTTGACGGCGTTCACGCAGCCGATGATGACGAACACCGCGAACACGACGTAGACGATCTCCGGCAGCGGGATCGTCGCCCCGACAAACGGGACGTAGAGGTTTGGCGTCAGCGCGCCTGTATAGCGCATGAGCAGCACGAACACCACCGCCACGACGAGCTGCAAAATGAACTTCTGCGCCGCCGAAAGGCCGGTATTCTGCTTCTTTTTCAGCTTCTCATAATCGTCCAGAAAGCCGACGGCCCCGTAAATGAGCGCGAACACGAGGGCGATGATATGCGTCAGATCGCCGTTCAGGATGTCGTTCATGCCGGCGGTCAGGCACGCGGCGATCATGCCGGCTATGAACATGATCCCGCCCATCGTGGGCGTGCCCTGCTTCGACATGTGCCATGTCGGGCCGTCTTCCTTTATCATCTGGCCGGCCTTGATCCTCCGCAGGTACGGCACGAGCACGACGCCCGCCGCCGCCGTCACCAGCAGAGAACAGAGAAACGACGCCAGTATCCGGATCATCATTGGTCTTCCCCTTTTTCCTCTTCTCTTTTACCCCTGTTCCAAAGCCTCGCGGACGACCTCGCGCTCGTCGAAATGGCGCTTTTCCGTCCCGATTATCTGATACGTCTCATGGCCCTTCCCGGCCAGGATGACGACGTCGCCGCTCTGCGCGTTCCGTACCGCCCAGAAGATGGCCTCCCGGCGGTTTTCGATCACGGTAAAGGGCGTCTCCGTCCCCTCCATGCCGGCGAGTATCTCCTTTATGATCGCCCCCGGCTCCTCCGTTCTCGGATTGTCGGAGGTCACGATCACGAAATCGGCCAACTTCGCGGCGATACCTCCCATGATCGGGCGCTTCGTCCTGTCGCGGTCGCCGCCGCAGCCCATGAGGACGACGACCCGCCCCGGCGCGAAGCCCCGCACCGTTTTGATGATGTTCTCCAGCGCGTCGGGCGTGTGCGCGTAGTCGATGAGCACCGTGAAATCGCGCCCGGTGGGCACGATCTCCGCTCTCCCCATCACGCCCCGGCAGGCCGACATGGCCTCCGCCGCCCGCGCGATATCCGTCCCCATCGCCATGAGCGCCGACATCGCGGCCAGCGCGTTATACACCGAGAAGCGCCCCGGGATGGCAAGGCTCACCTTTTCGAGCCGGCCGGTGGCCAGCGCCGCGAAGCGCACGCCGTCCGGCAGCAATGTGACGTTCCGCGCCGTTAAGTCCGCGGCGTCGTTTTGCGCCGAATACGTCTGAACGGGACATTCGGCGGCCTTTATCATCGTCTCCGCCCATTCGTCGTCCAGATTGACGACGCCGCGGCGGCACTGCTTAAAGAGGAGCGCCTTCGCCTCCGCGTAGGCCTCCATCGTCTTGTGGAAATCGAGATGGTCGCGCGTCAGGTTGGTGAAGACGCCGACCTCAAAGGTGATCCCGCAGACACGGTCGAGGCAGAGCGCGTGCGACGACACCTCCATGACGACGTACTCGCAGCCCGCGTCCGCCATCGTTTTGAGCAGCTCCTGAAGCTCGCAGGATTCCGGCGTCGTCCGCTCCGTCTCGAGGACCCGGTCGCCGATCATGTTGCAGTTCGTGCCGATGAGGCCGACCTTCGCGCCGTACAGGTGCTCGAGCATCGTCTTGATGAGGTTCGTCGTGGTCGTCTTGCCGTTCGTGCCGGTCACGCCGATCATCTTGAGCCGCTCGGACGGATACCCGTAATACGCCGCCGATATAAGCGCCAGCGCGCGGCGCGAATCGGGAACGAGCACGTAAGGGACATCCCCCTCCGGCTTTTCCTCGCATACGACGCAGACAGCGCCCTTTTCAGCCGCGGCCGCGATGAAGCGGTGCCCGTCGGACTTAAAGCCGCGCACGGCGACGAAGACGTCGCCCTTTTTCACCGCGCGGGAGTCGAAGGCGACGCCTGCCGCCTCCGCCGCCATATCGGCCGACGCTTCGAATACTTCCGTTTTTTCAAGAAGGTCTCCGAGTTTCATAAGATACCTCCGCCACTGTCAAAAGCTCCGAAGGAGCCGGATAAGGTAAAGAAAGCCTCGCGGCGTTTCCCGTGTGAAATCAGTAGGCGCCCAGGTTCGACTGGTCGGCCAAAACCACGTGGATGACCGAGCCGTAGGGGGCCGTCTCCCCGGCCGCGACCGACTGCGTCGTGACGACGACGGCGGTGTTCGCGGGCGACGCGCCCGACGTGTCGAGATACAGGCCGACGTTTTGCAGGGCGTTTCTCGCCTGCTCGACCTTCATGCCCTTGAGGTTCGGCACCGTGGCCTCGCTTTCGGGCTTGTCGGCGCCGAGATAGAGGATGACGGACGTGCCGGCGGCGACCTCCGCGTTCGCGCGCGGGAGCTGATCGGTGATCGTCGAGCCCTCGCCGACCGTCCTGTAGGTAAGACCTCTCTCGCCGAGGAGCTTCTGCGCCTCCGCCTCCGTCCGTCCGGTCAGCGCGGGGACGAACACGTCGAGCTTGGCCTCCTCCTCCGGGGAGTAATCCGGCTCCACGCCGAGATACGGCAGCACCTCGGAGAGGATATTGCCGACGGCGGGCGCGGCCATGTTGCCGCCGCTGATATAAAGTCCGGAGCTCTTGGAGGGATTATCGAGGATGAACAGCACGACGACCTGCGGGTCATCGGTCGGCGCTACCGCGCAGAAGGAGACCTTGTAGAATTTCTCCTCCGTGGCCGCCTGCCTCGTCGTGTCGGTGGAGGTGCCCGTCTTGCCGCCGACCTTGTAGCCGGTGACGGCGGCGTTCTTGCCGGTGCCCTCAGCCCCGCCGACGACCTGCTCCAATATCTTGCAGACGGTCTTCGAGGTCTCCTCGCTGAGTACGCGGCGGACGACGGTGGGGGTATTCTCCATGACGACCTCGCCGCTGCCGGACGTCACCCGCGAGACGACGTAGGGCTTCATCAGGTTGCCGCCGTTGACGGCCGCCGAGAAGGCGGTGATCATTTGCAGGGGCGTCACGTTGAACGTCTGCCCGAAGGAGGCGGCGGCGAGCTGGGAGTAGTTTTGCGGATTGCAGAACACGTCCTCCGTCCACCAGAGGCTGTTCGCCTCGCCGGCGATGTCGATGCCCGTCTTGTCGAAGAGGCCGAACGCCTCGACGTATTTGTAAAACGTCCTCGCGCCGACGGACAGGCCGATGTTGGTGAAGGCGACGTTGCAGGAGTGCTGCGCGGCCTGCGTGAGCGTCTGTGTGCCGTGGCCGGCCGTTTTCCAGCAGTTGAGCGGTATCGTGCGGCCGAGCACGTTCATGCTGCCGCCGCAGAAATAGGTGCTGTCGAGCGTGGCCTTACCCTCCTCGAGGGCGATGGCCATGGTGATCGGCTTGAAGACGGAGCCCGGCTCATACGTATCCGTGATGGCGCGGTTGCGCCACTGGTACCGCTGCGCCTCGGCCAGCTTCTCCGCGCGCTCCGCGTCGTCCTCGATGAGCGCCAGCTCCTCCTGTACGGAATCAGAGACCTGGAGATAGTTATTGAGGTCGTAGCTGCCGTTCACCGCCATGGCCAGTATCCTGCCCGTCTTGGGTTCCATGACGATGGCGTAGCCGCCGTTGAGCGCCTGGTAGTCCTCGACGGCCTGCGCGAGATATTTTTCCACGATGCCCTGGATCGTCACATCGAGCGTCAGTTCGACGTCGCAGCCGTCCACGGCGTCCCGGTAGTATTCGTAATCGGTCAGGAGCATATCCGTCCCCTGCGACGTGGCCAGACGGACGACGCTGCCGCTCTCGCCCGCGAGATAGCCGTTCATCGTGGCTTCCAGCCCCTCGAGGCCGTTCCCCTCCGCGCCGACGAAGCCGACGACCTGCGCCGCGAGCGTGCTGTAGGGGTAATACCGCTTGGAGTCGTTCTCGATATGGAGGCTCTTGTAGTCGCCCTCCTTCTTAAAGGCCCGGACCTCGTCCGCGAGCTCCACGTCGATCTTGGTGGCTATGGTCTTGTACCAGGACTGGGTATCCTTCCATTTTTCCATGATCGAGGCGTAATCGACGCCGAGTATCCGCTCAAGGCCGGAGGCGATCGCGGAGGCGTCCTCCTCGTATTTCTGCATCTCGTAGGGGCTGATGAAAACGGTATAGGCCGTCGCCGACATGGCGAGCACATTGCCGTTCCTGTCGGTGATATCGCCGCGGGAGGCCGGCACGACCGTCTCTCTCGTCTGGTTCTCGACGGCCAGCCTCTCGTAGTAATCGTGGTCGCGTATCATCACTTTGTAAAGCTGGACGGCGAGGACTATAAAAGCAGCTATGCCGCACACTGCCATCAGTATCAGCGTGCGGCTCAATATCATTTTGTTCGGCCTCTGGCCGAGCTCGCCGTTCTTTTTACCGGACATCAGCTTATCCTCCGCAGACAGTTTCGGGAGAGGCGGGAAGGAGCCTTCCTCCCCGCCTTATAACCTATGGAACGGCTATTTCAAATATTCCAGCAGCGAGCGAATGAAGCCGCCGAAGCCGGAGAAGGCCCCGTCGCCCGTGCTCTCGCCCGAGAGCACCACGCCCCTGTCCTCGCGGTGGGAGGCCACCGTCGCCGTGCTGCTCTCCGTCAGCCGCACCATGCCGAGCGTATGCGTGGCATAGTCCTCGATCTCGTTGAGATTGAACGTGGTCTCATAATCGACGCGGAGATGCTCCCGCTCCATATCGAGCTCGGAGAGCTGCGCACGGAGCTGCGTCTTCGCGTCGTTCAGTTCCGTGATCTGCACATAGGAGAGGATGACGAACATCATCAGCACGGCCGCCGCGAGCAGACCGATCACGGAGAACGCCGACACGCTGACCGGCAGCGCCGCCGGGCGCACGCGCATCCTGACCCTCGCGCGCTCCCGCTCTTTCGGGCGCGCCGGGGCCGCCTGTTCCCTGTAGTCTCGCTCCGGGGCCTCCCACGCCGCCTCGTCAAAGCCGCGCTGGAGCGCGTCGAAGTCGTAGGCAACGCTGCCGAAGGTCGCCGAGCGGGATGCGTATCTTGCCGCCTGTGCCATGGTGAAAATCAGCTCCTATATCCTTTCCGCGACGCGGAGCCTGGCGCTCCTCGAACGCGGATTTGTTTCCAATTCTTCCTCCGAAGCCGTGACGGGCTTCCTCGTCACGCTCTTGAGAGACTGCTTAAAGCCGCACACGCACACCGGAAAATCCCGCGGGCACGTGCAGCCTCTCTCTCTCGACGCTATGGCGTTTTTTACGATCCTGTCCTCCAGCGAGTGGAAGCTGATGACCGCGAGCCTGCCGCCGGGCTTCAACCGGTCCGCCGCGGCAGCGAGCGCCGTCTCGACGGCGGCGAGCTCGTCGTTGACCGCTATGCGCACGGCCTGAAAGCTCCTCTTGGCCGGGTGCTGTTTTTCCCGCAGGGCCTTCCCCGGCATGGCCGCGCGTATCGCGTCGACCAGCTCAAAGGTCGTCCGTATCGGTTCTTTTTGCCGCCGTCTCACGATCTCGGCGGCGATACGGGAGGCATACCGCTCCTCGCCGTATTCCCGGAGGATGCGCCGCAGCTCCTCCTCCGTCCAGCCGTTTATGACGTCATACGCCGTGAGGCTTTCGCTCCTGTCCATCCGCATGTCCAGCGGCGCGTCGTGCATATAGGAAAAGCCGCGCTCCGCGTCGTCAAGCTGCGGGGAGGAAACGCCGAGGTCGAAGAGTATCCCGTCCGCCTTATCGATCCCCAGACTGTCGAGGACGGCCCCCAGCTCGCGGAAATTGGCCTTCACGAGCGTGAACCGGCCCTCAAAGGGCTTCAGTCTCTCCCCCGTCTCCTCGATCGCCGCCGCGTCCCGGTCGAGGCCGATGAGACGGCCCGTCGTCAGGCGCTTTATTATCTCCGAGGCATGTCCGCCGCGGCCGAGCGTGGCGTCCACGTAGAGGCCGTCCGGCCTTATGCGCAGCCCCTCGATACATTCATGCAGCAGCACCGGGATATGCGGCGTCTCCATCAGAAGTCAAGCTCCATAAAGACCTCCGCGATATTCTCCGGCGTGGTCTCGGCCAGGTCGACGCCGTTCCACGTGTCGCTGTCCCAGATCTCCGCACATTCGCCGCTGCCGACCACGGTGACGTTTTTGTTCAGTCCCGCGAAATCCCGCAGCGCCTGCGGCAGGAGGATGCGCCCCTGGGTGTCGAGCTCGCATTTCGCCGCGTGGGCGAACATCGGGCGCATCTTGATCTGCTTGAGCTTGGGCATGGCCTTGATCTTCGCCATGAAGGCGTCCCAGCTCTCGGCGGAATAGGCCGAAAGGCAACGCTCCACGGAAAGGGTGACGTAGAAGACGTCTCCGAGCTCTTCGCGGAGCTTGGCGGGCATGAAAAGACGGCCCTTGGCGTCGATCGTATGCTGATAGATACCGGTCATCTTTTCACCCCTTCCGTGGAAAGTGTGGGTTTTTTCAACATTGTCCCCCACTTCGCTCCACTTGTGTGCTTTTATTATAGGGGAGCGTTCACAAAATTGCAATAGTTAATTTTGATTTTTTTGGGGGAAATGTGGCCTTTTTTTGCGGTTTTTTGCTCATTTTCCGAACTTTCGAACATATGTTCGATTGGTTTACGTAAAAAATATCCCCGCACGATCGTGCGGGGATAGATGCATAAAAGCCTCGCAGAGTTTCGCCGCCGCAGCGGCGAAATCAGTTTCAATCATTTTCCGCGGGAGCATGTATCACGCGGAAAATACTTCTCACGGAGCGCGCGTGCGACCATCGGGAGTGCGCGAAGCGGATTGCGCCCCCTCACACGAGAAACCAGCGAAGCGTTTCTCGTGTGAAGCTAAAATAGCTCCTCCAGCATCGCCTTGAATTTCCCGGCCGCGGGCGAGATGGCCGAGGGGTCCCAGGCGGCGACCGAGGTCGTGACGGCGTCCTTGCCGGGTATGGGGATCGTCACCACGTTGGGCCGCTGATAGAGCCGCCCGAGCGCCGCCGGCAGGATCGCCAGCCCGACGCCGATATTCACGGACATGACGACCGCCTCCGCCCGGTTATAATAGCTGACGACGTTCATCTGCTCAAGGCCGCGGTGGCGGCATATCGTCTCGATCATCCGCGCGAGCGAAACGTCCGTCGGCGGGACGGAGACGAACGGCAGCCCGCGCAGGGAGTTCCAGTCGTCCATGTCGACCTTCGACACGAGCTCGCGCGGGACGAACAGGTGCATCTGCTCGCGCGCGAGGACGCGGTATGTATAGCCGCCGTTGTCCGGGATCATGCGCTCGACCGCGAAAAAGAAATCGTAGGAGCGCGGCTTGCCGAGCGCCTCGATCTCCTCCGCGCCCTCCAGGATGTCGATATCCGTCTGGATGAGCGGATATCGCTTGTAAAATTCCGAAAGGCAGCTCGTGAGCCGGTCGGAGGACGAAGAGAGGACCGCGATGCGTATCCGTCCCGATCTCCCCTGGGCGACGTTGCGGATGCGGCTCTCCGCGTCCGCCGCGAGGTCAACGAGCTTCACCGCGTAGGGCAGGAATTCCTTTCCCTCGCTCGTGAGCGATATCTCCCGGCCGTCACGGTGGAAAAGGTCCGTGCCGAGCTGCTTTTCCAGCATCTTCATCTGGTAACTGACCGCCGGCTGGGTGAGCTGGAAGCGGTCGGCCGTCTTGGAAAAATTGAGCGTCTGGGCGGCCGATATGAAGATATCGAGCTGCAGCATGTCCATAGTCCGTATCCCTCCCTTTCTTATCCTTTTTCTTGAAAGAAAAAGGATCAAAAAGAACTTCATTGCGTTATGAAAAGCGCGCTGTACCAAGGCTCTGCGCTCGGTAACGACAGCAATCCCCCATTTGCGGCGTAGAGGCTCTCAGCTAACCCTTGCCTCGCAGAGTTTCGCGCCCGCAGGCGCGAAATCAATTCCAATCATGTTTTCCGGGAGCATGTATCACGGAAAACATACCTATCAGCCCGCAAGTGTGCGACCGAAGGGCGTGCGCGCAGCGGGCTGCTTCCCTTCTCACGGCGAAAACCCAGCGTCAGCGGTTTTCGCGTGAAGTTATTTCATGGTGACGACCGTGACGCCGTCCTCGCCCTCGCCGTAACGGCCGAGGCGGAAGGACTTGACCTGCTTCGAGCGGCGCAGCACGTCCTGCACGGCCGCGCGCACCGCGCCGGTCCCCTTGCCGTGGATGATCGTCACCGTCTCCATATGCGCGAGCTGCGCGCCGTCTATGAATTTTTCGGCGGCGGCCGCCGCCTCGACGGCCGTCATGCCGCGCAGGTCGATCTCCGGCCGCGACGGTCCGGCGGAAAACGCCGCGACCGAGGCGGCTGTCCTTTTTGCCTGCTTCGATTTTGGGGTGTCCACGACGCGCACCTCGTCCTGCCCGGCTGTGAGCTTCATCATGCCGGCCTGGAGGGAGAGCGTGCCGTCCTTTAAAACCGATATGACCTCCGCGCGCGTCCCGAGCGAGAGGATCTCCACCGTGTCGCCCGGCACGGCGTCGCGCGTCTTTTCCGGCGCCGCCTCCGAGGGGAGAGACGCGGCAAAGCCCTCCTCCGTCCGGTTGAGCGAGGCGCGCATGAGCGTCCTCGCCTCGTTGGTGCGCTGCCAGTCGATATCCTTGCTCTGCTGCCTGCGGAGCCCGGCCAGCTCGTCGTACACCTCGTCCACGGCGGCGCGGGCATCCTGCACCATGCGCTCCGCCTCGCGCGCGGCGGTGACGCGGGCCTTTTCGTATTCCTTGTCGATCGACGCCTTTTTTTCGGCGGCCGCGGCGGCGTCCTCCTCGGCCTTTTTGAGCAGCTTTCTCGTTTCGAGCCGCTCCCGCTCCATGTCCTGCCGCGTGCGCTCAAGGCCCTCGATGACGGCCTCGAAATCGGCCGTGCCGGAGTCGACGCGCCGCGCGGCGTCTTCGATGACCGTTTCGGGCAGGCCGAGGCGGCGGGAAATAGCGAACGCGTTGCTCTTGCCGGGGATGCCGATGAGCAGCTTGTAGGTGGGGCGCAGCGTCTCCACGTCGAACTCGCACGAGGCGTTCTGCACGCCCGACTGCGTCGTGGCGTACGCCTTCAGCTCCGCGTAATGCGTCGTGGCGGCGATGGCCGCGCCGAGGTCGCGCGCGTATTCGATGATGGCGATGGCGAGCGCCGCGCCCTCGACCGGGTCGGTGCCGGCGCCCAGCTCGTCGAAGAGGACGAGCGTCCCTTCCCCGCACTCGGAGAGGATGCCGACGATGTTCGTCATGTGCGCGGAAAACGTCGAGAGCGACTGCTCGATCGACTGCTCGTCGCCGATATCCGCGAGCACGCGGGTATAGACCGGCACCACGGAGCCGTCCCCCGCCGGGATATGCAGGCCGCACTGGGCCATGAGGCATAAAAGCCCTATCGTCTTGAGCGTCACCGTCTTGCCGCCGGTATTGGGGCCGGTGATGACGAGCGTATCGAAATCCACGCCGAGCGTCGCGTCGATCGGCACCGCCGTCCCGCGCGGGAGCAGCGGATGGCGCGCGCGCCGGAGGATGAGCTGTCCGTCCTCCGAGAGCTCCGGCTCGCCGCAGTCGAGCGAAAACGACAGCTTGGCTTTAGCGAAGATGAGGTCGAGCTGCGCGAGGACGTTCACGTCGCAGACGATGTCCTCGGAAAACGACGCGCACTCGGCGGAGAGCGCCGCGAGGATGCGGTCTATCTCGTTTTTCTCCTTCGCCAGCAGCTCGCGTATCTCATTGTTGGCCTTGACGGCGCTCATCGGCTCGATGAAGAGCGTCGCGCCCGAGGCGGAGATATCGTGCACGAGGCCCGGCACGGCCGCCTTGTGCTCCGCCTTCACGGGCACCACGTAGCGGTCGGACCGCATGGTGATGATCGGTTCCTGCAGCGCCTTCGCGTAGGAAGGCGAGGAGATGATCTTTTGCAGGGACGACCTCGCCCGCTCGGCCGCCGCGCGCATGTGGCGGCGGATATCCGCCAGCTCCGGCGAGGCCGCGTCGGCGATCTCGTCCTCGGCGGCGATGGAGTTCGTCAGCTTTTCCTCCAGGTATTTGTTCGGATGGAGCGCCGAGAAGAGCCAGTCTATCGCGGTCTTCCCGCCCTCCGAGCCGTCGCGGTACGCCGCCGTCAGCCTCGCCGCGCGCAGCACCTGAGCGACGTCGAGGAGCTCGCGCGTGTTGAGCGAGCCGCCCATTTCCGCGCGCCGCAGGGCGAGGTTTACATCCCGCACGCCCGAAAAGCCCGGCGGGCTGCCGTTTTTCGTGATGAGCTCCTTCGCCGCGCTCGTCTCGCGCAGGCGGTCACGGATCACATGGATGTCCCCCGCCGGGGTAAGCGCCAGCGCCGACTCCTTCGCCGCGGGGCTCACCGCCTCCTGCGAGAGCATGTCGAGCACGGCCGGCAGCTCCAGGAGCTGCTGCGATTTTTCGTAAAGCGTCATGTTGATCTCTCCGTTTACTGAATAGACCTGTAAAAATCGAGCGTTTTGAATCCTCTGTCGAGCTGCGCAAGCAGGTACGCTTCCCCCGCCGCCGCGAGCCTTTTCGCGCCCGCTTCCCCGAGCGTGAAGGAAAAGACCCGCTTTATCGGCGCGTCGACGATATGCCGCACCGCCGCGAGCGACGAGGGGCAAAGCTCCGCGTCCGCACCGCCGTGTACGGTACAGGATAAGCAGTGCAGCAGGCCGCCCACCGTGTCGAGCATCGGCCGGTCCGGCTCAAGTTTGCCGCAGACGGCGCAGTTTTCCACCGCCGGCCGGAAGCCGGAAAGGCTCATCGCGCGCCACTCGAAGGACGCCTTGACGTGCTCCGGCGGATAAAGCCCGCGCGAGAGCGCGTAAAGCGCGTTGAGGCCCAGGGACAAAAGCTCCGGATCGTGGCTGTCCTCCTGCGAGAGCGTCTCGAGCACCTCGGCGAAATACGAGCCGAGCGACAGGAGCGAGAGGTCGTTCCGCAGCCCCTCGAACAGCTCGAGGCACCGCGCCTCCGTAAGCGTATAGCCGTTTTTCCCCTCAAAAAGCGTCATTTCGGCATACGCCAAAAGCTGCGTCGAGGCCGCCGTCTTGCTGCCCTTGCGCCTCGTGCCCTTCGCGAGCACGGTGATGCGGCCGCGCTCCGGCGTCAGCACATTCAGGAGCTTGCTGCTCTCTTTATATAATGTCTCGCGGAGCACCAGCCCCGCCGTCGTTATGTACATCCCGAGCACCGCGCTCCGGGTCGTCAGGCGGACTTTTCCTCCGCCGCCTTTTCCCGAAGCTCCTTATACAGCAGATAAAAAAGAATATTCCCGGTGGCGGCGAAGAGCCGCCAGGCAGTCTGCGCGTCCATTTCCATAACCGTGCCCTCCGCCGTTTATTTTGGCGGCGGAAAAGGCGGCTATGCGAGGAAAGATTTGCAGGCTGTCCGATCACGAAAACAGCCTCGCAGAGTTTCGCCGCCGCAGCGGCGAAATCAAATTCGATCATTTTCCCCGGGAGCATGTATCACAGGAAAAATACTTCTCGCGCAGCGCGCGTGCGCCCGTCGGGCGTGCGCGAAGCGAAGCGCAATCCCCTCCGACGAAAACCCAGCGAAGCGGTTTTCGTCGGATTCATTCGTCCGTATACCCGAAATTTTTTATCATCACGTCGCTGTCGCGCCAGTTCTCCTTGACCTTGACCCAGGTCTTGAGGCACACCCTGCCGTCGAGCAGCTTTTCGATGTCGCGCCGCGCGAGCTCCCCGACCTTTTTGAGCGCCGCGCCGTTCTTGCCGATGATGATGCCCTTGTGGCCGGCCTTCTCGCAGTAGATCGTCACGTCGATATCCGTGATGCCGTCGTCGCGCTCATGGAAGCGCGTGACCTCCACCGCCGTGCCGTGCGGCACCTCGCGCTGGAGCGTCATGAGCAGCTTTTCGCGCACGAGCTCGGCGCACATCTGCCGCTCCGGCTGGTCCGTGATCATATCGTCGGGGAAAAGCGGCTCCCCCTCCTGCCTAAAGCGCAGAAGCTCGTCCGCCAGCTCCGAAACCCCGTCGCCCGTCCTCGCCGAGAGGGGCACGACGGCGTCGAAGGCATACGCCTGACCGTACCGCGCGATGATCGGCAGCAGGTCCTCCTTTTTCACCGTATCCGTCTTGTTGATGACGAGGATGGCCGGCGCGCCGGACGCCCTTATGCGCTCGATAAGCTGCGATTCCTGGACGCCGACGTTATCCACCGGCTCCACGACGAGCACCGCGGCGTCCACGTCGGCCACGCTGTCGTTCACCGTTTTCACCATGAAATCGCCCAATCTCGTCCTCGCCCGGTGGAAGCCGGGCGTGTCGAGCAGCACGACCTGCGTGCCGTCCTTTTCAAAAATACCGAAAATGCGGTTGCGCGTCGTCTGGGGCTTGGGCGACACGATGGCGATCTTCTCGCCGACGAGCGCGTTCACCAGCGTCGATTTGCCCACGTTCGGCCGCCCGACGACGGCCGCCACTACCGTTTTATCCGTCATAGCTTCTCCTCCAGCAGGGCCATCGCGGCCTTTTCCCGCTCTCTCATCCGTTTTTTGCGCGGCCCCTCGTCGAGGTGATCGTAGCCCAAAAGGTGCATGACGCTGTGAACGGCGAGGTAGGAAAGCTCGTGCTTAAAGCCGTGGCCGTATTCTTCCCCCTGCCTGTCCGCGCGCTCGAGGGAAAGGACCATGTCGCCGAGGTATACGCTCCCGTCCTCCCACCGCTCGGCGTCCGCAAGGTCCGGCCTGCCCTCCTCGAATTCGTTCATCGGAAAGGACAGCACGTCCGTCGCCGCGTCTATATCCCGCTGCCCGCGGTTTATCTCCCGTATCCCCGCGTCGTCCGTGAGGAGGACGCATACGGTGCAGCTTTCCGTGAGGTTTTCCGCCTCCAGCGCCGCGCGCACGGCTTTTTTCACCGTGATATACGCCTTTTCATAGCCGAGGTTCGGCTTCTCCCGGTTTACATAAATTTTATGCTTCATCGTTTCCGTCCCCTGTCGCGGCGGTCCCGCACGGTCTCACGCTTGTCCTCATACTGCTCGTAGGCGTTGATGATCCGCTGCACGAGGACGTGCCGCACGACGTCAGCCCCCGTGAGGCGGCAGATGGCGATGTCCTCCACGTTCTGAAGAACGCGCATGGCCTCCTTTAGGCCGCTCGTCTTGTCGGCGGGCAGGTCGATCTGCGTCACGTCGCCGGTGATGACGATCTTGGAATTGAAGCCGAGGCGCGTGAGGAACATCTTCATCTGCTCGCGCGAGGTGTTCTGCGCCTCGTCGAGGATGATGAAGCTGTCGTCGAGCGTCCGGCCGCGCATATAGGCTAAAGGCGCGACCTCGATATTGCCGCGCTCGAGGTATTTCGCGTAGTTTTCCGGCCCCATCATGTCGAAAAGCGCGTCGTATAAGGGGCGCAGGTAGGGATCGACCTTGCTCTGGAGGTCTCCCGGCAAAAAGCCCAGGCGCTCGCCCGCCTCGACGGCGGGGCGTGTCAGGATGATGCGGTTGACCTTCTTCTCCCGGAAGGCCGCCACGGCGGCGGCCACGGCCAGATACGTCTTGCCCGTGCCGGCGGGGCCGACGCCGAGCGTCACCGTGTTCTGCGCGATGGCCTCGACGTATTTCTTCTGGCCGAGCGTTTTGGCCTTGATGGGCTTTCCCTTGGCCGTGATGGCGATGATATCGCGCGATAATTCTCCGATGTCGTCCGCGTGGCCGGAGCGCACAAGCCCGAGCACGTAGCGGACGTTCTGCTCGCCGATCGGCTCGCCCTTGGCGGCGAGCGTAATGAGGCCGTTCAGGGCGTTTTCGGCCATCGCCGCGGCCTCCATGTCGCCGGTGATCATCACCTCGCCGCCGCGGTCCGTGATGACGACGCCGAGCTCGCTTTCGATCAGGTGCAGGTTTTCGTCAAAGGCGCCGAACACGTCGCCGATATGGTCGAGCCTATCCGTCTCCACGATCCTCTCCGCCATAGTCCTGTCGTTCCTCCCGTGTATCGTATTCCCGCGTCACGCCGATGCTCTCGGAGCATTCCGCGCTCATGGCGACGGTCAGCGCGTCCGCCGTTTTCGAGACGGCGAAGGAGGTCGAGACGATCTCTCCCTGATCGAGCCGCCTCTCCAGCGCCGCGCGCAGCCGCTCCCGCAGCAGCGCCTCCGTCTCCTTTTCGTCCATGGCGGCCGGCTCCGGCGCGTACTCCCTGAACGTCTCCCGGACGAGCGTCAACGGCAGCACGGCGCCGCGGAACAGCGTGAGCTTTTTCTCTAAAATTATTTTATCACAATACGCATACGGATTTCCACCGTTAAAATAAAAATTCAGCCTTTTTCCCGCAAAAACCAGCGCCGTTCTCGCCGTCTGCCGCCCGGTAGGGCGTTTTTCGACCGCGTAAAGCGGCGCTTTCGCCTCAAGCTCGTACCAGGTGCGCGCCGTCACCTCGCCCAGCGCGCGCACGTCCCGCCCGCCGGACAGGAGGCTCGTCATGCGCCCCGACACCAGCAGGTCGCCCGTATCGACCGTATCGCCCACGTTTTTGACGCGCGCGCCCTCGAGGATGGTCATTTTCGTGATGACGCCGGGCTTTTTCGCCAGGATATCGGCGGGCGACCCCTTATCGTAGAGCGCGGGGGCCGGCCTTTCCTCCCGCACGAGCACCTCGGCGCGGCTGCCGGTGCAGTTCACCGCGATCCACGAGAGCTCCGGCACGCGCAGGAGCATCTCGTTTGCGACGCGCTCCATCGGGATGGAAAGGCGCATCGTCCCGATCCCCACGCCGAGCTCCTCCAGCTCGGCCAGTATCACGCCCGAGGGGACCGTCTCGTTGCCGCTGACGCCGATCTCCAGAATAAAAAAGGAGGACGCCCAGACCGCCAGCACGCAGAGCGGCAGTATCCCCCAGAGCGCCCAGCGTCCCCGGATACGCCAGAGGAAAAACGGCGCGCCGCTCTTTTTCACCACACGGACGGCGAAGCCCCCCTCCTTGGAGAGCAGGCGGAGCCGCCGGTAATCCCGGACGGAGAGCTCGGCGATGAGCGTATGCTCGCCTGCGCGCCGCAGCTCCCGGTACGCGACGCCGTTCATGGCGCAGAGGTTCAGCACCCGCTCCGGCCAGCGGCACTCGATCTCCGCCTCCACCGCGCCGCCGAGAAGTCCTCCCGCGCGCTTCATCGTGAAAACTCCAGACCGGCGATCTCGCCGGTTATCAGCAGCTCTCCGCCCGTCATGGCGCAGAGGCGCAGCCCCTCGCCGCGGACGCGCAGGATCACGCGGCCGCCGTTCACGTCGATTTCCTTCTCTCCGTATTCCAGCAGGCCGCGGTGGTTCTCCACGAAAACGCGCCGGCAGCCGGTGACGGTCACGCGCGGCGCGCCGCGCACCACCTCCTCCGGCAGGTCGAAAAGCTCCGCCGTCTTATCGAGCGCGTCGCTCATGGCGTTTTTCCTTTTCACCGTCGTCACCTCCCACGTCCCTTATCTTTATGCCCCCGGAAGCAAAAATAGTCGCGGCGCGGCATAGGCTTTAAAGCAGGAGGTCATGCCATGAAAAAACGTCTGTCTGCTGTGATATCGCTGGCCGCGCCGGTCCTTTTCGCGCTGGCCCTCGTCCTCTTTCCGTCGGACGCCTCCCGCGCGGCGGAGAGCGGCGTATCTCTCTGCCTGAATGTCGTCCTGCCTTCGCTTTTCCCGTTTTTCGTCGCGTCGTCGCTTTTCGTGCGCGCGGTCGGCGCGACGGGCGCGCGAAATGCGGGCCGGGCGGCGTTCGCCTTAGGGCTCGTCGGCGGCTATCCCGTCGGCGCGAGGACGGTCGTCTCCCTCTACGAGAGCGGCGCGCTTCAAAAAAGCGAGGCGGAACGCCTCCTCGCCTGCTGCAATAACGCCGGCCCCGCCTTCATGCTCGGCGTGGTGGGCCCCGGCGTGTTCGGGAGCGTGCGCGCCGGCGCGCTCCTCCTCGGCATTCACGCGGCCGCGGCGGGGCTGCTCGCGCTCATCTTCACGCGCGGCGTAAAGGAAAAGCGCGCCCCGGCCCCGGCCCCCGCCGACACGCGCTTCATCCCGGCGCTCATATCGTGCATCGCCTCGTCCTTTACGGCCGTGCTCGGCGTCTGCGGGTTCGTCATCTTCTTTTCCGTCGTCGCGGGGCTGCTGCGGCGGACGGGCGCGCTCGCCGCCCTGTCGGCCCTGCTCTCCCTGACCGGCATGGATAGGGCTTGGGCGGAAAAGCTCCTCACGGGCGCGCTGGAGCTCTTTGTCGGTGTCTGGACGCTAAAGGGGCAGCCGACTTTTTCCTCCTTTACGGCCGCCGCCTTCATGCTCGGCTGGGGCGGCCTGTCCGTCCATTTCCAGACGCTCTCTATTCTATCGGAGAGCGGCCTTCGGCCCGGGCTGTACTTTCTCGGCAAGGGTCTCCACGCGCTTTTGTCCGCCGCGCTCGCCGCGGTCGTCTTCCTCCTTCTGCCCGGCGCGCTCCCCGCCTTCCGGGAAGTCTCCGGCCCGGTCTTTTCTCTGCGCCCCGTTTTTCTGCTGCCGGCGCTCATGCCCGCGCTTGCGGCCTGCGCGCTTCTTTTCATAAAAAGCACTGGAAAACATACCCACAAGCGTATATAATAGGCAATGAGGTGTACGCTATGCTTTTTTCCAAACATATCGACCCGTGCTGCTCCTACTGCCGCCACGGGAGGCTTCTGTCCCCGGACGAGGTCATGTGCCTGAAGCGGGGCGTCGTGGCCGCCTCGGGCCAGTGCGCCCGCTTCCGCTACGACCCCCTAAAGCGCGAGCCGGTCAGGGCGCGCGAGCTCCCCGAAGAGCATTTTACGACGGAGGATTTTGCCCTGTGATATTCACCGTACTGCTGTTCATACTCGGTCTTATCCTCATCATCATCGCGGGCGACCGCTTCGTCGACGCCGCCGTCGCCATCGCCAAGGCCTCCGGCATCAGCGATATCGTCATCGGCGCCACCATCGTGAGCCTCGGGACGACGCTGCCGGAGATACTCGTCTCCACGACGGCCTCGTTCTCCGGCTCCGCCGACATCGCCGTGGGCAACGCCTTCGGCTCCATCATCTGCAATACCGCCCTCATCGCGGGCATCGTCATGCTCATAAGGCCCGAAAAAAACGCCGACAGGAAGTCGATCTCCTGGCGCATCCTCTTTTTCTTCGTCGCCGTCGCCGTCTGCTTCCTCTTCGGGCTCAGGACCGGCTCTTACGGTCTCGTATCCGGCGTCATCCTCGTCGGCATGTTCGTCGTGTACGCGCTCGTCTCCATCTTCTCCCGCACCTCGGGAAAAAGCGAGGGCGGCCCCGGCGCGCAGCAGATATCCGTCCCGAAGAATATCCTCATCCTCATCATCTGCGCGGCGATGCTGTTTGTCGGCGCGCGCCTGCTCGTGACGCAGGGGACGAAGCTCGCGCTGGCGCTCGGCGTGCCGGAGCGCGTCGTCGCCGTGACCTTCATCGCCCTCGGCACCTCGCTGCCGGAGCTTGTCACGGCCATCTCCTCGCTCATAAAGGGCCACGCGGACGTTTCCATCGGCAACATCCTCGGCGCCAACCTCATTAACCTCCTGCTGGTGATCGGCATCCCGGCGCTTTTATCCGGCGTCACGCCGTCGGCCGCCGCGCTGACGACGGACCTGCCGATCGCCGCCCTTTCCATGGCCGTGCTGGCGCTGCCGATGATCGCCTTCCGGCGCGGCTTCCGCGTCCAGGGCGCGCTGCTCCTGGCCGGCTATATCGCCTATACGATCACCCAATTCTGATACTCGAACGCCAAGTAAACGATGATTCGATCGAAGTGCATGGATTGGCGGGCAGATTTTTTGGCTGATGAAGCCGAAAAAACGCAGATATACTTTGCGTATTTCAAGTTTTTGAGGCAAAATCAGGCGAAAAAGATGCCGTCAAGACGTGTGCGGCGATTGAATCAGCGTTTACTCAAAGGGGAGGCGTCTTCATGCAGCATACCGACCTGACGCAGGGGAGCGTGAGCCGCCAGCTCCTCCGCTACGCCCTGCCCGTCGTCGCCACGCAGCTCCTTCAGGCCGTCTACAGTCTGGTGGACATGCTCATCGTGAGCCATATGATCGGCCCCGCCGGCGTTTCGGGCGTCTCCAACGCCTCGCAGACGATCCACGTGCTCACCATGATCGCCATCGGCCTCTCCAACGGCGGCAACATCATGGTCGGGCAGTATTACGGCAGCCGCGACGAAAAAAACCGCATCGAGACGACGGGATCGTTCTTCACCCTGTTCGCCATGCTCGGCGTCGTCTTCGCGGCCGGGTCCTTCCTGCTGGCGCGGCCGTTTCTCGTCTTTCTGCGCGCGCCGGCCTTCGGCGAGGCGCTCGCCTATCTCCGCATCGGCGCTTTCGGGCTGCTCTTCGTCTTCGGCTACAACGCGCTGGCCGCCGTCATGCGCGCCGTCGGCAACTCGCGCGTCCCGATGGTGTGCATCCTCGTCTCCTCGCTTTTGAACATCGCGCTCGACCTTCTCTTCGTCGGGCCTCTGCGCATGGGCACCGCCGGCGCCGCCGCGGCGACGGTCATCTCCCAGGCCGTCTCCTTCCTGCTGGCCCTTATCTATCTGCTGCGCGCGGACAGGATATTCCGCTTCACGCCCGAAAATATGCGGATGCACGCGGACAAGATACGGCAGATCCTCAAGGTGGGCATCCCCTGCGCCATACAGATGTCGGTGGCCGGACTCTCCTGGCTCGCCGTCACCTATCTCATCAACGACTACGGCATCGTCTGGTCGGCCGCGAACGGCTTCTCCTCCAAGATCAAGGATTTCCTCCTGCAGTTCATCCACGCCGTCGTGACGGCGTCGTCCTCCATGATCGCGCAGAACCTCGGCGCGCGGGAATACGACCGGGCCGAGCAGACGCTGCGTACCGGCATGACCATGACGCTCCTGATGGCGGCCCTGTTCATCGTGCTGGTGGAGATATTCGCCGGGCCTCTCATGCGCATCTTCACCGCCGAGCCGGACGTGATCGCCGCCGGCGCGCTCAATCTGCGCATCGAGATCGTCAGCCAGCTCTTCTACGCCGTCTTCCTGATGTATCACAGCCTGATGCTCGGCGCGGGCGACAGCTGGTGGGTGCTGCTCTCCTCGTTTGCCAACTGCATCCTCTTCCGGCTGATCTTTTCCTTCATTTTTGAAAGCCTCTGGGGCGTGACCGGCGTCTTCATCGCCTGCGCCGCCGCCCCCATCGTATCCATCCCGATAGGCGTCTATTACAAGCGTTCCGGGCGCTGGCGCAAGAGCCTCGCCGCAGGACAGACCTGAAAGGAGTGTCACCATGAACAAAATCATCACGATCGGGCGCGAGCACGGCAGCGGCGGCCGCGAGATCGGCAAGCGCATCGCCGCGAAGCTCGGCATCGAATGTTACGACGGCCGCCTCGTCGCCGAGGCCGCGCGCACCGGCGGCATCGACGAAAAGCTCGCCCGCTTCTACGATGAGAAGCCGACGAGCACGCTGCTGTATTCCCTCTCCATGAGCATGAGCGTTCCGGGGCTGACGCACACGATGCCGCCCTTCCCCATCGGCGAGCAGGTCTATCAGGCGCAGTGCGAGGTCATCCGCAAGTTTGCCGAAAAGCCCTGCGTCATCGTGGGACGGTGCGCCGACTACATCCTCAGCGGCCATGTGCCGCTCTGCCGCGTTTTCATCCGCTCGGAGCCGGAGGACCGCGTCCGGCGCATCATGGAGACCTACGACATGACGGAGCAGCAGGCGCGCGAGACCATCAAAAAGACCGACAAGGAGCGCGCCAGCTACTACAGCTTCCACACCGACAAGACCTGGGGCAGCATCAAGAATTACGACATCTGCCTCAACGTGCGCGGTCTCGACCTCTCCGACGCGGCCGACGTCATCATTAAATACGTGCAGAGTATGGATAAATAAACCTCATACAAAGACCTCAGGCCGCCGGCAAATGCCGGCGGCCCGCCGCGTTATTATCGGTTTTCCAGACACGCGTGGACGAAGTCGAGCGGGACATCCATTCTCTCCGCCGTCTCCTCCGGCGAGAGGCCGCTTTGGACGAAGCGGAGCACGACCCGGCTCATCGTTTCTCCGACCTCGACGATATGCCCGTCCGGGTCGTAAAACCGCACGACCCGCTGTCCCCAGCGGTGCTCGAACAGCTCATGCACGTAGCTGATATCGAAGCGCTGGAGGCGCTCACAGAAGGCGTCCATATCATCCTCTTCAAAATAAAGCTCGCAGGCGTTGTTCGGCAGGGCAATTTCGTCGGTTCCGATAAAGGTCTTCCACGTGTCGAGCGTCTGCAAGGCGATCCCGCCCTCCAGCACCGCGTTTTCGCCGAAGTCGGCCGCGACGCGCAGGCCGAGGACGTCCCGGTAAAAGCGCTTGCTCGCTTCCATGTCCTTTACTGCAATCAATGTGCTTGTGTAGTGCATACGGCCTCCTTCAATCGGTTGTGCTGCTCTTTTTGGCGGTATTGACAGACGCGATGAGCATTCTGCGGATAGACCCGCAGTCATGCCGCAAGGCCGATATCGCGCCCGCTTCACAAATCGAGGCTTTCTCCATCAATTCCAGCCAGTATTCTGTTTCATAACACTCTTTTAACGCAATCTGCAATTTGGCAATAAAATCAGCTCGGCTGTGGGCGTAATTTGCCTCGCGTATATTGGCGCCGATACCGGTCGCCGATCGTTCCAACTGATTGATAAGCGCAGCATGGCCCTTTATGCCATCGCACCATTGCAAAATCTTGACGGCAAAATCCATAGAGCTTTCTGCCAGTTGGCTGCCTGCCATATGTTTCACCTCACAATGCTTATTACGGAAAGATCAAAGTGAAATCGTTCGCTTTGCTCACGGTGAAATCGAATGCTTGCGCATTCGGTGAAATCTTCAGGCTTTGCCTTCAGGTGAAATAAAATCCGCCCTCCACCCCGCGAAAGCGGGATTTCACCGCCAGGCGATTTCACCCACCGCGGGTGGATTTCACCCGTCCGACAGGACGGATTTCGTTGAAAAGCGCCCTTTTGCCTGACGGCAAAAGGGCGCTTTTCATGGAGGCGACACCCGGATTTGAACCGGGGAATCAGGGTTTTGCAGACCCTTGCCTTACCACTTGGCTATGTCGCCATACAGCGAGGGTATTCCCCCGCCTTATGGAGCGGACGACGAGGCTCGGACTCGCTACCTCCACCTTGGCAAGGTGGCGCTCTACCAGATGAGCTACGCCCGCATGAATGGTGCCCAGAGCCGGAATCGAACCAGCGACACGGGGATTTTCAGTCCCCTGCTCTACCAACTGAGCTATCTGGGCAAATGGCGACCGAGAAGGGGCTCGAACCCTCGACCTCCAGCGTGACAGGCTGGCGTTCTAACCAGCTGAACTACTCGGCCTTATGGTGGGAACAACAGGGATCGAACCTGTGACCTCATGCTTGTAAGGCATGCGCTCTAACCAGCTGAGCTATGCTCCCTTACCGGTCCTCTCCCGTTTTGGCGACGGATGTTATTATACTAAACGCCTTCCCGATTGTCAACACAAATTTTTGGGACCGGGCAAGTTTTTCAGCGTCGGTCCCTTTCTCCCCGGCGGGCGCTCTCCCGTTCGCCGTACCAGTCGGGTTTTTCCTGCGCGCGCGCCGCCTCTTCTCTTCTCCGTTCCTCCAGCTTTTTCCGGCGCGCCGCCCGTTTCCTCCGGCCGACGTAAATGAGATACAGGATATAAAGGATAATGAAGAAAAGCACGGCCGCGATCATGAGCCGCACCCATGTTTTGCCGAAAAAGGCGCGAATCTCCGAGCGCAGGTATTCGATGTGCAGCAGCTTGACGGAGGTGTTCGAAACGAGATTGGTCGAGCCCAGCCTCTGTCCGCCGTAGGATAGCGTGACGCGCCCATAGACCTCGCCCGCCTCGACCGGGGCCTGAAGCTCCTCGCTGTATAGCTCCGTCTCCCTCGCTATCTCCTCCGCGGGGACGGTGAGGTCCATGTAGACCGTGACCGATTTCTCCGGGCGGAGCACGACGCTGTTCGCGCCGTCGCCCAGGGTCACGGGTATCTCGCAGATGAGGTCGGTCGTATCGAGGACGGTGCGGTGGCCGAAATTCTCGTAGCCCCACTCGTAGAGATGGCGCGAATCGACGAAGCTCATGATCGTCGTGGACTGATCCTCGTTCTGAACGCTGGGAGCGCCGAGCACGACGGCGACGAGGCGGATGTTGTCCTTCTCCGCGCACGTGGCGAGGCAGTTGCCCGCCGCGTTCGTCGTGCCCGTCTTGCCGTAAAGCGCGTAGGGATAGTAATAGGCGCTGTCCTTTAAAAGCAGCCTGTTCGTCGTGCTGATGGTCCTGGCGTCCGCCATGTTCGTGGCGGGCAGCGTATAGGTGGTGAGCTTCGCCGTATCGGCGACGAGCGGGTACTGCGCGGCCGCGACGAAGATGCGGCAGATATCCTCCGCCGTGCTGTAGTGTTCCTCATTCGGCAGGCCGTGCGTGTTGGCGAAATGCGTGCCGGCGCAGCCGAGCTCCTTCGCCTTGTCGTTCATCCGCGCGACGAACGCTGCCCTGTCGCCGCCGGAGGACGCCTCCGCCAGCATGTTGCACGACTCGTTCACCGAGGCGACCAGCGCGCACGCGAGCGCGTCCATGACCGTTATCTCCTCGCCGGCGCTGAATTTGAGGCTGCTCCTGCCCTCAAGGTCGTTGAAGACACTTTCAGAGATGACGATCGTATCGTCCGGGTCCAGGCGTCCCTCTTCGCAGTCCTCGGCGATGAGCAGCGCCGTCATGAGCTTCGTCAGGCTGGCCGGCTCTCTCCGGGCCGAGGCGTTTTGTGAAAACAGGACCATGCCCGTTTCCTGCTCCACGAGCAGGGCCGCCGCGGCGCCGACCTCGATCTTAGGGGCGGCCAGCGCGGGCGGGAGCATCCCGGCCAGCAGGGCGAGGGCAAGGAATATGGCTGCGAGTCGTATTTTTTTCATGACAACTCCACTGCGATGTGTTATAATAATTTAAATTGTGCTGCGCACGGCCGGGCGCGCCGGCCGCAGAAAACGATCTCACTCTTTATCATATACAATTTTACGGCAAAAAGCAACACCAAACCCTGCATATATCCGCCGCTTTTTACCGTAAAACGCAAAAAAAGGCGGAAAATGAAGCTGAAATGGTATGAACTGCTGCTCGCCGCGCTGACGCTGGCGTTCCTCTGCTTTGTCGCGGGCTTCGTGCTCGGCCGGTCAAAGGGCGGCGACGCGGTCGTGATCACAACGCAATACGAGCCCTCGCCCTCGCCCTCCCTCACGCTGCTCGCGGACGAGCCGTCCGGCGATGCGCGCTCTCTGCCGCTCATCGCCGAGGAGCCGGGACTCGTCAACATCAACACAGCCTCGGCGGAGGACCTGGCCTCCCTGCCGGGCGTCGGCGAGGTGCTGGCGCAGCGGATCATCGAATACCGCGAAAAGCACGGCCCGTTCGCCACCATCTACGATCTGACCGCCGTCCCCGGGATCGGCGAGGGAAAGCTGGAGGCCATGAAGGATCGGATCACTACGGAGGACGCCTGATGAGAATACTGGTCGTTGACGACGAAAAGCTGCTCGTAAAGGGCATCAAATTCAATCTGGAGAGCGAAGGCTGGCAGGTCGAGGCCGCTTACGACGGCGCGGAGGGCGTCGAGCTCGCGCGCACCGGGCGGTTCGACATCATCCTGCTCGATCTGATGATGCCGAAGGTGGACGGGCTCGAGGCCTGTATGCGCATCCGCGAGTTCTCCAGCGTCCCCATCATCATGCTCACGGCGAAAAGCGAGGACATGGATAAGATCATCGGCTTCGAGTACGGCGCGGACGATTACGTCACAAAGCCCTTCAACATCCTGGAGCTCAAGGCCCGCATCCGCGCGCTCCATCGCCGCGCGGCGCCGGACAAGGACGGAGAAAACAGCCTGCTGACCGTCGGCCATATCACGCTCGACACCGAGCGGCGCATAGCCGAAAAGGACGGCGAGCCGGTCGAGCTGACCGGCCGCGAATATGAGCTCATCGAGCTGCTTATGCGCAACCCCGGCCGCGTTTACAGCCGCGAAAACCTGCTGAACATCATCTGGGGCTACGAATACACGGGCGACATTCGCACGGTGGACGTCCATATCCACCGCCTCCGCGACAAGCTGGAGCGCAACCCGGCCGAGCCGGACTGCATCCTGACGAAATGGGGGGTCGGATACTATTTCAAAAAATAGCGATAGAAACGCCGTCCTGCGCGTGCGGCCGCTCGCCGGCCTGTGGGTGAAGCTCCTGACCTCCTACATCGCGCTGTCGGCCGTCGTGCTGGGGCTGCTCAACATCCTGCCGCTCACCGTCTCGCGCGACCTCATCTTCAACGCCAAAAGCACCTCGCTGATGAATCAGGCGTACCTGATCGGCGTCTCCGTCGAGGCCGTCGACAGCCTGGCCGCCGGCAGTATCGCCACCGTCATGTCGATGCTCGACACGTCCGATCTCGACGGCGTCGTCGTGACCGATTCGGACGCGCTGCTTCTTTACGATTCGCGCACGGGCGACGCCTTTGCCGACCGGGAGACCTTCACGAGCGCGACGAGCGCGGCCTTCTCGGGGCGCGACTGGTTCCGCTCCTCCTTCCGGAGCGGCGTCTTCACGAGCGCGGCGGCCGTCCCGATCATGCGCGGCAGCCGCGTGGCCGGGGCCGTCGTCATCTACCAGCGCGACCCGGTGCAGGGCGAGGTCATCATGGGCCTGCGCAGCAACATCCTGCGCATCTCCATCGTGGTCATGCTGGCCGCCGCGGCGCTCGGCATCATCATGGCGAGCATGATCTCCGGCCGCATGAAGCGCGTGCTGAAGGCCATCCAGACCGTCCGCGAGGGCGAATACAGCTACCGCATCGACGTGACGGGCGGCGACGAGCTCTCCGTCCTGGAGAGCGAGTTCAACCGCCTTACCGACCGCCTGCAAAAGACCGAGGAGGTGCGGCGTCAGTTCGTCTCCGACGCCTCGCACGAGCTCAAGACGCCGCTGGCGTCCATCCGTCTCCTCGCCGACAGCATCGTGCAGAGCGACAGCATCGACGAGGCGACGATACGCGAGTTCGCCGGAGACATCGGCACGGAGGCGGAGCGTCTCGCCCGCACGACGGAAAAGCTGCTCTCCCTCACCCGCTTCGACAACGCCGTCGTCCGCCCGAGGGAGGTCGTCGATCTTTGCGACACCGTCCGGCGCGTTGTGCAGCTCCTTCGGCCGCTCGCCGCGGAGAAGCGGGTGGACATCCGCTGCTCGCTCGGCGACGGGTGCACGGTCTTCGCCACGGACGACGACATGTATCAGATCGTCCTCAACCTTACGGAAAACGCCGTCAAGTACAACGTCGACGGCGGCAGCGTTCAGGTGGCGGTCTCTTCGTCCGGCGGGGAGGTCACGCTGCGGGTCGAGGACACCGGCATCGGCATCCCGGAGGCGGACCTGCCCCATATTTTTGAACGTTTTTACCGCGTCGACAAGGCGCGCGCCAGAGAGGCCGGCGGCAGCGGACTCGGGCTATCCATCGTCCGCTCGGCCGTCCATGAGCACGGCGGCGAGATCACGGCCGAGCGCCGGACCGCCGGCGGCATGACCTTTACGGCCGTCTTCCCCTATTACCCCCCGACAGAAAAATATACACAGGAAAGGTGATAAAACATGAACAAAGGAATCGGTACCCAATGCGTCCAGGCCGGCTATACGCCCGGTAACGGCGAGCCCCGTCAGGTCCCCATTTACCAGAGCACGACCTTCAAATATGACACGAGCGAGGATATGGGTAAGCTCTTCGACCTCGAAGCGAGCGGTTATTTCTATACGCGCCTCCAGAACCCGACGAACGACATCGTCGCGGGAAAAATTGCCGCGCTCGAGGGCGGCACGGCCGGTATGCTCACCTCCTCGGGGCAGGCGGCCAACTTCTTCGCCGTCTTCAACGTCGCCTCCTGCGGCGACCATGTCGTGTCGAGCAGCAGCATCTACGGCGGCACCTTCAACCTCTTCGCCGTTACGATGAAGAGGATGGGCATCGACTTCACCTTTGTTTCCCCCGACTGCACGCGCGAGGAACTCGACGCGGCCTTCCGCCCGAACACCAAGGCCGTCTTCGGCGAGACGATCGCCAACCCCGCGCTGACCGTCCTCGATATAGAGATGTTCGCGCAGGCCGCGCACGACCACGGCGTGCCGTTCATCATCGACAACACGTTTGCCACGCCGGTGAATTGCCGCCCGATCGAGTGGGGCGCGGACATCGTGACGCACTCCACGACGAAATACATCGACGGCCACGGCTCCTCCGTCGGCGGCGCGATCATCGACGCCGGCAAATTCGACTGGATGGCGCACAAGGACAAGTTCCCCGGTCTCACCGAGCCGGACGACAGCTATCACGGCATCGTCTACGCCGAAAAATTTGGCCTCGGCGGCGCGTTCATCACCAAATGCACCGCCCAGCTCATGCGCGACTTCGGCTCTATCCAGTCGCCGCAGCACGCGTTCTACCTGAACCTCGGTCTGGAGAGCCTGCACGTCCGCATGAAGCGCCACTGTGAGAACGGCCAGGCGCTGGCCGAATTCCTCTCCTCTCACCCGAAGGTGGAGTCCGTTACCTACTGCGGCCTCCCGGGCGACAAGTACTATGAGATCGCCAAAAAGTACCTGCCGAACGGCTCCTGCGGCGTCGTCTCCTTCGTGCTCAAGGGCGGAAGAGAGGACGCGAGCCTCTTCATGCGTTCTCTCCGCGTCTTCGCCATCGAGACGCACGTCGCCGACGCGCGGAGCTGCTGCCTCAACCCCGCGACGGCCACGCACCGCCAGATGACGGACGAGCAGCTCGCCGCCGCCGGCATCCCCGCCGGCCTCATCCGCATGTCCTGCGGCCTCGAGGACGCCGCCGACCTCATCGAGGACGTGAAAAACGCGCTGGAGAAGGTCTGACGCACGTCGGATGATCCTCTCCGCTATTCGCGCCCGCAGGCGCGGATGGAGTCAGATACATTTTTTTCGGGAGCATGTATCACGAAAAAAATACATTACAGCCCGTCAGTGTGCGAGCGAAGCGAGTGCGCGCAGCGGGCTGAAAGTCCTTTCCAACGAGAAACCAGCGAAGCGTTTCTCGTTGGAAGCCCGCGCGGGCATGATGGAATTGGCAGACATGCAGGATTTAGGTTCCTGTGCCGCAAGGCGTGAGGGTTCAAATCCCTCTGCCCGCACCAGAAATCGACAAATTTCTTGCCGAAATTTGTCGATTTTCTTTTCAGGAAAATGTGTTGTGTTTTGTACGTGATTCTGCTATAATAACGTACAGAAGGGTGGTGCATACTATGCCGCAGATTAGACCAATCACCGACATGCGGAATACAACGGAGATTTCAAACCTGTGCCACGCAAAGCGCGAGCCGATTTTCATTACCAAGAACGGTTATGGCGATATGGTAGTCATGAGTATGGAAACCTACGATGAGTTATTGGAAACCGCAGCGACAGACGCCGCCATTGCCGAGGCTGAAGCGGAGTTTGCCGAGAGTGGAAAGCTCTATGACGCCCGTGAGGAACTCCGCGCGTTAAGGAGAAAATACCTTGGATAACTATCAGATCAAGCTGATGACCATGGCACAGCGGGATTTGGATAGGATATATGCGTATATCGCCGGTACATTTCTTGAGCCTGGCACAGCGGAGAAAATGATCGACGCGCTGGAGGATGGTATTTTCTCGTTGGAGTCCATGCCGTATCGCTGTCCGGAGAGGAAACGCGGAATATATGCGAATAAGGGCTACCGTCAACTGTTCATCAAAAACTATACGGCGGTCTATCGCATTGATGAGGTTTCCAAAACCGTGATCGTAGTGACTGTTCGATATTCGGCAAGTGATTTTTGAAAGCAGGAGTTTTAACCGATAATTCAGACGAAAAGCAGCCGCAAGGCTGCTTTTCGTCAACGATGTGTTCCCTGCGAAGTGATGTGCGCTGCGCGCGTGAAAATGCGGAACACATCACATCACCGCGAACAACGCGATCGACATCACTATATCTTTGATATAACATCACTTGCGCCGCAGGGCGCAAACTTCGCTTTCTCACTCCCCGGGGGCGGTATTTTTTCTCCCCGCGCCGGTCATTTATAAACACTCGGCGGCGGGGCCTTTTTTGCGGGTCAATATCCGCGACAGGGGCGCCGGGCGCGGATAAATACGCTTTTTCCCGGGAAACGACGCGTTTTCCGCCCGTTCTCCGTTTCCGCAAAAACGTTGACAAAATTATTTAAAAGTGTATAGTAAGATTATATGTTATGCGTTTTTCGCAGGCATATTGTCATCAGTATCACATCAGATTTTTGGAGGATAAGGAAAATGAAAAAAGCGTTAGCCATCATTCTGGCCGCTCTGCTCGTCTTCGCGCTCGTCGGCTGCTCCGGCGGCACGACCAACGGCGGCGGCAGCACGTCCGGCGGCAGCACCGGCGGCGGCGAAGCCTACACCGCCTATGTCCTCGCCGAAAAGGGCGACACCTACTCCCTCGGCCTCGCCAACAACTTCAAGAACTCGTTTGAAGACCTCGGCGGCACCGTCATCATGGAGACCTTCCCGACCAACCAGACGAACTTCTCCGACTACCTGCAGAAGGCGCTCGACAACGACGCCGACGTCATCTTCGCCCCGAACTCCACGACCGTCGCGGCGAACCTCCTGAAGAACGCGCAGGACCTCGGCATCGAGTGCCCCGTCCTTGCCGGCGACACCTGGGAGTCCTCCGTCATCCTCGACGGCGCCAAGGGCGCTGACTTCGACGTCTACTGCTCCACCTTCTTCGATGAGTCCGACTCCTCCGGCGCTGCGAAGGATTTCGTCGCCGGCTTCAAGCAGTGGCTCAACGACAACCCCAGCTACTATGACATGAACGGCGGCAACGACATCGTCGCGGCCGTGTCCGCTCTCGGCTTCGACGCCTACAACGTCGCTCTCGCCGCCATCCGCGCGGCCGCCGAGGAGAAGGGCGCCGACCTCACCTCCGTCGACATCGCCACCGCCCTCTGGACGCTGACCTACGAGAACGGCGTCACCGGCACCATCCAGTTCGATAAGAACGGCGACGCCATCAAGGACAGCGCCTACATCAAGAAGGCCGGCGACGGCGCCTTTGAGTTCGTCAAGGTCCAGACCACCGAGAACGACGCTTCTCAGGCGGAAGCCTACGACTATGGCGACGCGAAGGGCATCTCCCTCGACACCGCCGCCAAGAAGATCGTCATCGGCATCTACGAGCCCACCTCCGGCAACAACGCCGCCGGCGGCAAGCAGGAAGTCCTCGGCATCTACTACGCCAACTCTCTCGACAACGTCGTGACCATCGACGGCGTCGACTACACCGTGGAGACCTATTTGAGCGACAACGGCTCGCTCGAGGAGAACGCCGTCACCGCGGCCTCCAACATCGTCTCCAACGGTGCGCTCGTTTCCCTCGGCTCTTACGGCTCCGGCGTCTCCATCGCCGCCGCCAGCACCTTTGAGGCCGCCGGTATGCCCGCCATCGGCATCTCCTGCACCAACGCCTCCGTCACCGAGGGCAACAACTACTACTTCCGTACCTGCTTCCTCGACCCGTTCCAGGGCTCCGTCATGGCCAGCTTCGCCTGGGAGCTTGCCTCGAAATAAGTCATCAACGCAAAAGAGTACGGTAGAGCTCTGCCCCTACCGTACTCTTTTGAGCATGTCGACAAAGTCGACACGCTTCCAACGAGACCCGCTGACGCCGGGCTCTCGTTGGAGGAAGAAAGCAGCCCGCTGCGCGCACTCGCTGCGCTCGCACACTTGCGGGCTGTAAAGTATGATTTCCGTGATACATGCTCCCGGAAATCATGGATTTGATGATATTCGCGTCTGCGGGCGCGAATATCGAACGAGGCTTTGTCTACAGTCTGAAAAGAGCGCGGTAGAGCTCTGCCCCTGCCGTACTCTTTTTGATATAGCCATCTCGTTTCACTGAAAGGGAAATGTATATGAACCTTGTACCGTATCTGATACGCGGTCTGGCCACAGGCGGACAGTTCGCGCTCGTCGCCATCGGCTACACGATGGTGTACGGCATATTGAAGCTCATCAACTTCGCCCACGGCGACATGTTCATGGTATCCGGCATCATCCTCATCTATCTGGTCGCCAGCTTCCCCGCCATGCCGATCGGCTTTTCGATCTTCATCATGATCGTGCTGACCGTCATCATCGGCTTTCTCATTGAAAAATGCGCTTATTCTCCCCTGCGCCAGGCGCCGAGGATGTCCGTCATGATCTCGGCCATCGGCGTCTCCTATCTGCTCCAGAACCTCGTCAGCTATATCACCGGGGGCCTCAGCAAGCAGTTCCCGGACATCCCCCTCATCAGCGAGAGCATCCGCCTCTTCGGCGTCAAGGACAAGCTCACCGTCTTCATCTCCCCTGTCGTAGCCGTCCTGCTGATGGTCATCCTCGTCCTCATCATCAATCATACGAAATTCGGCATCTCCATGCGCGCCGTCTCCAAGGATTTTGAGACGAGCCAGCTCATGGGCGTGAAGATCAACCGCGTCATCTCCATCACCTTCGCCATCGGCGCGTTCCTCGCCGCCGTCGGCTCGGTGCTGTATTTTGCGAAAAACACCGGCGTCAACCACTTCGCCGGCTCGACCCCCGGCATCAAGGCCTTCATCGCCGCCGTCGTCGGCGGCATCGGCTCCATCCCGGGGGCGGTCGTCGGGGCGCTCATCATCGGCATCGTCGAGAGTCTCGCCAAGGCCGTCGGCCTCGCCGACTTCTCCGACGTCATCTCCTTTGCGCTCCTCATCATCATCCTCGTCGTGAAGCCCACCGGCATTTTCGGCGAAAAGACGACGGAGAAGGTGTGATATGATGGAAACGACATTCTGGGACAGGCATAAGCGGCTCCTCTGCAATCTGGGGCTTATTTTGCTGCTGTTCATCGCCCTCATCTGCATCGAGCTTTTCGCGCCGAGCACCTCGATGTGGTTCTCGGTCATGCGCAAGGTCTGCACCTTCGCGCTCGCGGCCGTGTCGATGAACCTCTTAAACGGCTTTACCGGGCTCTTTTCGCTCGGACAGGCCGGCTTTATGCTGCTCGGCGCGTATACCTACGCCATTCTGACCATCCCCGTCGCGGCGAGGAGCGGCGTTTTCCGCAACTACGGCGACAGTCTCGTCCAATTCCAGCTCCCGCTGGTGGTGGCGCTGATCGCCGCCGGCATCGTCGCGGCGTTCTTCGCGTTTTTGATCGGCCTGCCGGTACTGCGGCTTAAAAGCGACTATCTCGCCATCGCGACGCTCGGCTTCGCCGAGATCGTCCGCGGCCTCGTGCAGCTCCAGTACTTCGGCTCCGTCACGAACGGCCCCGACCCCATAAATTCCTTCACCGCGCCGAAGAACATCCTGATCTACGCCGCCATCGCCGGCGCCTGCATCGCCATCATCGTGCTGCTGATAAACTCCACCTACGGACGCGCCTTCAAGGCCATACGCGACGATGAAATCGCGGCCGAGGCGATGGGCATAAACCTCGCCACGCACAAGCAGCTCTCCTTCGTGACAAGCTCGTTTTTCTGCGGCATCGCCGGCGCGATGCTCGCCATGTGCAACACGAGCGTTTCGTCCGTCTCGTTCACCACGAGCATGACATATCAGATCCTGCTCGTCGTCGTCATCGGCGGCATCGGCTCCGTCTCCGGCTCGCTCATCGCGGCGTTCATCTACTACGCCTCCTCCGAGTGGTGGCTCAAGTTCCTCGACCTTGAGACCTACACGGACGCCGGCGCGCGCATCCCGCTTTTGGGACCGGGTTTTCGCATGGTCGTGTTCTCCGTGCTCATCATGATCGTCGTGCTCTTCTTCCGCAAGGGCATCATGGGCAGCCGGGAGATATCCGTCTATGACGGCTTCATGAAGCTCAAGCGGCTTCTCGGCGGCAAAAAAGCCGCACCGAAGGGCGGTGAACAGTAATGGAAGAGAGAAAGAACGTCCTCCGCATCGAGAACGTCACGATGCAGTTCGGCGGCGTCGTCGCCGTGAATGATCTGACGATGGACATCTACGAAGGCGAGATCGTCGCGCTCATAGGGCCGAACGGCGCGGGCAAGACGACGGCCTTCAACGCCATCACCGGCGTGTACGAGCCGACGAACGGCGCTATCTGGTTCAACGGCAAAAAGGTCATTGAAAACAAGCCGCAGGGCAAGATGAAAAAGCTCTACGCCGGCGGGCATCGCGGCGAATACACGAGCGTCATCAAGAAGACGCCCGACCAGCTCACGAAGCTGGGCATGGCGCGCACCTTCCAGAACATCCGCCTGTTCAAATCCATGACGGTGTTCGACAACGTGCTGACCGCGAAGCACCTGCGCCGCACGTCGAATTACTTCACCGCCGTCTTCCACTTAAACGCCAAAGAGGAGGCGCAGATGCGACGCGACACGCTGGAGCTTCTTAGGCTCGTCGATCTCGACGACGTGAAGGACGAGCTGGCGACCGCCCTCCCCTACGGCAAGCAGCGCAAGCTGGAGATCGCCCGCGCGCTCGCCACGCATCCGCAGCTTTTGCTCCTTGACGAGCCGGCCGCCGGCATGAACCCGCAGGAGACGGCCGAGCTGACCGAGTTCATCCACTTCATCCGGAAGAAATTCGACCTCACCATCCTGCTCATAGAGCATCACATGAACCTCGTCATGGATATTTCCGACCGCATCTACGTCATCGACTTCGGCAAGGAGATCGCCGAGGGCACGCCTGCCGAAATTCAGGCGAATCAGCGAGTCATCGACGCGTATCTGGGGGTGGCCGAGGATGAGTAACATTCTGGAAATCAGGGGCCTGGACGTCCGCTTCGGCGGCATCCACGCCGTAGACAATATCGACCTTGACGTGGAGCAGGGGAAGATCGTTACCCTCATCGGCGCGAACGGCGCGGGCAAATCCACGATCCTCCGCTCCGTCTCCGGCATCGTAAAGCCCCACGCCGGGCAGATACTCTATGACGGACAGGATATCCTCGGCAAGTCGCCCGACAAGATCGTCTCCATGGGCGTCACCCTCGTCCCCGAGGGGCGGCGCGTTTTCCCCAACCTCACGGTGCTCGAAAACCTGAAGATCGGCGCGTATCTCCGGAAAGACGACTATTCCGCCGATCTGGAGTACGTCTACAGCCTTTTCCCCCGCCTTAAAGAGCGCCACTGGCAGCTCGCCGGCACGCTCTCCGGCGGCGAACAGCAGATGCTGGCCGTCGGCCGCGCGCTTATGAGCCGTCCGCGGCTCATGATGATGGACGAACCGTCGCTGGGCCTTGCGCCCATCGTCGTCAAGGGCATCTTCGACATCATCAAGACCATCAACGCCGACGGCATCACCGTCCTCCTCATCGAGCAGAACGCGAATATGGCGCTGAAAACAGCCGACCGCGGCTACGTCATCGAGACCGGCCATATCACCATGTCCGGCACCGGTCTGGAGCTCTTTGCCGACGAGCGCGTCAAGGAAGCGTATCTCGGCAAAACAAAATGATCCTTTTTCTTGGAAGAAAAAGGATCAAAAAGAACTTTATGCCGCGCCGGGGCAATCTGAAAAGATGACCTTCAAAGCCCGGTAACGCTGCCGCGGAGCACTACACAACTCTTACGCAGGAAGGTGACCAACCACTGTATGAAAAAGACCGATCTGGCCGGCGCGGTGTTCTGCTGCGTCCTCTGGGGCGTGCTGCCCATCTACTGGAACCTGCTCTCGGCCGTCGATTCGCTGCTGATCCTCTGCTGCCGCATCGTCTTCTCGCTCGTGCTGATGACGCTGCTGCTTATCTGTCTGGGCCGCTTCCGGCTTTTCGGCGAGACGCTCAAAGATAAGCGGCTGATGAAATTCCTCGTGCCGGCCTCCCTGCTCATCACGCTCAACTGGGGCTTATATATCTGGGCGGTCAACGCGGGACATGTGCTCGATTGCAGCCTCGGCTACTACATGCAGCCGCTGGCGGTCTTCCTCTTCGGCGTGCTGCTTTTTAAGGAGAAATGCTCGAGGATGCAGGTCGCGGCGCTGATCTTCGCGGCCGTCGGCGTGCTTGTGTCCGTTATCGCCTTCGGCAGCTTCCCCTATATCGCCGTCGGTCTGGCCGTGTCGTTCGCGCTCTACGGCACCATGAAAAAGTCGGCGCACGCGGACCCTATCGCCGGCATCTGCGTCGAGACGCTCATCATCACGCCCTTCGCCGTGGCGTTCGCGCTCCTCTTTAAGAGCGACGGTCTCGCGCGCCTCACCTTCGGCCAGGTGCTGCTGCTCGTCGGCACGGGCCTCGCCACCGGCATCCCGATGGTGCTCTATTCGCGCAGCGTGAACAATCTGCCCTTCATCGTCGTGGGCTTTTTGCAGTATATAAGCCCCACCATCGGGCTTATATACGGCCTCCTGCGCGGCGAGACGATGACGACGGCGCGGCTGGTGAGCTTCATTTTCATCATCATCGGCCTGATCGTCTTCAGCGTCGATATGGTGAAGCGGGCCAGATTGGAAACGGCGTAGAAAACGCCGCAGCCCCGGACAAACTGTCCGGGGCCTCTTTTATCTTCTCCGTAAAAAGTACCGCACGAATACGACGCCCAGCAGCAGGAGTATCCCCTCGAAGGCGTAGATAAGAAAGGTCTCCGCCGCACCGGTTCCGGAATGATCGGCCGTCTCGTCTCCCCGCGCGTCAATCGTTTCAAGGGATATCTCGCCGCCGTTTTCATCGTAATAGCGGAAGGCGTCGAACGGAAACGGCGCAGGCCTGCCCTCTCTCTCGATAAAAAAGAGGAAGCCTGTATCCGGCGCTATGCCCTTGTAAATGACCTCGCCGGAGCCGTCCATGACCTCAAAGCGCGCCGCGCCCGGCACCGCGTTGGCCGCGAACACCGCGAAGTACCCCTTTCCTCCGATACGAACGGTCTCGATGCGATACCCGGGGGAGTTAAAATTGCTCGTGCTCAATATCCTGTACTTCCCGAAGAGGCCCTTCTCCAGTGCGGCGATGCCGCCGGCGCCCTCGTATCCCTCCTGCCGGTACAGGACGTACATCCGCCCGCTGACGCTCGTCCATTCGACGATATCGACGCGCAGCCCCTCCACGGGCTGAAACGCCTCGATAGCCCGCTCCAGGTCGGCGGAAGCCGTCGCGGCCACACAGAACTCATACTGATACAGCGCGAACATGCATGCGAGCGTCAGCACTGCGGCGACGATAGCCCCGACGATATCCCGCACCCGCCGTTTTTTCCCGGCGAGCCGTATCAGCGACGCCATCGCGCTCGACGCTTCTTTTTTGGAGACGCTCTCCTCTGCGCTCTTTTCGGCGTTCAGAAGTTCCGTCACGCTGACGCCGAGCTCGTCGCCTAAAAGCGTCAGCAGAGAGATATCCGGCATGTTTTTCCCCGTCTCCCAGCGCGAGACGGTCCGCTGCGAGACTCTTAACCGCTCGCCCAGCTCCTCCTGCGTCATGCTCTTTTCCTTCCGCAGGGAGGCTATGAACCTGCCAATCTTTTCCTGCTCCATTTTTTCGCCTCCTTTCCTTTATCGTACCAGCTTTCGCGTCGGAAGAACAGGACACAAAGCGGGTAAAACGGCAAAAAACGACCGCGGCGTTATATCCTGCGCCGCGGCCTGTCTGTTTATTCTTCTGTCCGCCGCCGGAGTATCTCCTCCAGCTGCGCCGGCGTGAAGGCGTACACCGCGTCGCAGAACTGGCAGGTGACCTCGGCCTCGCCCGAGCGGATCATATCGAGAAGCTCGGCTTCTTCGATGCCCGCGAGGGCGGCCTCCACCCGCTCGCGCGAGCAGTAGCAGCGGTATTCGACCGGCTCCTCCTCCAGTATCTCCGGCGAAAAGCCGTCGAGCACGCGGTTTATCATTTCCTCGACCGTGCCGTTTTGGAGCTGCGCCGTGACGGGCCCGGCGTCCGCGATATTCTTTTCGAGCCTTTCCGCGATTTCATCCGGCGCGCCGGGCAGCAGCTCGACGATATAGCCCCCCGCGGCGAGGACGCTCCTGTCCCGGTCGACCAGCACACCGAGCGCGCAGGCCGAGGGCTTCTGCTCGCTTTTGGCGAGATAAGCCGTCACATCCTCCGCGATTTCGCCGCTCATAAGCCGGACGCTGCCGCCGTAAGGCTCGCCGAGGCCGATGTCGCGGATGACCCTGATCTCGCCGTCCGTCCCCACCGCGCCGGAGACGTTCAGCTTGCCGTCCGCCTTGAGAGGCAGGTCGGTCTGCGGGTTTTGCGCGTACCCGCGCACGTTCCCGACGCTGTCGGAGACGGCGATGATGCTCCCGATGGGGCCGCCGCCGTTTATGCGGACTGTCACGGAGCCGTTTTCCTCCTTCATGGCGTTGCCGAGCATCGACGCCGCCGTGAGCGTGCGCCCCAGCGCGGCGATCGCCGTCGGCGTGCAGCCGTGGATCGTCCTCGCGCGCTCGCATATCCCCCGCGTCGCCGCCGCCGCCATCTTGATAAAGCCGTCGCCGGCTATGGCTCTCACTATTTTATCCATTCAGGTCGTCCCCTTCGTATTTTTTGCCGTCATAAAAAGCCGCCCGGCGTCGCGCGTCTCGGTGTCCGCGCCGTCCAAAAGCCGGATATCCGAAAAACCGGCCTCGCGCAGCGCGGCGGTAAGCGTCTCCGGCGTGTGCGCGTATTCGATATGCTCCTCAAAGCCGCGCTCCCAGAGCTCCCCCTCACGGGTGAAGAGGTCGAGCCCGTAGCGGCAGGCCGCGAGACCCTCGTCCCACTCCGCGCGCCAGACGCAGTAGGCGTCGTCCGTCTCGTCGAGAAACACTTCCCCGTCGAGCGCGCGCAGCTTTTCCGGCTTATTCACGTCGAAGGCGAAAACGCCGCCCGGCTCGATGAAAAGCCCGAGCCGCCGGAACACCTCGCGCAGGTCCTCCGGCGGCACATAGTCCAGCCCGTCGAGCGAGCAGACGGCCGCCGAGACAGTGCCGTAGAGGTCGAGCTCCTGCATACGCTGGCAAAGGAAAAGCGGGCGCACAGTCCCGCTCGGCAGCTTATCCGCTTTTTCCCTCGCCTCCGTCAGCATGTCGGGAGAGGCGTCCACGCCGATCATCTCATAGCCGCGCGCGGAGAACAGACACGTCAGCGTCCCCGTCCCGCAGGCGAGATCGAGGACGAGCGACGGCCTTCTCCCGTCCCCGGCGATAAGCCGCTCATACAGGTCGGCGAAGGCCGCGTAATCCACGTCGCGCGTCAGCCCGTCATAGGAGGAGGCAAGCGTAATATAAGCCATTATTTCTCTTCTTCCTCCATGCGCTCAAAGGCCCGCGCGTAGCCGCCCTTGCCGTAGCGCAGGCTGCGGTTCACACGGCTGATCGTCGCGCTCGAGGCCCCCGTCTGCTCGAGGATGTCGTTATATATCATGCCCTGCCGTAAAAGCGCGGCCACCTGATACCGCTGCTCCATGGCCTTGAGCTCGGAAACGGTGCAGAGGTCGTCAAAAAAATCCTCGCACTCCTCGATCGTCTCCAGGCGGAGGATGGCTTTGTACATGTCCTCATTTCTCGGCTGCTGCGTGTTTTTGTTCATGGTGCGCTCCGTTCTGCCGCTGTGTCGGCTGTTTTCGAGATTTCTTATATATTACAACATTAAATCGCGAAAGTAAAGACCTTTGACGTTTTTTTGCGCCGCGGCGCAAAAAAAAACGCGCCTCCCGACATGCGCGGGAGGCGAAAAAAACGTTTACTTTTTACTGCCGGGGCGGAACTCCCCTTCCGTATGGTTCAGGAGGCGCTTGATATTGGGGATATGCAGCAGCCAGACGATCACGAACACCAAAAGCCCCAGCGCGATATTGAGCGGCCGCCTCTCGCCGAGGAGCAGCATAGCCGGGGTGAACACGAGCGACGCGGCGAGGCTGCCGACCGAAACGCGCTTCGTCGTGAGCACGCAGAGGGCAAACACGGCGAGCAGGATCAGCAGGAGCCGCCAGTCGATAAAGAGCGCGATGGCCGCGCTGACGGCGACGCCCTTGCCTCCCTTGAAGTTAAAGAACACCGGCCAGCAGTGGCCGATCAGGCAGCCCATGCAGGCGATCGCCCCGCCGTCCTCGCCGAGCAGCAGGTACCCAAAGCCGAACGAGGCGGCCATTTTCAGAAAATCGCCGGCAAAGGTCAAAAGGCCCATCTTCATGCCGTACACGCGGGCGACGTTGGTGGAGCCGGCGTTGCAGCTTCCTTTCGTGCGCACGTCTTCATGCTTTAACGCCCTGCACAGCAGGACGGCCACGCTTATGGAGCCGAGCAGATACCCGACCACGGCGCAGAGAATGATTTTGATGACCACAGCGAGATAACACCGCCCATCATAGCTTCATATCTTTATTATTATAGCATGGATTTGGGAAATTTGTGCTTTGACACAATAATTTAATTTTTAAAAAGGCCGCGGCAAAATGCCGCGGCCTTTAAGGGTGTGCAGAACGTGTCTCGCCGGACGCTTACTCCGCGTCCTCTTCAGGCTCCTCGGGAGCGGCCTCCGCCTCGGGCTCCTCCTCGATGATCTCGACCTCGATGTCGGCCTCGTCGTCGTAGCCGAGCTCCTCGCGCATGGCCGCGATCTTCTCCTCGGAGAGCGCGATGTCCGATACGACCTGCTCGAACGCCGCCTCCGGGTCGTCCTTGTGCGCCTCATAGTACAGCTTGCCGAGCAGCGAGTAGTTGCGGCGTATCCTGTCCTTCTCGGCCGCGATGTCCATGTTGAGCTTGCCGGCGCGCATGACCGAGCGGGCGGCGTCCGTCGCCTTTTCGATCACCACGGACGACTTGCCCGCGATGGCCTCCGCCGTCTCCGCCGTCTTCTGTACGATCTCGTCAAAGTTTGCCATTTATTGTTCCTCCTTATCGTTTTGATCTTGTTCCGTTTGCTTGTCTTCTGTGTTTTCCGCCGGAGCCTCCGGGGATATGTCCTCTCCGCGAAGCTCTTTATCGGCCTTTTTCATACGCTCGCGGGACGCCTCGGTGTTGACGTACATCCGCGAAGGATCCAGGCCGGCCTTATCGCCGAGGCGCAGGATGAGATACATCGCCGCCGCGAGGAAGGACAGCGCCGCGAGCCCCTGCGACACGCGCAGGCCGGTATGGAACAGGTAGAGGCTGTCGGCGCGCAGACCCTCGATGAAAAACCGCCCCAGGCCGTACCACGCCACATACATGGCGAATATCTGACCGTCGAACTTCCGTTTTTTCGAGACGAAATGCAGGATTAGAAAGCCGATCAGATTCCACACGGATTCGTACAGGAAGGTCGGATGTACGTATGTAGTGACGCCGTCCGGCGTCGTGAGGCCCATGCGCAGGAAAAACGTGTCGATGCCCGCGGAGACGCCGTACGCCTCGCGGTTAATGAAATTGCCCCACCGGCCGAAGATCTGACCGATGATGACGCCGTGCGCCGCGAGGTCCAGCACGGCGCCCGTTTTGATCTTCTTCGCGTGGGCGTAGAGGATGAGCCCGATCACACCGAAGATGACGCCGCCGTAGATGGCGAGGCCGCCGTTACGGAGGCTTATGCAGTTTTTCAGGAACTGCCCGACCGTATCAGCCTTGAAATTGTCGAGAAAAAAGACGATATAGTAGAGCCGGGCGCCTACGATGCCGGCCGGCACGCTGCAGAGGAGCATGTTCATCACGTCGTCCCCGGTGAGGCCGTAAGCGCGGCACCGCTTCCCTATATAGAGCGCCGCCAGGATGAATCCGACGGCGATGATGAGGCCGTACCAGTAAATCTTGAAGCCGAACAGGTCGATATACCGCTGCGGGTTGAATACGAATCCCTCGCCAAGCGCGGGGAAGGTTATCACAGCATCATACATGACCCTCACGCACCCTTCTCTATCATATGAACGGCCATGTTCTCCGGCCGCAGGCTCTCGGCGATAAAGGCGTTGACCTCATCCGCGCTGGTGAGCGCCGCAAGCGGTATCTCCGCGAAGGCGTCATAACCGCGGAAAACGCCGCGCGCCATGCCGACGCAGATCGCCTCGAGCGAGTCGAGCCCGCGAAGGCTCGCGCCGAGCGAGGCTCTCTTTACGCGTTCCAAAAGCTTTTCGTCGCAGCCGGAGGCGGCGACGCGGGAAAGCTCCTCCCTGATGGCGTCGAGCACGGCGTCGGGCGAGGCCGTCTCGCCGCCGAAGAGGCAGTGCGACACGCCGGCGGCGTTGTCGAATTCCGCCGAGAAGCCCGCGTTTACAAGCCCCTTTTCATACAGCGACAGGTAGAGGGGCGACGAGGCGCCCATCAGCACCTTCAGCGCAAGTTCCGCCGTTACGCTCTGCCGCAGCAGCGCCTCTCCCTCGGCCTTCGGCGCGCGAACTCCCGCGAGGAACATCGGCAGGCCTACCGGCATGGTGACGGACGTGCGCTTTTTAAAGGGACGGAGGCCCTTGTCGTTCCCGTAGTCCCGCTCCGGCTTTTCGCCGTACCTCGTCGGGAGCAGCCGCACGGCCGCCTCGGCAACCCGCTCCGGCTCCACGTCCCCCGCCACGCAGAGGACCATGTTCGAGGGGTTATAAAAGACCTTGTGGCAGTCATACAGCGTCTGCGTCGTGATCTCCGCGATGCTCTCGACCGTACCGGCGACGCTGTCGCGGATCGGGTTTTCCGCATACAGGAGCTTTAAAAGTCCGTAATACTGGACGCTGTCCGGCTCGTCCTCGGTCATGCGTATCTCCTGACCGATGATCCCCTGCTCTTTTTCGACGCTTTTTTCCGTGAAATACGGCTCGGAGACGAAGCGCAGGAGCGTGTCGAGGTTGTCCCAGAAGCCGTCCGTGCTGCTGAAGTGATACGCCGTCATATCCGACGAGGTGAAGGCGTTCGGCGAGGCCCCGTTCTCCGAGAGGACGGAGAGCGCGTCGCGCCCGTCCTTCATGTCGAACATCTTATGCTCGAGGAAGTGCGCCACGCCGGCCGGCGTGTCCCTCCACTCCCCCGCGAGCCTAAAGCGCCTGTCGGCGCCGCCGTAATCGGTCGCAAACAGGGCGAAGGCCTTCTTATAGCCGGGCTTCGGCACGACGAGCACGCGCAGCCCATTTTCCAGCGTCTCCGTATAGACCCGCTCGCCTATCGCCGGATAATCCTTACTCCTCAACGGCGTCTCCCCCCTTCAGGAAATAGATCGCGTCCGCTTTTACGCCGCGGCAGGCGTCCGTCACGTCCTTTTTCGTCACGAGCGACACGAACGCGGCCATATCGTCCGGCGTCCAGTTGAGGCCCAGCCGGGCGTTGTCGACGTACCAGCTTTCCAAGGCGTACAGACTGTCGTCGCAGCTCCGGTAGGCGTTTATGAGCGCCTTTTTCGCGCTCTCGAGCTCCTGATCGGTGAAATCGCCGCTGCGGACGGCCTCGAGCTGCCCGGTGATGGCGGCGACGGCCTTTTCGTAATTCGCCGGCTCTATGCCGGACGAGACGAGCATGACGCCCTTGTGCTTGTCGATGCGCGAGCTCGCGTAATAGCAGAGCGAGAGCTTTTCCCGTACGTTGCGGAACAGCTTCGACGTCACGCAGCCGCCGAAAACGGCGTTCATGACGGCAAGCGCCGGATAATTCGGCGCGAGCATCGCGTCCCCGAGGCGGTAGCCGATGGAGAGCTTCCCCTGCGCCACCTCCAGCGTTTCGGTGAAGGTCCTCGTATCGCCGCGCTTCGGCTCGGTCAGCACCTGCGTCGGCGGCAGCGGCGCGCTCGATGCTCGCGGCAGGGAGGCCAGCGCCTCCGCGGAAGCGCGCTCCACGCGCTCGAACGGCGCGCTGCCGCAGTAGAAAAGCTCCACCTCGGCCGAGGATAAAAGCTCGCGGTAACGCTTCGTCGCCGTGAAAACGGTGATCTTCGCGGCCTCGGCCTCCGTACCTCTGACCGGCACGGCGTAGGCCTCCCCCTCGCACATATGGGCGAGGAGCTGCATGTCGGCGTACTGCTGCCGCTCGTTCACGACGGAGTGTATCTCGTCGATGAGCTTGTCCCGCTCGCTCTCCACATAGTCGGCGCGGAGCCTGCCGCCGCTCGTAGCGGGGGCGACGAGCATCTCTCCGGTGAGGGCGATCACGCGCTCCAGAAGGCTCTTTTCCGGCACGAAGGCGTCGTCCGCGAAAAAGGCGGCCAGGCCCACAAGCTGCCGCTCGCCGATCTTCCGCACCAGCGGCTCGAGACGCGCGCCGTAGAGCATGTCCAGCCTTTCCGCGACGGCGTCCATATCCGAGGCGCTCACGGTGCCGCGCCGCAGAATTTTCGGCAGAACGGCGTTAAGAGACGCCTCCCCGCGGCGAAGCGCGGTCACGAGCTCCGCCGTATAGACGCCGGACTTGAACTTGTCCGACTTCACGCAGGTGAGGAACACCCGCGGCATGATCTCTTTTCTCAAAAAAGCCTGCATCGGCTACGCTCCGTTTCTCACGGCGGCAGGGCCGCCGTGGTTTTTTATCATGTTGCTTTGCAATCATTATACACCAGAACAGCCGGAATGGAAAATAAATTTATTGTAAACAAGGCAACGCCGCTCCTTCCCGTCGATCGTGACCGTACTCCCGCGAACGACGATATGATGGCCGAGGTACTCGGCCTCGTACCCCTCCCAGTCGGCGGGCAGGCGCGGCGACACCATGAGCTTCCCCGCCTCGATACGCAGCCCCAGCATTTCCTCGACGGCCGCGCGGCAGAGCCACGCGGCCGCGCCGGTGTACCAGGTCCAGCCGCCGCGCCCCTTGTTATCCGGGTGGGTGTAGATATCCGCCGCCGCGACGTAGGGCTCCGCTTTGTAGACCGCCTCGTCGCGCCCGCCGGGAAGACACGTCCGGAGGATGCGGAAGCCCTCGTCGGCGTCTCCCGTCCGGAAAAGCGCCATGGCGAGCCAGACGGCCGCGTGCGTGTACTGTCCGCCGTTTTCGCGGAAGCCCGGCGCGTAATCCGCGATATAGCCCGGCCTTTTCGGGGGATTATCGAACGGCGGCGTAAAGAGCGCCGTCACACCGTCATGGCAGAGCTCGCGCACGGCCGTTTTGAGCGCTGCTTTCGCCCTCTTTTCGTCCGCGCCGGCGAACACGGCGAAGCTCTGCGCGATCGAGTCTATGCGGCAGGCTTCCGATAAGGCGCCGCCGAGCGCGGCCCCGTCGTCGTCGTAGCCTCGCAGATACCGGTCGCCCGCCCAGGATTTTTCGGCGCTCTCCCGGTACCTTTTCGCCGCCTGCTCATAACGGGAGGCCGCCGCCGTATCGCCCATGAGCCGCAAAAGAGCAGCCATCCGTTCCAGCACACAGACGAAAAACCACGTGAGCCAGACGCTCTCGCCGCGCCCCTTTTCCCCGACGGCGGAAAAGCCGTCGTTCCAGTCGCCCGTGCCGAGAAAACAGAGGCCGTGCGCCCCCGCGCCGCGCTTTAAGACCAGCTCGCAGGCGTTTTGCGCGTGACGAAGGAGCGTGTCGGACCGCTCGCTTTTCTCCGCGAGCTCGTACCGCTCCCGCTCCGTCTCCGAGAGCGGGGCCGAGCGCAGATACGGCGCTTCCGCGCGGCAGAGCTCCCGATCGTCCGTCACCTCGACGTAGCGGCAGAGCGCATACGGCAGCCACAGAAGGTCGTCCGAGCAGCGCGTGCGGACGCCTCTTCCCTCCGGCTCGTGCCACCAGTGCTGCACGTCGCCCTCCTCATACTGCCGCGCCGCCGCGCGGAGGATATGCGCGCGCGATAAGGCCGGCGCGGCCGAAAAAAGCGCCGTGGCGTCCTGGAGCTGATCGCGGAAGCCGTAAGCGCCGCCGGACTGGTAGAGGCTCGCGCGCCCGAGCAGACGGCCCGCCGCCGTCTGGTAGAGCGCCCAGCCGTTTATATAGTGATCCAGCGCCTCCGAGGGCGTTTTCACCCGCAGCGCGCCCGTCAGGCCCTCCCAATGCTTTTTCGTCTCCTCCAGCGCCATCCTCGCCGCGGCGGGCGAGAGCGCGGCCGTTTCCCCGACGCCGGACAGGAGCGTCAGCGTCGTACACGGGAGCGACAGGCGCGCCTCTCTCCCCGGCCCGTCCGGCGCGAGGGACAAAATCGGCTCGGAGCAGACGGTCCGGAATTCATACGGAAATTCGTCGGCCGACGGGTTTTTCGCCGTCACCGAATGCGTATCCGCGCGCAGGAGGAGCGGCGTGCGCTTTTCCGGTCCGAGGACGAGATCCAGCGTGTATTCCAGATGCGCGCCGCGCGCGTCGCCCTCCGTCTCAAGAAGGAGGACGCGGGCGTCCCCCGCTTCCGGCACGAAGGCGGTCAATCGAGTTTTCAGTTCGCCGAAGTCCTTTTCCCAGACGGCATACCCGAAGCCGTACCGCACGCGGCAGGCAAACCCGTCCTCACGCGCGAAGAGCGAGGCGGAAAAGCCGCGCCGGACGAGGCGAATATCCTCCGGCCCCGCGCACGCGAGCGGGTCGTTCGTCCACGGGGTTATGCGCCGCTCGCGCGCGTTTTCGTACCAGAGAAAGCCCGCGCCGGTCTCCGCGGCGAGAAAGCCCATGCGCCCGTTCGTCAGCATATGCTGCCACGCGAGGTCGGGGAGCCGCCCCGAAACGGTAAAGTCGAACGCGCCGTCCTCCGTAAAAGTAAACGCCGGCGGCGCGCCGGCGCGTCTTTCGGCCGCCTCGCGCGAAGGAAGGGGCGGCCGCGTCAGTTCCGGCGTTTCGCCCGGTTCAAGGTACAGGCTCGCCCCGGCGATGAGCGCGGAGACGCCCTCGCCGTCCGCCTCCGCCGTAAAGACGTTTTCGGGCGCGTCCGCCGCCTCCGCTATCGCGGTCTGCTGGCGGCGGTAATAATCCGCGCCGTCGGTCGTCAAGAGCACGAGGTCGAAGCGGTACCCGTTTTCCCGCAAAAGCGCGTGCTCCCGCACGAGCTTCCGCGCGGCTTCGATATCGTCGTCAGAGCGGAGGCGCGCCGTCAAAATCGGCAGGTCGCCGGAGACGCCGAAGCGCCACAGCGCCCGCTGCCCGGCTTCTCCTCTTTCGAGCGCGAGACGCTTTTCCTCCGAGCGCTGGAAGCATCTCTCCATGGCCGCGAGCCGCCAAAGCGCCTCCGCCGTCTCCTCTGTCGTAAGGCCGAGCCTCCGCGCCGTGCCGTCGAGCCGCGATAACTCCCCGCGCGGCTTTTCCCGGAGGATGCGTCCGGCCTCCGCGGCGGCTGCTTCTTCGTCCTCTCCCACGGCCAGCGCGAAGCGAGCCTCTGCCCACTCGCCTTCTTTAAGCGCCACGTCGGCCACGAGCATGGCGATCATCTCCGGCGAGGCCGAGGGGGCCTTTCCCGGCGCCGAGGGCGCCCTCTCAAAGGGTCTCGCCCGCCCAAAGGCGTCGAGGCGGGAGGTGACGGCCCTGTCGCCGCTTTTCCCCATGAGGCACAAAGCCGCCCTCTCTCCGCGGCGCGAGACCGTCACGACGCCGTCGCCCGTCTTCGCCTCGAGCGCGAGGCGCGAGAACGCCGGATGCGCCTTAAAGCGCCTTTCCTCCTGAAGAGCCGGCGACAGGTACAGGCACGCCCGCACCGTTTTGGCCGTCGCGCTCTTTACGCGCAGCGTGACGGTAAAGCCGCGCATCGCGTCGGAGGGCGCGAGCATCACGGCCGCCTCGGTGTCGGCCCGCCCGGCGGAAAAGCCGGCGGCCGCGCCCGTGAAGGCGTAGCGGTGTCCGAACACGCCGCCGTAGGCGTGCTTTTTCATCAGCGGCAGGACCGTTTCGCCGTCCGCAAGAGCGACGGCAAGGCCGTCCTCCGCCGTAAGGAGCTTATCTCCCCAGCGCAGGACGTTCACGCCGTCGTCGAACAGGAGCGCCGAGACGAGGCCGTTTGAAAGAAGGGCCGCGGCGGGGGCCCCCTCCTCCGCCGGCTCTCCGGCGGCGGCGTAGCCCTCCTCCCGGCCTCTTTTCGGCGGAAGCGGCGTATCGGCGAGCAGTTTTCTCCGCCGGACGGCCCCCAGCGGTATTCTCTCCTCCAGCAGCTCGCGGTACGCGCTCGCGCACGCGTCCGCCATAAAGCGGCGGCGCATGACGCCTCCATTGAGCGCGTTGTCGACGGCGATAAGGCTCATGCCGATATGGTGGGCCATGCTCGTCCCCACGACGCGGCTTTCCCCCTCCGTCCGCTCCGGCGTGAAATCCACCGCGTCGTAAAACCCATACGGCCCGTAAGCGCCGAGGCTCTTTAAGCGCCGGAGATTTTTGAGCGCGCCGCGCCTGTCCGCCTCGAGCGCAAGAAAGGAGGCGTACGGCGCCACGACCTGCTCATGCTCAAGGCCGCGCTTAAAGGCGAGCGCCCGGACGCCGTGCGCCTTATAACGGTACGACGAGGCGGCGTCGAAGGCGAAAAAGGCGCTCTCCGACTCGCCCCACGGCCGCTTTTTCGCGTTTTTCTTCTGGGCGTACAGACAAAAAGCCCGGCTCTCCCCCAAAAGCGAGCCGTCGGGACACGGCAGGAGCAGGTCCGGCATCAGGTACTCGAACGCCGTGCCCGTCCACGAGCAGAGCCCCGCGTACCCGTCCTGCGAGGTAAGCGCGCGGGAGAGCGCCGCCCAGTGCTCGACCGGGACCTGCCCCTGCGAGACGGCGTAATAGCTCGTCAGGCGCGCTTCGCTCGCCATAAGGTCGTAATGCCCGCCGGCGGGCCCCTCCTCCTCCATGTCCCACGCGATCACGAAAAGCCGCTTTTTTTCGTCGTAGAGGGGCGAAAAGTCCATGCTTCGCCGCAGCGCGGCGCATTTTTTTGCCGTCTCTGCGCGCCCCAGCTCGCGAAAGGCCTGTTCCGCCGCTAAAAGGCAGGCGGCCAGATTGCCGCTGTCCACCGTCGAGACGCAGAAAGGCCGCAGGGGCGAAAGCGTTCGCGTATCGTACCAGTTTAGCAGATGCCCGCGCCACTTGGAGAGCTGCCCCACCGTGCCGAGGAGCTTTTCCGCCTCCTGCGCCGCCGTCTCTTCCGTAATAAGCCCGAGGTCGCAGGCGGCGACGGACGCGAGGAGCGCAAGGCCGATATTCGTCGGGCTGGTCCGGTGGGCCGTCCCGACAAAGGGCTCCGTCTGGCGGTTATCGGGCGGGAGGAAGTGCTCCTCCTCTCCCATGAGCTCGGCAAAATACCGGCGCATGTCGGCGGCATAGGCCATGAGCTCCGCCCGCTCCGCCGCCGTCGGCGCGGGCGCTTCTCTTTTCTCCCGGCTGACGCTCCACGCGAAAAGCGGGGAGAAGATCCACAAGAGCCCCACGGCGGCCGCCGGCGGGTACGGCGTCAGCAGCAGGATCGCCAGTCCCATAAGCGCGGCCGGCCAAAAGAGTACGGCGTAGGAAAGGAGCGTATCGGCCCGCGCCCGCTCATCGTCCGCCGCCGGCACCCACTCCAGGCGTTTCCGATGCGACACGAGCGACCGCCACGCGGCCCTTATCCCCGCAAAAAGGCACACCGCCGCCTTATACGGCAGGAAAACAAACCGCCCGAACGTCTGCATGATCCACGCCGCCGGGCCGGCGATCACGGCGGAGCGGTGCCTCTCCCTCTCCGCGGAGCCGCGCCGGAATGGCTCGCGCGCAAGAGCGATAAGCAGCCCGGCCGCGACCGAGACGGCCGCGGCGATCGCGGCCGTTTTCAGCGCCCCGGCCGGCAGCAGAAAAGCGAGCGTGAGCGAAAGCGCCTCCATGGGCGGCACGAGCGCGCGACGGATATTGTCGAAGACCTTCCAGCGGTCGAGCAGGGAGAGAGGATTTACGCTCTTCTCCCCGCCCTTCCGCCGGACGCGCCGGAATACCCACGGCAGCGTCTGCCAGTCGCCGCGCGTCCATCGCTCCAGCCGGGCGAAATACGACGCGGCCTTATAGGGGTACCCGTCCGTCAGCACCGTTTCGCTGTCGTAGCAGGCGCGGAGATACGCCCCCTCCAGCAGATCGTGCGACAAAACAGTATCGTCCGGGAAGGCGTCGCCGAGGCACGAGATATACGCCCGCGCCTCGACGATGCCTTTTCCGCAGAAGCTGCCGAGGTCGAAAAGGTCCTGATAGACGTCCCCGACGGGGCTGCCGTAAGGGTCCGTCCCGCCCGCCCCGGCGGAGATAAGCGCGAAGGGCGAGCGGCAGGCGGAAAAAAGGGCCGTCTCCAGCCGGGGCCGTATCACCGCGTGGCCGCCTGTCACGACGCCGCGCTTTCCATCGACGACGGGACGGTTCAAGGGATGGACGGCGGCGCCGACGAGTTTTCTGACCGCGCCCGCCGTGAGGCCCGTGTCCCCGTCGAGGATGAGGATATACCGGGCCCTCCGCAGCGTCTCCCCGTCGCCCGCGAGGCATTTTACGGCGCTCGTTTCGGCGCAGAGATAGCGGGCCAGCTCGAGCGTCGCGCCGCGCTTTCTCTCCCACGCGCGCCACTCGCCGTCCGCCTCGGAAAACACACGGTCGCGGCATAAGGCGAAAAAGCCGCCGCCGTATTTTTCGTTGAGCCTGTCGCACGCCGCCTTCGCCGCCGCGAGGACAGCCTCGTCCTCCGGCGTCGCTTCGGCCGAAGCGGGGGCGAGGTCGGCCAGCACGGCGTAGAGCGCGTTTTCCCCGGCGTCGCGGTTGCGGAGAAAGCAGCCCTCCAGCGAGGCGACGGCCTCCGCCGCCGCCCCCGGCGACGCGAGCAGCACGGCCCTGACGCAGACCGTCACGGCGTTTCCCGGCACGCCGTCCTTGAGCGCCATGCGCGGCACGCATCTCGGCGGGTAAAGGCGCATGACAAGCGCGTCGATCACCTGCCGTATGAGCTCGGAGAGCGGCAGGAGCGTCAGGAGGAACACGGCGGCGCTCCCCGTTACAAATCCGAGCAGCAGCGAAAGACAGAGCGGCGGCAGGAGGCTCAGCGCGATAAAGCCCGCGCCCGTCTTCTCCTTCTTTTTCTCGCCCAGCGGCTCTGTGAAGATATACCGCCCGACGTGCGCCCCGCTTTCGCGGGAGAGCGCCAGCACGCGCTCCGCCGTCTCCTTTTCCGTAAGGCCGCGCTTAAAGGCGAGGCGCGAAAGCTCCCGGCGGTAGAGAGCGCGCGTCCCGTCGCTCATGAGGGGATATTCGCCCGAGGGGTCGCCCCGCAGCAGCCTTTCGGTGACGTTCAGGTCGCGGATCGCCTCGGCCGCCTCAAAGCTCCGCAGAAAGCGCAGCGTCCGGAAGGCGTTTTCCAAATGCGCCGCCGCGGCGGCGTCCTCGAGCCTCCGGGCCGTGTCCCGCAGGAAAACGAGCGTCTGCGCGGCGCAGCATGGCAGAAACGCCGCCATGTCCGCTTCGGAGAGGGCAAGGACGCTCTGATAAGCCTCCAGAAATTCGCGGAGGCCCGCTTCCGTCACGAGCCCCTCCCCCGCTTCTGCGAGCGCCCGCGCCGCCAGGAGGGCCGCCGGAACGCCGCTTTCATCGGCCGTCAGCTTTCTCGCCCGGCGCAGCGCCGCGGTGGTGCGCGAGGCGCACGCCTCGGCCTCGTACAGATTATCGAGCAGCCATTCCTCCGAAACGGACGGCGCCGTGAAGCGGTCTTTCTGCCGGACGGCCCTCTCGGCCGCCTCCCGTATGCCGCGCGCGGCGGCAAGCGCCTCCCCTGCCGCCTGCCGCCCGCTTACCCGGCGGGCGGGCGTTACGCCTCCCGCCGTCATGATCGCAAGGGTCCGGAGGTCCTCCGCTCCGTTTTCCCGCTTCACAGCCATCACCTCGTACCGTTTTTGGCTATTATTTTCCTTGCGGGCAAAAATATTCCTTGACAAACGCGGCGGGGCATTGTAGAATATGCGGGTGTAAAGTTTCAGCCCTTTACAGGGAGGCTGCGATGGAGAACAAAAAGCTCACGCTGACCCTATTGTTCGATTTCTTCGGTGAGCTGCTCACGCAAAAGCAGCGGGAGTATTTCGACCTGTACTATAACGAGGACATGTCGCTCTCCGAGATCGCGGAGAACGCCGGCATCTCGCGCCAGGGCGTCCGCGACATGCTCGTGCGCGCGGAGACCTCCCTGCTCGACTACGAGGCGAAGACCGGCGTCGTGGCGCGGTTTCTCTCCATGCGCGGCCGCGTCGATGAGATCGGGTCGCTGCTGCGCCGCGCGCAGACCCTTACCGGCGGCGAGGCGGCATCTCTCATCGACGAAGCGGTCTCCAAGCTCGAAGCTCTGAAAGGATAGAAAGCATGGCTTTTGAAAGTCTTTCCGAAAAGCTGTCCGCCTCCTTCAAAAAGCTGCGCGGAAAGGGCCGCCTTTCCGAGGCCGACGTCAAGGACGCCATGCGCGAGGTGCGCATGGCCCTTTTAGAGGCCGACGTCAGCTACAAGGTAGTGCGCGATTTCATCAAGACCGTTTCCGAACGCGCGACCGGCGCCGACGTTTTGGAGAGCCTGACGCCCGCGCAGATGGTCATCAAGATCGTCAATGAGGAGCTCACGAGCCTGATGGGCGGCGCAAACGCCCGCATCACGATCTCGCCGAAGCCCCCCACCGTCGTCATGCTCGTGGGCCTTCAGGGCGCCGGCAAGACGACGAACGGCGCGAAGCTCGCGGCGCTACTTCGCAAGCAGGAGCAGAAGCGGCCGCTTCTCGTCGCCTGCGATATCTACCGCCCGGCGGCCATCGAGCAGCTCAAGACGCTCGGCCGCCAGCTCGATCTGCCCGTTTTCGAGATGGGCACGGCCGACCCCGTGGAGATCGCCAAGGCCGCCGTCGAGCACGCGAAAAAGCACGGCAACGACCTCGTCTTCCTCGACACGGCCGGACGGCTGCACATCGACGAGGCGCTCATGGACGAGCTCAAGAACATCAAGGCCGCCGTCGAGCCCTCCGAGATACTTCTCTGCCTCGACGCGATGACCGGCCAGGACGCCGTGAACGCGGCGGCCGCCTTCAACGACGCGCTCGGCATCGACGGCGTCATGCTCACGAAGCTGGACGGCGACGCGCGCGGCGGCGCGGCCCTCTCGGTCAAGGCCGTCACCGGCAAGCCTGTCAAATTCGTCGGCGTCGGTGAAAAGCTCACCGATATCGAGCCGTTCCACCCCGACCGCATGGCCTCGCGCATCCTCGGCATGGGCGATATGCTCACGCTTATCGAGAAGGCGGAACAGACGATCGACCAGAAAAAGGCGCTGGAAATGGCTGAAAAGCTCAAAAAGAACGCCTTTACCCTCACCGATTACTACGAACAGCTCGGGCAGCTCAAAAACATGGGCAGCCTCTCCGATATAGCTGGCATGATCCCCGGCATGGACGCGAAGGCCCTCGCCGGCGCGAAGATCGACGAAAAGGCCATGGCGCACACCGAGGCGATCATCCTCTCGATGACGCCGCGCGAGCGCGAAAACCCCTCGCTTTTGAACAGCAGCCGGAAAAAGCGCATCGCCGCCGGCAGCGGCACGACCATCGTCGACATAAACCGCCTTCTTAAGCAGTACGAGCTGATGAAGACGATGACGAAGCAGATGTCGAAGGGCCGGATGCCCGGCGGCTTCGGCAAGCGCGGCAAGCGCGGTCTCTTCGGTTTTTGATCCCTTTTGCAGTCAATATATCAACGCGATATTTTGCTGATATTTTCCACTATCGAATATGGAGGTGACACAGCATGGTCAAGATCAGACTTCACAGGATGGGCGCCAAGAAGAACCCCTATTACCGCATCGTCGTCGCCGATTCCCGCAGCCCGCGCGACGGCCGCTTCATCGAGGAGCTCGGCACCTACGATCCTCTCGCCGATCCCGCCGCCGTCAACGTCAACGTTGAGCGCGCGAAATACTGGGTCGGCACCGGCGCTCAGCCCACCGACACCGTAAGGGCGCTTCTGAAGAAAGCGGAAGTGCTGTAAGGCGAGGGGAGATTCACATGAAAGACTTGTTGCTTTACATCGCGCAGAATCTCGTCGATAACCCCGACGAGGTCTCCGTGACGGAGCGCGTCACGGACAGAGAGACCGTCTTTGAGCTGCGCGTCGCTCCCGGTGACATGGGCAAGGTCATCGGCCGCCACGGCAAGATCGCCGGCGAGATCCGCTCGCTCATGCGCGCGGTCGCGCAGAAGCAGGGCAAGCGCGTCAGCGTCGATATCGTCGACTGACAAAATGTCCTTCACACGGGACCCGCTTCGCCGGGCTCTCGTGTGAGAGGGGATTGCTCTACAGCCTGAACGTGGGGGTCTTCATGATCCCCGCGTCTTTTTTTACGGAGAACAATCATGCAAGAGAAAAACCGATTTCTGGAGGCGGGGCGGATCGTCAACACGCACGGCGTCCGCGGCGAGGTGAAGATCGAGCCGTGGTGCGACTCGGCGAAGGACTTCTGCCGCCTCAAACGGATATTCATAGACGGGCGGGAGATAAAAATGACGTCGGCGCGCGTCCACCGCGAGATGGTCATCGCGGCGCTCGAGGGCGCAGACGACATCGACGCGGCCGTACGCCTGAAAAACAAGGTCGTTTCCCTCGACCGCGCCGACATGCCGCTGCCGGAGGGCCGCCATTTCGTGTCGGACCTCATAGGCTTGGACGCCATAGACGATAAGACGGGGGAAAAGCTCGGCGTCGTCTCCGACGTGCTTTCCCTCCCCGCGGGGCAAATTTACGAGATCAGGGGCGAGCGCGAGATACTCGTGCCCGCCGTGCCGGAGTTCGTCGCCGCGGTGGACCCCGAGGCCGGAAACGTCCGCTTCCGGCTCATAGACGGGATGTGACGCCGTGTACAGGATCGACATCATGACGCTCTTCCCCGATACCGTCGGGGACATGCTCTGCGAGAGCATCTTGGGCCGCGCGCAGGAGCGCGGCTTTATCCGCGTGGAGTGCTGGCAGATACGCGACTACACGACGAACAAGCAAAAGCAGGTGGACGATTACCCCTACGGCGGCGGGCGCGGCTGCGTCATGCAGGCCCAGCCGCTCTGCGACTGCCGGCGGCACATTTTAGAGGGCGTCGCGCCAAACGAGCGCGTCCGCACCATCTACCTCTCCCCCTGCGGCAAGGTCTTCACGCAGGAGGACGCCAAGCGCCTGAAAAACGATTACGACCGCCTCATCCTCGTCTGCGGCCACTACGAGGGCGTGGACGAACGATTCATCGAGGCGTGCGTCGACGAGGAGCTCTCCCTCGGCGATTTCGTGCTCACCGGCGGCGAGATACCGGCGATGGCCGTCGCCGACGCGGTCTGCCGCCTCGTTCCCGGCGTCCTGCCGGACGAGGAGTGCTTCACCGAGGAGAGCCACTGGTCGGGGCTGCTGGAATATCCGCAGTATTCCCGCCCCGAGGTATGGGAGGGGCGCGCTGTGCCGGAGGTGCTGCTCTCGGGGCACCACGCGAACATCGCCAGATGGCGAAAAAAGCAGTCCATCATCCGGACGCGTCTCCGCCGCCCGGATATGTACGAAAAGCTGACTTTTACCACGAAGCAGGACAAAAAGCTGCTCGCCGAAATAGAGGAGGAACTGCATGAAAAAGAGGATCGATGACTACGCCGATCTGCTGATAAAAACCGGCCTGAATATCGAAAAAGGGATGCATCTCGTCATCTCCTGCCCCGTCGAATGCGCGCCCTTCGCGCGGCTCTGCGCCGAAAAGGCCTACGACGCGGGCTGCCGCGAGGTCATCATGAACTGGTCGGACGACGCGCTCTCCCGCATGAAATACCTGCGCGCCGACGACGATATCTTCGACTCCGTCCACCCGTGGACGGCTGATTTCTACAACAAGGTCACGGAAAAGGACTGCGCGTGGCTCGCCATCCACGCAAGCGACCCGGAAGCGCTATCCGGCGTCGACCCCGACCGCATCCGCCGCGCGGCCGCCGCCTCCGGCGAGGCAATCAAGCCCTTCCGCGACAGGCAGATGGTGAACTTCTACCCCTGGTGCGTGGCCTCCGTCCCAAGCATCGCCTGGGCGAAGAAGGTCTTCCCCGCGCTTCTCGAAGCGGACGCCGTTGAAAAGCTCTGGGGCCTCATCCTCGACTGCTCCCGCGTCTTCCCCGGCGCCGACGCGAACGCGGAGTGGGAAAAGCACACGAAAAAGCTCAAGGAGCGCGTCGCTATCCTGAACGGCTACGCCTTTAAATCATTGCATTATGTAAACTCACTCGGCACCGACCTGACGATCGAGCTGCCCGAGGGCCACTTCTGGGAGGGCGGCGACGAGAAGACGGCCTCCGGCCGCCGCTTCTGCGCCAACATTCCCTCCGAGGAGGTCTTCACCGCCCCGAAAAAAACCGGCGTGAACGGCGTCGTGTACGCGAGCCGGCCGCTCGTCGTGAACGGCAGCCTCGCGGAGAACTTCCATTTCACGCTGAAGGACGGCAAAATCGTCGGCATCGAGGCGGAGCGCGGCAAGGACCTGCTGGAGGCCGCGATCGCGGTCGACGAGGGGGCGGCGTTTCTCGGCGAGGTCGCGCTCGTGCCGCACGACTCCCCCATTTCGAATTCCGGCGTGCTCTTTTATAACACGCTCTACGACGAAAACGCCTCCTGCCACCTGGCCTTCGGCGACTCCTACCCTCTTGTCGAGGGCGCCTCGGACATGACGGAGGAGGAGCGGACGGCACACGGTCTCAATCACTCGATCATGCACGAGGATTTCATGGTCGGCACCGCCGACCTCTCCATCACCGGCACGACGCGAGACGGCCGCGAGATACCGGTCTTCGTGAACGGCAATTTTGCCTTTTAATTTATAAAACAGTCAACGCCCGCGGAGGAAGGATTCCCCCGCGGGCGTTATTGCTTTTCAAATCCCCAGGCAGTCTCGAACGATCGCCGCGATCTCCCTGTGTATGCTCGTGATGGAGCGCATCTCCCGCTCGTCGCTGCACTCCACGACGCGCCAGCCGAGCCGGGCAGCGCAGTAATCGGCCGCCTCGCGGCTCCGGCGCAGGTAGTCGCGGTTTTTTTCGTGAATGTCCCTTTTGCTCTCGTCGCCGCCGTACCGCTTTTTCATGAGGCGCTGACTCACGGCCGGGTCCACCCGGAGATAGATGACGGCGTCCGGCTCCGGTATGCCGATCTTCTCATATTCAAAGTCGAACAACCACCGCAGATAGGCGTCCCACGCCGTCCTATCAAGCTTGCTGCACTGGTGGATCGCGTTGCTCGTCGTATAGCGGTCGGCGATGATGAGGCCGCTTTCATACGCCGCCTTCCAGTCCTTTTTATAGGAGGCGTAACGGTCCACCGCGTAAAACGCGCTGGCCGCGTAGGCGTTCACGTCCCCCGGCTCTTTGCCGAACTCGCCCGCGAGGTACATCTTCACGAGCGCCGAGGAATCGGATTCGTAATCGGGGAAGGACACCTTCCGCACGGGGAGTCCCTCGGGAAGACTCTCGAGCAGGAGCTGCGTCTGCGTAGCCTTGCCGCTCCCGTCAAGGCCCTCGAGGACGATCAGTTTTTTTCGGATATCCGACATGGCTCGCGCCCTCCTTTGTCTGATATGCCTTATTATAGCATCTGCCTGACTTCCCTGACAAGCCGCAAATATCCCTGCACGTTGCGAAAAATGCCGTTTTGTATTATAGTGGGAGCCGGAAAGGAGGCGGCGGTCTTGAAGCATAAAACGGAAGAAGCGGCCCTCGTCGGGCGGAAGATCACCGCCGTTTTTCTCCTGCTGGCCGTCTCCCTTTTTCCGCTGTTCTTCGGTTTTCGCGGCTATCAGGGGATCATGGAGGCGAAATTCGCCGCGTTCTGCGTCCTTTTCGGCGGGTATGCGCTCGCCATGCCGCTGTCCGGCGTCAGGCTCTCACCCACGGGGCTGTGGAAAACCTCCTCACGGGTGCAAAGGCTCGTCTTCCTCTATATGCTGCTCACATGGGTCTCCGCGCTCCTGTCGCCGCATTTCCCGCGGACGCTCATCGGCGTCTCCCGGTATGAAGGCGCGGTGACGATCAGCCTCTACTGCCTCTGCTTCCTGTTCGTCTCCGTTTACGGGCGGGCGGGCGGACGGCTGCTGGCCGTTTTTGCGGCGGCGGTCACGCTTTTCTGTCTGCTCTCTCTTGCGCAGCTTTTCGGCTTCAACCCCTTCTGGCTCTACCCCGCGGGCACGAATTACCACGACGCCTTCGTCCGCTACGCCGGGGCCTTCATCGGTACGATCGGCAACACAGACCTCGCCTCCGCGTTTTTATGTGTCGCCGTGCCTGTCTGCTGGATATCTCTTCTGCGGCTGCGGGACAGGCGGCGTTTTCTCCTGCTCATCCCGCTTCTCCTGTCGCTCGCGATCCTTATCGGCATCCGCGTGTCGGCGGGTATTTTGGGCGTTTTTGTCGGCGGGCTTCTCTCTCTGCCGGTCGTGCTGCCGGCGAAAAACAGGACGCGGCTGCTCATTTTCGGCTGCGTCGTTTGCCTGCTCCTGCTCATCACCGCCGCGCTGTATCTCTTCGATATCGGCGGCGGGACGCTCCATGAGGCGCACGCGCTTTTGCGCGGCGGGGCGGACGAGAGCTTCGGCTCGAACCGCCTTCATATCTGGCGCGCCGTCTGGGAAAAGATATCGGAGCGCCCTCTTTTCGGCTTCGGTCCGGACACGATGATGGAGGCCGGGCTTGAGCCCTTCCGGCGCTATGACGAGGCCCTCGGCGAAACGATCGTCGCGCATATCGACACGGCGCACAACGAATATCTGAATATCCTCTTCCATCAGGGGCTTTTCGCGCTGCTCTCCTACCTTGCGGCGCTCCTTCTTCTCGCCGTCCGCTGGGTGAAAAGGAGCCCCGCATCGGACGCCTGCGCCGTGCTCGGCGGCGCGGCCCTCTGCTACGGCATCCAGGCGTTTTTCGGCATCGGCATGTGCCTGACAGCACCGTTTTTCTGGCTCTCGATTTCTCTGCTGGACAACGCCGCCCGGTAAATGCGGCAGCAAAAATCCCCTTCTCACGTAACCGTGAAAAGGGGATCTTTTATCGTATGAAAAGCTCGCGCAAAGTCTTACGCGTTGACGGCCTTCTTCGCCGTGTCGCAGAGAGCGGTAAAGGCGGCGGGGTCGTGGATCGCGGTCTCGGAGAGCATCTTGCGGTTCATCTCGATGCCGGAGAGCTTGAGGCCGTGCATGAACGTGGAGTAGTTCATCCCGTTTACTTTGCAGGCGGCGTTGATCCTGGCGATCCAGAGGCGGCGGAAATCGCGCTTCTTGAGCCTGCGGCCGATGTACGCATAGGTCAGGGACTTCATGACGGCCTGGTTCGCCATCTTGAAATGCTTGGACTTGGAGCCCCAATAGCCCTTTGCGAGCTTCATGATTTTATTTCTTCTCTTGCGCGTCATCATCGCGCCTTTGATTCTGGCCATATCTGTAAACCTCCCTTATTTGTACAGGATCATGCGCTTGATCGCCGCTTCGTTCGTGCCGTCGGCATAGGCGCCCTTGCGGAGGCCTCTCTTGCGCTTGGTGGATTTTTTGTTCAGAATGTGGCTCTTGAAGGCGTGGGCGCGCTTGACCTTGCCGCTTTTGGTAAGGTTAAAACGCTTCTTTGCCCCGCTGTGAGTCTTGATTTTAGGCATGACTTGTGTTCTCCTTCCAAGGTGTCGGGGTTTCCCCCGTTGCACCGTTAATTTTTAGACGCCCATCTCAAAAAGGGAGGACGATATCTACAGGTTATTTCTGCGGTTTGGGCGAGAGGAAGACGCTCATGTGGCGGCCCTCCAGCTTCGGATTTTTGTCCAGCGTGGCGATGTCGGCGCACTCGTCGGCAAAGCGCATGAGCAGCTCCTCGCCGATCTCCGTATGCGCCATCTCGCGGCCGCGGAAGCGCACAGACACCTTGAGGCGGTCGCCGTCGCGCAGGAATTTCTGCCCGTTTTTGAGCTTGACATTGAAGTCGTTGTCGCCGATGCTCGGAGACATGCGTATCTCCTTGATCTCGATGACGCGCTGATTCCGGCGGGCCTCCTTCTCCTTCTTCGACTGCTCGAAGCGGTACTTGCCGTAATCCATGACACGGCAGACCGGAGGGTTGGAGCCCGGAGCGATCTTCACGAGGTCGAGCCCGATCTCCACGGCGACCTTTAAAGCCTCCTCCGCGGACATGATGCCGAGCTGTTCCCCGCTTTCGCCGATCAGACGGACCTCGGCGTCGGTGATCTCTTCGTTGATCTGGTGGGTTGTTGTGCTGATAGCGGTACACCTCCAAACAATGCAAAACGAAAAACGGACGCGATACCGCATCCGTTCGTACACTCAAAAAACGCCCCAGGGCGATCTTTTCAGGTATCTGACCGCGGCGCGCTCATGTGGCCGGGTGAGGACGGGGATGCCGTACCTACTTTGTTAAGCGTAAAGATTATAACAGCCTTATCGGCGTGTGTCAAGGTTTTTTTACTGCGTCTCCGTTCCCCGGACGATCAGCGTCACAAAATAGCCGGGGTCCTCCGGCGGCTTCGTGAGGTCTCGGCAGATCTTCTCGCCCGGCAGGCCGCAGTCCGCCACCATGGCGGCGCTGGCGATGCAGCCGCGCTCCTTGAGGGCCGATAGCACATGCGCGAGGTTCCTTCCCGCCTTCATCAGCACCTTCGTGCCCGGAAGCGAGAGCGCCTCCGACGTGTCGCACGCGCCGGCGGGGATGATGTGCAGCGGCTCGTCCCGCACGGTGAGGCTCTCGCCCAGAGCCGCCGCCGCGGCGCAAAAGCTCGTGACGCCGGGGATCATCACCGTCTCGAACCCCCTGTCCTTAAGCCTCTCCGCGATCAGGCCGCAGGTGGCGTACACCGACACGTCGCCGAGATTGAGCAGGGCCGCGTCCTCGCCTCCTTGCAAATGAGCCGCTATCGCGTCGGCCGCCGCGTCGTAATCGCGCCGCCGCGCCTCTTCCGAACGCGACATGGAAAAGAAAAGCGGCAGGAGCGTCTTGCCCTGTACCTCCACCGCGCCGCGCACGATATCGAGCGCCAGCATCGCGCCGCTTTTCGTTCTCGGCGCGGCGAGAACAGGACAGCGCTCTATCGTCCGGACCGCCTTGAGCGTCAGCAGCTCCGGGTCGCCGGGGCCGACGCCGACGCAGTATAATACGCCCTTTTTCTCCATGCTCATCCTCCGAGGTACGCCTTCAGCTCGTCCACGCGCGCCTCCATATCGTGAAAGCCCAGCCAGTAGAGGTCGCCGAGCTTCTGCATGTCTCCCTCGAAGCGGCTGACCGTGACCGGCCGCGAGGGCGCCGCGATAAAGACGCGCCCGGCTTTTTCCTCGGTCTCCAGCTCCTCCGCCTCGCGGTTGAAGCGGGCGTTCGTCCCCTCAAAGCTCCGGACGAACGCCGGGTAGCGCGCGTACATCGCCCGCGCAAGACGGTTTTTCTTCTCCTCGCGGCGGTAGCTCCGCTCGCGCGTCTTGACGACGACGATCTTCCCGCTCTTTTCGTTCTTTTTCGCCCAGTCGTAAGGTATTTTCACCGCGCAGCCGCCGTCGAGATACGGCGTGCCGCCGATGACGACGGGCCGCGAAACATACGGCACGGTCGCCGACGCCTGCACGGCGCGCAGGATATCGCACCGCCCCTTTTCAAAATATTCGATCTCGCCCGTCAGCATATTCGTCGCGCCCACGAGAAAGCGCCGCATGGGGTCGTCGAAGCGTTCCCGGTCTATGGGATGCCGGGTCAGGAGCTCTTTAAAGAGGTAGGAAAAGCCGGTGATGCCGTGGTCCCGCGGATAGGCCAACAGGCCGCAGTAGCGCCTGTCGTGCCGGTAGGTGAGGTCGATGCGCGCGCCCCAGCCGATCTGGCCGGAGACGTAGCCCATCCCCGCAAGTCCCCCGGCGGAAATGCCCACGGTCGTCCGGAGGTTCACGTCGTGCAGCATGAGGCAGTCGAGCACGCCGACCGTATAGAGGCCGCGCCACGCGCCCCCCTCGAGCACGAGCGTGCCCTCGCAGACGCTCTCCCCCGCCCGGCCCTCCGGGAGGGCGTCGAGCCTATCATAGACCTTCATGCGATCTCCCACAGGACCGTGACGGTGTCGTTCACCTCGATATCGTCCGGCTCCAGGTCAAGGTCACAGGCCGCCTCGTCGCGGCTCATCTTGGCCATACGCAGCCCGTTCACCGGCCGCACCTCGAGGTCGGGCTCGCCCCACGAATAGTCGATCCGGCGGATATTTCCCAAAGCGACGCCGGCGGCTGAAGCCAGCGTCTCCGCCTTGGCCCTCGCGTCGGCGACGGCGCAGCGCAAAAGCTCGTTTTTGGCGGCCTCCGGGTCTGCGACCGTGTAGCTGATGCGAAATTCCGGGTGCAGCTTCCCGTTTGCCAGCGCGTAGAGGATGCGCCCCAGTCGCTCGTTGTCGGAAGGAAACTCCACCTTGACGGCGTGGACGAACTTATACCCAGCGAACCGCTGGCGGTAGACGCCGTTTTCCTCCACGCTCTCATACTCCTCGTGCACCTGGAAGCGCAGCGTCTTCACGTCGGCGCGCCGGAGGCCGAACTCCGAGAGCATTTCCTTCAGCGTTTCCGTATCCTCCGCCGAGCGCCCCAGCGCCTCGCCGTATTCCGGGTAAGTCCCCTCCAGCGTAATGGTGATCCTCGTCGTATCGGGGCGGAGCGTGAGCCGCCCCCGGCCCGTCACGCGAATGATCCTTGTATCGTTCATGGTATCGTTCCTTTCGGGCTGCCAAAAAATCACGGCAGCAGGCGGCCGAAGCAGCACTCCGTCCCCGGTGTGAGGAAGATCTCCTCCTGACCGAGAAGCGGATGCCCCGGCTCCGTCTCCGTGAGCACCAGCTCGTTATGGCCCGTCCGCGCCAATGTGAGCGCGGTCGCCGTCGGCTGCTTTCCCCAGCCGAACCGCTCGAGGAGGCAGTGGACCGTACCGTCCTCCGTGAGCGTGCAGGCGCCGATATACAGCTTAATCGGCCTGTCCTTCGCCTTATGCTGGAAGACCATCGAGCCGTCGGAGCGGAGGAGCAGGTAATAGTCGCCCGTCCCGTCCGACGTCTCCCAGGCAGTCGCAAAGGCGGAGAGGTCCCCGCTCGCGCCGTACTCCTCGCGCAGGCGCGCCTGCATGGCCGCCGCGTCATGCGCCGCGGGGTACGTCTCGTCCCGGTCGAGGATGACGACCTCCCCTCCGTCGCGGGGCAGCAGGACGAGCTGCTTTTCCGTGACCTCCAGCGCATATGCCGACGGCTGATCCCAGTATTCCCCGGCGTTCGAGAAGCCGGAGAACCAGCGCACCTGTACCGGCACGCTCTCATCCTGCCTGGCGAACACGTCGAAACGGCCCGGCTCGTCCGGGATGATCTCCAGCGCGTAATAGCTCTGGAGCGAGCCTTCGTACAGCGTGCTGACCTCGCAGAGGAGCCGCCCGCCGACATAATAGACGTCGGCGGCGTCGATCACGCCTTCCTCGGGGTCGGGGTCCTGGAGCACATAGGCGGCCGCCGCGCGCTCGCCGACGGGCAGAAATTCATCCGTCGTCTCGCCGTATTCGCCGATACGCCGCAGCCACTCCTGCCCATGCTCCTCCGCCAGCGCCGTGAACCAGTCCAAAAGCGGCTTGACGCTAAAATGCGCCGGTATCGTCGAGGCGCCGCCGTCGGCGTAAATAGATATCTTCTCGCCCGAGGCGTAATCGGCGCGGAAGACTATATGCGTCCCCAGCGCGGTGTTCGTCTTGTCGTGGCCGTTGTTCTGCGCGATATCCGCGCCGCGGATGACCTGCTCCAGCGAGCTCATGGCCGAGATGTCCGCCGTGAACGAAGCCTCGCTGCGGCTTCCTGCGTCATACCGGCCCCGGTACGTCATGGTGCACTCGGCCCCGCCCTCCTTTGCGGCGATATGGAAGCTGTAGCTGCCGGGCGGGTAGTTTCGCTTCCCCTCGCCCATGGGTATCTCCTGATACGCCAGAAGATAATCAAGGTCGCAGGAGGTAAGCTCCGTCGAGGCGATCGTCTTCGGCGCGTTCGTCGAATGGTCGGATATCCCGCCCGCCTCCGGCGGCCCGTGGGGCGTGTCGGACGAACAGCCGTTCACGGCGATGAGCCCTCCCAAAAGCATGGCGATCAGGGGTAAGAGTCTTCCCATAACGACGCTCCTTTCGCTTTTTTTCAAGTATAATGCTTTTTCCGCTTTTTTGCAATATACGAAAAGCCTTGACGAACGGCCGGCTTTGTGCGATAATAACGCCGTCTTCGAGTACCGCCGCCTAACGCATCGCTACGGCGGCGGGACCGCGTCTCTTCATGTATGAGACGCCGGGTCGCGCTGAAAACGGCGCGGCCTTCCGCATTGAAAAGGAGACGGCTTCAAAACGCGCCTGCGATTTTGTCTGACCGTGCCTTTTCGGGCGCGGTTTTCTTATTTTTGTAACAGGAGTGATACTACTATGGATATCAAAGCAGCCGTCATCACCGTCAGCGACAAGGGTTCGCGCGGGGAGCGCGTCGACACGAGCGGCCCCGCCATCACCGCCATGCTGCAAGAGGCCGGGTACGAGGTCGCATACACCGCGATCGTGCCCGACGAGGAGGACCTCATTCGGGCGGAGCTTCTGCGCTGCGCCGACGAGCTCGGCATCGGCCTCGTGCTGACGACGGGCGGCACCGGCTTTTCCCCGCGCGACGTGACGCCGGAGGCCACGCTCGCCGTCGTCGAGCGCTTAACGCCCGGCATCCCCGAGGCCATGCGCGCGGAGAGTCTCAAGGTCACGCCGCACGGCTGCCTCTCCCGCGAGGCGGCGGGCATCCGCGGGAAAACGCTCATCGTGAACCTGCCCGGAAGCGAGAAAGCGGCGACGGAGAACCTCGCGGCCGTCATGGGCGCGCTGCATCACGGACTTAAAATGCTCAACTCCGCCGGCTCGGCGGACTGCGCGGCCGACGCGGGCAAAAAGCCCTCCCCCTCCGTCGACGCCTGGCTCCGCGAGGCCAAGGCCGACGTCGCCGCGGGGAAGATCGGCATGTTCCTCATCCATAACGGCGTGGTGCGCGAGACGGCCCGCGCCGCCGTCCGCGAGGGCAGCACGGACACGAAGCCCGTCACCGGGATGCTCTTCTCCTACGACCGGAAAAAGGTTGACGCGGCCGTCGCCGAGGCGAAAACGCTGCCCGGCATCTCGTATATCCGCGTCTGGCTGAATGAAGGGCGGCTTACGGCCGGCGACGATATCATGTACGTGCTCGTCGGCGGCGATATACGCCCGCACGTCATCGACGCTTTGCAGCACCTCGTCGGGAAGATCAAATCCGAGTGCGTGGGCGAGCAGGAGCTGTACTGAAAAAAACTGCTTCCCCTTGACAGGCTGCCTCGGCGACGCTATAATGATAACAGAAAAGGCGTTGCCGAAAAGCGGCTCCGCTCAAATGGTGTTTCTAAACCTGATTAGAAACCGTCACTTGGCAGAGTGGCGGTTTCTGCTTTTCACACGTATCGTAACTGTCCAGAACAGGACATGAAACGTCAATGTAATCGGCATAGCGACACCTCCTTTCGGAGATGTGGCGGAACCGCCTTTTTTCACTTTGGCAACGCCTTGCCCTTGCGGGCGACTTTATTTTACAAAATTTGGCAGAAGTTATCAATCCGGTAACAAACGACGCCCTCCCCGGCCTTACCGGCCGCGGAGGGCGTCGTTTATCATTTATGCCTTTTTCTTTCTCCCGAAAAAGCATACCGGCGCGTAGATATTTTCCAGCCGGTGCGTGAGCTGCACCGCCTCGTCCTCGGAGCGGAAGCCGGCGGTGGAGAACACCTCGACCGGCTCGAGCGCCTCGTTGCCCGTCTCGGCGCGCAGCTTTGCCATCAGTCTCGCCTCCGCTTTCGCGACGGTGGCCTCGCCGGAATAGATATAAAGGCCGCTGACGCCCGGCGAAGACGGCTGCGGCCGCACCGCCGTCCGCAGGCCGCAGCTTTCGATCAGATCCGCGATCGCCGTCCGTATCTTGGCGATGCGCTCATCTGCGGCGATGAGCTTAAAATAGACGATCTCCTCCGGCGCGCAGATGTCGCCGTCAAGGTAGCTGCGGTAGGGAGAGCGCTTCATGCGGTCATAGACGGCCTTTTCCTCCGGAGTCATCTCGCCGCGGCGGAAGATGCAGGTCTTGTTCTTGTGGATCGTGTAGATGAAATAGCCGAGCTCCATCGCCTCCATGCGCTCCCGGAAGCGCGCCGAGGCGACGGCGTCGATCGTCTGCTGCTCGAGGAAGACGTTCTCCGACGCGTCGTAGAGGGCGGCGCCGTCCATGACGATGAGCGGCACATTCACCTTCGTCGCGCTCACCTGCAAATTGAAAAAGGCGGGCGCGTGCTCGGAGATGAGGCATATCTTCGCCCCGTCGTTAAAGAGGTAATTGAGCCTGAAAAGCGCCGCCGGCGGTATCTGGGAAAAGCGGTCGGGGACGATGTCCTTCGTGCGGATGAAGAAAACGGCGTCGTCGTTTTTCCGCCGCGGCAGGCGGAAGATGTTGACCGCGATGGCCACCGCCGTGCCGATGAGGACGCCGACGATCCGCCCCAGCGCCAGCCGGACGGGAGAATCGGCCTCCCGGAAGGCCAGGGCGATGCAGGCGAACACGATGGCCGACAGGCAGGAGATATCCGGCTTGCGGACGAGCAGCGAGGTGTACAGCGCCGCCAGCACGCCGAAGCCCATCAGCACATAGGCGAAGAGCGGAAACTGATGCAGCACCGGGACAGACAGCACGAGCAGCAGGAACAAAAGTCCCCAGCCGGCGCCGATGAGCGTCCCGGCGAAGCGGTTGAAGGCAAACGCGCGCGTCCCCTGCACATACGGCTGCATACAGATGATCGCCGTGATGCAGGACTCCGTGGGCATATCCCGGCCGCTGTAGCCGAACAGATGATAGATAAGTACGCAGATAAAAACGGCCACGGCCGTTTTCACGATGCGCTGTCCTATGCGCGGCGGACGCCACGCGCTTTTTTCAGGGGCCGCTTTTCCGTTCAAAGGCCCACCTCCCTGTATAGATAAAGATACACGCCTCCGTCCCGCGACGGAGGCGCTTTGTGTTATGTTTTCTTCTCGAATCGCTGACCGCATTTCGGGCAGGTGATCTGCACCCTTCCTTTCCCGCGCGGGACGCGGAGGACGTTGCGGCAGCCGGGGCATCGGAAGAAGCAGTGCGTCCGGCTGCTCTTCAGGCGGACGAAACGGGTCCTGAACCACATCTTGACCGGCCACCAGAAGCGCAGGAAGCGGTCGTTCTCCGCGCGGCGCTTGTAGATGTTCCTCGAAAACACGCGGAAGATCGCGAGCGCGAGCAGCACATACGACAGCAGCGACAGTATGGATAAGCCGGACAGGCTCGCCGCTATAGCTAAAAGGATGGCCGCGAAGAAAAGCGCAAAGTATAACTGATCCGGCCCGTATCGGCCGACCATCACCCTTCGTAGCCAGTTTCTGATCATCGCTGTATGCCCCCCGCGGAAACATGCCTGTGTTTGTATCTTATGATACCACCGGCACGGGGGCTTTGAGCAAAATACATAAATAATTTACAAAATCACAGTCCGTCCGCGCCGTCAATAGGCGTACTTGCCGCCGCCGATGAATTCGCGCAGCATCGCGTCCTCCGGTATATAGTGTTCGTCAAGCGCCTCAAAGGACTTGAGCGCCTCCAGGATGCGCACGATCAGCCCGTAGTTCTCGGTCTCCGGCTTCACGTCGGCGCACAGGCGTTCGATCTTCCTTTTCATGACCGGTATCTCATAGATGAAAGAGGTGTCGAGCGAGAGGTCCGCCCGGTAAGTAAACGGCAGTATGTATTTCTTCTCCCCGCGCGCGACGTTGTCCCAGAGGGCCAGCGTCGTCTCGGGCGACGTTCCGCGGAACGTCGTATCCCGCGCGAGCCGCCGCAGCAGCCGGAACCACGTTTTCCGGAAAACGACCTTGTCGCCGTCGTAGACGCGGGACTCCGTGCCGATGAAGAGGCAGAAGGCGTCCGGATGCCCGCCGGATACGAGGCTGTTGAGCGCGTGGATGCCCTCAAAGATCGCTATCTCGTTTTCCTGTAAGCGCACCGGCGTGAACACCGTGTCGCTCCTCTTCTGCTCGCTGAACACATACTGCGGCACATGGATCTCCTCGCCGCGCGTGAGCCGCTCGAAATGGTCGTCTAAAAGTTCGGCGTCGAGGCAGAGCGGCGACTCGAGGTCGATCTCGCCGTTCTCGTCGCGCGGCGCCGTCGCCGGGTCGAGCGTTGTGAAATAGTTGTCCAGCGAAATGGAATGGGTCCTGACGCCCCGGCGGGACAGCGTCTCGCCGAGCTTCTGCGCCGTCGTCGTCTTGCCGCTGCCGGACGGCCCGGACAGGAAAACGATCGGGCATTTTTCCATATTGGCGTATATCTGCCCGGCCGCCTGCTGAAGTCGCTCTTCATACGCCTCGTTTCCGGCCCGGACAAGACCCTCCGGGTCCTCGCGCACGCCTCGGTTTATCTCCTCGAGCTGATAACTCATGCTTCGTCTCCTCCCTTGTAGAATTCGGTGATGCGTTTTTTACTGTCGATGATCCCGTCGATCCGCTCTATGTATTCCTTCGGGTACTTCGGGTTGAACACGCGCTCGATAAGGCCTGTGCCGGCGTCCACCAGCTTGGTCGAAGCGCCGCCGCCGAGCGCGAGCACCGTGCACAGCTCCTCCATGATACATACGTTGTAAAGATTGCCCGTATGCCCCTTCTGCCAGCCGACGTTCTCAAACCCGCCGGACATGAACTTCTGCCGGTAGAGATAATACGGCTCGTAGCCCGCGCGCGGGAGCTTTTTCGACGCATACGCGAGCATCTCCCGCACTTCGGTCCCTCCCGGTATGCCCGCCTTTTCGAGCGTGATGGCCGAACCGCGCTTTAAGGCGAGCGTATGGACCGTGATGTTTTCGGGCGAGAGCGCCAGCACGGCATCGAGCGAGCGGCGGAAGCCCTCCGGCGTATCGGCCGGCAGCCCGGCGATCATATCCATGTTGATCTCGCAAAAGCCCGCCTCCCGCGCCTGCCGGTAGGCGCGCAGGGTATCCTCCGCCGTGTGGCGGCGTCCGATGGCCTCCAGCACGCGGTTTTCCATCGTCTGCGGGTTGACGCTCACGCGGGTCACGCCCGCGCCCAGCATGGCGGCGAGCTTTTCCGGCGTCACCGTATCGGGGCGGCCGGCCTCGACCGTCCATTCCACGCCGCGTTCTATGCCGAATTCCCGCCGGACGAGGGCCAGCATTTCCGCGAGCTGCTTATCCGAGAGCGTCGTCGGCGTGCCGCCGCCGACATAGACGGATACGACGCGAAGGCCGGCCCTGTCCGCCGCCTCCGCCGCCGCGAGAGTCTCCCGCCGGAGCGCCTCCAGAAACGGAGGGATAAGCGCCATGGACTTTTCCACGCTCTGCGAGACGAAGCTGCAATACGCGCAGCGCGTCGGGCAGAACGGGACGCCGATATAGAGGCAGACGTCCTTCTTTTGGAGCCGGTCGGCTGCGCGGATGCCCTCGAGCGCGGCCGCCACGCACATTTTTGCCCGGTCGGGCGCCACGAAAAGCTCGCGCACGAGCCGCTTTTCCTCCTGCGCCGGCGTCACGCCGCGGCGCATCGACGCCTCGGCGACCTTGCCGGGGCGCACGCCGGTGAGCGAGCCCCAGACAGGCCTGTCGCCGGAAAGCGACACGTAGGCGCGGTAAAAGGCGAGCTTGACCGCCTTGCGTCTGGCCCTGTCCGCCTCCCATTCGCCAACGGGGGCGTCCGTCCTGAAGCGCGACGATGCGCGCGCCGTTTTTCCGCCGTACACGATACGGACCGAGGCCGTCGTCCATACCGGTCCCTGCGAGACCTTCACGGCGATGTGATCTCCGCTCTTCGGCTCCCGGTCGACATATTCCGGCCTTTCCGCCGGGAAAAACGTCAGCAGCGACTGCTCGACCGCGTATTGATAGTCATGACCGCAAAGAAAGAGCTTCATACCGTTCCCCTAAAAGCCTCGCAGCGGGCTGCTTCCTGCTCACACGAGAAACCAGCGCAGCGTTTCTCGTGTGAAGTTTTTTACTCTTCCCCCATCGCGTAGCGCATGTAGTAATTCGTCGCGCGCTCCAATCGCAGCGTCGTCGTCCCCATATGGCCGGGGTAGACCTCATAATCGCCCGGGAGCATCGCCAGCTTCCGCAGGGACGCGAGGAGCGTCCTCATATCGCCGCCCGGCAGATCGGTGCGGCCGCAGCTCCCCATGAAGAGCGTGTCGCCGGAAAAGAGCGCCTCGCCGCAGAGAAAGCACACGGAGCCGGGCGAGTGGCCCGGCGTTTCGAGCACCTTGAAGGTGAGCGCGCCGACCTTTATCTCGTCGCCCTCCTTCAAGTCGCGCGTCTCCGCTTCCGTATAAAAGCGCATGGTGTCGCGCGGGCGCGACGCCAGGTCGCGGCGGCTTATATAGACGGGCGCGCCCGTCTCCTCCCGCACCGCCTCGACGGCGCCTACGTGGTCGAAATGGCCGTGGGTCAGCAATATGGCTTTGACGGTCAGTTTGTTCTGCTCGATATAGTTGAGGATGACGTTCGACTCGTCGCCCGGATCGATCACGGCGCAAAAAAGCGACGCTTCGTCGGTGACGATACAGCAATTAGCGCCGAGATTTCCCACCTCAAAGGTTTTTATCAGCATACGTTTCCTCCGTATTTCCGTTATTCAAAGCGAATCGGTGTCCAGAATCAGCGTGACGGGACCGTCGTTTATAGACGAGACGAGCATATCGGCCCCGAATTCGCCGTGGCGCACGGTAAAGCCGCGCGATACGCATTCGCTCATAAAAAGCTCATAGAGCGGCACGGCCGTCTCCGGTCTCGCAGCCTCGGTAAAGCCGGGGCGACGAGACCGGCAGTCGGCGTAGAGCGTGAACTGGCTGACGACGAGTATCTCCCCGCCCGCCGTTTCGAGATTCAGGTTCATTTTCCCGTTCCCGTCCTCGAAGACGCGCAGGCCGCAGACCTTGTCCGCGAGCTTTTTGGCCTCGCGTTCCCCATCGTCCCGGTGGACGCCGAGCAGCACGAGAAAGCCCTTTCCTATCTCCGCCGTCACGTCGCCGCCGATGGCGACCGAGGCGCTTTTCACACGCGTTACGACAGCTCTCATTACGGTTTATCCTTAACGCCGCTGCGCTTAATATCGTGGACGCCGGGTATGCCCGACAGCCGCGCGATCGCCGTCGCGAGCTCATCCCGGCTCTTTACCTCGACCGTGAGGAAGACGGTGGCGATACCGTCGCCCATGTCGCGCGCCGTGATGGAGCTGAGCTTCATCTTTAAGGCGCCGAGGATCGTGGCCACGTCGAGCACCAGCCCCGCGCGCTCGCGCGCGGTGATCGAAACGCCCGTCTGATACGTCTCGCCGCCGGTGTCCCTCGCCCACGAGACCTTGATCCAGCGGTTCCTGTCCGGGTTCTGGAGGTCCGCCACGGAATCCAGATAGTTCCGGCAGTCGCGCCTGTGGACGGAAACGCCGTAGCCCCGCGTCACGAAGCCGACGATATCGTCGCCCGGCACCGGCGTACAGCACCGGGAGAATTTGGTGAGGCAGTTGTCGATCCCCTCGACGATGATGCCGTGGATGGCGTGCTGCTGCTGTTGCTGTTGCTGCGGCGCGGTAAAGGCCGTCGTCTCCGGAGGCAGCTCCTTCTGCTGCCCCGTCTTTTCGATGAGGCGCAGCTCCTCGCGCATCCGGTTGGCCATCTTCTGCGCCGAAGCGCCGCCGTAGCCGATGGCGGCGTACATCTCCTCGAGCGTCGGGAACGAGACCTTCTTTAAAAGCTGCGGCAGGTTCTCCGGCCGCATGATATCCGCCATCTGGCAGCCGAGGCGCTTGACCTCCGACTCAAAGGAGAGTTTGCCGTGCGCGATGTTCTCCTCGCGCTTTTCCTTCTTGAACCACTGGCGTATCTTGTTGCGCGCCTCGGAGCTCTTGACGATACCCAGCCAGTCGCGGCTGGGTCCGGACGACGATTTGCTCGTGAGCACTTTGACGATATCGCCGTTCTGGAGCACATGGTCGAACGGCACGATCCTGCCGTTGACCGTCACGCCGGACATGCTGTTGCCGACGGCGGAATGGATGCTGTAGGCGAAGTCGATCGGCGTCGCGCCGGCGGGCAGGTTCTTCACGTCGCCGTTCGGCGTGAAGACGAACACCTCGTCCGCGAACAGGTCGAATTTGAGCGTCCGGAAAAAGTCCTGCGCGTCCTGATCCTGCTGCGATTCGAGGAGGCTGCGTATCCAGGCGAACTTTTCCTCGCTGTTCTCGCGCCCCTGGATACCCTCCTTATACTTCCAGTGCGCCGCGATGCCGTACTCGGCGGTATGGTGCATCTCCCAGGTGCGTATCTGCACCTCGAACGGGATGCCCTCCGTGCCGATGACGGTGGTGTGCAGGCTCTGGTACATGTTGGGCTTCGGCGTGCCGATATAGTCCTTGAAATGGCCCGGTATCGGCCGGTACATCTCGTGGATATAGCCGAGGACGTTGTAGCAGTCCGCGATGTCGTCCACGACGACGCGGAACGCGTACAGGTCGAGCACCTCGGAAAACTCCTTGTTGCCGCCGAACATCTTGCGGTAGATGCTGTAGATCTGCTTGATGCGGCCGTAGACCTCGCTCTTGATGCCGACCTCGGAAAGGCGCTTTCTGATATGCTCCTGCGTGCGCTCGAAAAATTCGGCGGACTCTTCCTTCCGCGCCTCGAGCGCCTCCTGTATCTCCTTATAGCCGATGGGGTCGAGGTACTTGAGCGAGAGGTCCTCCAGCTCGGTCTTTATTTTCTGCATGCCGAGGCGGTAGGCGATGGGCGCGTATATCTCCATCGTCTCCAGCGCCTTTTCCCGCTGCTTTTCCGGCGACTGGTACTCCATCGTGCGCATGTTGTGGAGCCTGTCGGCCACCTTGATGATGATGACCCGGATATCGCGCGCCATGGCCATGAGCATCTTGCGCAGATTTTCCATCTGCTCCTCTTCCTTGCTCGTATAGACCACGCGCGTCAGCTTCGTCACGCCCTCAACGAGCTCGGCGACCGTCTCTCCGAAGCGCTTCGCTATCTCGTCGTGCGTTATCTTCGTATCCTCGATGGTGTCGTGCAGCAGGGCCGCGATGACGGAGTCCGTGTCGAGGCCCATCTCGGCGACGATCACCGCCGCGGCGATGGGATGCGACACGAAAAGCTGCCCGTCCTTGCGGCGCTGCGGCCCGTGGGCGTCCCGCGCGAATTCATACGCCGTCCGGACCTTTTCCAGATCGCAGCCGGGCGAGTTCTTCTTTATCGTTTCAGCAAGCTGTTCAAATTGCTCGTCGATCGTGAGCATCATCGCACCTCCCCCGCGGGCCTCATATCCGCTATGATAAGCTGGACGGAGCACCGCCCGCGGAATTCGTTGAGCTGGGGCGTAAAGGCCACGTCGGCCGTATCGCCCGCCGCGAAACCCATCTCCCTGACGGTGCGCCCGAACGCGACGCCGTCGAAGCTTTCACCGTTTTTGCCGATCCTGTATCGCGCGTGTTTGCCGCCGCCGATGGGCTCGGCGGCCTCGATCCTCGCGCCCAAAAAGCAGAGCACCGGCTGCGCATTGCCGCAGCCATACGGCTCGAGCACGGAGAGTTCCGAGACGTACCTCGTCGTCAGGAGCCCCGGCTTCACTACGCAGAAATCCACCGGCAGCTCGGCGCCGGGCTTGCCCCCGCCGGTGGCCGCGGCCATGCGGCGGCGGAACGCCTCGATCTTGTCGCTCTCTATCGTGAGTCCGGCCGCCATCTCGTGGCCGCCGAAGGTCAGCAGCAGGTCGTCGGCCGACTCTAAAGCGGCGTGTATGGAAAAGCCGCTCACGCTCCGGCACGAGCCGCGCCCCACGCCGTCGGACACACAGATGACGACCGCCGGGCGCGAGAGCCGGTCGGCCAGACGCGACGCGACGATGCCCGCCACGCCGAGATACCAGTGCTCCGAGCTCAAAACGATCGGCGACGGCGACTCCGGCTCCGACTGCGCCATGCGCAGCGCCTCCTCGAACATGCCGCTCTCGATCTCGCGGCGGGAGGCGTTGAGTTCACAGAGCTTTTGGGCGTAGCCGGCCGCCTCCTCCTCCGTCTCCGCCGAGACGAGCCGGACGGCGAGGGACGTCTGCCCCATCCGGCCGGCCGCGTTTAAGCGCGGCGCCAGCGTAAAGCCGATCCCGGAGGCCGTCATCGCGGCGATGTCCGTGCCGGCCTCGAGGGCTAAACGCGCGATCCCGGGGCGCTTTCCTTGCCTGATAAGCTCGATGCCCCTTTTTATCAGCACGCGGTTCGCGCCCGTGACGGGCATCACGTCGGCCACGGTGCCGAGCGCGACGAGGTCGCCGTAAGTCTCCAGCAGACGCTCCATCGCCCCCCGCCCCTCACAGGCGCAGGCGAGCATAAAGGCGACGCCGACGCCGGCCAGCGATTTGTCAGGGAAGTCACCTTGCGGTATCTTCGGGTCCGCGACGGCCACGGCCTTCGGCAGCTCCGCCCCGCATTCGTGGTGATCGGTCACGATGAGCTCGAGCCCTTTCGTCGCGGCGTACTCCGCTTCGGCGACCGAGGTGATGCCGCAGTCCACCGTCACGGCGAGCGAGGCGCCGTACTCCACGGCCCGGTCGACGCTCTTTTGCGACAATCCGTAGCCGTCCTCCCGGCACTCGGGTATGATGAGCAGGCACGGGACGTCCTTCGAGCGCAGATAGTCGCGCATCAGGCAGCCCGCCGTGATGCCGTCCACGTCGTAGTCGCCGAAGACGGCGACGCGCTCGCGCCGCTCGACGGCAAGCCGCAGCCGCTCGGCGGCCGCACGCATGCCGGGCATATCCATGGGGTCCGGCAGGGAATCCGGACCGGCGTTCAGAAAATCGTCCGCCGTCTGCGTGTCCCTGACGCCGCGCGAGGAGAGCACCGTCGCCACCAGCGGGCCGTAGCCGGCCCGGACGAGCGACACGGCGGCCGGCCTGTCATAGCCGTTAACATGCCAGCCGGTATACCTCACGCCGCTCACCCCCATAAAAACAAGTTATAATATTATAGCAAAAATCCGGCGATTTCTCAACCAAAAATCCGGTCATCAGCCATTTTTCTTCCCGCGCAGATAGACGCCCCAGTAGATCGCGCCGACGAGGACGCTGCCGCCGACGATATTGCCCAGCGTGACGGGGAGCAGATTGCGGATGAAAAAGTTCCCCCAGGTGAGCATGCCGGTGTCGACGCTGCTCGCGGCGCTCTGGAAGACGGCCCCGTTCGCGGCGAAGAGGCCGGCGGGGATGTAATACATGTTCGCCACGCTGTGCTCATAGCCGCAGAGGACGAACAGCATGATCGGGAAAAACGCGCCGATGATCTTGCCGCCGACGGATTTCGCGGCGAAGCTCATCCAGACGGCGATGCAGACGAGGAAATTGCACATGACGCCGCGCAGGAACGCCGCGCCGAACGAGAGCGAGCACTTGCCCGCGGCCGCCGAAACGGTCGTGACCGCCGCCGCGCCGGAAGCGAGCGAGAAGAGCCCCGAGCCCGCCATCATGAGCGCGACGAGCAGCGAGCCGACGAGGTTGCCGATATAGACAAAAAGCCAGTTGCGGAGCATCTGCGCGAGCTTCGTCTCCCCCGCGAGCACGGAGACGGCGATGAGGCAGTTGCCGGTAAAGAGCTCGCTCCCGGCGACGAGCACCATCGAGAGCCCCGCGGGGAACACGCAGGCCGCCGCCAGCTTCGCCGCGCCGGGGCTCTGCATGAAGGCGGAAACGGTATTCGCGCCCGCCGCCGCGAGGGCGATGAACATGCCCGCGAGAATGCCGAGGAAGAAGAGCTTCCCCGAGGACATGGACGCCTTGGTCTTGCCGATGCCGATCACGTTTTTGGCCACTTCTGCCGGTGTAAACATGACGTTCCCTTCTTTCTCATTTTTTAGGGGAATAATAAGTAATTATAGCATAACGGAGCGGACTATGCAATCTCCGGGAGGCGGGAAAAGCGGACACAGGAAAAAGCCCGGGCAAGCGGGCTTTTTCCTGTGTATGGCTGCTTTTTCACACCGTCAGCGTCGTCGCGGCGCTGGCGGCGAGGGGGACGCGGGCGTAGGTCGCGGAGAGGGATACGGTGGAGGCCGGAGAAGTCCCTTTCGCAAAAGGGAGCTCCCGCGAAGCGGGCGAGGGTTTCTCTCCGGAAAAGGAAACCCTCCGTCAGCCTCCTTGACGGCGGCTGACACCTCCCTTCTGCGGAAGGGCGGCAGTGTTATTCCCCTATCCCCACCTGCTGGGCGACGAGCCGGTCGGCGCCGAATTTCTCGCGGAGCTTCGGCTTTTCGATCTTGCCGGTGGCGTTGCGCGGGACCTTATCGAAGATGATCTCGCGCGGGCGCTTGTAGCGCGGCAGCACGCGGCAGAATTCGTCGAGTTCCTCCGTCGTCGCCGCGACGCCGTCCTTCAGCTCGACGATGGCCGCGGCGATCTCGCCGAGGCGCGCGTCCGGCAGGCCGATGACGGCGGCGTCCTTCACCTTGTCGTTCCCGCGGAGGAAGTCCTCGATCTGCACGGGGTAGATGTTCTCGCCGCCCATGATGATGACGTCCTTCTTGCGGTCGACGAGCCAGTAAAAGCCGTCCTTGTCGCAAAAGGCCATGTCGCCGGTGCGCAGCCAGCCGTCCTTTAATACCTCCCGCGTCGCCGCCTCGTCCTTGTAGTAGCAGGTCATGACGCCGGGGCCCGCGACGAGCAGCTCGCCGACCTCGCCGCGCGGCAGCTCGTTTCCCGCTTCGTCCGCGACCTTGACCTGCCAGCCGTAGCCGGGGATACCGATCGCGCCGACCTTATGCAGATTGCCGACACCGAGGTGGACGCAGCCGGGGCCGATGGACTCGGAGAGACCGTAGTTCGTATCGTAATCATGGTGCGGGAAATGCTTCATCCATCGCTCGATGAGGCTGGGCGGCACCGGCTGCGCGCCGATGTGCATCAGCCGCCACTGGGAAAGCTCGTAATCGGCCAGGTTTATCCGCCCCGCGTCGATCGCGTCGAGGATATCCTGCGCCCACGGCACGAGCAGCCAGACGATCGTGCACTTTTCGTCCGACACGGCCTTGAGCGTCCACTCCGGCTTCACACCGCGAAGCAGGACGGCCTTGCTGCCGGAGATGAGCGAGCCGAACCAGTGCATCTTCGCGCCGACGTGGTAGAGGGGCGGGATGCAGAGAAAGCAGTCGTCGTGCGTCTGGCCGTGGTGCTCCATCTCGACGCGCGCGGCGTGCATGAGGCTCTCATGGTTGTGCAGGATGGCCTTGGGGAAGCCCGTCGTACCGGAGGAGAAGTAGATCGCCGCGTCGTCCGCGTCGGTCAGCTCGACCGGCGGCTTCTTGCTCGTGCAGTACGACATGAACTGGTAGTAGCCGTCCGCGAAATCGGGGCAGTGGCTCCCGACGTAGTAGTATTTCCGCACCTTCGGCATCTGCTCGCGTACGGCGGAGACGCGGTCGGTAAACTCGCGCCCGAAGACCAGAAGCGTCGCGTCCGACAGATCGACGCAGTAGCGTATCTCCTCCGCCGTGTACCGGTAGTTGAGCGGCACGGCCACGGCGCCCGCCTTGAGCGTCCCGAGGTAGATGGGCAGCCACTCGAGGCAGTTCATCAGCAGGATGGCGACCTTGTCGCCCTTTTTCACGTTGTTGGCCATGAGCAGGTGCGCAAAGCGGTTCGCGCGGCGGTCGAAATCCTCCCACGATATCTCGCGCCGGTAGGCCGCCTCCGTCGCGCCCTCGCTGAGGGCGAATTCTGCCCAGTCGTCGTTTTTGCGGCTCTCGTTTTCGGGGTTGATCTCGACGAGCGCCGTGTCGTCGCCCCAGGTTTTGGCGTTTCTCTCCAGAAATTCGGTGATAGGCATGTTCTTTTCCTCCGTATGATAATGATACCCTTGCCGTCGCGGAAAAAACCGCGGCCGCCGTTCGCTGCGGCATTCGCGCGATCGCGCAGGGATTTTGCGTCGCAAAGAAATTGAGAAAACGCAGACATACTTTGTGTATTGCAAGTTTTCGAAATGATTTTGCGGCACAAAGGACCAAGCGAGCGCCGGACGACGGAGCGCACGGCGGCCGCAAAACAAAAATAGCACGCTCAAATCCAAAGGACGAGCGTGCTGTCGTGGTACCACCATTGGTTTACATAATGCTCACACATTATGCCTCTGGAGCTTCTGTCAAAGCCCCGACTCTGTAACGGGAGCGCCCGCCGCGTCCTACTGGGCGTAGAGCCGTTCAGCGCGGAGCTGGTGGAGATGTATTCGCCTCATGAAGACCGTGCGCCTCTCATCGACCGGCAGCTCTCTGTACGGCTGGGCACGAGGTTACTTCTTCTCCGTCATAGCTTGTTCCATATACATAACAAGTGATATTGTACACTATCTTTCCCGCCTCGTCAAGTATTTTATTTCTCCCCGAAGATGGAAAACGCCGTCACGACGAGGATGATGAGGAATTCCTCGTCGCCGCTCTCCCTGTAGAGGAAGTACAGCACCAGCAGCAGGAGGATATCCGACGTGTCCAGCCGCCCGAGGGAGAGCCCCCCGCCCGCCGGGCGGCGCGGCGCCGGCCTTTCCGGGCGGACGTAGCGAAAGCCCTCGCACGCGTAGCGGTCATGCACGGTCATCGCCTCCCGTTAGCTCCGAGAGCGCTATCTTCGCCATCTTGGCCATGCGGGCGATCTCGACCGCCCGGCGCAGGCTCTCCTGCCGCTCCTGCCGGAGATACGGCTGCATGGCGCGCAGCAGCGCCGTCTTCCGGTCGTCCCCGGCCGCGGAATAGCCGCTCATCACCTTCGTGAGCATCGCCATCATCCGCGGGTCCGGCCCGGAGGGTCCCTCCTCCGCCGGGGAAGACGCGTCCGGCTCCCCCTCGCCGCCGGACAGGGAGCGGGCCAGCGCCATGATCTTCTCCATGTCCTTCGGGGAGGACAGGATGCTGTTCAGTTTGTCTTCAAAATCGCTCATGCTCCGCCTCTCCCTTTTCCCGAAAACGGTCTCCGCCCGTCTCGCAGCGCGAGAAGGGTCATTTCATGATATCGCTCAATTTTTGCAGGAGCGCGGCGCCCTCCGGCGTGCCGAGCGCGTTTTTCAGCGTCTTCCGGAGCGCCGCGGCGTCGCCGCTCTGCATCATCTGCCGAAGCGCCGTATCTCCGCCGAGCATTTCCCGCACGCGCTGCCCCTCGCCGGAGGCGGCGAGCGTTTCGAGCTCCTGTTTTTTCTCCTCCGACAGGCCGCTTCTCGTCTGCTCCAGAAGCTCTTCCATACCCTTCCTGCTGTTATCACCGTTCATACTGCACCAGTCCTTTCTGTGGTCAGTATATTCACGGGCGGGGCGATGCGTGACAGCGCCGCGATTATGACCGTTTTCGCGTCCACGGCGGGCTATAATCGGGACAAAGGGGGGTGCCGCCGCTGCCTGTCGTCTACATCGATCTGCTCTTTCTCTTAAACGCGGCCGTCGACTATGCGCTGCTTCTTTGCACGGCGAAAATCTGCGGCGCGTACCCGAAAAGGCTGCGCCTCGCGCTCGCCGCGCTCCTGGGAGCGGCGTTCGCCGCTGCCGCCGTTTTCTGGCGGCCGCTGCGGTCATTGCCGGCGGAAATGCTCTGCGGCGCCGCCATGTCGCTGGCCGCGTTCGGCTTTTCGCGCGTGAGCGTACGGACCGCGCTGGTGTTTTTCGCCGTGGCGGCGGCCTTCGGCGGCGCGGTGTACGCCGTCTCGCTGCTGCGAAACGGGAGCGGCACGCTCTCCCTGCGGGCGCTCGCCGTCTCCCTCGCGCTCTGCTACGCCGTTTTTTCCGTCGTGTTCCGGCGGCTCGGGCGGGCGCGGACGCGCTCTCTCGTCGCGTCGCTGACGCTGACGCTGGGTGGGCGGAGCCTTCGCGTGGACGCGCTGCGCGACACGGGCCATTCTCTCTCCGACCCCGTGACGGGCCGGCCCGTCGTCGTCATCGAGCGCTCGTGCGTATCGGGCCTGCTGCCGCCGGAGCAGGCCGCGGTCTTTAAGCGGGAAACGGCCGACGCGGCCGAAACGGTCGTCGCCGCGGGGCGGACGGGGCTGCGGGCGCGGCTCGTCCCCTACTCGTCCGTCGGGACGGCGCGCGGGCTGCTGCCGGCCTTCCACGTCGACCACGCGTCCGTCGACGGAAAAAGCTATGCCGGGGTCCTCGCCGCCGTCTCGCCCACGCCGCTCTCGGACGGAGGCGGGCACCGTGCCGTGATAGGAGGTCAATTATGAAGCTCATCGTTCTTTCCCTTCGTTACCGCATAAAGCGTCTGCTGGAAAAGCTCGGCCTCGCGCCGCCGGACTGCCTGCTGTACATAAACGGCAGCGACAACCTGCCGCCGCCCCTTACGCGGGAGGAGGAAACTGCGTGCCTTCAGCGCCTTACCTCCGACCCGGAGGGGGCGCGCCGGACACTCATCGAGCACAACCTGCGCCTCGTCGTCTACATCGCGCGGCGCTTTGAGAACACGGGCGTGGGCCTCGAGGACCTCGTCTCCATCGGGACGATCGGGCTCATCAAGGCCATCAACACCTTCGACCCCGGGAAGAGCATCAAGCTCGCCACCTACGCCAGCCGCTGCATCGAAAACGAGATACTGATGCACCTGCGCAAAACGAGCGCGCTGCGCTCGGAGGTCTCGTTCGACGAGCCCCTGAGCCGGGACTGGGACGGCAACGAGCTGCTGCTCTCCGACGTGCTCGGCACCGACGAGGACACGGTCATGCAGCCGCTCGAGGACGACGCCGACCGGCAGATGCTCCGCGAGGCCATCGCCCTGCTCTCCGTCCGCGAGAAAGAGATCATCAGCCTGCGCTTCGGCCTGGACGGCAAGGAGGAACGCACGCAGAAGGAGGTCGCGGACAGGATGGGCATCTCGCAGTCGTACATCAGCCGGCTGGAAAAGCGGATCATCGCCCGCCTGCGCGGGGAGATCATAAAAAGAAGCGCCGTATCGTAAATTTTCCGGCGGAGAGCGCGCGCAGGCGTAAAATCTGCGCTGCTTTTTGAACATAAAACCGCCCCGCCGCGATTTGCGGCGGGGCGATGTCTCATCATCGCATGGCCCGTTCGTCCGTCCGCCCGGTGAGATAGTCGAGCGAAACGCCGTAAAGGTCGGCAAGCCGTATCAGAATATCCAGCCTCGGCTCGCGCGTCATCAGCTCGTAATTCTGATAAGCCTTTTCCGTTATATCACAGTAGACGGCTGTCTGAAGCTGGGTGAGCCCCTTTTCCTTCCGACACTGCCGCAGCCGTTTGGCTAATATTTCCCGCATCTGCATCACCAACGATCGTTCTTGACAAATCCAGTATGACAGACTATCATGTGAGAAATACCAACGATCGTTGGTATAATGAGGGAACGAAGGTCTTTTATGCCAAAGGAGGATGCGGCATGGTCGATTACAGCCGGTTATATCACATCATGGTGAGAGCATCCGAAAGCGCCATAATGGCGATAGAGGATGGACAAATTCGAAAGGCTCGTGAGATTTTGATTGCGGCGGAGAGAGAAGCGGAGGCGATCTATATCGGAGCAGGCGACGGAGAGCCCTCCGATTGTGTGTCTGCGTTCTGAAGCCCGAAAGGGGTTTTCAATCCTCGCCGCCGGTGATATAATGATTATATTATCTCATCTCGGAAGGACGCGCTGCCCTTGAAGATAGGCATCTTCGATTCCGGCATCGGCGGGCTTACGGTCCTGCGGCTGGCCCGCGGAAAGCTCCCGGACGCCGATTTTCTCTACTACGCCGATGTTGACAACGTCCCCTACGGCGAAAAGGCCGGGGACGAGGTGCGCGCGCTCACCTTTTCCGCCGCCCGCTTTTTGGTCGGGCGCGGCGCGGAGGCCGTCGTCCTCGCCTGCAACACGGCGACGAGCGCCGCGGCGGCGTCTTTGCGCGAAACGTTGAGCGTGCCCGTCGTCGGCATGGAGCCCGCCGTCAAAAAGGCGCTCGACGAGCACCCCGGCGGGCGCGTGCTCGTCGCCGCGACGCCGTTCACCTGCCGCGGGGACAAGCTCCGGCATCTCATCCGCCAAGTCGGCGGCGAGGGGCTCGTCGACACGCTGCCGCTCCCGGGGCTCGTGATTTTGGCCGAGCGGTGCGATTTTTCGCCCGACTCCGTCGATCCGTACCTGCGCGGCGAGCTGCGTCGCTTCGACCTCTCGCGGTACGCCGCGCTGGTGCTCGGCTGCACGCATTTTCTCTATTTTAAGGACGCCTTCCGGAGATCACTGCCGGGAAACGTCCGTATCGTCGACGGCAACGACGGCACGGTCAATCAGCTCCTGCGCGTCGTCGGCCCGGTATCGGGCGGCGGCGGGAGCGTGGAATTTTTCGACTCCGGCCGCCCCGCTGCCGAAGAAAGCCTTCAAAGGACGCGCCGGCTGCTTTCGCGGCTCGACGAGCTGGAAAAGGCTGAATAAAATCTCCGGCACGCACAGCGCCCGCCGCATCCGAAAGGCTTCGGAGCGGCGGGCGTTCATATTCTCCCCTCCCCGCTCATATACATGGAGCAGATGACGCGCGGCCGAACCGCGCACGGGGAGTGGTTATGTGCGTACCAATATAGAAGAGCGGGCCTGCGAGCTGGCCGTTTACATCATCGAGCAGAAGGCGACCGTCCGCGCGGCCGCGAAAAAATTCGGCATATCCAAATCGACCGTACACAAGGACCTGTCCGAGCGGGTGCGGGAGGTAAACCCGGCGCTTTACGAGCAGGTGCGGCAGGTGCTCGACCTGAACAAAGCCGAGCGGCACATACGCGGCGGGCTGGCCACACGGATGAAGTATAAAGGGATATAGCTATGCCCGCGGTGCGGGCGTGAAATCCCGCCTTGCGCGGTGAAATCCGGCTGTCGCCGGGTGAAATCGCGCTCTATAGCGCGGTTATGGTATCCCCTGCGGGGATGATAAAAAGGGGCTGCCGCAAAACTCTCGTTTTGCGGCAGCCCTAAATCGTTTACGGCGTTATCGTTTATTTGGAGAGCGCGTCAAAGCGCACGAGCAGCGACGCGAGCTGCGCGCGGTTCGCGCACTCGCCGGGGGCGAGCGTCTTTTCGTCCACGCCCTTGACAAGGCCGACGGCGACGGCCCACTCCATCGCCTCGCGCGCGTAGCCGCTTACCTGCGAGGCATCCTCGAACGCATCGAGGGAGGCGCGGGCGGAGACGTCCATGCCCATCTTCTGCGCGTAGCGATAGAGGAGCGCAATAAGCTGCTCGCGCGTCACGCTGTCCGCGCCGCGGAAGGTGCCGTCCTCATGGCCGGTGAACACGCCGACGGACGCCGCCCAGGCGGCCGCCTTCGCGTAATACTCGCTGCCGGTCACATCGGAGAGCGCCTGCGCGCCATCCGCCGCGGGTTCGCCCGCCAGACGGTACAGGATGACGGCGATCATGCCGCGCGACGCCTCCGCCCCCGGCGCGAACTCCGTCTCCGAGACGCCGTTCATGAGGCCGAGCTTATGGACCTTCTGCACGTCCTCATAGTACCACGCGTTTTTCGGTACGTCGACGAAGTCTCCGTCGTCCGCGCCCTGTGCGGCGGGCGTGCCGGACGCGGCGGACGAGCCGCCGCCCGTCTCGCCGGTATCGTCGAGCCACTGTTCGGAGCCGTACTCCTTCGTATAATCGTCGGTGAACCACCAGAGGACCTCGCCGTCGGCGGTGAAGACGTACTGCTGCGCGGCCGAGGTCGCGGGCTCGCCGTTCACCATGAAGAGCCAGCCGGAATTCTCGCCGTGCTCGAACTCGGTATAACCGCCGATCGTCGGGAAGTAGCCGTTGGAGCGCTCGAAGTAGTCGAGGCCCGCCGCGTCGAGGGTCAGCACGAGCGCGTCGCGCGCGGTGCCGACGCCCTTTTCGAGCGTCACGGTGTAGCTGTCCCCGTTGAGGAGGGAGAAGAAAGCTCCCGGGTTTTCCTTATATACCAGCTTGTTATCGCAGGTATCCGCGTCGTGGACGAGCAGCCGGACGGTCACGGAGACGGTCTCCTCGCCCTCCCCCGCGCCGGAGGAGGTCAGAGACACGCTCACGGTCTTCTGCGCGTGGGCGGAGGCGTCGGCGGCGCTTATCTCGAGCGTGCCGCTCTTTTCCTCATAGCCCTCGGCGGTCACGGTATAGCTGTACGTCCCCTCCGGGAGGTCGTAGAGCCTGCCCGCCTTCGGCGCGACGGTCCCGCCGTCGGCGGTCACGGTCACGGAAGCGCTCTCGGGGATGACGGTAAAGGTCGTGACGGCGCCCGAAAAGCCGGACACGGCGGGGGTAAGCTCCTGCCCGGAGAAATCGTAGAGGCGATAGCCCGGCTCGTTTTGGAGCGCGATGAGCCCGCGGAAGCCCTGCTCCGTCATGAAGCTGCTGCTCGTCGGCTCAAAGCCGTCCTTCGTGGAGGCCGCGCCGGAAAGAAGACCGTCAATAAGGCTCTTGTCGCCGGTCTTGATCGCGGACACGTCCTCGCCCGCGGCGGTGAGGCCCGCGATCGCAAGGCCGACGGAGGAGAAGCCGAGCGCGCCGTCCTCGCCCTGCGCCGCCTTGACGGCCGCGGCGCCTTCGCCGATCGCCGTCTTCACGGCGTCGTCCGTATCGGCGTAAGGCGCGAGCGCGAGGAGCGCCGGCGTGATGGCGTCCACGCCCCACGTGGTATCCATCCAGCCGTCCTTGCCCTCTATGGCGGCGGCGGTCAGCTTTCCGAGCTTTTCCGCCGTATCGGAGAACTGCTGATACGCGATGATGACGTAGGGGATCACATAGGCGTTCTTCGCCGCCTCGGTGACGTCGCCCTCCGCGGTGAAGGTCGTCGCGTCGAGCTTGGCTCTCGCGTCGAGCGTCTCGCCGGTACCGACGGTGATCCGCGCCGGGTCATAGCCCATGGCGACGAGCGCGATGACGTATTTGGCGGCGTCGCTGACGCTGAGGCTCTCGGCAGAGAGCTTCGCAGCCGCCTCGTCCACCATGGCCTGCTTCTGGGTTTCGGAGAGGACGGACTCGCTCTCCGGGAAGGTCTTCGCATAGGCCATCATATCGGCCGTGAGCCACGGGGCGTTCGGATCTCCCGCCGTGCCGCTCTCCGCGTACTTCGCGGCGATATTGGCAATCAGTTCCTCCACCGTCGCGGGGGCGTCGTCGCCGCCCGTCCCGCCGCTTCCGGAGGCGTCGAAGGTGACAGCGTAACGGACGGCGCCGCCGGCGCTGTAGGGATCCTGAACCTGGATGTAATCCGGCGCGCCGTCGTTGTTGTTATCAATCTTGAGGGTGTAGGCGGCCTGACCGGCCATGTAGTCGGATATCATCTGGCCGATGAACGTGCTGAAATCGTTGTCGTCCGCTACGGCCGGATCGCTGCCGACAGCCTTATAGTTATAAGCGAGGCAGTTGGAGGTAAAGCTGAAGCTGACCTCCTCCGCACCCTCCGGCACCGAGACGACGTAGAGGTCATAATCCACGCCCTCCGACGCGCCGTAGCCGATGTAGCGGTAGCCGCCGGCTTTCACCGTGATATCCGTCAGCGTTTCGCCGCCGGCCGTGACCGTGAAGGGATAGCGGAACTGTACGGCGTATAACAGCTCGCCGCCCGACATCCAGTCGGCGGAATAGGGGTTCTGCACGCGGACATAGGCAAACGTCCCGTCGCCGGAAAAGTCGGTCTTGACGGTCATCGTCGTCGCGCCCGTGCTGGAGGCCGCGTCTATATAGCCCGCGTCGTTATAGTAGTAGGCGATGTTGGTCTTCTCGCCGAAGTCGAGCGTCGCCTCCTCCGTCCCGAAGGGGACGGTCACGAGATAGAGGTCGGCGGTATCGTCGCTCCAGTCGTCCTGATAGGTATAGCCGCCGGGGACGCGCACGATCTCCGTGAGCGCCGCGCCTCCCGCCGAGGCGGCGAAGGGCAGGGGCTCTTCGGAGGACGCCGGCATTTTAATGAGGAAATAGGCCATCTCCATGTCGTCGTCCATCAGGAAATACGCGTAGCAGCCGGAGAAATCGTAGTCGGCATACGCGTCTGTAAGGACCATGTCCTCATCGCCCGCGAAGGTCTCGATGTCCAGCGCGTACAGAGTACCCAGCGGCGCGGTGTTCTCCCCCATGATGTAAGAGGCATAGCTCGTGTCATAGGCATAGCAGATCGAGCCGCTCTCCATCGTATCGGCAAAGTCGGTGAACACGACGTTGGCCGCGCCCTCGGGCACTTCCCCGTCATAGAGATAGATCGGGGCCTCGAAGGACTCGTTCGTCCCGATCTCCGTACAGTCGGCCCTGGCGAGGAGCAGGTCGTCCCCGGCCGCCGCCGCGAGAGTCGGCAGCAGAGAACACAGGAGCGCCAGCGCAAGGCACAAACTCAAAATACGCTTTTTCATGGTCATCCTCCCTTTTCACTTTACTAATAGAAAAACGGCCGTATTATATCCTAATACGACCGAACTTTCTCGTATGGGCGTCCCGACGCGCGCAGATGCGGCCGGGATCCAGGCATTGTCGTTATTCTGGCTCATACGCTTGGGGAAAACTCCCCGCGCGCGCCGCTTCGCCTTCCCAGTTTCCCAGTGACCGGCTCACGCCATAAGCGGTGCGCTGACGTATATACAGCTACGGAAACAGCTCCGGACTCTGACCGGATTTTCTAATCACCGCGCCTGCCGAAAGAAGGCAGCCTTAACGGGTGACACAATGCCGTGTATGCAGTTTTCTTCTGTTTAGCATGGTAAATTATAGCACGGTCGGGAGACCCTGTCAACCGTTTTCGCCGTCATTCGACGACCGTGTAGTACGCCTCCCCGGCGCAGGCGCGGCAGAGCGTCTTCCCGTCCTTCACCACATGGCGGCTGTCGGTGACGTCCTCCCCGCACTTTTCGCAGTACTGCACCTCCACCGGCGGCCCCGGCAGGTCGCAGGGGCGCAGGTCCACGCGCACGCGCTCGACCTTGAATATCTCATCGTCGGGCAACCGCTCATAAAAGGCGATCATATCCTCCCCGTCCGCCGGGTGGCAGCGCTTTTTCCGCTGGACGCGGACGCTTTTTCCCGTCTCGGTATCCGTGAACGTCGCGGCGATCTTGCCGAAGTCCTTCATATGGAAGGTGCGCTTGCCGGGGTGCGTCCCCGTGACGACGCCGATGGAATCCGCCGGGCAGCGGTCGCACTCCACCGTCACGTACAGGCGCTTTCTCCCCGTCTCGGCGTCGAGGCCGAGGGCCGCCATGCCGCAGCGCGCCATCTTCACGCCGATGCACTGCCCCGAGCAGAGATGCCCGTGCCAGGCGACGGCCTTTTCCACATCCTCACGAAACGTGCTCATTTTCCCGCCTCCCTATGACAAAGATGCCGAAGCCGCGCTTTTTCGGCGTGTAAAGCGGGAAATCCTCCCGCCCCGTTTCCGTGACCGTCGCGCGGACGTAGGCCTCCAGCTCGTCCTCCGGCGCGTTCTTCGTAAAGACGCGCGTGTACGCCATCGCATCCTCTATGGTGCGGTGAGGCTGGCCGAATTCCAGCTCGCCGCGCTCGACCGTGTAGTGGTAGCCGTGCCGGTCGAGCCACTCGACCGTCGAATCCACGTCGCAGCATTTGCGGACGCGGTAGCCCTTCGGCCCGGTCGTGCCGTAGGCGCTGCCGTGCGTGACGACGATCAGCTTTTTCCGCGCCTTCTTCAGATAGGCCGGCACGATCTCCGCCACCTCGCCGTGGAAAAGCGCCGTCACCGCGTCCCACTCGCCCTCGGCCTTCACGCCGTCGGAACAGACCGTGCGGATATTGCCGACGCCGCGCGATACGGCGCGTTTTTGGAGATCAGAGAGCGCGGCCTGCGAAATGTCCACGCAGGTGACGCTGTCGAACTCCGGCGCGAGCTCCAGGTCTACGAGGCCCATCCCGCAGCCAATATCGCAGAGCGTCCGGCAGCCGCCCAGCTTCGCGCGCAGCAGCTTCGCCATCTCGCGGTCGTAGCCCGTGTACGCCGACGCCTCCGCGAGCATCTGAAAGGTCTGTTCGTTCCATTGAAACAGCATAACGCTTCCTCCGGTCTTCGTATTCTCGCCGCATGGCAAAAAAGGACTTGCTGCGGCAAGTCCTTTTTCTGGAGCTAGTGATGTGACTTGAACACACGACCTGCTGATTACGAA
>Ga0079305_1000305_pt1 | contig 113167 bp, 86 predicted proteins | sample LMS_cellobiose_e_FD_79183 | JGI IMG/M metagenome (GOLD analysis project Ga0079305, IMG submission 79183) | Rumen-fistulated moose microbial communities from Alaska, USA - LMS_cellobiose_enrichment | ecosystem: Host-associated > Mammals > Digestive system > Stomach > Rumen fluid ...
AAGATGTTGATAAAATGCAATCCGGAAGAACAGAATTTTCCATCGGCAGACTGCCGGAATTGTTTTTTACCTCATCTCTCATCTCTTCTACCTCATACCTTGATCGATTTTTCCGATTCACTTTTAAAGCAAGCAGGAGCCACGAGGAGTTCTATCAGCGTAAAACGGCAAACCGTTTCACGCTTCAGGTAGGAGAGATGAGAGAGGAGAGAAGAGGTTTTAAAATCTGTCTTTTCTTTCGGCATGCTCATTGTCCTTTCATTTTTGTTTTTCACAGTTTTCCTGTGAGATTGGAGTTTATTTGAAAGATGCGGTGATTTGCGGTTCTTCTTAACGGCCGGCCGCCATTGTTTTTTCTACCTCATCTCTCCTCGCTCCTCCCTCATACCTTGGTGAAATTCCTGCATCGGGAGTTGTTTCTTTCTCTGGATTTCATAATTTTTGCCGTCCTTTCCGAAAAAAATTTGTTTTTTCCCTGTGAACATGATATATTTTAGCGGAAAACATGATAAATGCAAGATGGTTAAAACGGAACAATTACAGAAATTGTGCCAAAGATTGGAGTTTTTATGTCAGACCGGATTTTTTATCTGAACGAACTGCCGAGACTGCTGAACCGTCCTTTCCGGTTGCGGAGCATTTCATGGATGCCGGACCATCTTTTCCGGAACTGCAACCGCATACTCGACCTCCCGCATATCTGCTGCAGTTTCCGTTTCGGGCCGGGGATCGGGCGAACCGTGGTCAACGGGGTTCTCCGGGAAAGTTCCGGACCCCTGCCGGCCCTGAGCATCCTTCCCGTCGGCACCCGCATCAACACCATCGTCCCCAGGAAACACGATGAACTCATGTTCACCGTCGAACCCGAATATTTCGAGCCTCTCATGAACATGATCCATCCGGTTTCCGGCCGTTTTCAGATGACTCGGCAGATCGACGGCATTCTCCGCGAAATCTTTGCGGAAATGGAGTCGGTCTACCTGCCCGGAACTGCGGACCGCCTGGACGGCCTGTTCCTCCGTCTGCTGGAGGAGATCACGCTGGCGATCGCCGGGCTGAACAGCGGGAAAACGACCCGCTCCCCGGAAATTTACGAAATCGCCTCGTATTTCGGCGCACATTATATGGAAAACATCTCGATGAAGGAGATATGCCGGAAGTATTCGGTCAGTCTGCGGACTTTTTACCGGCGCTGGGGGGAATGTTTCCCGCAGAGCCCCGCGGAATTCCTGCTGGAAAAACGGATCGCCTGTGCGGAGCACCTGCTGGCTTCCACCGACCTCGGCATTCAGACCATTGCCATGAAAAGCGGGTTCGGCAGTCCCCTGTATTTTTCCCAATGCTTCCGCCGTATATGCGGGATGACACCGCGAACTTACCGCAGAAAGATGCGGGAAGGGAAAACTTGATTATAGGGACATATCGTCCAGATTTTCGTTTTCTTCGGCCGGATGGATTACGACCACGCATTCGCCTTTCCAGTTTCGTTTTGCGGCCAGTTCGGAAAGTTCGGCCAGAGTGCCGCGCAGAACTTCCTCATGGACTTTGGTCGCTTCCCGGATTACGGCGCAGGGAACCGTGCCGCCAAGACGTTCGCAGAGTTCCTGCAGCAGTTTGACTACGCGGTAGGGAGATTCGAAGATGACCACGGATTTGTGTTCATTCTTCATTTCGTCGATCCGGGCGGCGCGCCGTCCGCTCTTGACCGGAAGGAAACCGTAAAAGGCGAACCGGTCGGACGGCAATCCGGAAGCGGCAATGGCAAAGGTGAGGGCGGAGACGCCGGGAATGATTTTCGGCTCGATGCCGGCCTTGACCGCCTCGCGGACCAGCAGAAATCCGGGGTCGGCCACGCAGGGCGTGCCGGCATCGGTCACGAGACCGACTTTCGCGCCGGCAAGGACGCGGTTCAGCACTTCGGCGGTCTTGCCGTGTTCGTTGAAAGCGTGGTAGGATGCCATTTTGACCTGAATGTCAAAATGCTGGAGCAGAATGCGGGTGTGACGGGTGTCTTCGGCCAGAATAATGTCGCACGATTTCAGCGTTTCAATCGCACGGATGGTCATATCGTCCAGATTTCCGATCGGGGTCGAAATGATGAAAAGTTCGCCGGAAACCGGATTCGATGCGGAATTCAAGTTCAACTGTGCTTTTCCCAATAGATGGATTTCTGGGCTTCAAGCAGCAGCCCGACCTGATCGAGGTCGATCGGCGTATAGCCCTTTTCCTCCAGAATCGCACAGAAGCCGAGCCAGTCCTGATGGTTCCATTCTCCGGCGTGCTGTTCCACAAATTCCCTGGGAAGATTCGTCTTCGCCAGCCTTGCCAGATTCACTTCCGTATTAGACCTCATTTTTTTCTCCTCGCCGTGTTGTTTGCAGGAAAACCGATTTTCTGTTTTTACCGTAATATATCATCTGAAAGCGGCATTGTCAAATGGAAAATGGTTTAATTTGCAAATATTTTATCTTTCCGGCCGGAACGATTTATTTTATTGCCCGTACAACATTTTCCAGAGCGGTCCGGATTTCCGGCGCCTGTTCCAAAGCCCTGCCCGGATCGCCGTTGTCGCAGGCCGCCATGAACTTCGGGTTGATGGGCAGCCGGGCCAGCAGCGGGGCGCCGTAGCGCTGCGCCAGCGCTTCGCCGCCGCCGCTGGAAAACAGCGGATGCGTGTGTCCGCAGTCCGGACAGGTGAATCCGGTCATGTTTTCCACGATGCCTGCAACCCGTATTTCCAGCCTTTTGCAGAAGTCGATGCACTTGCGGCAGTCCGCCAGCGACATTTCCTGCGGCGTGGTCACCACCACCGCCGCGCGGTCGCCCTGGATCAGCTGCGCCGCGGACAGTACTTCGTCGCCCGAGCCCGGAGGGAAGTCAAGGATCAGATAGTCCAGATTTCCCCAGTCCACATCTTCGATCAACTGTCTCAAAACTCCGATCTTTGCCGGGCCGCGCCAGATGACCGCCTGATCGGGATCGTCCATCACCAGCCCGATCGAGACCAGTTTGACGCCGCAGACTTCCAGCGGGAGCAGTCCGTTTTCGGTCGCACTCATCCGCAGATGCGTCGCGCCGAACAATGTCGGCTGGGACGGCCCGTGAAAATCGAGGTCCAGCAGCCCCACTTTCTTTCCCGCGTCCGCCAGCAGATACGCCAGGGTGCCGGCGACGGAACTTTTGCCGACGCCGCCCTTGCCGGAGAGTACCATGATCTTTTTGCCGATCTTCGACAGCACGTCATTCAGTTTTTTGTCTTCGTTTTCGCACGAACCTTTTTCTCCGCAGGAAGAGCAATTTCCGCTGCAAGCCATTTCCCATTCCTTTTTTATGACAATCTTGATTTGAAATCTTCGTAGGTGAATTTCCGCAGCACGCGGAATTCGCCGTTTTCCGAATCCATGACCGCGATCGAAGGCAGACGCAGTCCGTTGAAGGTGTTGGTCTTGACCATCGAATAATGCGCCATGTCCAGAAATACCAGTTTGTCGCCCGGCTTCAGCCTGCGGTCGAAGGAGTAATCCCCGATCACGTCGCCGGCCAGACAGGAGTGTCCCGCCAGACGGTAAGTGAAACCTTTTTCCCCGGCTTCGCCCGCACCGATGACGTTCGGCCGATAGGGCATTTCCAGCACGTCGGGCATGTGCGCCTCCGCCGAAGTATCCAGAATGGCGATGTCGATGTCGTTGTGAACGATATCCAGCACGGTCGAGACCAGATACCCGGTATTGAGTGCGACCGCCTCACCGGGTTCGAGAAAGATTTCCGGCGTGTGCCTCCGGGTCCGGAAATCGTTCAGCACCCGGACCAGCCGGTCGACCTCGTAATCCGGCCGGGTGATATGGTGGCCGCCGCCGAAATTGATCCACTGCATCTGCCCGATCAGAAAATCGAATTTCTCCTCAAACGCTTTCAGAGTCCGCTCGAACGCATCGGCGTTCTGCTCGCAGAGATTGTGCACGTGCAGACCGGTGATGCCCTCGGGACAGCGTCCGCCGAATGCTTCCGCCTTGATTCCCAGCCGGGATTTCGGGGCGCAGGGATCGTAAATTTCCACCGTGCCTTCGGAATGTTCCGGATTGCACCGGAGTCCGAAACGCACGTTTGCCGCTTTCACGGTCAGCGGACGGAAGCGCTCCCATTGCGAGAGCGAATTGAAAATCACATGATCGCAGAGCGAAAGCAGTTCACGCAGGTCGGCTTCGGAGTAGGCGGCGGCGAACGCGGTCACTTCCTTGCCGAATTCCTCGCGGCCGAGCCGCGCCTCGTCGGGCGAACTGGCGCAGGTGCCGTCGAGCACTTCGGCCAGCAGCGGATAGACCGCATACATGGAAAAGGCTTTCTGGGCCAGCAGGATTTTGACTCCGGTCCGCTTGCGGACCGAATCCAGAATCGCCAGGTTCTTCCGTAGCAAAGCTTTGTCGACGACGAAACAGGGCGTTTCGATTGAATCCAGCAGACTTTCTATCATTTGAATTCTTCGACCCAGGGGAGACCGTATTGGTTGAGTTTTTCCATGAAGGGAGCGGGATCGAACTGTTCCATGTTGTAGACGCCCGCGCCTTTCCAGACGCCGGTGGCGACGAGCATGGCGCCGATCATGGCAGGCACGCCGGTCGTGTAGGAAACCGCCTGCGACTGGACTTCCTGATAGCATTTCTGGTGGTCGCAGATGTTGTAGATGTAATACTGCCGGTCCTTGCCGTCCTTCTTGCCGCGGATGAGACAGCCGATGCAGGTTTTGCCGACGGTGGTCGGGCCGAGGGTGGCGGGATCGGGCAGCAGCGCCTTGAGGAACTGCAGCGGAATGATCTCGTGTCCCTGATACATCACGGGGTCGATGCGGGTCATGCCGACGTTTTCGAGCACTTCCAGATGCTTGAGATAATTGTCGGAGAAGGTCATCCAGAACCTAGCCTCCTTGAGTCCTTTCTTTTTCAGGAAGGGCGCGAGCGATTCGAGTTCCTCATGCCAGAGCAGATACACCTTCTTCGGACCGATGCCGCCGGGGAAATCGAAGACCTGACTGAATTCCATGGGTTTGGTCTCGATGAACTGGCCGTCCTTGTAATATTTGCCGTTGGCGCTGACTTCGCGGATATTGATCTCCGGGTTGAAGTTGGTGGCGAAAGGATGTCCGTTGTCGGCGGCGTTGGCATCGATGATGTCCAGCGTGTCGATGGTGTCAAAGTAATTCTGCTTGACCGCCCAGGCGCAGAAGACGTTGGTCACGCCGGGGTCGAATCCGCAGCCGAGCAGGGCGGTGATGCCTTTTGCCTTGAAGCGGTCCTGATAGGCCCACTGCCAGGAATATTCGAAGTGAGCTTCTTCGGGGGGTTCGTAGTTGGCGGCGTCGATATAGTGAACGCCGGTCTCGAGACAGGCGTCCATGATATGGAGGTCCTGATAGGGCAGGGCGAGATTGAGCACCACGTCCGGCTGGAAGTCGCGGATCAGGGCGACCAGCTGGGGAACGTTGTCGGCGTCGACCTGTTCGGTGCGGATGGGACGTTTGAGCTGGGCCGCGATCGCATCGCATTTGGATTTGGTGCGGCTGGCCAGACAGATGTCGGTGAACACCTCGGAAGCCTGTGCGCATTTGTGGACCGCGACGCCGCTGACGCCGCCCGCTCCGATGATAAGAACTCTAGCCATTTGTCAACTCCTCCTGAAAGTTTTATTCGTATTCGAAGTAAGTATAGCCGCGCAGACCGTCTTCATAGGCCTTCATGATAATCCGGCGTTCCGCGGGCGAGATTCGTTTTTCCTCGATGGCGCGTTCGGCAGCGGAACGCAGATTTTCCAGCAGTTCCTTGGGCGAGTATTCCACGTAGGATAGCACATCCGCCACGGTGTCGCCTTCGATCTCCTTGACGATCTCGAAATGACCGTCTTCCCGGTTGATGTTGATATTGACCACGTTGGTGTCGCCGAGCAGGTTGTGAAGGTCGCCGAGCGTTTCCTGATAGGCTCCGACCAGAAACGCGCCCAGATAATACTGACTGTCGCCGACCGGATGCAGGGGCAGGGTGCGGCGTTCGTCGTGGAGATCGACGAAACGGTCGATCTTGCCGTCGCAGTCGCAGGTGATGTCGGAAATGATCGCGTTGCGGGTCGGCCGTTCATCGAGCCGGTGAATCGGCATGATGGGGAACACCTGATCGATCGCCCAGGAGTCGGGCAGAGACTGGAACACGCTGAAATTGGCGTAATAGATATCGGCCAGCGCGGTTTCGAGTCCTTCGAATTCGTCCGGCACGTATTTGAGTTTGTGGACTTCCTTGTTGACCGCGGCCATGATGGACCAGAAGGCGCTTTCGGCGAGCGCACGTTCGCGCAGGGAGATACGGCCGTTCTTGAACAGAATGCGGATTTCGTCGCGGTAGTAAATGGCGTCGTGGTAACTTTCCTGCAGGTTGCGGGGACTGATGTTGCCGAGAATGGCGACCAGGTCCTTGGTGTGTTCGCTGGCGTTCGGCGGCAGTTCGTGCGGTTTTTCCGAGGGTTCGAAGCAGGCCACGTCGAGAATGTCGAACAGCAGCACGGAATAATAGGCCACCGTCGCGCGGCCAGACTCGGTGATGATGTTCGGATGCGGGATATTCTTGGACGAGAGAGTTTCCGCAACGGTTTCGATCACGTCCACGCAGTATTCGTCCAGCGTGTAGTTGCGGCTGGCGGCATAATTGGTGTGCGAACCGTCGTAATCGACCGCGAGACCGCCGCCGAGGTCGAGATAACCCATCGGCGCGCCTTCTTCGACCAGTCCGGCGTAGACGCGGCTGGCCTCGAGCACGCCCGCGCGGATGTCGCGGATGTTCGGAATCTGGGAGCCGATATGGTAATGGAGCAGCCGCAGACAGTCCAGCATTTCCGCTTCCTTGAGCACATCCACGATGTGCATGAGTTCGGCGGTGTTGAGTCCGAATACGCTGCGGTCGCCGCCGGATTCGGTCCATTGTCCGCCCGCGCGGGTGGAAAGTTTCATGCGGATGCCGATCATCGGCCTGATTTTGAGTTTTTTGCTGCGTTCGATGATGATCGGCACTTCGCCGGGCATTTCCACGACCAGAATGCACTGGATTCCGAGTTTGGAGGCGTAGAGCGCCAGGTCGATGAATTCCTCGTCCTTGTAGCCGTTGCAGACCAGACAGGCCTCGTGATCGGTCATGGTGCCGATCGCGGCGATGAGTTCGGCTTTGCTGCCGGCCTCGAATCCGTGATGGAATTCGCGTCCGAACCGGGCGATTTCCTCCACCACCTGCTGCTGCTGATTGACCTTGATCGGATAGACGCCGCGGTACTGTCCCTGAAAACCGGTCTGCTCGATCGCTTTGGCAAAGGAGGAATGCAGCAGCCGGATCTGGGTGTCCAGGATGTTCCGGAGCCGGAGCAGCACGGGCATGTCCATGCCGCGTTCCTTGATTCCCCGCACGATTTCCATAAGACTGACGGCGGGGCCGTCCTTGCCGAATGCGGTGACGGTCAGTTCGCCTTTGGCGTTGACATCGAAATATCCCGCCCCCCAGTCGCGGACTCCGTAAAGGTCCGCTGAATCGCGCGGCGTCCAGTGTTCAAAAGCATCTTTGCGGACATTCATCGTTTCTATGCTTCCTTCCTGAATTTTTCAATACAAGGCAACGATATAACCGTCGATCAAGCCCGGGTGACTCTTCTTGACCCAGACCGGTTTCGGCAGACGTTTTTCAAAATAGGGGAAATCCTCCAGCGGCGTCACCAGCACCAGATGTCCTTTCTGCGATTTCTGTTTCCAGTAAACCGCTTCCAGTGCGTCAAAGTCCGGAATATACTGTTGCGTCGCTTCCGGATAACTCAACCCGTATTCGATTTCGTTTTTGCTGCCGTACATCCGCATCTTGTTTGTCCTGAAAGCCCAGCAGACATCCTGGAAAGGACGGCGGTTGGTCACAATGACCAGGTCCCCTCCGGGAAGCTCAGGACGGACAGTTTCCAGAAACGAGATCGGCGCCTTCCATTCCTTGAACATCGCCGGGAAAATGAAATTCGCGCCGATCAGCACCGGAAACATGCTGATCAGCAGCAGGAACAGTTTGGCATACCGGTCCACCGCTTTCCAGGCTAAATAGAAACCCGTAATGGTCATGGCCGCGACTGACGCCAGCAGCACGACCTGCGGCCAGTCTTCCCGACAGAAAAACGGTTCCGGCCAGCCGGATGCCATGTTGGCCAGCACCGCCAGAATGGCAATCGGGAACGCAATGGAGAAAACCAGCAGCGTCAGATGGAATGCCTTGCTGCGGCGCTCCTCTACAAAAAATTTCTGCGCTCCCGCCGCGATCAGGATCGCCGCAGGAGGCATGCACGGCAGAATATAAGTCGCCAGTTTTCCGCTGGAGCAGGAGAACATCAGAAACGGCAGAACAACGCCGCAGACACACAGTTTCAGCAACGGCGATTCCTTGACGCGGCCATACAGCGCCCGGCAGAGATTCGGCAGCATCAGCACCCAGGGTATGACCGCCACGGCAAAGATCGGCAGGAAAAAGAAGGGACTTTTCGCATGCTGCGCCTGCTTCCCTCCGAAGAAACGGTTGATATGCTCCACCCAGAAGAAATAACGCCAGAAATCCGGTTCCTGACGATGGATCGCCAGACACCACGGTCCCGCGGTCAGCAGCATTACCACCAGCGGGAGCCACGGCAGCAGGAACAGCATTTTCCATTTCTTTTCCCAGACCAGATACGGCCCGAGGGTGATGACCGGGACTGCAAATGCCAGAAACCCTTTCGTCAGAAAAGCAAGTCCGCAGAAGAATCCGCAGAGAATCAGCAGAACGATCCGGTGTTTCCAGCAGACCCAGTCCTGCGCAGCCAGAAACCCGGTGAACGTCACTCCCGTAACAAACAGGGTAAGGAACATGTCGGTGATCGCCACGCTGCTCAAAATCGCCACAAACGGCAGGGCGGCAAAAATCGCCGCTCCCAGCAGGGATATTCGCCGGTCATAATAACAATTCATCAGCAGATAAATGATCCAAGCGCACCCGAGCATCGCCAGCATGCAGGGCAGCCGCAGGGAAAACCGGTTCATGCCGAAGATTTTGAACGAGGCGGCAAACACCCAGTAGCTGAACGGTGTTTTTTCGAAATAACGCACTCCGTTCAGCCGCGGGGAAACCCAGTCGCCGTTTTCCAGCATCTCCCGGGGAATCTCCGCATAACGCGCTTCATCCGGCGTGATCAGCGGACGTCCGCCCAGCGGCAGAATATAGACGGTCAACACGATGACGGCGATCAGGGGATACAACCATATTTTTTTCATTGCTGCTGAACCTTTCCTCTTTGAATGGTAACGGGTGCCGGGTCCGCGTTTTTACAGCGGCTGCGGACCCTTCAGGGCGACCCAGCCTTCGCGTCCGGGAATTTCGCCTTTGACGATTTCGAATCGCGGCAGGCCGGCCGTATTTTCCGGCAGCAGATCGCCCGGCGCATGGAAGGTGATGCCGCGCGATTCGGCCATCTGAAGGAATTGTTCGAACATTCCCGCACAGGCGCCGCCCTCGGCTTCCGCATGGATCGTCAGCATGTTGTAGGCGTTTTCCTGAACCGTGGACAGAAGCCGCTCATTGTAATTTTCATTGGTCACGCCGTTTTTGCCGAGCATCTCGTCGTAGGTCGGCATGCTCAACGGCATCTGCGGCGTCTTCAGCGTTTTTCCGCCGACCACCGGCAGAAAAATGCCGGACCCGCGGCAGTCGCTGTTGTAACGGAAGGGGAATTTTTCCTTGACTGCGAGCGCGGCCGGTTCGCAGCGCCAGCCGGGAACCGCGGAACAAGTCGGCGCTTTGCCGGTAACCCGTTCCAGTTCTTCGAACGCCATCCGCAGATGGTTTTCGATCTGTTCGTCGTTCATGCGGTCGATATGGGCCTGCCAGGCATGATGGTCCCAGGCATGCACTCCGATTTCGTGACCGGCATCGGAACACGCCTTGATGACGGGTCCCAGCCGTTTGGCAATGCGCGGTCCGGGCCACATGGTCCCCATCAGCAGAATATCCAGACCGTACAGACTTGCCGCCTTGGTGCGGAGCATCTTCCACAAAAAAGCGGGTTTGAGCAGACGCCAGATATGACGTCCCATATTGTCCGGACCCGCAGAGAAAAAGAATGCCGCCCGGATTCCGTGTTTGTCCAGAATCCGGCAGAGTGTCGGCACTCCATCGCGGGTGCCCCGGAAAGTGTCAACATCGATCCGGAGCGCAATCTTCATTTCTTGCAGAACTCACCGGATTCGACCGCCTGACGCAGGAAGAAATCCAGAGTCATGGCGACGGAGTCTTCCAGTTTCACGACCGGCTTCCAGCCGACATAACGCGCGGCGTTGCGGATGCTCGGTTTGCGGTGCTGGACGTCCTGATAGCCCTTGCCGTAGAACGAGCCGCTTTCCACCAGTTTGTAACCGGCGAACGGCGGGAATTTCTTGCGCAGCGGATGCTTGTCGAACTGTTTGACCAGCATTTCGGCCAGTTCCTTGATGCTCGCTTCGTTGGCGGGACAGCCGATATTGATGATCTTGCCGTCGCACTTGCCGTCCTTGTTTTCGATGATGCGGAACAGACATTCGATGCCGTCGGTGACGTGGGTGAAGCAGCGTTTCTGTTCGCCGCCGTCGATGAGCTGGATCGGGGTTCCCTGCACCAGATTCAGAATCAGCTGGGTGATGGCGCGGGAACTGCCGATACGGGCGGAGGAAAGACTGTCGAGCTTGGGTCCCATCCAGTTGAACGGACGGAACAGCGTGAATTTCAGCTGATCTTTCGAGCCGTAGGCCCAGATCACCCGGTCGAGCATCTGTTTCGAGCAGGAATAAATCCAGCGCTGCATCCGGATCGGACCGGTGATCAGCGGGGAGTTGTCTTCGTCGAAATTCTCATCGGTGCACATGCCGTAGACTTCGGACGTGGAGGGGAAGATGATGCGTTTGTGATATTTCACGCAATAGCGGACGATCCGCAGATTTTCCTCGAAGTCCAGCTCGAATACGCGCAACGGATTGCGGGTGTATTCGATCGGCGTGGCGATCGCCACCAGCGGCAGCACCACGTCGCATTTGCGCACATGATACTCGATCCATTCGCGGTTGATCGAAATGTCGCCCTCGAAGAAATGGAAATCCGGATGGTTCAGCAGATCGGAGATGTAGTTGTTCCGCAGGTCCATGCCGTAGACTTCATAATTCCCGTCGGCGAGCAGACGTTCGCTGATGGCGCTGCCGATGAAGCCGTTGACGCCCAGAATCAGCACACTGGTCTTGCGGCGGACGGAAGGCCGGTTCGTGGAGGCGAACACCATTTTTTCCACCAGTTTGGCATCTTTGGCCAGCTGTTCGCCGGAACAGAAAATGCCGCCTTCGGACTGGGCGAAATCGACTTTGAGCGCACCCTTGCCGCAGGCGATCGTGAGCGGCGCGGTATTGAGAATGGTGCCGGGCGCGGCTTTCTTGGCCGCCTTGACTTCGGTCACCTGCCAGAACAGATATTTCTTTTCACCGAGGAACGCGAACGCGCCCGGATACGGCCGGGTGACGGCGCGCACCAGATTGCGGATTTCCGCAGCGCTTTTCGTGAAGTCGATCACGCCGTCGGCGGGTTTGCGTCCGCCGTAGTAAGTGGATTTTTCCGGGTCCTGCGGAATGGCTTTCAGGGTGCCTTTTTTCAGTTTCGGCAGCGCTTTCTTGAGCAGCACGGCTGCGGCTTTGGCCGCTTTCTGATGGACTTCCAGCGCGGTGTCGTTCTTGTCGATGGCGAATTTTTCCTGCGCCAGGATGTCACCCGCATCCGGTTTCGCGGTCATGTAATGGAGCGTGACGCCGGTTTCCTTTTCACCGTTGAGCACGGCCCAGTTGATGGGGCAGCGGCCGCGGTATTTCGGCAGCAGAGAACCATGCAGGTTGATCGCGCCTTTTTTCGGAATGGCCAGCAGTTCTTTGCCGAGCAGATTGCGGTAGTAGAACGAGAAGATGAAATCGGGTTTCATTTTCCGGATGCGTTCAATCCACAGCGGATGGTTCGGGTCTTCCGGCGCGTGCAGCTCCAGACCTTTGGCGGAAGCCAGTTCGGCGACCGACCGGAACCAGGTGTTTTCCGCCGGATTGTCCGCGTGGGTGAAGACGCACTGAATTTCGATTCCGCTGTCCAGCAATGCCTGGATTCCTTCGCAACCGATGTTGTGGTAGGCAAATACAACTGCTTTCATTTTGAATGTCGCTCCTGTATGTTAACGATTCGTTTCCTGTTCCGGTCCACCATCCCGCAATTCTTTTTCGATATAGTATTGCGGACGCCCCCGGGCGTTCAGATGGATTTTTCCGATATATTCCCCCAGCAGGCCCATTCCGGCGAACTGGGCGCCGATGAAGACAAAAAGAATGGCGAACATGGTGAACGTGCCGTAACGTCCCCATTCCGTGTCGTTGATCCGGGTCATGATGAAGATGGCGATGCCGAAGATTATCCCCATGAGCGCGATCAGGAAGCCCAGGAAAGTCAGCATCCGCAGCGGGAAAGTCGAAGTCCCGGTCAGCAGGTCATATTGCAGCGCGATCAGTTTCCAGACTGAATATTTCGATTCGCCGGCGGCGCGTTCTGCGTGCTTGACCAGCACTTCGGTCGATCTCCGGGCGAAGGACATGGCCAGCATCGGAATGAATTTTCCCTGTTCGTGACAATCCAGAATCGCATTGACCACCGGCCGGCTGTAGCCGCGCAGCATGCAGCCGTAATCGGTCATGGTCTTGCCGCGTGTGAGTTTGCGCACCATCAGATTCACGGTCTTGCTGGCGAGTTTCCGGAAAATGGTGTCCTGCCGGTTTTCCCGGATCGAACCGACCACATCATAGCCTTCCGCCAGTTTTTCCACGATCTTGTGAATCTCTTCCGGCGGGTTCTGCAAATCCGCATCCATGGTCACCATATATTTGCCGCGGGCCTTCGACAGTCCGGCGGTTACCGCCGCATGCTGTCCGAAATTCGTCGAAAGCAGCACCCCGACGATTTTGCCGGGATGTTTTTTCACGGCGTCGGCGATCAATTCCGCGGAACGGTCGCTGCTGCCGTCGTCTACCAGCAGGATTTCATATGTCTGCGGCAGCAGGTCACAGGCCTTGATGCTGCGTTCGACCAGTTCCGGCAGATTCAATTCCTCGTTGAAAACCGGAATTACAATGGATACTTCTGGCGTTGCTGCCATGATTGAAAGCCTTCCGTTAAATGTTGTTTCTGCTTCAAATACAGTTAATATACTCGTTTGTCGGGTAAAATTCAATCTCCGGCGGAAAAAAATCCATGTTTTTTTGGTCAGGTCGTTTTGACTGACTTTCCCGTTTCCGGACCGTTTTGCGTTCCTCGGGGCTCCGCCAATTTGATTTTTCCGGTTTAACCCGTATATTACCCGATTTTATGAAACATTTTTGCGTGGGAGTATTACCGGATGATGGTCTGGCTGGAAATATTTCTGATCGGCGTGGCGCTGTCGATGGACGCCCTGGCCGTGTCGGTTGTGCTGGGGGCGGCGGAACGGCGGAAACTGACCTGGAAGCGGATTCTGCTGGTTGCGCTTTTTTTCGGCGGGTTCCAGGCATTGATGCCGCTGGCGGGCTGGTTCGGCTGCGGACTGCTCGGTTCCATCGTGCAGCGTTACGGCCGCTGGGTCGCCGCGATCCTGCTCTGGCTGGTCGGCGGAAAAATGATCTATGACCGCAACAGCGAGGAAAGCGTTGTCTTCGGTCTCCGCGAACTGCTGGTCATGGCTTTCGCCACCAGCATCGACGCATTTCTGGTCGGCGTCGGATTCGCGTGTTTGGGCAGGGATTCCATTTGGATGGAAATTTCCGTGATCGGCGTGACGACGCTGGTTATTTCCGGCGCCGGCGGTGTCGCCGGCCGCTGCTTCGGGCGTTTTTTGAAGCCTGCGTATTGTTTTTCCGGCGGCGGTATGGTCCTGATCCTGATCGGTTTCAAAACGCTGCTGCTGGATTGAGTCCGCCGTCCGGTTATTGAATGTCGAAATTCCCGGTGGCGGGATGTTTTTCCAGATAGTCCGCGATTTGAACGGCGGTTTCGAGTCCGATTCCTTCGGCGCGTTCGGCGATCTGCTCCGGCGTGGCCTTGCGCAGTCGCGTTACCGAACCAAACGCATTCAGCAGCGCCTGTTTGCGCACGGTGCCGATGCAGGGAATCTCGTCGAGAATCGAATCGCGGATTGTCCGCAGCCGGAGCGCCCGGTGATAGGTGATGGCGAACCGGTGGGATTCGTCGCGGATCGCCTGCAGCAGTTTGAGCGCGGGACGGTCCCTGTCGATCAGAATCGGCTCGGACCAGCCGGGAATGAAGACCTCCTCGTTGCGTTTGGCCAGGCCGATGACGGGAAACGGCGGGCAGCGCAGCGCCACCAGGGCGTCCACCGCATAGGAGAGCTGTCCTTTGCCGCCGTCGACGATCATCAGGTCGGGTAGGGGCAGCTGCTGCTCCAGCAGTCTCGAAAAGTGACGCGTGATGATCTCGCGCATCATGGCGAAGTCGTTGGCCCCTTCCACGGTGCGGATACGGAAACGGCGATAGGCGTTTTTGTTCGGGTATCCGCCTTTGAAACAGACCATGGAAGCGACCGAAAGCGTGCCGGAAATATTGGAGTTGTCGAAGCAGATCATGGTCTCGGGCGGTGTTTTAAGTTTGAGGGCCTGCTGGAGGTCCTTGACCGCGGCCTCGCCGTTGACGATCTCCGGCAGGTGCGCATCGGCGAATATCCGGGTGCGGACTCCGTAGAGCGATTCGATGTTGTTTGCCATGTCGCGGAACAGAGCGGCTTTTTCGAACTGGCAATTCCGTGCGGCTTCCTCCATTTTCGTTTTGAGCACGGCGTTGATCTCGGCGGTATTGCCGTTGAGCAGATCGATCAGGGCATCGACGCGCTGAAGATACTGTTCCGGCGTGACCTTCCCGACGCAGGGGCAGCAGCAGTCCCGGATGGTGCCGGCAAGACAATGCGCATATTCCTCGGGTCCCGGATCGGAATGACGGCAGGTGCGCAGTCCGAAGTAGCGGGAGAGAAATTCCACGGTCTGCCGCAGCGCGCCGCCGTTGGGAAACGGACCGTAATACAGACACGAATCGTCCTTGCGGAGCCGGGCGAGTTTCGGATACGGGAATCTTTCCGTGCGGTCGATCTTGAGCAGCGGCATCCGCTTGTCGTCGCGGAGCAGCACATTGTATTTCGGCGCATATTGTTTGATCAGTCTCGATTCGAGCAGCAGCGATTCCTCCTCGCTGTGCACCGTGATGCACTCCCAGGATTCGATGGAGTTGATCAGCGAGCGGAGCTTGGGGTCGGCCCGGGTTTCGCGCGACGGCTGAAAATACTGGGACATCCGCCGCCGGAGATTCGCCGCTTTGCCCACATAGATCACCGTGCCGAAAGCGTCCCGGTAGATGTAGCAGCCGGGGTCGGTCGGTATGTCGCCGGGATGAAATATGATCTTTTTCATGTCTGCAAATTCCGTTCCGAAGTCAAATTGTCCATACCATAGCCGTTTTTCCGCAAAAAACAACTCCCGGAAGTGAGAAAAGCATCAAGTTATTCCCGCCGGGCCGGAAACACGCTGTCAGGCGGCAGCGCGCCGAGCGAATCGAAGGACAAATTCAGTTTTTCGCCAACGGCCCGCCAGCGCGATTCCATGTCTTCCTGATACAGCCACGGATGCCAGCCCAGCCTCAGATATATCGTGATTGCGGGCAGCCGGTGATCGTCGGTCAGCAGAACGAAAGTGCGGTAACCGGCGGCGTATAATTTCTGCATGACGAGCGCACAGACCGCACTGCCCAGATGCCGTCCGCGGCAGTCGGGGTGTGCCATCACCCAGTCGAGCGAACCGTGATCGGAATGTTCGGCGAGTTTCGATGCCGCCGCCGTGGCCGATGCCGCCAGCCGTCCGGTCGCGGCGTCCTCGATCAGCAGAATGCCGTCCGGCAGAGCCCGGTCGAACAGCTGCCGGAGATTTTCCGGAGTCCAGCTGACAAAACCGGCCGACAGGCGCAGTCCGTTCAAGAGTTCCAACTCGTTTTCGGCCAGAGCGCGGAGCCGGAATCCCGCCGGAATTTCCGTCCGCGGCAGCGGGGTGGTTTCCGCATTGAAAATCATTTTCAGCTGAGGCATGCTCCGGCGTCCTCCGATTCAGGATTCGAGCAGACGTTTCAGCTCGGCGCGGAGCTTTTCCCCGGCCGGACCGGCGCCGTTTTCGAGTTCTGGCCCGGTCAGCGACATCATGCCGCGCAGCGCGTCCGCCGCCGGACAGTCCGGATAACGGCGCACCAGTTCCTCCGCCTCATGCCGGGTCCGTTCCATTTCGGGGAGCGATTCGATCGCCTGATGCAGCTGGCGAACGATCTCCAGCTTCGCTTCCGCAGACTGAATCTGCGGCGCGATTGCCGCACCGTCCGCCGCTTTCCGCAGCATGGTCCCCTGTTGGCTCAGTCGGATCATCAGGCCGTTGAACGCTGAAGTGACCGCCGGATCGTGTCCTTCGGGGAAGATTCGTGCGGGGTCGAATGGTTTCCGCATGGACCGGTTGTCGTTCCGGAACCGTTCGCGCACGGCCCCGTCGCGGAAGTCGGGAATTTCCATAGGCAGTCCGCCGGCTTCATGACTGCGGACGGCCATGATGCCTGCGAGCGTGACGTCGCAGGCGTCGCAGATCGTCCAGGGCGCGGCTTCTCCGGTCAGAATTTCGCGGGCAAAGTAATAGAGTTCCCAGAAATCGCCCCCGCCGTGTCCGGCGCTTTCGGCCAGCTTGCCGAGTTCGGCAGGCCATTCCGGTTCCACCGGCACGGCCAGTCCGTTTCCGCCGGCGCCGATCCGCAGACGCAGTCCGTGTCCGCCGAGATTTTCCGCCGAGGCGCGTGTCCCCCAGATTCGTTTGCCGGTATGATAGTCGCCCGTGGTCGCACCGCACAGATTGCGCATGATTCCGCCGTTGCTCATCCGGATCAGCGAGGGACAGGGCCGGCTCATGCCGCTGCCGGGCAGGTAGCCGGGCAGGGCGACTTCCTCCGGAAAGGCGGTTACGCTCACCGGCCGCAGACCCGTGATCTTCATCAGCGGTCCCAGCGAATGCGTGTTGTAATAATGAAAGTCAAGCCACGAGCGCCAGGCGTGGGCGGCCCACCCCGGTTCGATCGGCGGATGCCCCGGCGCGTTCCAGGTATAGCACAGATTCCGGCATTCGTGCAGATATTCGAATTCCCCATATTGAAATTCCCCGAAGAACCCGGTTTTCCACAGACGTGCCAGATACATGCTGTCTTTCATGAACGGATAGTTTTCCAGCAGATTGTAGACCTTGCCCGACCGCTGCACCGCTTCGACCAGCCGGACCCCTTCCGCGGGCGTGAAAAACGAGGTAACTTCGCACATGACATGAAATCCGGCATCCAGAGCCCGGATTGCATGTTCCGCGTGGTTTTCGAAATAGGTGGCGATCAGAACCGCATCCATCTCCTTGAACGCGAGAAATTCCTGCTCGTCGGCGGTGATCATGGCCCCGGGACAGTTTTTCCGGAAATTTTCCCGTAAAGCCGGATTGAGGTCGCAGCCCGCGACGATGTCGATATTGACCGCTTCGGCCGCCCGAATGAACGCGCTGCCGCGGCCGAGACCCCATATCCCCAGGCGGATTCGTTTATCCGTATCGAAACACTTGTTCACTTTTTCCGTCTCCTTTTCACAAGAACAGTTGATAATCCCGGTGCGAGGGGAGGGTGATGACCTCGGACGGCGGCACGATTCCGTGTTTCATCCAATCGGACAGCAGCGCGGCCGCTCTGGCCGGACGCCCGGCCGAGGAATTCCCGACGGAAAGCAGATAGGGAACCCCCGACGGGATCAGGTATTCGAACCCCTTTTCTTCGATGATGGCCGGATTGGCGACCTTCATCGCGCTTTTGAGCTTCCAGTAAAATTCCACGCCGTAGCTCAAAATCAGATTTTCCGGATTGCCGGCCAGTTCCGGCGTCACCGGAATATCCCACGCCGGCGGAATCTCCTCCTGATAGAGCGCCAGCAGATGTTCTCCATCGATCTTCCGATGCAGATAGCAGTTTTTCGCGTGAACATGCCGGATCAGTTTCCGCATCAGCGAGGTCGGCATGCCATGTCCCACCCGGAGCGCAACGGCGGGAATCTGCGGCGTTCCCAGCAGAACATAGGGGATTCCGCTGGACTGCAGCGCCTGAACGAACAGTGCATTGCTGTCCGGAATCAGATTGCTGATGACGCCGCCGATCAGCCCGGTATGCACCAGCGATTGAAAACGGCCGATCTGTTCCTCTTCGCTGCGGTAGAAGGCCAGCAGACTTTCCAGATTGTACTGCAGCAGCTCAAAATTCAATTCCGACGCGGTCGCGGAAAAATACCGGTCCATGATTTTATCGCGAACCTGGTTTTTGCGGAACATCAAGGCCACGATCGGGATGCGCTGCTGGACGATGGAACGCGCCATGATATTGACATGATAGTGCAGTTCCGCCGCCGTTTTTTCGATCAGACGCCGTTTTTTTTCCGAACAGCAGACGGTGCCATTGCGGTGATTCAGCACCGCGGACACCACGGTCGGCGTCACGCCGCAGCGCAAGGCAATATCTTTCAGGGTGGCCATCGTTCGATCATATCTCCGTTTCCGGATAATATACCATCCCGAAAATGGAAAAACAAGATTTTTTTCTGAAAGCGGACTTGAATTTTCCGGAAGACCGCAGTATAATATTATTAATTCAACGTTGAATTAAGTGTGTTTCCCGCGACCGGGAAAAGGAGATGACCATGAAAAAAACATTCGCTTTTCTGCTCGCAGCCGGGATGCTGTCCGGCGCCGCATCCGACTCGACGATAACCGACCCCTCGTTCGAAAACGGGCAGACCAATTACCGGGTCACCCGGATGGAAAACATCTTTAAGGCGATCAAACCGGGAAAGCCGGACGAACGGTTCAGCAGCCGGATCGACGAGTCCGTCGCCCATACCGGAAGCAGATCGCTCTTCTTTACGACCACCTTCCCCGAAGGCCGCAACTACCTCTCCTTCGGCAGACTTCCCTGCGAGGAACAAAAGGAGTATGAATTCAGCCTCCGGTATCTGTTGAAGGATGTGCAGCCGGAAGGCTTTGTCTGGTGCGACTATTGGTGTTACGACAAAGACGGGAAGCTGCTGAAACAGGTCAACGGCAGTCATTACGATGTCACGCCCGGCAAATGGCATCTTTTCCGGATGCGTTTCTTCACCCCGAAAAACTGCTGCACCGCCGCGGTCACGATCAAATTCTGCGGACGGATGAAAACCTGGGTGGACGATGCGGCGTTCCGCCGGCTTCCGGAAGCGGTGTTCCCCAAAAGCGACGGCAGGCTGATGGTGCAGACTCCGGACTTCACCTGCTACGCGGAACGTTCCTGCTTTCAGATTCCCGAATCGGGTCTGCCGGAAAATCTCAAGCCCGGGAAAGAGGTGGAACTTTCCGCCGCGGGAAATGAAGCGGAATCCTTCCAGCTGGTCCTGAATTCCAAATCGGACCGCAAAGCGATCTCCGCCGTGGTTTCCGATCTGGTCTGCGGGAAAAACCTCATCCCGGCAGTACAGACGGAGATTCGGCGCGTGGAATTTGCCGGGGTGATCGAACAGCCCAATCCCCGCATGGGCGGCCGTCATGCCGACCCGCTGGTCGAGTTCAATGAACCCGTGGAACTTCCGGCGGGGAAAAATCTCGGCTTGTATCTGACGGTCCGGGTCCCGGCTCAAACGCCGAAAGGAGTGTACCGCGGCAAGGTCACGCTGCGCGACGGGAACAACTTGCTGGCGGAGATTCCGCTGGCGGTGAAAGTCTGGGGTTTTTCACTGCCGGATCGACCGGCGTTGAAAACGTATTTTTACACGCGGCCGGGATTCTCAGTCCAGAATTATGCCAAATTCGATCCCCGTCCGGTCTCAGTCGCCATGCACGAGGCGCAGAAACTGCTGCGGCTCATGCGCGTATCGGGCAACCAGGTGGGCAGACCGGCAGACCCGAAATGGAAGATCATCAACGGACATGTGGTCATCACCGACTGGAAACCGTTCGACGAATCGCTGGAAAAAATGATCCGCGAATATCATTTCTTCAATTTCCCGGTGCTGAGAATGATCGGTGACAATGCCGGCTGGTTCAAATCGCCGGGCCGTAGGACGCACATCCGCTGGAAACGGCTCGTCGGGTCGGAACCGCCCAAAACGCCGTTCGGCGGCTATTACGACGAACCGGTCGGGCTCGGCTATGTGATCGATTATGCCAAAGCGTTCCTCGCTCATACGAAGGAAAAATACCCGCAGATCGACTTTTATTATTACATTTACGACGAGGTCCCGTTCGATATCTACAAGGACCTGGCGCCGATCCTGAAGAAATTGACGGAGGCGGTACCGGACCTGAAGATCATGCTGGTTGCGGGGACTTACGGCGATCTGCTTCCGCCTTATTACACGAAAGTAAGCCCGCTGGACGGAGCCTCGATCTATTCCTCTGCCAGAAATTTTCAGGAGCACTGGTATTATCAGTTCGTGAGTTCGCTGGACCCCGCGCGTTACCTCGCGGCCCGGGGATATCCGTGGAAAGTTTATCTTGCCGACGGCTGCGGAGCGGTGGTGTGGAGCACAATGTTTTACGGTCCCAAGGACAAGCCGTTCGACCCGTGGACCGAGCTCGGGACCAAATACGGCGAACCTTTTGCGACGATCTTCTATCCGCCGTATCAGGGCAAAGGCGGCGTGGTGCCCTCAATCCGGGCGTGGCAGATCCGCGACGGGATTGAAGACTTCGACTATTTGAAGCTTCTCGAAGCGAAGAAGGGGCGCGACTACGTGCTGAAGACCATCGCCCCCGTGATCTCCGATCCGCTGGAGTCCGTGTCGGATCATCAGGTGCTTCGGAAAGTCCGCGAAAAAATCGCCTTCGAACTGGAGCAATGAGGTAGCCTCGGCGAGGCGCGAGGAGAGGTAACGCGAACTTCTAAGAAGACTGGGAATACTAAGAATACTAGGATGACTCACGCGGAAGACAACGGATGACGCTTACGGAGTAAACGATCTGCCGCCGACGGCGGACCGGATGCCCGGATTCGACAAGAATAAAAATGTCGGGATATCTATCCGGCGCATCCAGGCGGTCAGCAGTTATTTTCTGATCGCGGATTCGGCGAAATTGACCTCCGGGAAAGCCGTAACCACCACCGCCGTCCACATTTCCGGAGACCTGGAAGACCACATCCACATGCGCCACGCAAACCGCGCGGGGATCAGTTTCCTGGACGGACACGTTGAAACGGCCGACGGGCAACGGATGTCTTCGGCCATTTATACCATGTATATGGACCGCAGCACCGGAACTGCCAGAACATCGACCACGTTCTTTGATTTTTCAATGATGAGAAGGTATATTTCCACTCCGGGTATGTTCAAATATCTGTAAAACCATTACGGGGAAGCGGTCATGCAATTTGAATTTCAATTCGTTTCGGCGCTGGAAAAAGTTTTCTGCCGGCCGGATTTCGTGCCGGAGATCCCGCCGGTTTCGGGACAGTCGCCGCGTTATCATGCGGCGAGAGGGGAAACGGTCCACTGTCAGCTGATGATGAAAAGCGATGTCAACATCCATTTGAAATTTGCCGCCGAAGCCCCAGACGGCATTTCCGTTGATTTCCGCGAGGTGGGGTATGTCCCGTGCGATATGCCGTCGCGGCCGGATAATCCGGATGCCCGTTACACGGAACCGGGGCTTTACCCGGACCCGCTGCTGCCGGTCGCGGCGGGAATGCGCCTGACCTGCGGCAACTGGCATGCCGTGTATCTCCGGTTTCAGGTTTCCCCGGACTGCGTTTCCGGAAACAATGTGATACCCATCCGCATCGACATGTTTCAGCCGCCCGGCTGTCCGTGGAGACTGCCGTTCGACCTGCATGAAACCGCCCGGGTCGAACTGGTCGTCCACTCGGTGCGGATTGTTCCGCGGAAACTCGTCTGCACGAACTGGTTCCATTGCGACTGCCTCGCACGCTATTACCGGGTGGAACCCTGGAGCGATGCTTTCTGGCAGATCGCGGAGAATTACTGGCGGGATATGGCGGAACACGGCATAACCATGCTCTATACGCCGTTGTGGACGCCGCCGCTGGACACGGCAATCGATCACGAACGCCCGACGACTCAACTGCTGACCGTCGATCGGAAGAATGACGGATTCACTTTCGATTTCAGTCGGCTGGAAAAGTTCATCGACCTCGCTTCGAAGTGCGGAATCACCCATTTTGAAATGTCCCATCTGTTCACTCAGTGGGGGGCGAAAGCAACGCCGAAAATCGTGGTGAATACGGAGAGCGGACCGGAAAAGATGTTCGGCTGGCATGTTCCTTCCGATTCTCCGCTGTACCGGGGGTTCCTGTCCGCGCTGCTGCCGGAATTGTGCGGTTTCCTGAAAAGAAAAGGATTGTCCGGCAAGGTGTATTTCCACCTTTCGGACGAGCCGTCCGAGGCGAATCTGGAAATTTACCGTTTCGCTTCGGAACTGGTTCACCGCTATCTGCCGGCGGCGGAATTTCCGGTCATGGATGCCTTGTCCAATGTCGAATTTTGCCGACGGAATCTGCTGGAGATACCGGTTCCCGCCATTCATCATTTCCCGGACTTCGAAAAGGAAACGATTCGGGAACGCTGGTGCTACTATGCCGGCGATGTAGCCGGATATACGGGACGTTCCTTCGGTCTTCCGTCGTTCCGGAACCGGATCGTCGGCGTGCTGTTTTATCTCTGTCGAATCGACGGATTTCTGCATTGGGGACACAATTTCTGGTTCAGTCAGTATTCGCTGGATTGCGAATTGAACCCCTGGCGCGACACTACGGCCGGGCGCGCTTTCTGCGGCGGCGGTTCGTTCAATGTCTATCCGGGGAAAGACGGGCATCCCGTCGATGCGCTCCACTATGAGATTTTCACTCTGGCGCTGCAGGATCACCGGCTGTTGCTCACGCTGGAGGACAGAATTGGACGGGAGGCCGTGATCCGGCTGCTCCATGACGGTCTGGACCATCCCGTTTCGCTGACCCGTTATCCGGAATCGGCTGCATGGCTGGAGCAGCTTCATGATGCGGTCCTGAAGAAACTGGATGAAAATCCGTGAGAAAACCGGACGGCACCGAAACCGGGCGGAGAATGTCAGTCAGGAACTGAACCTGAACGGGATACGGGACTTTTCCTTTGATCCGCAAAGGTGACTCGTAGAGGCGGACGTGAACGCGGAAAAATGTGCACGGACCGCTGATCCCGACGGTTTTTCCCGATCATTTTCGAAATATCCGCACGGCGTTTTTTTCGACGGTTTCTTCCGGAAACGGACGGAAAAAATTTGACTTTCCCGCCCCGGAGGTGTATAATGGTCCCGCAGAGAGACCCATCAACGGAAAAGGAGTCCGGATCATGTTTATTGATTGCCACATTCACGTCATCGAAGAACCCACCTGTCCCCGTCCGCAGAACGGAAAACAGCCGCTGGACACCCCGGATAATGTCGTTGCGCTCTATGACTCGCTGGGGATCGAAAAAGGCGTCATTCTGCCGCAGGCATCGCCGGAGAACGGTTATTTTCTGCAGTCCCACGAGGAAATGCTGCGGATTGTCCGGAGCCATCCGGACCGCTTCATTCCGTTCTGCAACCTCGATCCCCGCTCCTGTTTCAATACGCCGGACGCGAAGCTGGAATATGTGCTGAAATACTACCGCGACCAAGGCTGCAAAGGAATCGGCGAGGTGGTGGCGAATCTTCAGCTGGACGATCCCCGTGTGGACAATCTGTTCCGTGCGGTCGAAGCGACGGGTCTGGCGCTCACGTTCCATCTGGCGCCGCAGGAAGGCGGTTACTACGGTCTGGTCGAAGATCAGCCCGGTCTGAAAAAACTCGAGCGTGCACTGCAGAAATTTCCGAACCTCAAATTCTTCGGTCATTCCCAGGTGTTCTGGGGCGAGATGGCGGAGATTTCCGAGGAGAAAGAACGCCGCGGCTATCCCAAGGGCAAGATCGAAAAGGAAGGCGCGACGGTCCGGCTGCTGCGCAAATACCCGAATCTGTACGGCGATCTTTCCGCCGGGAGCGGCTGTAATGCTCTGGCCCGCGACGAAGATTACGCGGTGAAGTTCCTGAACGAATTTCAGGACAAACTGATGTTCGGCACCGATTACTGCGCGCCGGGCACGTCGACTCCGCTGGTGAAGTTTCTGCTCAAACTGCGGTCCGAAAAGAAGATTTCCGAAACGGTGTTCCAAAAGGTCGCCCGGGAAAACATCATCCGGCTTCTCGACCTCTGAGTTCAGCCGTCAGTTTTGGCGTCCGCGCCAGATTTTGACTTCGCCCGCGGATTCCAGCGGGTGAAGCCGGAAATATTTTTTGTAGGCCAGCAGAAAATTCTGCGCCGTGGAATAGCCGCATTTCCGGGCCAGTTCCGCCGTGTTCATCAGATGCTGCTGACGGATGGTCCGAGCGTAGTGCATCACGTTGGAAAGGTAATACTGCTTGATGCCGCATCCGACATATTTCCGGAACAGTTTGGTCAGCCGGCGACGGCTGAGGCCGTTTTCCTCGGCCAGCGCGTCGATTCCAGGGTAGAAAAACGGCGGACCGTGGAGTTTTTCGATCACCGGATTCAACAGCCGGTTGATGCCTTCCTTCGGCCGGGTCGCCGCGGGACTGTAATACGAAGCTCCGGCGGCGTAGGTGTAGAGCAGACCCCAGAACCGGAGCAGGGCGCCGTGAAAGAAAAATTCTCTGCCCGGACGCTGATTCCGGTCGCGGATGCTCTCGGACAATTCCCGGCAGAGCTGGAAGAATCGGCGTCTTTCCTGACGTGGCACTTTCAATTTCTGCGGCAGGTCCGCGGGCAGTTCGCCGAACCACGAAAAATGCAGAAAGCAGGCCAGATACGGATTGTCCGGCGCGGGCGTGAACTGGTGCATTTCTCCCGGGAAGACCAGATAGACGTCTCCCGGCCGGATTTTGTGCGATACTCCGTTGACCAGACAGATTCCGCCTCCTTTTTCGAAACAGGCGATATGCAGCTGGCCCGGATGCACGTGCTTGTTCGTGCCGCTGTGCAAATTCGCCTGAAAACAGTTCACTTCCAGCGGAATGATTTCCGAGCCCAGGCGGACCACCCACTTTTGAAAATCCATGATCGTCAGCTCCCGCGTTCGTGCCGGATTCCGTCCCGCGGCACAAGTTCATTTGTCATTGCCGAAAATCCTTTCGATGTTCTTTCCGGCGATCCCCGCCCGCTGTTCTTCGGTCAGTTTGCCGTATTCGAGCTTGCTCAACCCCGATTCCAGACAGAAAAACGGGGAGTGACTGCCGAACACCAGGTGTTCCGTGCCGAATTTTTCCACCGCATGGGAAAGCGCCGGGAACGTTTCCGCAAACGCGGTGTCGGCATACAGATTCGGCGCATCCAACCGGCCGATCTCTCCCGCATACGCATTCAGCACCAGAAACGGATGTCCCGGAAAACGCCGCGCCAGCGCATTGATCCCGTCGACCGGAACCGGCGCCACGCGGCACAACGGATGCTGTCCGCGTTCGTCTTCCTCCCGGACGACAATCACCGGCAGAATCTTTTTCCGCAGCAGCGCTTCGATCATTTCCAGCGTTTCCGGCGCATCCAGCGAATACTGGTGACAGACCGGATGAAGCGTGACGGCCCGGGCGTCGATTTCCCGCCACAAGGTGAAATCCGGGCGCACCGACGGCGCCGGGATCAGTTCCGGGTAATCCCGGCAGGATTCCAGCAGCAGGTCGTTCGCCTCGTAAATGTTCATGGAAAAGGGGGCTTCCAGCGATCGCACCAGTCCGCCGGAAATTCCCGCCGCCCGGAGCCGCCGATTCAGATCGGAGAGTTTTTCGAGCGGCAGACGCCGGAACGGCCAGCGGCCCGTGGATAAATTCACGTCAAACAGTTTTTTCATTTTTTCAGCAGCTCCATCGCGTTGCGGAAAAGGATTTTTTCCAGTTCGGCCGAGCTCAAACCCGCATTCAGCACCTTGTGCAGCTGGCAGCCGAAATCCCGGCACGGCGCGTCCGAACCGTAGAGCAGCCGGTCCGCTCCGATCCGTCTGACCGCATATTGCAGAAATCCGTCCTCGGGCTGCCCGCCGGAAGTATCCACGTAAACGTTGGGGCAGTCGGCGATGTATTCCACCCCGCGGTAGCCGCAGCCGCAGAGATGCGCCATGACGATTTTCACTTTCGGATAGGTTTTCGCCAGCACGGCGACATCGGTCGGATCGGATTCATTTGCATACTTGCCGACGGTTTTGAACCAGCAGTGCTGGAGCAGGGGACGGTCGTATTTTTCCAGTTCCTCCATCAGTGTCCGCATGAGCGGACTCCGGCAGCAGAGCGAGATTTCCAGCTTGACGCCTTTCATGCCCGGCTCGGCAAAGCAGCGGGCCAGTTCCCCGCGGATGAACTGCGGGTCGAGCGCGGGATTCATGAAGCAGAAACCATCGGCGAAATCGCCGTGCGACTTTACTTCGGCGAGCGTGTCATCATTGATCTCCCGGACCTGTTCGGCGCTCGGCGTTTCGCCGTGCCGGAGCACGTCTCCGAGCAGCAGCAGACGTCCGATGCCGTGCGCGCGGGCCTGTTCATACAGCTCCCCGGTGCCGCGGTGCGCCATGTTGTGCGTGTGGATGTCGAAGATCGTCACCGTTTGTCTCCTCCGATTTTCCAGCTGCAGATATTTTCGCGCTGGATGAAGTAAATCCGGTCTCCCAGAATCGCACCGCCTGCGGAAAGATGCCTCGGAGTCTTGGCCGCGACCCTCGGTTCGCCGGAGGCATGGTCGATCTCGGTGATATGACGGCCCTGCAGCAGGAACAGCCGTTTGCCGTCGGGCGTTTTCAGCAGCGGATTGCGGATCAGCGCCCGGCCTTCCATTTCGAACTGCTTGTCGACGGTCCAGCTTTCGCGGTCGATCCGGTAGAGAATGCCGTTGTTGGCAGCTCCGAAGATCCAGCGTCCGAATTCGCGCACGCCGTAGATATGCCGGACGCCCGGCAGTTTCACGCTCCGGACGACTTTCCCGGTTTTCCAGTCCATGAGGAAGACCGTGGCGCATTTCGCCTGTTCGTGTCCCCCGCCGGGTGCTTCGATGCTGGTGCCGCCGACGAGGTCGCCGTCCGGCTGGAAATAGAGGTCGATGCAGCTTTCGCCGGGGAGCCAGTCGCTGATCTCGCGGACCTTGCCGGTCTTGCTGTTCCAGATTCCGAACCCGCCGCCGACCAGACCGTAGTTCGCGAAGCCGGCGATCACCACTTCCTGCGTTGCCGGATTGACGCCGATCGCGCGCGGACGGGTGATCAGGTTCGGCCAGGTGCCGAGAATATCGGGATTCTTCGTCTTCGTGTCGGTGGATTCGGGCAGGACCCGTGCCGTCCGGGCGAGCTCGATTCCGATGATGCCGAAAAAGTTTTTGGCGTCGCGGTTTTGGTTCGCCTTGATATTGAAGGAAACCGGGAATTTGTCCGTTTTCAGTTCGAACGGTCCCAGATTGTGCATCTTGCCGTTGCGCCGGATGGCGTTCTGCGTATCGAATTTGAATTCGCGACCCCCGGCTTTGACCGTTACGGTGCCGTAGGAACCCGATTCGAGGAACTGAAGATTGAGGTAATACCGTCCCGCCGACGGCGCTTTCAGATTCAGAATCAGTTCGTTGTCATCCCCGTCCGCGGACCCGAAGAGTATGCGGTTGTTGCGCAGATCGCGCCAGATGGCGTTCCGGGTGGAGGATTCGCGGATGAGTTCGGCGAACGGCACACCGAAATTGACCGGACGCGGGTCCACATAATGGACCGGCAGCGCGGGATCGTATTCCCAGAGCCGTCCGCCGGCATATTCGCAGCCGTAGAGTTTGCCGTGGAACGCGGTCATGTTGCAGAAATTGCCGCCGCCGACGCGCGGATTGAAGCCCAGATCGGTGATCTTGCCCGTGGCCGGGTCCAGATTGCCCAGATGGTGCGGATGCGAACTGCTGAAATAGATTTTTCCGTCCGGACCCGCCGCCAGCGAGGTCAGATTCAAGCCGCCGGAGACGTAATCGAATTTGATCGTGCGGACTTTGCCGTCTTTTTCCCGGATTTCGATCTCACGCGCGCCGAGGTCATAGCGCTGCACGGACGAACCGTCGCCGAAGTTTTTCAGGCTGATCTGATATTTCACACTTTTGATCGGCCGGGGTGCGGGGCAGCGCACGTCTTTTTCAATGATTTTCCCGCCGAGACATTTGACGGAAAACGAATTGAACTGTGCGTAGACACAGCCGTCCGCGCCCGGAATCACGTGCGCGGTTCCGAGCTTCCGCATCGATTCCGGCAGCAGCTGAGTCCGCTTGCCGGTTTTCGGGTCCCATGCAATGATGTTGGCGCGCGCGGTGCCGATCCCGGCATACACGATTCCCTCTTTGTCCACCGCCAGATAGGAGCAGTAATGTTCCTGATCGTCCATGCGGCCGAGTTCCTTCGATTTGCCGGTGGCCGGGTCGACCACGGAAAAACGGCTTTCCGGTGCGCCGCCCAGATAGACTTTGCCGTCCGGCGCGACCGTGGCGCACAGATTGGAGGATGCACACTTGCCCGAGGGGGTTATCTTGCGCGTTTTGAGGTCAAAAATATGAATCTGTCCGCCGATGCCGTAGACGAAATTTCCGTCGTCGGTCAGCACGCCGCCGAAGGTGTTGCCGCGCCGCCCCGCATAATGCTGCGTGGTCTTGCCGGTCTCCACATTGGTAAGCAGCAGATAGACCGGCCCTTCGTCACCGGGATTGCACAGGATCATGCGTTGTCCGGCCTCGTTTTTGAACGCGATGAAATTGCGCACTTCCGCCGAGGGAATGCCTACGCCGAACCGGGTAAATCCGGTGGTGACCGGCTGCGGCGGACGGTCGATCAGCTTCAGATTTCTGATTTTGATTCCGAGCGGTTGACCTGGTCCGCGGCGTCCGCAGTAAAACTGCAGACGCACGATCGGCGCGGTTTCCGGCGCCTTGACGTCTTTTTCGAGGTAGAGGACCCGGCCGCTGCCGCCGGGCGAACAGACCAGTTCCGTTGCTTTGGTCAAATCCTGCCGGGCGCAGAACGAGGCGACGATCCGGTTGTCCGCATCATAGCATTTGAGGTAGAAACTGTCGTTGTCCGCATAGTTTTCGGTCTGCACTTCCAGCGAAATGCTTTTCCCCGGCAGCAGGAACGGACGCACTTCGACGTTCGAGGTCAGATATTGATACTTTTCATACTTGACTTCACTCCGGAAAGTCAACTCGCCCGCGTTCGGGTCCAGTTTCGCCTCCGGTTTCGCTTTCGGAATATTGCAGTTGATCACCCGGTAGAGTTTGAACGGACTGTTTTCGGTCTGCGGCGCGGGCGCGACCGAGGATTTCTCCGTGCGCGGAATCAGTTCAATGCTGTCGATTTTCGCCTGAAAATCCGGCGCGGGGCCTTTCCGGCAGAAGTAGAAGGTCAGCGACCTGATTTCGGAATCCGGATCGGCCTTGATGTCCTTTTCGATGAATTTCACTCCGGCGCCGGGACTGCCCGGCGTGCAGATCATCGTGTTGGGGTCGGACAGGTTGACCGAGGTCGCGAACGAGGCCGCCACCTTGCCGGAAGCGTCTGCCGCTTTGACATAGAAAACGTCGGACGGATGATAATGGGCGGAGAGGCTCAGTTTCAGACTTTTTCCGGTCAGCTTGAACGGTTCGACGTTGACCCGGGCGATCAGATAGCCGAACTTGCCGGTGTAGTTCACCCGGCCTTTGAACTCGACCGACTGTCCGCTGCCGGAGATTACCGCCGACGCCGGACCTTTTTCCGTCCCGTAGCAGACGGCGACCTTTTTGAGCGTCACTTTTTCAGCTGCGGACAGAGTCATTCCGGCCAGCAGCAGAGTCAGACAGAGCGATATGAGATTTTTTTTCATGATTCTTTTCTCCCGTTCAGTTCTGACGCCGCATCAGGGTATTGCGCGGCGACAGCGGCCGTTCCAGACCGTATTCCATCACGGTTTCCAGCATTTGGTAGGCGACTTCCAGCTTGTTTTCGAACGGCTCGATCCGCAGTGCCGCCGCCTCGAAGGTCATGGTGACGGCTCCGGTCGCCATGCTGACCGCATCGTTGATGTCGCACTGGACGCTGTAGGCTTCCTCGCCGTAATCCAGCACGCGCCCGATCTTGTTCGACCACAGCCGGTTGAGGGTGTGGACCGTTTTGTAGTTGCCCGGATAGTTGATGATGGTCGGATGCACGAAATGCGCACCTTCGCGGGCGGAATGGAGATTCACCATGCAGTCGATCCGTTCCTCGTGGGCGAGTTTCAGAATGGCTTTCGCCTCGTTGGAAACAATGTTGCCCGGCGCGGAATCCAGCTGGATGTTGACCCCGTCGAAATTGTAGTAGGACCCCAGCTGCTCAACCTCGTCCATCGGCAGCGGGAAGTATTCCTTGAGATCGGGCCAGACCAGATATTTCCCGTTTTTGAGCCGGGTCTGGATCGGACCGTAATCCGCAGGCGAGCAGCCCATGAGACAGTCCGGACTGAAGCTGCGTCCGTCCATGTTCACGCACGGCATGAGCACGATCCGGTAATGCTTCGCCATTTCCAGCAGATGGGGACGCCCGATGCCGCGGCGGTCGAGTCCGGTTTCCAGCAGCAAAATGAGGTTGCTCAGGGTCATCACCCCTTCGGTTTCCTCCGCGTGGATGCCCGCAATGAACATCAGCGTCTGCTGCGCCGTGTTGCTGTAATATTCCGGATGCTTGCTGCCGGTGAGGCTGGGCCAGTTGACTTTGCGCTGCGGCAGTTTTTTCCCGTAGGTTACGGCATAAACCGGGAAGCCGCCCGGAGTGTGGGTGAGCACCCGCACCTCGCCTTTGCGGACCGCATTGACGTCCTCAATGATTTCCGGCACCCGGACCCGCCACCATGAGGCCGGCCGTTCGTAGGTGTGGTCGATCTTACGCTGAACCAGATTTTTACACAGTTCCCGATAATCCTTCATAAAAACATCTCCCTGGCTGTAAATGGATGAATTCGATTGTAATTTATCATGCTGAAGGCGCAAAAGCAAGTATTCAATCGGGCATACCAAGTATTGATTCGGGAATCACAAACAAAACCCGGCGCCGAATGCAGCGTCAAGGACTGGCGCTTCAGCGTTTCGACGGCGGAGGAATTTGCCAGCTGACGATTCGCGGTCCCGCAACGACATACAGTTTCCCGCGGACGATTCCCGCGCCCGCGCTCAAGTGCATTGGAGTGTAGTCGACCTCTGCCGGTTCGCCGGAACGCGGATCGATTTCCAGAATCCAGCGTCCGGTCAGCAGAAACAGCCGTTTGCCGTCGGGCGTTTTTACCAGCGGATTGCGGATGAGCGGACTGCCCGGAGTATCGAACTGCCGGACCACCCGGAAAGTTTCGGGGTCGATCCGGTAGAGAATGCCGCGCAGGGAGACTGCGTAGATGCTTCCCGCAAATTCGCGGACGCCGCAGAACGTTCTTTCGTCGGCGAAGGTTGCGCGCCGGATTACTTTGCCGGTTTTCCAGTCCATGAGGAAGACCGAGGCGGATTTGGCGAAAACGTGTCCCCCGCCCGGCGCTTCGATGCTGGTGGCCCCGAGCAGACTGCCGTCCGGCTGGAACTCCATGTCGTAACAGCTTTCGCCCGGCAGCCATTGGCTGATCTCGCGGGTCCGTCCGGTATTCAGGTCGCAAATGCCGAACCCGCCGCCGGTCATGCCGTAATTGGCATAGCCCGCGATGACCGCTTCGCCGGTTTTCGGATTCACGGCGATCGCGCGCGGACGGTGGACCAGGTCATGCCAGCGGCCCAGCACCCTCGGATTCCGGGGACCGGCCGCGCGGGCGAACTCCGGCCGGGGTTTTTCCGCCAGCTCGATTCCGGTCAGAGAAAAGAGCAGTCTCGAAGTCGGATTTGCGCTTTTTTTCACGCGGAAGGTCACGGGGAATTTTTCCGTGTCAATGTCGAACGGTCCGAGATTCAGCATGCGGCCGGGATCACGGTCCGAGGCGAACGTGTCGACCGTCCATTCGCGTCCTCCGGCGCGGATCGTGACCGTGCCGTAGGATTCCGCCTGGTAAAACAGCAGATTGAGGAACCGTTTTCCGGGCGAGGGCACTCGAAGATTCAGCGTGAATTCATTTTCCGGACCGCCGGCGACGGCAAGCAGGACCGCGGGGTTGCCCAGATCACGCCAGCGTCCTTCCTTCGCGCTGGAAAAATGGAGCAGTTCCGGGAACGGCACGCCGAAATTCGTGATCTGCGCGTCTTCATACGCCGGAGGCTGCGCGGGATCGTATTCCCACAGCCGGCCGCCGCCGTATTCGCAGCCATAGAGTTTTCCGTTGAATGCGGTCATGTTGCAGAAGTTGCCGCCGCCGACCCTCGGATTGAATCCCAGATCGGTGATTTTTCCCGTGGCCGTATCCAGTTTCCCCAGATGGTGCGGATGCGCGCTGCTGAAATAAATATTGCCGTCCGGACCCGCCGTCAGCGAGGTCAGATGCAGTCCGGCGGAAACATAGTCGAACTTGTATTTCCTTTCCGTGCCATTCTTTTCCCTGACAACGATCTCGCGTCCGTCGATGTCGTAGCGGACGATTTCCGCGCCGTCGTCAAAATATTTCTGCCTCGTCTGGTATTTGACGTTCCGGATTTTTTTCCGACGGGTGCAGCGGACGCCGCGTTCGACGATCTTCCCTTCCAGACACTTGGCGGAAAACGAGCCGAACTCGATGTAGACGAAGCCGTCCTCGCCGGCGATTACGCTGCCGGACCCGAGTTTGCGCAATTCTTCCGGCAGCAGTTGGACGCGTTTGCCCGTCCGGGGATTCATGGCCGTGATGTTCGCCCTCGCGGTGCCGATCCCCGCATAAACATACCCGGCCTTGTCCACGGCCAGCGCGGAAACGTAATCCTCCCGGTCGTCGAAACGCCCCAGGTCCACCGTTTCGCCCGTGGCGGGATCGATCTTCGTCACCCTCGACTGCGAGGCTCCGCCGAAATAGACCGTTCCGTCCGGTCCCTGCGTGGCGCAGAGAGAGGCCGTTACACATTTACCGCCGAGAAACATCTTGCGGGTGTTGATGTCAAAGATACAGACCGTGCCGCCCACGCCGTAAATGTATTTCCCGTCTTCAGTCAGGATTGCGCCGTAGGTGCCGCCGCTGCGGCCGCTGTAGTGCTGCGTGGTGACGCCCGTCTTCAGATCGGTGAACAGCAGATAATCCGGTCCGATGTCCGCGAGTCCGCAGACGATCAGGGGCCGTCCGTCCTTGCCGTGGCAGGCGATGAAATTGCGCACTTCTGCCGACTTGATCCCGATCCCGTGGTCAAAAAAAACTGCCGAAGCGGTTTCGGCAGTTTTGCTCAGTTCCAAATCTTTGATCTCGATTTCCAGCGGTTCTGCGGGACCGGGTCGTCCGCAGAATATCTGCAGGGTGACGATCGGCGAATCCGCCGGCGCTTTCGATTCGTTCGTGTTGAAGCTCACCCCGGCGCCGTTCCGGCCGGGAACGCAGTTCATCGTGAACCCCTTGGTCAGATCCTTGCGCGTGGTGAACGAGGCGACGATCTTGCCGTCCTGGTTCAGACATTTGATGTAGAAACTGTCGCCCTTGACGAAATTCGCGCTTTTCAGCTTGACCGAAAGCGAGTGTCCGGCCAGCACGAACGGGCGCACCTGAATGCGGGCGACCAGATAATTGTATTTCTCGTATTTGACCTCGCCCTTGAGCGTGACCGTGCCGTCCTTCGCCAGCACGGACGCGGCTTTGGCCTTCGGGATGTAAACGTTCGAAACCGAGAGGACCCGGAGCTTTCCTGCGGTCTTCTGCGGTTCCTGCCGCACCTCGGATTTCGCCTGACGGTCCTCCAGCCGGAGATTGCGGATCTCCACATCCATCTTGTCGACCGGACCCATGCGTCCGCAGAAAAACTGCAGCGAGGTGACCGGATTTTGCTCCGGAGCCTGAATATCGGAGGCACTGTGCCGGACGCCGCCGTTCGTGCTGCCCGGGGTGAGGATGAGTTTGTTCCAGCCGCCGCTCAAGTCGCTGACCACATGAAACGAGAAGACCCGTTTTCCCTGTGCGTCGACCCCCTTGACGTAAAAACCGTCGTTCGGCCGGAAATCGGCGGCCTTCACTTCCAGCACCAGACTTTTTCCGGTCATGATGAAAGGTTTGCTCGTCACCCGTGCGACCAGATATTGGTAGCCGGGTTTGTCCGAACCGGTCCCTTTCAGGGAAAGCAGGCCGTCCGCGGCGAGCAGGTGGGAACTTTTGCCGTTGGTCAGATAGCAGGCGGTGACCTTCTGCATCTCGATTTTTTCTTCGGCGCCGAAGGCAAGGAGACCGGTCGCGGCACACAGAATAAACGTCAGCGGGTTTTTCATTCCATTTACCTCGTTTGAATGGGTTGCGGGAGGCCTGTCTCAAGGACAGGCGTATCGATCGTATCCGGACCGCAGATCAGCGGCGGATCATCATGTAATATCCCCAGTTTCCGCCGTAGGCGCCGGGGGTGCCGTCCACTTTCCGGGACAATTCATGATTGCCCATCAGCGAAACATGGGCGTCCGCCCAGGAAATGGGCATCCTTGAATATTTGCCATGGCGGCCGAGCGGAGCCGTGTTGTAGTATATCAGCGTGGAATAGTTCCGGTCGGACGCTCCGCGCAGGTCGTTGCATTCGCCGATGACCAGAGTGTCGGACGGCTTGCTGATCTCATTCGGCTTGGTGAGGTAATAGGTGCCGCTGGCCTGATAACCGAGAACCTGCTTGTTGCCTTGGCCGTTGAGACCGCCGCCATAACTGTAGGCATAACCGCCGCCGTGCGCCTGCGACTTGGTGTTGGTCAGGTCGGCGAACGCACTTTTGTCCTTGGCACTCCAGGAGGGACAGGCGAACGCGCCTTTGCGGACCTGATCACGCATTTCGGTGTAATTTTTCGCCTTGACGCCCATCTGTTCGGCGATGGCGATTTTCCAGGACATGAATCCGGCATCGTCGTAAATGCCCTTCCAGCCGTGGGAAAATATCGGGAAGACATCGGCATCGTTGACATAGGACGCCACGCCGATCCCGAGCTGTTTCAGGTTGCTGATGCAGCTGGACTGCTTGGCGCTTTCCCTCGCCGCATTCAAGGCGGGCAGCAGCATTCCCGCCAGGATCGCGATGATCGCGATCACGACGAGGAGCTCGATGAGGGTGAAAAACGAGGGCGGGCGTTTCCGGGAACACTTGACACTTTTCATATTTTTTCTCCTTGAAATGGTTTCAAAACAGCTTGCATACGATAAATATAATCTGGACCGGCAGCAGCTTCAAGTATTATTTCGGGCATGCCGGATATTATTTCAGGCATTCCCGGCGGGAGATTTCCTTTCCGTCAGCCGCGCTCCTTCGTGGGTCATGGTCTCAAACCGTGCCTTCGAGATCGCGGATAACATTTTTTCGCCGTTGAAGAACCGGTGAAACTCGTCCAGCAGGAACGGCAGAAAACGGTCGTGTCCGGTGAAGCCGGCATTGTGCGGCGTCAGGATGACGTTGTCCAGCAGGACCAGCGGCGAGCTCGGCGACAGCGGTTCCGAATCGAACACGTCGAGAAACGCCTGGATGCGTCCGGTTTTCAGTTCGGCGATCAGCGCATCGGTCTGGAGCAGACGGTTCCGGCCGCCGTTGACGAAGGTCGCGCCGTCTTTCATCATGGCGAATTCCTTTGCTCCGAGCCGCTGGAAGGTTTCCTGATTCACGCCGACCAGACAGTGGAAGATGTCGGATTCGCGGAGCAGTTCTTCGAGCGTCGCCCGCTGCGCCCCGTTCCGTGCGAGTTCCTCGTCGGAAGCGTGATTGCTGCAGATCAGAATTCGTCCCGGCCGCAGCGGCGCCAGGAAACGGAGCAGGTGGCGCGTGGTGTCGCCCAGCCCCCAGAGTCCGATCGTCATGTGTTTGAGGTCGCCCATGTGAAACCCTTCGGGCCAGTAGGGGACTTCGTGTGCGCGAAGATGGGCGTAACGCTGCAGCCGGCGCTGGGCGACGAGCGTGGCCATGAGCGACCATTCCGCCACGGCTTCGGCCATGACCGGATTGGCGGTGGTCACCTGAACGCCGCTGTCGTAGGTGGTCTCGTCGGTTACCGCGACCACCGAGCCGGCGCAATGGCCGATGATCCGCACCTTCGGCGCGGCGCGCAGAAATTCCCGGCTGCATACGGGCGAACCCCAGGTGGTCACGACCGCGTCGTAGTCCGGCAGCATCGCGGCCCAGTCGGGCTCGGTCAGGTCGCCGTTCCGGCTGGGCAGATCGACGGTGAAGCCGTATTGTGCACATTTCTCCTCGCAGACGGCGTTCCAGAACATCGGCACATACTGCTGTTTTTGGGTCATGAACAGAATTTTCTTATTCATCGTCAGCACCTTTCAGTCCGCCAGCCATTTTGCCAGATTTTCACGCACGAAATCATCGTCGTGCAGATGCGGATAGGCGTCGTGAACGCGGGTGATCTCCTCGGTCTGACCGGGCGAAAGCGTTTCCTTCGGGTTCAGACACCAGATGCCGGGCAGGAGTCCCTGCCGGTGAAGCACCTCGTGGATGCCGGGAATGCATCCGGCGAAACCGTGCTGCGGGTCGAAGAACGCCGCGTTGGAATCGGTCACCTGCGCCGCGCGGGTCAGCAGTTCGGGCGGGATCGGAGCGCCGCTTTCGGTGACGGCGTGGATTTCGCGCAGCAGTTCGACCGCTTTGCGCGTCCAGCAGCACCAGTGTCCGAGCAGACCGCCGCGGATGCGCATTTTGCGTCCGGCGAAATCGTATTCGGTCAGCAAGTCGATCACGATATTGTCGTCGTTGCCGGTGTAGAGCGTGATGTCGCGTCCGGATTCCGCCACGGCTCGGACCACATCGAGCGTGCAGTAGCGGTTGAACGGGGCCATTTTGATCGCGAGCACATTGTCGATGAGCGCGAACTCGCGCCAGAATTCGTAGGGCAGGATGCGTCCGCCCACGCTCGGCTGGAGATAGAACCCGATGATCGGAATGATCTTGGCGACTTCGCGGCAATGATTCAGCATCGTCTCCACGCTGTCTCCGGCGAATGCGCTGAGACTGAGCAGACCGGCGTCGTAGCCGTTTTCCGCCTCGAATTTCGCTTCATAAAGCGCCTGTTCCGTTCTGCCGCAGATGCCGCCGACTTTCAGGACCGGGTGATTCGTGCGTTCACTCCACTCGTCGATGAACTGCGAAGTCCGGCGCAGAACCGGTTCGAACAGTCCGATCTCCTTTTTGCGGATTTCGAACTGGGTGGAATGGACTCCGACCGCGATGCCGCCGACGCCGGCGTCGAGGTAATAGCGGCAGAGCGCGCGCTGATGTTTCGGCGAGAATTTCCGGTCGGAATCGAGCGCCAGCGGCTGGGCCGGAATCACCGTGCCGCGACGGAGTTCCGCCAGCACGGACGGACGGATGTCTGCAATGGTTTTCATGGTCAGAATTTTCCGTTGTTGACTTCGAAATGGGTGGGTTTGCCGATGGATTCGCCGCCGTTGACAATCCAGTCCGCCTGCCAGCGGATCATGCGGTCGAGCGAAACCGAAGGATAGCCGAAACAGCGGCACATCTTCGCCGAATCGTTCAGATAGCAGCGGTCGCCCGGAGTGCCTTTGAACGTGACTTCGCGGTCCATCAGACGTCCCAGCAGGAGCGCGGTCTTTTCGACGGAAGCGGTTTCCGGCCCGGTCACGTTCAGGATCGCCGCGGGCGTCGCGGCCAGTTCGAGCGAGCGCAGCGCGGCAGAGTTGGCGTCGCCCTGCCAGATTACGTTGAAGTAGCCGACCGTGTTGTCCACCGGTTTGCCTTCCCAGATGTTCCGGGCAATGTCATGCAGCACTCCATAGCGCAGATCGACCGAATAGTTGAGGCGGAAAAGCAGCAGCGGAGTCTCGTTTTTCGCGGCATAATACTGGAAAATCCGTTCGCGTCCGAGGCAGGACTGCGAATATTCACCCACGGGGGAGGGGACGACTTCCTCGGTGCAGCCGCAGGAGCCGACGCCGACCAGCGGATAGACGCAGCCGGTGGAAAAGGCGACGATGCGGCCGGCGCGGAAATGGTCTGCCGCATAGGCAGGCGCGAGCACGTTCATGGCCCAGGTCTGCGCCTCGCTGCCGTCGGTGCCGAATTTCCGTCCGGCCATGAAGATTACGTTTTTGACCTGCGGCAGCTGCTTGACCGCGTTCTGGTCGAGCAGATCGCAGGCAATGGTTTCGATGCCCCAGGATTCGAGTTTTTCGCGGTCGGCCGGATGCGAGAACCGGGCCACGCCGATGACTTTTTTCCTGACTCCGGCTTCGCGGATGGCGTTGACGGCCAGCCGGCCCATGGTGACGCCCATCTTTCCGGCAATGCCGAGAATCATGAGGTCGCCGTCGATCCGTTTCATCATTTCGATCAGTTCCGCAGACGGGACCGAAAGCAGTTCTTCCAGTTGCGCCGTGCCGGTGATTCGTTCGGGACAGTTCATTTTGCAGCTTCTCCTCGTATGTCTTTTATGAAAAAACGTTCCGTTTCAGGACTGTAATCTATCATGCGGGAAAGATAAAAACAAGTATTCAATCGGGCACGTCCGGTATTGATTCGGTCCGATGAAACTTTTTCGCGGGGACGGAGCCGGCCGATCAGGCGACGCTCTTCCGGAATTTCGCCAGGGAGATCGTGAACAGCACGAGCCCGATAATCATCAGGATCAGGAAGGGTTTCCAGACGACTTCGATTCCGGCTCCGCGATACAGAATGGACTGACTGAAGCTGACAAAATGCGTGGTCGGAGCGACTTCCATCACGTTCTGGACCCATTGCGGCATGCTTTCGCGCGGGGTGGTGCCGCCGGAAAGCATCTGCATCGGGAGATAGACCAGGATCAGCAGCATGCCCAGCTGGGGCATGTTCTGGGAAACACACGCGAGAAAGATTCCCAGCGAGGTCGCGGCGAACAGATGCAGCGCCACGCCGAACAGAAACAGCGGGATGGACCCTTCGACCGGCACCTCCATGAAAATCCGGATCACGAAGACCAGCGACAGCGCGGACGCGGTCAGCACCACCAGCATCATCGACCAGATTTTCGAGGCCATGATCTCAAACGCGGTAACGGGCATGACCAGCAGATGTTCCAGCGTGCCGTTTTCGCGTTCGCGGATCAGAGCCGAACCGGTCAGAATGATCGCCAGCATCGTGATGTTGTTCACCAGCTGCATGACCGAGGTGAACCACGACTGGGTCAGATTCGGATTGAACCGGTTGCGGGGCACATATTTCGCCAGTACCGTGTCCGGTCCTTTTTTCATGAATTCCGCCATTTCCCGCTGAAGTATCTGCTGGATGTAGCCGGAACCGGTGAAGGCCTGCGACATCCGGGTGGCGTCTACGTTCACCTGAATCTCCGGTTCCTTGCCCGACATCACATCCCGCTGAAAATCCGGCGGGAAAACCACTACGAACGTGAATTTCCCCTGGTCCATCTTCTGGTCGATTTCCGCCTGGGTGATGATCTTCGCCGGCATGAACATCGGGGGTATGAACGCATCCGTCAGCCGTTTGGTCAGCTGCGAACGGTCATCGTCCACAATGGCGATCGTGGCATGGTTCAGAGAATCAGGCTGCGCTTTGGACGCGACTACGATCGCATAGGAGAACGAATAGATGATCAGGGCCATCAGCAGCCAGTCTTTGAGCAGACCGCGGATTTCCTTGACTCCGAGATAATAGATATTTTTCAGTGATTGCAGCATGGTTCAGGTCTCCTGTTTTTTCTGAGAGATGATTCCCAGTCCGAGAATGATCGGGATCATGATGAGCAGGATGAGAATCGGCTGATGCAGGTCCCGGAATTCCAGCGCCTTGTTGAAAATCCCGCGGCTGATCAGCAGCATGTAGGTGGTCGGGAAAATGGAACCGATCACCCGTGCCGCGCCTTCCTGCGCATCGACCGGGTTGATCAGGCCGCACAGCTGGACCGACGGCAGCAGGGTGCCGATCATGGTCAGGAAGATTACGGCGATCTGACTGCGCGTCACGGACGACGCCAGCAGACCGATGCCGGTCGCGATCATGCAATAGGCGACCGAGGTCAGCAGCAGGGTAGGCAGACTGCCTTTCACCGGCACGTCGAATACGGTCACCGCCATGACGATCAGCAGGAAGCAGCTCAGAATGGAGAACAGCAGATACGGGAATTGCTTTCCCAGCAGAAATTCGGCCCGGGTCAGCGGGGTCACATACAAATTGATGATGGAACCCATTTCTTTTTCGCGCACGACCGCCAGCGCGGCGAGGATCGCGGGGATCATCAGCATCAGGACCGGGATCATCGCCGGGACCATCGCGGGCAGACTGAGCACGTCCGGATTGTAGCGGTAGCGCGTCTCGATGGAAATCTGCACACTGTCCGAGGGAAGAGTCTGGCTTTCCAGCCATTTCTGATGAAGCGCGGCCACATAACCGTTGATGGTTTCCGCGCGGGACGGCATGGCGCCGTCGATCCAGAACGAGACCTCCGGCGATTCCCCTTTGTCCACCTGCTGACCGAATTTCGGCGGGATTTCCACCACCAGACTCAATTCTCCGCTGCGCATCCGACGGTCCAGATCGTTATAATCCTTCACCGGTTTGTGTTCGATGAAATAGCGCGAACCGGAAATGTTCATGGCGTAATTCTGACTGGTGATGGTGTTGTCCCGGTCGAGGATCGCGAAAGAGAGGTCCTCCACATCCATGTTGATGCCGTATCCGATGACCAGCATCAGGATGATGGCGCCGAACAGCGCCAGCGTTGCCCGGATGGGGTCCCGTATCAGTTCCAGATATTCCCGCCAGAAGCAGCTGTACCAGCGCTGGAAACTGAAAAATCCGCCCTGTTTCGAATGCCCGGCGGAAGGTTCCGCTTTTTTCTCCTCGGGTCCGGCGGATTTTTCTTCCGGCATGGACGACGCCTGTTCCGCGACGTTGGCCGGGTCGGCGTCCTCCAGAATCCCGATGAACGCTTCTTCCAGCGAGCCGGCATTCCGGTTTTTCACGATTTGCGCCGGGGTGTCGCAGACCAGCGATTTCCCCGCGTGCATCAGGGAAATCCGGTCGCAGCGGTCTGCTTCGTTCATGAAGTGGGTGGTGATGAAGATGGTGACTTTATCCCGGCGGGAGAGTTCGATGATCAGTTCCCAGAACAGATCGCGGGCCACCGGGTCGACGCCCGAAGTGGGTTCGTCGAGGATCAGGATGCTGGGCCGGTGAATCACGGCGGCGGCCAGCGAAAGCCGCTGTTTCAGTCCGAGCGGCAGGTCTTTCGGCAGCGCCGTTTCGATTTCCTTGAGCTGGAAGCGCGCGATCATTTCTTCGATCCTGGCCGGGACTTCCGGTTCCGGAATCCGGTACAGCCGCGCATACAGTTCCAGATTCTGCCGCACGGTCAATTCGCCGTAGAGGGAAAACAACTGCGTCATATAGCCAAGATGCTCGCGCACACTCATGGAATTGCTGTCGATCGGACTGCCGAACAGGCTTGCGGTCCCTTCGGTGGCGGGCAGCAGACCGGTCAGCATCCGCATGGTGGTGGTCTTGCCGCAGCCGTTCGAGCCGAGAAAACCGAAAATCTCGCCTTTGGGAATTTTGAAACTGACATGATCAACCGCGGTGAAGGAACCGAAGCGCTTGGTCAGCCCTTCCGCGACGATGGCGTATTCGGTCTCGCCGGAATTTTCCAGCGGCGGAACCACGAGGTCCTTGTGACCGGAACGCTGGTCTTCCGGCAGCAGCTGGATGAAGGCTGCGTCGAGATTGTCTTTGCCGGTCTTGGCGAGCAGTTCAGCCGGTGTGCCGGTGTCGAGAATTTCACCGTCGTTCATGGCGATGAGCCAGTCGAAACGCTGGGCTTCATCCATGTAGGCGGTCGCCACGATCACGCTCATATTGGGCTGATCGCGCTTGATGTTGTCCACCAGGTCCCAGAACTGCCGCCGCGCCAGCGGGTCCACGCCGGTGGTCGGTTCGTCCAGCACCAGCAGATCGGGATCGTGGATCAGCGAACAGCAGAGTCCGAGTTTCTGCTTCATGCCGCCGGAAAGTTTGCCCGCGGGCCGGTTCAGAAACGGATACAGCCCCGTGCTTTTGGTCAGATGGTCGATCCGACGGCGGCGTTCCGCACCGTCATGGCCGAACAGACGGCCGAAAAACTGCAGATTTTCCTCGACGGTCAGCGTGAAATAAAGATTTTTGCCCAGACCCTGCGGCATGTAGGCGATCCGGGGACAGACGGCATTGCGGTGCCGGGCGTCGCGCATGTCGCCGCCGAGCACTTCCAGCGAACCCTCCTGCATCGCGTGTGCGCCGGTGACAAGCGAAAGCAGCGTGGATTTTCCTACGCCGTCAGGTCCGATCAGACCGATCAGCTTCCGGGCCGGAATATCCAGCGAAACGCCTTTCAGCGCGACCGTTTTTTTATAGCGCAGAGACAGGTCCCGGAAACGGACTGCCGGAGCGTTTTCAGCCGGGACCGCAACATTGCCCCGACTCATTTCCGGGCGGCTCCCTGCTGCTGCGGGGCGGGCTTGAGCTTCAGAAAGTCCGGCCATTCAGCCTGATCGTCAAGCCGGACCCAGGCCACGCCGGGCAGACCGGTTTTTACCAGATCGATATATTTGCGGAGCAGCGCCGGATCGATTTTTGCCTTGACGCGGAACATCAGTTTCTGCCGTTCGATCTTGGTTTCCACCGTTTTCGGCGTGAACTGCGCCACGCTCGCCACGAAGGAGACTTTCGCGGGGATCGGCACCGTCGGCAGCGCATCCATGATCAGGCGCACATCCGCGCCGATTTTGACTTCGCCCGCCACGCCTTCCGGCAGGAAGAAGGTCAGATAAACGTCGGTCAGGTCGACCAGATTCAGCACTTTGCCGCCGGCGTTCAACACTTCGCCCACCTCGGATATCCGGTATTGAATCCGGCCGTCCAGCGGTGCGGTCAGTGTGCTGTCGTCGATATCCGCCTGAATCCGGGCGGCATCGGCTTTCGCTGCGAGAATGCCGGCTTCCGCCTGCTGGATCGAGGCATCGGCCGCATCCAGTTCGGCTTTGGCCGATTCATACGCAGCCTGATCGTTTTCGAAAGTCTGCTGCGAGGCGGCGTTCTTTTCCACCAGGGTCTTGGCGCGGTTGTAGCGTTTTTCCGCGTTTTTGTAGAGGCTGATCTTCTGCATCCGGACCGCTTTGGCGGACGCCAGTTCCGATTCCTTGACCTTGATCATCGCCTGCGCCTGCGCCAGAGTCGCTTTCAGCACGTTGGTCTGCATCTGGACGAGCTTCTGCCCCTTCTTCACGTAATCGCCTTCGTTGACCAGAATCTCCTCGATCTTGCCGGCCAGCTTCGCGGCAATATTGACTTCGGTCGCTTCCAGCCGCCCGTTGCCCGAAGAGAAAGCCGGGTTCCGGTAGATGGCATTTTCCCGGTAGGATTTGATTCCGTAAACCGCGAGTCCCGCCACGGCAATGACGATCAGTGCGATAATGATTTTTTTCATCTTTTCCTTCTCACTCCTTGACTGTTGGATTGACAAATCAAAACATTGCCCGGAATATACTGTTGAAATATATTTTTTTCAAACCTGCTGCCGAAAAAAAACGAATAAAAATCTCCGATTGCCGGGCACGAAACCGGCTTATCCGGGATACCCTGCCTGCCGGAGCAGTTCTCTCGCTTCCGCGAAGGAACGAGTGATGTGTTCCGGAGCATGCGCATCGGCGGTGATGACGACCGGAATCTTCCGGCGGTTCGCTTCGCGGAGGATTTCCAGCGAGGGATAGGGCTCCGCGCACGGTTTGAACCAGCCGGCAGTATTCAGTTCGATCGGGGTGCCGTTGGCCGCGGCGGTATCCAGAACGCGGCAGATTTCCGGCATATATTCCGGTCCGGCATGGAAATATCCGAATTTTTTCGGCAGGTCCAAATGTCCCAGAAAAGTGAATTTCCCGCTGGATGCGACCGCCTGAAGCGTTTTCCAGTAGCGGTGACAGACCGACGTGTTTTCCTCCGGGCTCAGCGCCGCCCAGTTCTCCGCACTGTGGTCGATCGGAAAGCTGCCGATGTAATGGACCGAACCGATCAGAAAATCCCACGGATACCGGTTCAGTTTCGCCAGCACGGCATCGATGTTTTCAAAGAAGAAATCCACTTCCAGACCGGCCAGCACCGTGAAGTTTTCATCGTTCAGTTCTTTCTTCAGCCGGGCGAGTTCCGCGGCATAATCGTCCAGCCTCGTCAGGTCCATGCTCCAATACACCGGATACGGCGGCGCCGGATGGTCCACGTAGTGATCGGAAAGTCCGAAGATTCGGAGCCCGGCGGCTTTGGCGGCCCGGCACATTTCTTCCGGACTGGCCGAACCGTCGCTCCAGTTGCTGTGATTGTGCAGGGAAAATTCCGGACCCGGGCCCGGATAGGTCAAATGCTGTTTCAGCGTATCCATTGTCATTTCCAATAGGTTATATATCTCCGAACAAATTCTGAAAATGCCGGCAGAACTCGGCGATGGAAAGACCCTGCGGCGAACTTTCGTTCTGGATGCTCTGCAGACGCGGCGAATGGCGCAGGACCCGTTTGATTCTTTCCCAGTCGACCGTTCCCCGGCCGGGCGGCAGATGCTGGTCCGCAATGCCGTTGTTGTCATGCAGATGACAGTTCACCAGCCACGGCGCGAATTTTTCCGGCAGCGACTCCTCCCATTCCACCGGCGCGCCGAGGTCGTTCCAGATCGGCGGGACCACGGTCTGCCCCGGAAATTGCGAACCTTTTTCCATCAGGTTGCCGTGCCCGGAATCGTAGCAGAGAGCCAGGTTCGGCGAGCGGAAATACTCCATGACGTTCAGCAGTTCGCGGCTGTGATTCAGCGGCGTCCACTGATTTTCCAGCGCAATGATGACGCCGCATTTTTCCGCTTCGGGCAGCAGAATCTCCAGCGAATCGATCAGCGATTTGCGGTAATCCTCCAGCGTCAGACCGGCCCCGAAAATGCTGTTGAACGTGTTGCCCGTGTGAAAGGCCATGGTCCGGACTCCGAACCGTTCGCAGAAACGGAACGCCATCCGGTGCCGCAGCAGGAGCGGTTCTTTCCATTCGGCGAGCGGCATTCCCGGATCGGACCACGTGCCCCAAAGAGCATGCGAATCGACGAATTTCAGCCCGAAATCCCGCATGTTCCGGTAAAATTCGATCAGATAACCCGTATCGCGGCAGCCTTCACCCAGCAGACTGTTGGTCAGGACCAGATTGCGCGCTCCGCAGTCCGCGAACTCACGCATCCACTGCTTCTGTTCTTCCGGCGAACCTTTCGTCCACGGATAACAATAGGACAACGAAATCACACGTACCTCCATAATAGTTTTAGGATTGATATTAGATTCAGTTTGTCCGAACCGAGCTCCGCTTTCCCGGGCGAGGGGCTTCAGTTCAGTTCGGCGGAAGCGACGATGTCGACTCTGGTGCCGAGGATGTTCTTCACCACGACGTCCCGGACTTTCACCGGAGGTGTGACTTTCACGCTGCGGAGCAGTTTCATGCATTCCGGGATCAGATCGCGCGGAACGCGGTCCGCCGAGCGCACCGGCAGCAGCACTTCCGCCGCGTTTTCAGTCCGCACCGAACCGGTCAGAATGCGCATCGGACAGACGAATTCCTGGCGGGCGTAGGTTTCGCCGCGCGGACAACTGAAGCCGGTCACGGATGTTATATTTTTACCCTCGCCGGCGACCTTGATACGGCAGCCTTGCGGACAAACGGTGCAAATGATGGTCTTTTCCATTTTATTTCCCTTCCTCCGCGGCGATCGAAACGGTCAGATTCCCCTCGGCCAGCGCGGAGTTTTTCAGATTCAGGTGTTCCATTTCGCCGGGACTGACGCGCCGGACCTTCCGGCTGGTCAGGACCTTGCCGGACTGGGCCGCCGAAAGTTCGGAGGCGCCGCCGGGCGCGGTGACGCGGAAATAGAGCGTGAGCTCGGCGTCCTCGCCGGAGAGCGCGATCCGCTGCGGCACGACATAACGGATGCCGGAGCCCGGCTTGCAGGCGATTTCCGTCGCTTTCGGCAGTTTCCCCGCGGCGAAAAGCGCGGCGCTCCGTCCGGCCTGTTCGCTTTCCCGCGAAACGTTGTCCACCAGATCGTTCACATGCACCACGTTGCCGCAGGCGAAAACCGAGGGAAGCGAGGTCTGCATATACTGATTGACACTCGGCCCGGACGTTACCGGGTCAATGGCGATTCCCGCCGCGCGGGTGAGCTCGTTTTCGGGGATGAGACCGACCGACAGCAGCAGCGTGTCGCATTCGATGACGCGTTCCGTGCCCGGCACGGGCTGACGTTTGCCGTCCACCTGGGCGATCTTCACCGCTTCCACGCGCTGATGTCCGCGGATCTCCGTGACGGTATGCGAGAGCAGCAGCGGGATATTGAAGTCGTCGAGACACTGCACGCGGTTGCGGGTCAGTCCGGCCAGATACGGCAGCAGTTCCACGACCGCTTCGACTTTCGCGCCCTGAAGCGTGAGGCGGCGCGCCATAATCATGCCGATGTCGCCGGAGCCGAGGATCACGATTTTTTTGCCGATCATCAGGTTCTGACGGTTCACCAGACGCTGTCCGGCGCCGGCGGTATAAACTCCGGCGGGCCGGGTTCCCGGCGTGCGGATATTGCCGCGGGTGCGTTCCCGGCAGCCCATCGCCAGCACGATCGCGCCTGCCTCGATTTCCAGCAGACCGCAGGCCGGACCGAGGACGCGCAGACGTTTGTCGCCGATCTCGAGCACGGTCGCGTCGGTCAGGAATTCAACGCCCGCTTCCTTCGCCGCCCTGGCGAACCGGTGGGCATATTCCGGACCGGTCAGTTCTTCTTTGAAATAGGAGAGTCCGAATCCGGGGTGGATGCATTGCAGCAGAATGCCGCCGGGCGAGGGATCGCGTTCAATGACCAGCACACGGCCGGCTCCCTGTTTTTTCGCGGCGGCCGCGGCCGCCAGTCCGGCAGGACCCGCGCCCACCACCGCCACATCGCAAGAGATATGATTGGTATTCATCACTGTCCTCCGTCAATCAATGGATTTGCCGACCGCCATGTAGGAGCCGGGCTGGTTTTTCAGAATGGCGGATTCCGGGACTCCGAGTTCGCGGCTCAGAATGCCGAGAATCCTCGGCGCGCAGAAACCTCCCTGACAGCGGCCCATGCCGGCGCGCAGACGCCGTTTCACCGCGTCGATCGAACGCGCGGGGATCGGCGAATGAATCGCCTGCACGATTTCCGCCTCGCTGACCGTTTCACAGCGGCAGATCACCCGGCCGTAACGCGGGTCTTTCGCCACCGCTTCGGCTTTTTCCGCATTGCTCATGTCGCGCAGCAGCCGGATGCCCTTGCGGACCGGATTGTAGTTTTCATTTCGCTCGGCGGTCAGGCCGATTTCCATCAGCTTGCGGACCACGTGTCTGCCCAGCGAAGCCGAGGCGGTGAGACCGGTCGAACGCACGCCGGAGATATTGACATAATTGCGCACGTCGTCGTAGACGTCGACGCAGACACCCTCGGGGGTCTTGTTGGGACGCAGACCGCAATACTGCGTGATGGTGTCCCGCAACTGCACGCCCGGAATCAGGTTTGCCACGTCGCGGGCGACGCTGTCGAGACCCTCCGCCGTGGTCGAGTGGTCGAGCTTGTCTTCCAGGTCTTCCGCGGTGGGACCCACGAGCATGTTGCCGTGGATGGTCGGACACATCAGTTTGCCTTTGGTGACCTTGGTCGGGATCGGCAGCACGATGTGATTGACCTTGCAGGAGGTGTTCCGGTCGAGGATGAAGAACTGTCCTTTGCGCGGATTCACGCGGTAATCCGCCTTGCCGACCATCGCGGCGACCTCGTCGCAATACAGCCCGGCGGCGTTGACGATGTATTTTGCTTTGATTTCGCCCGCGGTGGTCATCGCGCCGGTCACCTGTCCATTCTCAACCGTGATGCCGGTCACGCAAGTTCCGAGCAGGAACGAGGCGCCGTTCTGACAGGCGTTTTCAGCGTAGCCGATGACCAGCAGGAAGGGGTCGATGATGCTTTCCCGCGGGATGTAAAGACCGCCCATGACTTTCGGATTCAGATTCGGTTCGATCTTCAGCAGTTCGGAGGCGGTCAGGTAATCGACGTCATAAACGCGGTTCTGGAACGCCTTTTCGCGCAGGGCGGCCAGCTTGCCGAACTGTTCCTCGTTGAACGCGGGCAGGATTCCGCCGATGCGGGCGAAAGGCACATCCAGTTCTTTCGCGATTTTGTCATACATCGGGTTGGCGGCGACGACCAGTTCGGATTCGAGCGTTCCGGGTTTGGCGTCATAACCCGTGTGAATGATCGCGCTGTTGGATTTGGAGGCGTCGCCGCCGACATCCTCATTCTTGTCGACCACCATGACGCGAAGTCGATAGCGGCTCAATTCCCGTGCGATGGAGCAGCCCACCGCACCGGCGCCGATAATCAGTACATCGGTTTCCATTGATTTTTTCATGATTTGCGGTTCCGTATTTATGTTGTGAAATCCTGTTCGGGATAATATAGTGCGTTACAGTATGTTTTCAAGCAGAGACGTCTGAAAATCGGGTGAAATCTTTTCGCCGGCCGGAGCCCTCGAATCTTTTTTCCGCGTTTCCTTTCCGGATGCGTTTGAAAAAACTGCAGACATGGTTTACTTTACCAGCATTATTCGGTAAACAATATGACAGATGAGAGTGAAAAGATGAAAGATTTCGGGATCGGCTGCGGCTTGTTTTTTTTAATTTCCATTGTTGCTGCGATGGCTTTGCCGGAAAAAACGGCATCCAGCGTGATCGCGTATGCTTTTCTGCTGTCCATTCTCGTATTCGGGATTTCTTTCTTTATTGAGGCCGTCAAACGCCGGATATGGATTTTCCGGGCCGGAGTATGGGCGGCCAGCATCGTGCTGGGTATCTTCGTCCCGTTCAAAGCCTACGAGAGCAGGAGTGAACCGGCCCGGACTGTGAAGGCCGAGCCGGAAGCAGGCAAAAAAACTGCCGAAAAGGGGAAGAAATCCGAGGCCGATCCGGCCGTGACCAGCAGTCCGGGAAAACGACCCGCTCAGCCGCGCCGGACTCTTGAAGAAGCGCTGGCGGAACTCGACGGCATGGTCGGTTTGGTCGAGGTCAAGGCCGAGATACACAAACTGGTCGATTATACCAAAATCGTGCAGGCCCGCAAAAAACAGGGATTGAAGGTGCCGTCGATCTCTTATCATTGCGTTTTCACCGGAAACCCGGGCACGGGCAAGACCACGGTCGCGCGCATCCTGGGCGACATCTACCGCGAGCTGGGTCTGCTCAAATCCGGTCATCTGGTGGAGACCGACCGCTCCGGTCTGGTCGGCCGTTACGTCGGCGAAACCGCCATCAAGACCAACAAACTGATCGACTCCGCGCTGGACGGCGTGCTTTTTATTGATGAGGCTTACGCATTGGCCTCCGGCGGAAAATCCGATTACGGCGCCGAGGCGATCGCCACGCTGCTCAAGCGCATGGAGGACGACCGGGACCGGCTGGTCGTGGTCGTCGCCGGTTATTCCAAGGAGATGCGGGACTTTCTCGATGCGAACAGCGGGATGCGTTCCCGGTTCAACCGCTACATCCATTTCCCCGATTATTCCGCCGCCGAGCTTGCCGAAATGTTCAAACTCCGGGCGAAGAAGAATCAGTTCGTCCTTTCTCCCGATCTGGAGGAGGGACTGGTCAAATATCTGAAGAAAGTGACGCGGCATCCCGACCCGCGGTTCGGCAACGGCCGGTTCGTCCGCAATCTTTTCGAGACCGCGGTCGAGCGTCAGGCGATCCGGCTCGCCTCGGCGAAAAATCTTACGCGGGAACAGCTCATGACCCTGACTTTGGCCGATCTTGATCCGAAAACCGGTCCGAAGGACCAGGAGGAAGTCACTCTCGCCCAGGTTTTGGCCGAGCTGGACCAGCTCATCGGCATGAAATCGGTCAAGGCCGAAGTCCGCAAGATGGCCGAATTCTGCCAGATCGCGCAGGAACGCGAAAAGGCCGGCATGAAAAACGCAAAACTCAGCTATCACTGCGTCTTCGTCGGCAATCCGGGCACCGGCAAGACCACCGTCGCCCGGATCATGGCCAAGGTCTTCAAAGCGCTCGGCATTCTGGAAAAAGGCCATCTGGTGGAAACCGACCGCTCCGGTCTCGTGGCGAAATATGTCGGTCAGACCGCCGCCAAGACCAATGAGGTTATCGACAGCGCGCTGGGCGGCGTCCTTTTCATCGACGAAGCCTACACGCTTGTTGCCGGCGGCAGTCAGGACTATGGGCATGAGGCGATCGCCACGCTGCTCAAACGCATGGAGGACGACCGCGACCGGCTGATCGTGATTGTCGCCGGCTATCCCGGTGAAATGAAAAAATTCATCGACGCCAACCCCGGACTCAGTTCCCGGTTCACCCGGTATATCCATTTCCCCGATTATACCACGCGCGAGCTCGCCGACATGTTCCGGATGTATGCAAAGCGCAATCATTACATGCTTTCGCCCGAATTCGACAAAAATCTGCTCGGCTGCATGGCGTACCTGACCCGGAACCGCGACAAGAATTTCGGCAACGGCCGCTTTGTCCGCAATCTTTTTGAAAAAGCGGTCGAACATCAGGCCGGCCGGCTGGCGAATCTGCCCGGCCGCACTCCGGAAATGCTCAAAACTCTTGAAATGTCGGACATCGGCTTGCGGCTGAAAAAGCAATGAAACTCGTCCGCATCGGGAAAAAACATTTAATTTTTATTTGCTGCTTGACAAATCGCACGGCATGATGTATAATGAAGCGATGGAATGAACATGCGGCCATCCGCCGGAAGTGCGGACCGCATCGATTCAAATGTCCGGAAGTAAATCGGAAAGGAGAGACTGATGAGCAGCCAGAACAAATCTTTTGAACGGAACTCCGCCGGGTTCAGCCGGTTCGGAAGTGTGGTGCGGTTTACTTTGATCGAGCTCCTGGTGGTGATTGCGATCATCGCTATTCTGGCGGGGATGCTGCTGCCGGCTTTGAATCAGGCGAGAAATTCCGCCCGAAGCACCGCGTGCATCGCCAATCTGAAGCAGACCATGATGATGACCCTGCTTTATATGGACAGTTACGGTTCGATCGCTTACAGCGACGGCAGTAGCGGAACGGGCATCCTCCGGTGGTCGCAAAGTCTGTATAATGCGGACCTGATCAAAGACGAAAAATTCAAATTGTTCCGCTGTCCGACGGGAAAGGTCCATTCCAATGCCTCGAATTATGTTTACGGCATGAAAGGGATCAAGGATTACTACCACAAGCTGAAACTGATCCGTGAACCGTCCAAATACGTGATGCTGGCCGATTCGATCATGACCGATCCCAACAAAAACTTCTTCGGTTCGCAGATCAATCAGGTCAAAGGTCTGAATAAGAACAATGCCGACGCCGATCCCGCGCCGGTGACCGCCTGTGTCCATTACCGGCATAACGGCCGCGCCAACATCGCGTTTGCCGACGGTTCCGCCAAACCCTGCGTCTTTAATGAAATCAAGACCCAGTGTGCTTACTCCAGCACTCTCAAAATCGTAAAATAAACTGTTGCACGGAAGGAAACAGCCATGACCCGGATTCTTTTGCTGGCATTGACTTTGTCCGCCGGTTCCCTGCTGGCGCAGAGCCTCCAGATCGCGATTCCCGATCCGGACGGAAAACTGGTCTTCCCGCCGGGCGAAAATTATCGTTACGCCGCCTCGTTTTTGCAGCGGTATCTTCGCAAATCCGCCGGAATCACTCCGCCCATAGTCAAGGAATCCCAGCGGAAAAACGGCGTCCGGACGATTTATCTCGGCGCCACGAAATTCGCCGCGGCAAAGATCGGTTCGTTTCAGAAGATGAGACCCGAGGAACTGGCCCTGATCCCGGTCGGGAACGATCTCATTATCTGCGGCGAAGTTTCTCCGGAAGGCATCGACCGCGGCACGTTGTTCGGCGTATATGAATTTCTCGAGCGCCAGCAGGGAATCCGCTGGTTTTATCCGACATACCGCGACTGGTCCGGCTACGGCAGCGGCGAGATCATCCCGAAACGCAAGGAGATCGTTTTTCCGAAGTCCGCGGTGCGTTCCGCGCCCCGTTTCCGGCAGCGCGAAGGCGGCGTGATGTATCAGAAATATTACGGGATCGAGATCGAAAAACTCTGGCATCCGGTCCTGCGTTTCGGCAACACCCGTCCGCATCTGAATGCCAATCACACGCAGGTGAACTGGGTCGATCTCTATGCCAAGACCCATCCGGAATATTTCGCCAAATCGAAATCCGGCCAGCCCCGGATCAATTTCCGCCACAAGGGCAGAACCTACATCTGTCTGAGCAGTCAGGCGGTGCTGGATCAGATGATGCGGAATCTGGCCGACCTCGACGCGGGCAAGGACCCCGGTCCGGCGTGGGGGCCGCGGAAACCCGACGCGAAAACCGTCTATTTCAGCTGCAACGACGGCATGCTGCCGGTGACCACCTGTCACTGTCCCGACTGTGACCCGCTGCTGCGGATGGACCGCGTTTACGAGGAACAGGGCAGCGAACTGTATTTCCGCTTCGTTTCACGTTATGCCGAACGCATCCGGCAGAAATATCCCCAGCGGCGGCTGGCCGTGCTGGCCTACAATCATTATCTGGCGCCGCCGGAGAAGGCGCCGATCCCGGCTCATCTGGACGTGACCTACGTCGGACCGCGGATCATTTACACGGCGAATCCGGCGATGTACCGGCAGCATCAGCGGTATCTCGCCCGGTGGTCCGAACTGCTGGGACGCGACCCGATCCGGCTGAACATCTGGCTGAACATCGTCAATCCGACCCAGTATGTTTCCGCCGTGCCGTTCATGTACCCGCATCTCTTCAAACGCTTTCTGCTGGACAATCAGGATAAAATCTCCGGCATTTTCATCAACGGCTTCAGCCCGTATCTGAAACGCACCGGCGAGGTGCGTATCTACGGGACGATCATGTCCCTGCCGATGGTCTGGATTCAGAGTCGTCTGATGTGGGACCCCGAGGCCGATCCGGACCGGCTGCTGCGGGACTGGTGCGCCAACTCCTACGGGCCCGCCGCCGATGCCATGTATGATTTCTATCAGCTGATCATCGAACGCTGGGAAAAACTCTATCAGAGCAATGACGCCATGACCGAACTGGATTACATTCACCGCATCCGTTATCCGCGGGAAGTGGTTGCCGAGTTCCGCCGGCGGCTGGATTCCGCACTGGAAAAAGCGGCGTCCGATCCCGAGGCGCGGCGGCGCATTGCATACCTGAAAGACCGGGTTTATTCCCGTTTCCTCCGCGAATCCGAACAGTATCAGCTCCGGAGCGGACACCTGAACACGTATGAGTGTCTTCCCGCGGCGGTTTTCCCGGAAATGGACGGTCAGGACAGTGATCCGTGCTGGAGAGACGCGGCCGCGCTGTCGCTGGTGAAATTTCAGAGAGGGGAAAAAACCGCCCGGGAGACTTTTATCAAACTCGTGCACAAGGACGGCCGGATCGGTTTTCTGGCCCGGCTGGTGAATGCGGTGGAAAAAGACGAACTCCGGCTGCAGATCGCTGTGCGCGCGGATGCGATGTTCGGCAAATACGCCGCCAACATCAACCGGGCGTGGCCGGGGATTCTGGAACTGCGCATCCCGCGTCAGGGCAGTCCCGTGAAGTTCGGCGCCTTCCCGAAATATCAGGTCCGGACCGCTCAATCCGGCCGCGACTGGGTGGTCGAAGGCTGGTTCGACGCCGCCAGACTGCTTTCCGGCGGGATTCCTTCGCTCCGCATGCAGTTCATTCGCTACGCGGATGTCTGGAACGATTATGATCTCTGGTGTCCGACGATGGCGGGCATTTCCGATTATCCCACCTGGCGTTTCGGCCTGGTGCAGCTGCTCCCGCCCGGTAAAACCGCGCGGTCCGGTCTGGAATAATTCCTTTTCTCTCTTTTCCGCCGGGACGGGTCTTCGGCTTTCCCGTTCCGGCCGTATGTTTTCATTTTTTTGCTTCCCGCGGTGAACCTTTTTTCGGTTTTTTTTCAAAAAAAGTTATGCAAGCGCTTGCAAAAAGATGCAACCGGTGATATGTTTCATGAAAAACAAAGGAGAGGAGGCAGAAATTGAGACGGTGTTCCCTGGCGGAAATTGCGAGACTGGCGGGGGTGAATCCTTCGACGGTATCGCGTGCCTTGAATCCGGCGACCGCTTCGCTCATCAGCGAAGAGCAGCGGCGGAAGATCGTCGAATTGTGCGACCGTTTGAGCTATCGCCCGCAGGCGGCTGCGCGGAGTCTGGCGGTCGGCAAGACCTTCGCCATCGGCTGTATTTCCGGTCAGCTCGCTTTCGATATGTCGTCTCCGTATTATTCGGCCTGTCTCGCCGCGCTCAGCACGGAACTTCAGCGGCACGGCTATTCGCTGATCATGATCCCGGTCGAACCGGAGAACCGGAAATTTCAAGGCGGGGTGCGGGATGTGCTGCTTTCCGACCGCGCGGACGGATATATCCTCGGGGCGGGTCTGCTGAAGGAGCAGACGACGGAAATGTTCCGCTGCACGAAACGTCCGATCATCACGCTGGCCTATCACAACACTCCGTCCACCGGCGGTTTTCCTGCGGTCGAGATCAGCATCGACCAGGCCATCCGGGAGATTTGGCGTGCCATGCCGGCAAAGCTGCTGGGCGAGGCCTTCGCCTTCTTCGGCACACGCGACGGTTCCAGTCTTTCCAAGCTGGCCAAGATCCGGGAACAGGCGCCGGACGGAATTGAAGTCGCCGAACTGCTTTTCCCGAAGGGGTCCCGGTATAACGTGCTGGATTACCTTCAGGCGGAAAGAGCGGTCGCGGAAATGTGGCCCGCGCTTGCGGAACGGAAAGTGATCTGGTGCGCCACCGATCTCACGGCTTTCGCTTTGATCGACGCCATGCGCAGACGCGGCCTGAAACCCGGACGCGATATCATGGTCATCGGCTACGACCATATCGAAAGCGTGGTGCCGGGCAGTCCCTCGGGGCTGGCCACGATCGACCCCGGCTGGGAACGCTGCGGCACGGTTCTTGCGCGCGAGATGCTCAAATTCATTGCTTCCCCCGGAGCGCCCCGGCGTTCGGTCGTCCTTCCGGCGCGTTTTGTTCCCGGGCCGTCTTTTCCTTTTTCAATTGAAAGCGAGGTGAAGTGAGATGAAAGCAGTCGGAACGATGTTCTTGTTGAAGCTGCTGTCCTGTGCGGCCGCGATGCTTCTGCCGCTGTACCTCCCCGCGGAGATCGTTCTGCAGGAACCGGCATCCGGCGCGACCGTTCAGCTGCTGCCGGAAAATCAGAAAATGCTGCTGGCGCTGCCGTCCCATGCCGGACGCGTCGCCCGGCTGGCTGCCGACCGGGCCAAAGGAAGTGATTTCGGGTATCATGCCGGCACACTGAAATGGCGCACTTCGCTGCCGGTTCGTTTCCGCTGGAAATGCACGGCGGGAGAAAAAGGGCCGTTCATCCTCCGGATTTCGCGCGATGCCGGATTCCGCGAGGTAAAAGAGATCGTTTCCCGAACCGAATCCATCGAGGTCCCGCCGTTTCTGCTGAACCTGCGGCTCGGACGGAAATATTACTGGAACGTGAGCTCGGACCGGGGGAAGAAAAAATCGGCATCCGGCTCCTTTACGACCGATCCTCAGCCGCCGCGCTGGATCATGCTCGAAGGTCCCTGCCGGAATATCCGCGACCTTGGCGGCTATGTTGCGGCGGACGGACGCAAAGTCAGACAGGGAATGCTTTTCCGGGGCGAACGGCTGAATGAAAACAGTTTCGATCCGGCTCATCCCGGCCGGAACCGGCTGATGGTTGCGGATGCCGAATACCTTCGGGATGAATTGAAGATACGGACCGATCTCGACTTGAGAAGTCCGGGCGAAACGGCCGGGCTGAAGGTTTCGCCGCTCGGGAGCCAGGTCAAGTTCGTCAATATCCACGGCCCATCTTACCAGCGGATTTTCGGCGATTACGGCCGCCGCACGATGGCAAAGATATTCAAGATACTGTGCGACCCGGCGAATTATCCGGTTTATTTCCATTGCAGCGGCGGCGCGGACCGGACCGGTGCGCTGGCGCTCGTGCTCAACGGTGTGCTCGGCGTGTCCGAAAACGACCTCTGCGCCGATTGGGGAAACACGTTCTTCCCGCGGCTGCCGGACAATATGTCGCAAAAATACCGGGACAAATTCAATTTTCCTGCGACTGTCGCGGGTTTCGAAAAATATGGAAAACCCGGCGATCCGCTGCGGAAACAGATCGAAAGTTATCTGCTGGCTAACGGGGTGACTGCTGCGGAGATCGCGAGTTTCAGGAAAATCATGCTGGAAGAAATCTCAGAATAAAGTATAGAGAAAGGAGCATTTTATGAATCATCAACAAAACAAATTGAAGATCGGATTTCCGCGCCGTTTTACGCTGATCGAACTCCTGGTCGTGATCGCGATCATAGCGATTCTGGCGGCAATGCTGCTGCCGGCGCTGGCCAAGGCGCGGGCCATGGCGACCGCGACCAATTGCACCAACAACCTCAAATTTCTCAGTCAGTGCATGTCGCTCTATATCGACGAAAACCGCGAACATATCCTCTTCTGCTACGGCACCAACAAGATCTATGCCTACGGATCGTTCACCGATACGGCGCAGAAAAACTTTCCCGATTATGTCGGCGCGTCTGTCGGCGCCAATTCGAAGAACCTCAAAGGCAGACAGCTGCTCTACCGCTGTCCCGCGCCGGTGATCTATCCGGGAACCTATCCGGCCTACAGTTACGGGCTGAACTATTATCTGGGTTATTTCGACGTAAATAATGTGCTGTCCCGTCATCATCATCCGTCGCAGACGATCCTGTTCCGGGAGACTTCCGATAAAAACGATGCCGGCGGATCCGACAACAATACCTCTTTACCCTGGTACTTCGGCGCGCTGGCGGGAAATGCGAAGCAGCAATTCAATTTCCGGATGGCGCTGCGGCACAACGGCAACCTCAATTATGTCTGCCTGGACGGCCATACCATGTCGACCAGATCGCTCTCGACGGCCGAACTTTCCTCTTCCCCTACCTATGGCGATTTAAGATAAAGGAGGCCAACCGATGAAAACGACACTGTTTCTGCTTCTGCTCGCCTCGACTCTGGCTGCCTGGGAACCGCCTTTCCGCGGCGATGCCCGTCCGCCGCGCCGCATCGAAATCCAAAAAAAGAGTGCGTTCCGTTCCGCTCCGGGAAAAGACCCCCTGATCGTGGTGGTGCCGGGTTCTCCGGCCACGGTCCGGTTCGCCGCCGCGGAACTTCAGCAGCAGCTTTCCAAAAAACTGAAACGGCAGATTCAGATCGCCGACGCTCCCGCGGCGGGCAAATATCCGATCATCCTCGGCCTCAATTCGCTCAGCGCCGCGGAAGGAATAAAACCTGTCGATCTCTGCCGCGATTCCTTCATTATCAAGATCACGCCGAAATCGACGGTCATTGCCGGCCGTGACGACCGCCGGGCGGACCCGGAAAAACTGTTGAAACAGGGAGATCATCTGTTCAAGACCCATTGTTACGAGCGCGGGACGTATTTCGGCGTGCTGGATTTTCTGGAACGTTTCGCCGGAGTCCGTTTCTACTTCCCGCACGAGGATTTCATCGTGGTGCCGCCGGGCGAACTGGAACTGCCGGAAGCGTATGTGTTCGACCGTCCTGATTTCGAGGCCCGCTGGCACTCTCCGATCAACGGGTATTACGATGATCCCGCGATGCCGGGGGCTCAGGTCAAAGGTCCTTCTCCGGTCAAGACCTTGAACTGGTACCGCAACCGGATGCAGACCGTCTACACGCCCAACAATCACGGGCTGCATCATCTGCAAATTTATAAGCGGTTCGGCAAAACGCATCCGGAATATCTGGCGGAAACTCCGATGCGGGACGGCAAAGGCAATCCGGTCATCAGCGAAAACCATTTCTGCTATACCCGCGGCTTGAAAGAGGTCATCGCGCAGGATGCCATCGCTTATTTCGAGGGGAAAAGTTCCGCCAGCCGCGGAATCTCCCGCTGGTCTTCCACGCAGGCCGGCAACGGCGTCTTTTCCGTCATGCCCAGCGACGGCATTTACCAGTGCCGCTGTCCCGGATGTCAGAAATATTACACCCAGCCGGACGGCAAAGGCGGCTCCGATCTGATCTGGCAGTTCACTGCCGATATCGCCAATTCGCTGACCGCGGCGAAAGTTCCCGGCTGGATTTCGCAGAACGCCTATTCCGTTTACAAGGAAATCCCCGCCTGCGACATTCCGCCGAACGTGATGGTGACGCTCTGCGCGTTCGGCCCCTGGGCGGTCGGCGACCCCGCCGGTCTCAAAAAGGAATACCAGCTGATCCGCGACTGGCGGAAGAAAGCCGGCAAGCCGCTGATCATGTGGAATTACGCGCTGAAATATTCCGGACGCAACGTGCCGTGGATCCCCGATTCCACCCCGCGGGCGGTCGCGAAATACTATCAGGACAACGCGCCGTATATCTGCGGCATGTTCATGGAAAGCGGCACCGATTTCTACCTCTTCCATTACCTGACCTATTACATCCTCGGCAAGGTCGCCTGGGACAACCAGGCCGATGTCGATGCGCTGATGAAGGAACACTTTCAGCTGCTTTACGGTCCCGCGGCCGATCTGATGATGGGCTTCTTCGACCGGCTCGAATATCTGTGGCTCCACCGGATCAACGGCCGGATCATCGAGACCGCGCTGGGTCCGACGCAGGGCACTGTCGAGAAAAAGGAACTCTACGAAGAAATTTACAATGTCCGCGAACTGGCGGAAATGAAAAAGACTTTCGACAAAGCCGCGGCTCTGTGTGCCGCCAAAAACTATCAGCAGAAGCGGAGAGTCGATTTTATCCGCAAACATTTCCTCGGCGCGCTGGAGTCCGGCCTGGCCGATTACCGCAATTTCGGATCGGCCCGCAGCGAGTTCGGCGCGGAGGTTCCGGAAGTTAAAACGGCCGTCGCAATCGACGGCAAACCGGATGACGAAGTCTGGAAAACGGTCCGTCCCGAGTTTCTGCAGACATTCACCGGGATCGGGAGCGGAAAGACTCCGCCTCCGACCAGCTTCAAGGTCTGCCGCGACGCGAAGAACCTCTATTGCCTGTTCGAGTGCGTCGAACCCGAATATGACCAGCGTGTTGCCAGTCCGCCGGGAACCAAAGGACATGAACCCTACTATGACGACGGCGTGGAGATTTTCCTGAAGAGCGATATCGACGGCCCGCGTTATTATCAGGTGATCCTGAATTCCGCCGGTTCGCTCTGGATGAATCGCTGGAAAACGATGGGCGGCCGTTTCTATGCCGATCCGCCGTGGCAGCCCGCGGTGAAAGGCTCGACCGGCCGCACGGCTTCCGGCTGGTGCGCGGAAATCGCGATCCCCCTCGAATCGCTCGAAAAATTCGACGGCAAAACCATCCGGGCCAATTTCTGCCGTCACCGCAGGACCGCGGAGGAAAGTTACGCCGTCTGGAGTCCGTTCCTGATCAAAAAATTCCATGAGACCGAGAATTTCGGCAACCTGTTTTTTAGCCCCCGCCCGCAGAAAGAATCCCTGCTGCTCAATTTCGACTTTCTCGGCGAGAAAAAGGGCAGTCGCGTTTTCACCGGCGGCGGCTGGGGAATCACCCGCGACGAGGCGAACAAAGGCTCGATCACGCTGGATAAGAGACATTTCGTTTACGGCGGACAGTCTCTGCGTCTCGCGGATGTGAAGAAAGGGGAACGGACCGGCGTGGTGCAGTCGCTGAACGGCAAAATGAAACCGAATACTGAATACCGACTTTCGTTCTATGTCCGCTGCGACGGAGTTTTGAGAATGAACAATCATCCCACCGCCGGCGCCTGGATCAATATTTCTTACGGCAAGCATCTGCAGGTGCCGCCCGTCGGATTTTCCGGCACGTTCCCGTGGCGGTATCATACGTTCCGTTTCCGGACGCCGTCCGAGGTGAAAAGCTGTTATGTCGCGATTCGTCTGAACAATGCGTCCGGCGCGGTCAATTTCGACCGGGTCACGCTGGAAGAAGTCAAGTGATCCCTTTCGGCGGTTCGTCCGGATTGACATTCCGCCGGGATGATGTATATTACGCCGGGACTGCTTTTACAGCGGCCCCGGCGTTTTGCATTTGGTCCAAATAGGGAGGATACGAAAATGTATGTTCAGAAGATTCCGTGGGAAGCCAACTATGATGAAGCTCAGATGCCCGCTTATACGCTGCCGGAACTGCTGCGCTGTCAGGACGGAACGGTCGTGACCGATGCGGAAGGGTGGCGGACGAAACGCCGGGGCGAACTGCTGCAGATGTTCAAGGACGTGATGTACGGCGAACTGCCGCCCATGCCCGACCGCGTCCGCTATGAACTGCTCAGCGAAAAATGCGACGCCCGCGGGGGCAGGGCGGTCCGCCGGGAAGTCCGGATTCATTTTGAAATGAACAACGGCCGTTCCCATTTCATGGACATGCTGTATTATATCCCGGCGAAAGCCTCCGGCAAAGTGCCGGTGTTTGCCGGTCTCACGTTCATCGGCAACCATGTGGTCACCGACGAGCCGGACGTCCGCATCACGGGCACGGCGGGCGACGTGGAAGGCAAACCGATCATCCGCGAGCGGGGCTATCAGGTGCGGCGTTTCCCGATCGACACGATTCTGGAACGCGGCTACGCGCTGGCGGTCGTCTCGTATCACGACATTTTCCCGGACCGGCTCACCGGCTGGGAGAACAGTATCTACCGGCTGTTTTTCGAGGGAGAGGAATTGAAGCGTCCGAAAGGATATTCCTCCATCGGTGCGTGGGCGTGGGGGATTTCCCGGATGCTGGATTATCTGGAAACCGTTCCGGAGATCGACGCTTCCAAAGCGGCGGTGTTCGGACATTCCCGCTTGGGCAAGACTTCGCTCTGGGCGGGTGCGACGGATGAACGGTTCAAGGTGGTCTGTGTGAACGATTCCGGCTGCGGCGGCGCGGCCTTGAGCCGGCGTCTCTACGGCGAAACGCTCTTTTCCATGTGCCGTGTATCCGAGATCGGCAAATACTGGTTCACGGAAACGCTGGAACCGAAATCGGACCGCCCGGAACAGCTTCCGCTGGACCAGCACGAACTGATCGCGCTGGTCGCTCCGCGTGCGGCGGCGGTTCACAGCGCGATCGGAGACCAGTGGGCCGATCCGAAAGGGGAATACCTTGCCGCTTATCACGCGGGTCCGGCGTTCCGGCTGTTCGGCAAAACGCCGCTGGAATCGGAAAACCCGCCTGCGGTGGAAGTGCCGGTCGGCACGGATGTGAGCTACTACTGCCGCAACGGCAAGCACGATCTGCTGCTGTCCGATTGGGAACATTACATGAGCATTGCCGACCGCGTTTTCGGCAAGTGAGTGCGTCCATCCCGACGTTCCCGTCCGTCTTTTCATTCCGTCCGTGAAAATTTTTCCGTTCCGCGGCTTGCAATGAAGCCGGGCGCGCATTATATTTAGCTGTCCGGAACGAGAACAACCCGAATCGAGGAGAACATACGATGGCTTTTGAGAGTGGCACTACGGTTCTGATACCCTGCACCCTGACCGGCAAGATGCCGAAGGATTTTCTGGCGCGGCTGGCCAAACATACCGCCGGCAAACTCGACGACGTGCGCGATGAACCCGTGATCGGCTGGGTCAGCGGTCGGCATCTGCTGGAAAACGAAATCAACGAAACGACCGCCGTATTCGGCGGACACCTGTATGTGAATCTGCGCAAGGCGGAACGCAAGATTCCGTCGCAGCTGCTGAATGCGATCTGCCGCCGCGAAGAACTGGCCTACATGCAGGCGAACGACACGATCGTGGTGCCGAAAAAGGAAAAGAAACGGATCAAGGAAGACGCGATCGAACGCAATCTGATGAAGATGCCGCCTTCCATCGGCGCGGTGCCGGTCGTGGTGGATACGGCGACCAATGTGATGTATGTCGGTTCGTCCTCGCTGAAATCCTTCGACATGGTGGCGGCGGAATTTCTCAAGGCGATGGAGATCGAGCCCATTCCGGTGAACATCCGGGAGCTGATGATGAAGTTTTTCAAGAAAAGCGAAGTCGATCTGCCGAATCTTTCGTTCAACGGACGCCCCTGCCAGGAACCGACGCCGGGCCGCGATTTCCTGACCTGGCTGTGGTATTATTCCGAAATGCACGAGGGGCTGCTGAAAGTCGGCAATCTGGGCAATTTCAACCTCATCGTCGAAGGCCCGCTGACCTTCGCGATCAACGGCGACGACGCGCCCGGCGCTTCGGAAAGCACCGTGAAAAAAGGCTGTCCGCAGATGTCCGCCGAAGCCAAAGCCGCGCTTGCGGTCGGCAAAAAGCTCCGCAAGGCGAAAGTTCTGCTGGCACGCGGAGATGCGGAAAAATGGACTTTCACCTTTGATGCCGATATGTTTACTTTCAGCGGTCTTTCCCTGCCGGAAACCGAATCGATGGAGATCAACACCCGGTTTGAGGAACGGGTGCTGGCATTGAATATTTTTCAGACGGCATTCGAAGCATATTTCCAGAAATTCGCCTCGGATGTCATGTCCGGCAAGCCTGCGGTGCTCAAAGAGATCGTGCAGTGGGCGGCGGATCGCGAATCGCTGTAAAACCTTGAATGGAAAGAAAGGAGCAGTTCCGGATGAGCACTGTGTTTGAAAATCAGGCTGTGCTGTTGAAAATCTATGTGGACGAGAACGCCTGGACGAACGGACAGAAGACCGCCGAATGGATTTCCTGCCGGGCGTGTGAAATGGGACTGGCCGGAGCCTCGGTTTTCCGCGGCATCGGCGGGTATTGTTCCAATGCGCCGATCATGGCGCCTGAATTTTTCGATTTCCGGCTGGCCCGGCCCCTGCTGATCGAGATCGTGGACCAGCCGGACAAGATCGAACAGTTTGCGGCTCTGCTTAAGAATGAGGTGAACGGATTGCTCCTGTGCCGCGTCCCTGTCGCGGTCTGTTCCTGCTGAGAAACAACGATGGCTACGGAAACCGAACGCAAATTTCTGCTCCGGGATGATTCATGGCGCCGGGAAGCTGTCTCCTGTTGTCTGATCCGGCAGGCATACGCCCGGCTGGAGGGAAAACCGCATCTGAACCTGCGGGTCCGTCTGATGGACGATCAGGCTTTTCTGACGTTGAAGGGACCGGTCAAAGATTGTTCCCGTTCTGAATTCGAATATCCGATCCCACCACAGGATGCCGATGAGATATTAAAGGAATTCTGTGGAGCGGGGCGGATCGAAAAATACCGGTATCTGATCCCCGCCGGCCGCCGCGTCTGGGAAATCGACGAGTTCCTCGGCGTGAACGCCGGACTGGTGGTCGCGGAGATCGAGCTCGGTTGTCCCGAGGAGCCGTTCGATCATCCCGCCTGGCTCGGCCGCGAGGTGACCAGCGAACTCCGGTTCTACAATTCCCGGCTGCTGGAATATCCTTATCGGAAATGGACACCGGAGGAACGGATATGAAAAGCATGTTTTTTCGAGCGGCGGCACTGATGCTGCTGATGAGTCTGACCTGGACCCTTGCGGCCTCTGGCTGGGTGGAATCGTATCGGACCGCCAAAAATCAGGCGCTCCGGGAGAACAAGAAGATTCTGATCTTTTTCACCGGTTCGGACTGGTGCGGCGAAGGGCAGACTCTGGAACGGAATCTCTTTCGGACCGATGCCTTTCAGCGTCTGGCCGCGGAAAAATATGTGCTGTATCGTGCCGATTTTCCGAAATATACCCGGCTGGGACAGGAAAAAGAGGAAAACAACCGGCGTCTCGCCCGCCGTTACGGGATCACAAGGTTTCCCGCGGTGGTCGTGGCGGACCCGAAGTTCGGCAGCATGCTGGCTAGGCAGATCGGCATGGCCGACGGCATGACCCCGAAAAAACTGCTGGAGAAACTCGCCGCGATCGAAACGGGTCCCGCCAAGGCAAACCGGCTTCGTCCCGCTGTTCCCGAGGAGAAGCCGAAAAAATGAATTGTCCTTCCTGCCAGATCGGTCAGGAGACCGTTTTTTCTCCCCGCTATGCGCGGCTTTTTCTGCTGCTGACCTGGGTCGTGGCGATGCTCTGGTTCTGGCTGGGCCGGACGCAGACCATGCGGGACGGCGAGACGAATGACACCTATTACCACATTGCGATGGCCGAGCGCGGCCCGTCGGTTTTCTGCGCGAAAAAGTTTCCCGCACTGGAACTTTCCGTCTGGCGCGACCATTTCGCCGACAAGGAACTGTTGTATCACTGGGCCTTGCGCGGTCTGCTGAAACTTCAGGAACTGTTCGGGTTCCCGGTCCGGGTGCCGTATCATTTCCCCGCGCTGGTGCTGACCGGATTGCTGTGCGCGTCGCTGCTGTTCGCCATGAAGCGTCTGGGGGTGGCTCCGCCGCTGTATCTGCCGATGACGATGCTGGCCCTGATGTCCGCTCCGAACGTGATGTTCCGCATGCTGATGCTCCGTCCGCATGTGCTCTCGCTGATCCTGATGTTTTTCCTGTGCGGACAGCTGGCGGAAGGGACGCTGCGGCGGCGTCTGATCTGGACTGCGGTGATTTCGGCGGTTTATGCGTGGAGTTATTCCAATCCGCAGTTTATCGTGATTCCGGTGCTCTTTTTTGCCGTCGCATCGTGTCGGCGGGACGGCTGGAAGGGACTGCTGCCGGTCGCGGCGGCATTTGCCGGCGTGATGCTGGGGCTGCTGCTCCATCCGCAGTTTCCGAACACTTTTATAATCTGGAAAGTCCAGTCGTTCGACGCGCTGTTCGGTCCGCTGCTGCAATCCGGAGTGCGGCGGTATTCGACGATGCTGTCCCCGCAGGAGATGCATGCGCCGCACGTGATCTGGAACTGCCGGGCGCTGCCGATGTATGTTTTCGTCTATCTGAATTTTCTGATTTTTTCCCGTCTGATCGCAAAACTGGGCTGGAAGAACATTCCGCCGGTTTTCTATGCGGTCGGCGGACTGTCGGCGCTGTTCACCGGCGGCACTTTTCTGGTGCTGCGGACCATCGAGTACGCCGGTCCGTTCGCCGGTCTTTTCGGCGCGATGGTGTGGAGTCTGGCGTTGAAGGAGAAGGTGTTTCTGCCGGGGCGGGACAATCCGGTGCGGTTCGGTTTGATTCTGACTCTGCTGACGTTTATTCCGGCCGGGTTCAGCACGGGGCTGAACATCGGTTATTCCGCGAGCATGAGCCGTCCGGCGACCGAGCTCGGCGCCTGGATGGAACGCAATCTGCCGGAAGGAGAGCTGGTAGTGAATCTGAACTGGGGCGAGTTTCCGCAGCTTTTTCACGGCAGCCGCAAGCAGGTTTTCCTCTGGGGAATGGACCCGGAATTTTCCGTTGCCGCCGACCCGAAACGGACCCGGCGGATCGAGCGGCTGCTGTTCGACCGCCAGCAGCTGAGTCCAAGGCTGTTCCGGCGGGTGACCGGCGGCCGTTATGCGGTGACGCTGGCGAAGGATGATGAATCCGTCGAATACCTGAATTCGATCGGCTGGAAAACGCTTTACGACGGCCCGGACGGCATTGTGTTCAAGGTGGAGTAAGGCGCGGTGAAATATATCGATCTGCATTGCCATATTTTTCCGCCGGGCGTGGCGGAAAAAGTCATCAGCACCCTGGAATCGTATTACGGGTCGCGCTGGACCGGGACCGGGGAACTGGATGATCTGCTGCGGAATCTGCGTCGTGCGCGGATCAGCCGGGGCGTGATTTTTTCTTCGGCGACCAAACCTTCCCAGGTGGTGCCCGCCAACAATTTTCTGAGCCGGCTGCAGGCGGAGTATCCGGAACTGCTGCTGGCGTTCGGAACGCTGCATCCGGATTTCCCCGACTGCCGCGCGGAGATCGAACGGGTCCGGCAGCTTGGCTTGCGGGGACTGAAATTCCATCCCGATTTTCAGCAGTTCCTGATCGACGATCCCTGCATGGACAAGATCTACGAAGCCGCCGGGGACCTGCCGCTGCTGTTTCATGTGGGGGACAGCCGGACGCAGTTTTCCAAGCCGGAGCGTCTGCTGAACATTCACCGGAAATACCCGGAACTGAAACTGATCGCCGCGCACATGGGCGGTTATTCGGAGTGGGACCGGGCCTGGAAATATCTCATCGGACAGAATATCTGGCTGGACATTTCCAGCACGATCAAATTTCTGTCCCCGGAGGAAGTGAGACGGATGGTGGAGGCGCATGGAGCGGACCGTGTGCTGTTCGCGAGCGATTATCCGGGCACCACGCCGCAGCGGGCGGTCGAAGAAGTGTTGTCTCTCGGGCTGTCGGCGGCGGACAATGAGAAGATTTTTTACCGGAATGCGGAAAAACTGCTGGGAATCAGGGTCTGAAACACGGATTTTTTGAAAAAAAGACTTGAAATTACGTGAAAAGGTGTTATTGTAATGTGCTTGACATATTCCATTGCAATGTTGAAAAATAAAGGAGACAGCAAAAATGGGAAAACAGTACAATAAAGTGCAGAAGCGCGCTCGTCTGAAACGTTACATCGAAAGACAGAAAGCCAAAGCTCGGGCCGCGATGAAGCCCTCCAAAAAGAAGTAAGATTTGTCAGGCGGGTCGATTTCCCGCCTTTTTCGTTTATGACCGGAAGCAGGATCAAAGATTGAGGTTGAAATATGGCGAAGATTCATCCCACGGCCGTTGTGTCGCCGGATGCCCGGCTGGCGGATTCCGTTGAAGTTGGACCGTATTGTGTGATCGAAGAGGATGTGGAAATCGGTGCCGGGACGCGTCTGCTCGGCCAATGCCGGATCGGGGCTCACACGACGATGGGAGAGAACAATCTGGTCTATCCGTTTGCCGCGATCGGGACCGATCCGGAAGATTACAGCTACGATCCTTCACAGGTCTCCTATACCCGGATCGGCAGCGGCAACCTTTTCCGCGAGGGCGTAACGGTCAACCGCGGCACCATGCCGGGCAGCGAGACCACGCTCGGCGACGGCTGTTTCATGATGGCGAACGCGCACGTGGCGCACAACTGCAAGATCGGGAACAAGGTGATCATGGTGACGCAATGCGGCATTGCAGGTCATTGCGAGATCGGCGACGGCTGTCTGATTTCCGGACTGGCCGGAATCCATCAGTTTTGCCGCGTAGGCCGTATGGCGGTGCTGAGCGGCGGTTCGGCGATTTCGATGGACCTGGCGCCGTTTATGATCGGCGACGGCCGCAACGGCGGCGTGCGCGGATTCAACATCGTCGGATTGCGCCGCAACGGTTTCCCCGCGGAAACCATCCGGGCGATCAAGGCACTGTATGACATATTTTTCCGGCACGATCTGAGCATGAAAAACGCGATTGCTCAGGCCGAGGCGGAGCTCCCGCAGCTTCCGGAAGTGAAGGAATTTCTGGATTTTGTCCGGAGTTCCAAACGCGGCATTCTGACCGGTAGCCGCGGTTCCCGGCGGGCCTGATTCCGGCTGTTTCCCGCCGGAAACGTTTCCCGCCGCGAGCCAGAGAAAAGGATGACTGATCCATGCGTTTCCGCTGTCCGTTTTGTTATTTTACGGTTCAGACCGATGATTCCTTGCGGGGGTATCCGGTCTCCTGTCCGGGTTGTTCGCGCGAATTGATCGTGCCGCCCTCCCGTTTCCAGGACGGCTGCGTGATCGGAGATTTCGTCATCCGGAGCCGGATCGGTTCGGGAGCGGTCGGGACCGTATATCTGGCAACCCAGCTTTCGCTGGAACGTCAAGTTGCGCTGAAGATTCTGCTGCCGGAATATTCCACCCGCAACGGCATCCGGGATTTTCTGCGGGAGGCGCGGGCGGCCGCAAATCTGAATCATATCAACCTGATCCAGTCAATCGCCATCGGCGAGGAGGACGGGGTCTGCTATATGGCCATGCCGTATATTTCCGGCGGCAGCGTCATGGATCGGATTCGCCGTGAAAAGCAGCTGCCGGTGGATGAATCGCTGCATATCATCCAGCAGGCCGCGGAAGCGCTCCACTACGTCTGGACCGAACGCGGGATCGTTCACCGGGACATCAAGCCGGACAATATCATGCTGACCGACGAAGGAATCGTCAAGATCACTGATTTCGGGATGGCGGTTCAGGTTTCGGACTGGCAGAGCGATTCGAACGTGTCCGGCAGTCCGGCCTATATGAGCCCTGAACTGTTCACCGGCGGCAAACCCGATTTGAGGAGTGACATCTATTCCCTGGGCGTTACGCTGTATCAGATGCTTTCCGGCCGGCTTCCTTTTTCCGGCGGAACGATCCGCACGCTGGCTTATCAGCATGCGCAGACCGATCCGGAACCGCTGGAAAAGCTCAATCCTGCGGTCCCGCATGCCGTGGCCCGGCTGGTCGGCCGCATGATGGCGAAAAAGCCGGAGGACCGTTTCCCCGGCATGGAGGAACTGCTGACTGCGATTTGGAAGATTCGTCAGGAGACCGCGCCCGACCGGGAACTGGTGCCCGAAGTCCATACGGTTTCCATGCGGCGGCTGGATTATGACATTCAGCGGGAGTCGGTGCATACTCACGAAGCGGTGCGGAAACTGGAAAGCGAAGTCAGAATCCATTCCCGCAACCTGAAACTGGTCCTGCTGCTGACTCCGCTGGTCATTGCGTTCTCCGTCATCGCCACTCTTTACTGGTACGGCAATACGCCCGTCAAGCTTTCCACCGAGTCAAAACTGTCTTCCAAAACCGCTTATTTCGCCCGGCTGGCCGGAGATGATACGATCCCTTTGCAAAGCATTGTCGAGGAAGGGGAAAAAATCATTGCCGCATTCAGTCCGCCGGGAAACCGCACCCAGAAACTGATGCTGGAAAATATCCGCGGCATGATCGTTCAAGCCGAACTGCGCCGGATGCGGATTGAAAATTACAACCTGAAAAATACGCTGCGGACCGTCCGCCGGGAAAATCTGCTGCTTCGTCAGCAGCTGGAGTCCTCCGCGCAGAGTGCGGACCGCAAGACTCCCGGGAAGAATCCCTGATGGCTTCGCCTCTGATGCAGTTTTTTCCCCCTCCGACCGGCGCGGTTTACCGGACCGCCGAACGGATCGTCCGCCGATTGCGCGAGGCCGGTTTCGAATCATATCTGGTCGGCGGTTGCGTGCGCGATCTGGTGACCGGGCATCCGCCGAAGGATTTCGACATCACCACCGCGGCCCATCCAGAAGAGGTCATGGCACTGTTCGATCATTCCATTCCGCTGGGGGCATCCTTCGGCGTGGTGACCGTGGTCGAAGACGGGACCAATTTCGAGGTGGCCACTTTCCGCGAGGAACGCGATTACATGGACGGCCGCCGACCGGAGACGCTGCGGTACAGCCGGACTCCCGGGGAGGATGTCTCCCGCCGCGATTTCACGATCAACGCCCTGCTGTATGATCCCGATAAACAATGCATCGTCGATTACACCGGCGGGTTGGCCGATCTGCGCCGGGGCGTCCTGCGCACGATCGGCGACGCGCGGACGAGGTTTTCGGAAGATTATCTGCGGATGCTCCGGGCGGTCCGCTTCACGGCACGGTTCCGTTTCCGGATGGACGTGGAAACGTTCGATGCGATTCGGGAACTGGCGCCGAAACTGACGCTGCTTTCCGCCGAACGGGTGCGGAACGAACTGACTTCCATGCTGTGCGGACCGGAGCCCGATCAGGCGTTCCGGCTGCTTTCCGCCTGCGGCATTCTGGCGGTGGTTCTTCCGGAAATCGAGGCGATGCACGGTGTGGAGCAGCCCGTGCAGTTTCATCCCGAGGGGGATGTTTTCGAGCATACCATGCTGCTGCTGAAACATCTTGCCTGGCCCGGAACGGAAATCGGCTGGGCCGCGCTGCTGCACGATGTGGGAAAACCACCCTGCCGGACGGTCGGAACGGATGGCGTGGCGCATTTCTACGGACACGAGGACGTCGGAGCGGGGATGGCCGAAGCGATTTTGCGGCGGCTGAAAATGCCGTCCGCCGTGATCGAACACGTCACCGCCGCCGTGCGCAGTCACATGCGGTTCGCCGCGGTTCGGAAGATGAGACCGGCCAAATGGAGACGTCTGATCGCCGATCCGAATTTTCCGCTGGAGCTGGAACTGCATCGGCTGGACTGCATCTCCTGCCACGGTCTGATGGATAATTATCTCTGGCTGCTGGACCGCATGGACGAATTGCGGAAGTCCGGCGTACAGGCGCTGCCGCCGCCGCTGCTGACGGGTCACGACCTGATCGCGCTCGGCGTGGAACCGGGTCCCGGAATGGGTCGGCTCCTGACCGTTCTGCGCGATTTGCAGCTGGAGGGGGGGATTCGAACCCGGTCCGATGCGCTTCAAGCGCTGGAAAAACTGCGCCGTTCCTGATTTGCGGGGTTGTTTTTTGACAAAAAAAGATTATGTTACCGGATGAGAGAGCGAAACAAGGGAAAGGTCATATCGAAAATGGAAAAAAGTGCAATGGAGCGTATCTGCTCGGCGGTCGACGGTTTCCCGCAGAAGAAAATCGCGGTGGTCGGCGATCTGATGCTGGACGCCTACACCTGGGGAAAGGTGAACCGGATTTCCCCGGAAGCCCCGGTCCCGATCGTTCAGGTGACCCGGCGTTCCTGCTGTCTCGGCGGTGCGGCCAATGTGATCCGCAATCTGGTTTCACTGGGGGCGTCCGCCGCCGCATTCGGAGTGGTCGGGGACGATCTGCACGGCGAAAAACTGCGGTCGCTGCTCAATCAGTCCGGGATCGATCCCGCCGGAGTGTTTACCGATCCTTCCCGTCCGACCACGTTCAAGGAGCGGATCATCGCCGGTTCCCAGCATTTGCTCCGTCTGGATGACGAACAGCAGACCGCCGTGGACGCGCAGATTCGCGAACATCTGCTTGCCGCGTTGGCCAGCTATCTCGATTCGGCCCGGCCGGATGCGGTCATCATGGAGGATTATGCGAAAGGTCTTTTCACTGCGGAATACGCGCAGCGGCTGGTTGATCTGTGCGTCAGCCGGGATATTCCGGTCACGCTCGACCCCAATCCCCGGAATCCGCTGAAACTGCATCATCTGACGATCATGAAGCCCAACCGGGCCGAAGCGTTTGCGCTGGCCGGCATCCCGCAGCCACCGTCCTCCGGCATGTCGCTGGAACTCCTGCAGACCGTTGCGGACAAAATCCGCAGCGAATGGCAGGTCAAATATCTGCTGATCTCGCTGGCCGAGGAGGGCATGGCGCTGTTCCTGGATGACGGGTCCTGCAAGGTGATTCCGACCCGGGCCAAGGAAGTTTATGACGTTTCCGGCGCCGGCGATACCGTGATTGCCGCCGTCACGCTGGCTTTGTGCGTGAAAGACGACCCCGTGCTGGCGGCCGAGATCGCCAATTACGCCGCCGGCGTGGTCGTAGCCAAGCTCGGCACCGCCACGGTCAGCGCCGAGGAACTGAAAAAAACACTGCACTCGGCATAATCCATAATGGAACGCAGGGATTTTCTCAAACGAAGCCTGATGTTCGGAACATGGAGCGCAGTCGCCCGGATATTCCCTTTATTTGCCGCGGCGGAATCCATTGAAAACAATAAAACGGAGTCTCAAATGATCGAAGAAGTCAGAAAAGCGGTCGAAACGGTATTTTCCACTTCCATGGAGGACTATGCCGCCAGACAATCCGCCATGAAAGTTCTGGAAGCGGCCAACTGGCACTGCACGCCGGATTCCTTCAAGCAGTATTATAGTGCGGGTCTCACCCTCTCGCCGGCGGAAGTCAAATCCTGGAGCGAACGCGAACCGGTTTTCCTGTTTTACGAAGCCGCCTGGGACAAGGTCTGCAAGGAAGTGAAAACCGTCCGTCCGGCGGATGATACCGTCATTCTCTGGCTGGTTTACAATATGGGTTATATCATCAAGACGGCGGAAACCTGTTTTGCCGTCGATCTGCAGCACCGGCGGAGCGAGGAACTGATCGAGCAGCTGGATTTCCTGCTGGTCACTCACAATCACGACGATCATTATACCACACGGCTGCTGAAAAGTTTTCGGGATGCCAAGCGGCCGCTGGTCTCGAATTTCTTTCCGGCCGCAGGTTATAATGCCATCGATACGACTCTGGAATTCGGTCCGGCCAGAATCCACCTCCGCCGGACCGATCATAACCCCACACTGAAGAATTTTGTGATGACTTATGAAATCGAACTGAACCTGAAATCAAAAAAGTTCGTTATCTTCCACAGCGGCGACAGTCACAATCCGAAACAGTTCCGGATGCACAATCCGCGCACGGACGTCTATATCGTCCATCCCCGCGTGGGATTGAATGTGACCGAGGCGCAGAAGATCATCGATCCCGATCTGACGCTGATTTCGCATCTGCACGAGATGCACCATCGGTTCGATCAGTGGCGCTGGCCCTATGCGGTCGGGTTTGACGAGATCGAAAAAGGCCGCGTCTGCGGCCGGCATTGCGCGATGCCGCTCTGGGGCGAAAAAATCGTGCTGAAACCATCCGGTCTGCGCTGATTGCAGATTTGACTTTTTGATTTGCAAAGTAAAGAAAGGAGCTGTCACATGAATTCACCTGAAACCAATACTGCGAGCCGTATTCCCGTTTGTTTTTCCGCCATTCTGGAACATGCCTGGAAATCCATGAAAGGGAAATGGCTGTCGGCCATCGGCGTACAGTTGATTGCAATGGCCATTCAGGGCGCGGTCGGATTCATTCCCGTTTTGCAGATGCTGTCCGGCTTTCTGCTGTTTCCTTTGACCGTCGGTCTGATGGGGTTCTTTCTCCGCGCGGTTCGCGGCGGTCAGCCGATGCTGGACAATCTGTTTGAACCTTTCCAGCAGTATTTCCGTTATCTGTGGGCATATCTCCGGCTCGCGATTTTTGTTTTTCTGTGGTTTCTGCTGCTGATCATTCCCGGCATCATCGCCGCATACCGTTACAGCATGACACTCTTCATCATGCTGGACAATCCGTCCTGTTCGGTGAAGGACGCGATGACCGAAAGCGGCAGGATCATGAAAGGACACAAGCTGCAATGGTTCGGCTATTCGCTGCTGTTCGGGTTGATCTTCCTTGCCGTTACGCTGCTGACACTCGGCATCGGTCTGATCTGGCTGATCCCGCTGTCCTGGGCTTTTCAGGCGGCGTTTTACGAGTCCATCCGGTCCCGTGACGATCAGGGGGAAGAATCCGCCGAACCCGCCATGCTCCCGGAAGGCGAAGCATCAGGAGAAGGCTCCAATCCGTAATCTTCGATCCCGCCCGAAGCGCGGAAAACAGTTTCAGCGGAACCCCTTGCAGAACGCTTTCAGCGCGTCCACGGCCATCGGGACGTTATGTACCCGCAGAATTTCCACGCCCGCCGCCGCGAGCGCACAGAGAATTCCCGCCGTGGCATAATCCCGTTCTTTGGCCGGTTTCCCCGGACACAGCGAGGATAAAAACGATTTGCGCGAGGGTCCGTAGAACAGCGGCGTATGCAGCCGTTCCCGCAGGTAGGCCGCTTCCCGAACCAGCGCGAAATCCTGTTCCGGCGTTTTGGCAAACCCCAGACCGGGATCGAGCAGAATCGCATCGGACCGGATGCCCGCCGCAATCGCATTTTCCTGAAGAATCTCCAGCGCTTCGGCGACTTCCGTCACCACGTTGTCGTAACGCATCATTTCCGGATTGCTGCGCATGGTTTCCGGAGTGCCGCGCATGTGCATCAGCACCGCCGCCGCATCGAATTCGGCAACCGTCCGCGCCATGTCCGGGTCGAAAGTCAGACCGCTGACGTCGTTGATGATGTCGGCTCCGGTTTCCAGCGAGGCGCGGGCCGCCGCCGCTTTGCGGGTATCGACGCTGATCACCGCATCGGGTTTGCGTTCACGAATGCCGCGAATGACCGGGACCAGACGTTCGGTTTCGATTTCCGCCGGGACTTCCTTCGCGCCGGGCCGGGTGGATTCCGCCCCGAGGTCGACACCGGTCGCGCCGGCGTCGAACATCCGCAGCGCCTCATTGACCGCGGATTCGGAATCCGGGTACTTTCCGCCGTCGCTGAACGAATCCGGGGTCAGGTTGATGATCCCGAAGACCGCCGGAATCGGACCGGAGAGGTCCAGTTCCGGTTTGAGCTTATTCCTGAGCCGGAGTTTCATTGGCACTGGCTTCGGTTCCGGTTTCAGGGGCCGGGGCGGCGCCTTCCGCGGCGGACGCTTCCGCGTCTTCCGCTTTCGGGACTTCCGGCTGTTCGACTTCCAGCACCACGGAGGCTCCGGTGATGCGGTCGTTCCGGCGCAGGTCCATGATCCGGACGCCTTTGGAATTGCGTCCGACCAGCCGGATCTCGTCGACTTTCATCCGGGAGATCAGTCCGCGTTCGGTGGTCAGAATCAGCTCGTCACCGTGCTGGACACGGAGCGCCGCAATCACTTCTTCGCCGGGGCGGAGATTGACGTTCTTGACGCCCTTGGCGCCGCGGCGGGTCAGGCGGTAGCCTTCCACGTAACTGCGCTTGCCCATGCCGCCGCTGGTGATGACCAGCAGCTGCGGACGGCCGTCGTCTTCGATTTCGGTATCCGCATCTTCCGCTTCGGGAGCGGATTCCTCGGCTTCTTCGACTTCGGGCGGTTCGGCTTCGTTTTCCGGTGCGTTTTCATCGGGTTCGGCGACTTCGCCCGTCGGTGCATTTTCGGCCGGGACAACTTCCATGCTGACGACGTAATCGTCCTCCAGTTTGAAGCGGATGCCGGTGACGCCGCGGGTGACGCGGCCCATCGTGCGGACATCCTGTTCCACGAAGCGGCAGGCCATGCCCTTGGCGGAGGAGAGGATAATCTCGCTCCGTCCGTCGGTAATGGCGGCGCCGATCAGGTCGTCGCCCTCGTCGATGACGATGGCGCGGAGTCCGCGGTTGGCCAGGTGACGGAAGTCGGAGAGACGGGTTTTCTTGATGACGCCGTTGCGGGTGGCCATGACGATCGCGTAATCCGGATTGTCGAACATGCTCTTGTCAAGCGTGAGCATGGCTTTGACCTTTTCGCCGGGTTCGATTTTGATGAGGTTGATGATCGCCTTGCCTTTGCCGGTGCGGGCGCCTTCGGGGATGTCGTAGACGTTCATCCAGTACATGTAACCGCGGTCGGTGAAATAGAAGATCAGATCGTGGCTGTCTGCATTGAAGAGATGCTCCACGTGGTCCTCGTCCTTGGTTTCCATGCCGATGACGCCGACGCCGCCGCGGTGCTGCGTGCGGTAGGTGTCCGCCGGAACGCGCTTGATATATCCGGTATTGGAAACGGTAATCACGCAGGAGTGACGCGGGATGAGATCGGCGTAGTCGAGGTCGCCTTCGTCGAAAGTGATCTCGGTGCGGCGCTTGTCGGCGTATTTCGCCTTGACTTCGAGCAGTTCGGTCTTGATGACGCCGAGGCGGAGTTCGCGGCTGGCCAGCAGGCTCTTGAGATATTCGATCAGCTTCACGAGTTCGTCATACTCTTTCTGCAGGTCCTCGATGGCGAGTCCGGTCAGCTGATAGAGCCGCATGTCCAGAATGGCGTTGGCCTGAATTTTGGAGAACCCGAACCGCGCGATCAGAGCGGGCTGGGCTTCTTCCCGGTTGCGGGAGGCGCGGATGATCTTGACCACTTCGTCGATGTTGCGGACGGCGATGAGCAGACCTTCGAGGATGTGGGCGCGGGCTTCGGCCTTGGCCAGTTCGAATTTGGTGCGGCGGGTCACGACCTCCAGCCGGTGATCGATAAACGCCTGCAGGAGCTGCGCGAGGTTCATGGTGCGGGGCCGGTTGTGGTCGACCACAAGCATCTGGCAGCCGAAAATGGATTCCATCTGGGTATGGGCGTAAAGCTGGTTCAGAACCACCGAGCCCATCGCGCCGCGTTTGATTTCGATGACGATCCGGATTCCGGTGCGCAGACTGGTTTCGTCGCGCAGATCGGAAATGCCGGTGATGCGTTTTTCCTTGACCAGTTCGCCGATCTTCTTGACCAGCATTTCCTTGTTGACCGCGTAGGGGATTTCGTGGACGATGATGAATTCCTTGCCGCCTTTTTCGATGACTTCGGCCTTGGCGCGGATTTTGACCACGCCGTGACCGGTTTCATAGAGACTGCGGATCGGGTCGATGCCGCAGATCAGCGCGCCAGTCGGGAAATCGGGTCCGGGCAGATACTGCATGAGCTCGCGCACGGAGGCGGCGGGATGTTCCAGCAGATGCACCGTGGCATCCACCACTTCGCCCAGGTTGTGCGGCGGGATGTTGGTGGCCATGCCGACGCCGATACCCATGCTGCCGTTGACCAGCAGATTCGGGAATTTCGCAGGCAGGACTTCGGGTTCGTTGGTGTCCTCGTCGAAAGTCGGGACCATGTCGACCGTATTCTTGTCGATGTCCGCCAGCAGTTCCTCGGTGAAGCGTTCCATGCGGCATTCGGTATAACGATACGCGGCCGGGGGGTCGCCGTCGATGCTGCCGAAGTTGCCGTGACCGTCCACCAGCGGCATGCGCATGGAGAAATTCTGCGCCATGCGGACCAGCGTGTCGTAAACGGACGCATCGCCGTGCGGATGGTATTTACCGATCACTTCGCCGACCACGCGGGCGCTTTTCATGTGAGGACGGGATTTGACCAGTCCCAGCTGACGCATGGCAAAGAGGATGCGGCGGTTGCAGGGTTTGAGTCCGTCCCGGACGTCCGGAATGGCGCGGCCCACGTTGACGCTCAGCGAATACTGCAGATACGCAGTATGCATGATGTCTTCAATATTGACGGGGATATCCCGTTTTTCAATGGTTTCGACGGTTACATCGCTCATGAAACTTCATCCTTCGGCTAAGGGGTTGAAAAATTTATGCCGATTAATATACCCCGGTTCCGGAGAATTTCAAGTCGTGCGCGCGTACGCGGAGCGAGAAAAAACGCTTTTTTTTATGGATTCCGTCCTTCGGCGGGCGGAACGGAATGGCTCCGTTCCGCCGGGAACCGGTTTCGCCCTTTCAGAACCGGCTCCACGCAGGCTTCAGCGTGAAGCATTTGCGGATTACGTCCGGTTCGAATTTCGGAGTGCGGTCGTAATTGTAGATTCCGTTCTGTTCCTGCTCGATGTCGGTCAGCTGGGTATAACAGTAACCGGCCATGAGCGGATGATCCGCCAGATACGCGGTCAGGTCGGTGATCCGCTGCTGCGCCTGTTCGCGGGTGAGGGCGTCCTTGTTGTAGCCCCACGAATTGGCGGCATACGGTTTGCGGCCTTCCGGCAGATAACTGATTCCGCCGTATTCGTCGACCAGGAACGGCTGTCCTTTCCAGACGTCGTTTTCGTATTCCGGAAAGTGCATGAAGACCGGTTTCCGGTCCAGCGTTTTGGCCATGTCTTCGACGCTCTGCGCGTAGCGGTGAACGGTCCACAGATCGGTTTTCGCGTGACAGTAACCGGAGGTGTCGTTGACCGGACGGGTCGGGTCGAGCCGGTGCGTCAGGTCGTAGACGTCGGAAAGGAACCGGCGGTGTTCCTCCTGATTGTAGCAGATTCCGGCGCTGGTCTCGTTGAACGGGGTCCAGGCGATGATCGACGGATGATTCCGGTCGCGTTCGACGATCGCGGTCCATTCGGCCAGATAGTTGCGGAAACTGAGGTTGTATTCCGGGTTGGTTTTCCGGAAATGCTGCCAGAAGCTCATGCCCCAGTCGGGAAATTCCGCCCAGGTGAGATACCCCAGCCGGTCGGCCCAGTAGTGGAAACGTTCGTCAAAGATTTTCTGATGCAGACGAGCTCCGTTGAAGCCGGCCTGCATGGAAAGTTCGATATCATGCCGCAGCGCCTCGTCCGAGGGCGCGGTCCACAAGCCGTCCTCGTAGAATCCCTGGTCGAGCACGAACCGCAGGAAAACCGGCTGGTTGTTGAGGTAAATCCGGCCCTGTTCCAGATGCACTTTCCGCAGTCCGGCATAGGATTTGACTTCATCCAGCACCTTGCCGGAACCGTCGCGGAGCGTGAAGACCACATCATACAGGAACGGCGTTTCGGGATTCCATTCCTTCGGCTGCGGCAGTTTCAGCGTCACACCGCAGCTGTTGGATGCCATTACGGCTGCCGCCGCGGCTTCCGTTCCGCCGTCCCGCACGGAAACGGTGAATTTCAATCCGGTGGTGAGGCTGTAAAATTCCGGCAGGAAGGTGAAGGCGCCGTTGTCGTAATCGGGAATGATCCGGCAATCCTTCAGCGCGAACGGACTGACCGCCTCCAGCCATACGGTCTGCCAGATTCCGGTCGTGCGGGTGTAGCTGCACCCGCGCGAATCCAGTTCGGTGCACTGTTTGCCGAGCGGCTGAATGCCGTCGCGCACATGATCTTCCACGCGGACCACCAGATTGTGTTTCTCTCCGGGCCGGACTTTGTCCGTGAGGTCGAGCGTGAACGGCGAACAGCCGCCGGTATGGCGTCCCGCTTCGATTCCGTCGAGATAGACGATGCAGCTGTAATCGACTCCGCCGAAATGAAGCAGCACCAGGCGGTCTTTCCACGCCGCGGGGATTTCCAGCGTGCGGCGATACCACATCATCTCGATGAAATCGGTGAAGCCGATGCCGGAAAGTCTGCTTTCCGGACAGAACGGCACGTTGATCTTTCCTTCGAAAGCGGCGGCGTTTTTCCAGTCGCGGGCATCGCCGCTCCGGGAAAAATCGAACGTGTATTGCCATTCTCCGTTGAGGTTGAGCCATTCGGCGCGTTCCAGTCGCGGCCGTGGATATTCGGTTCTCATCTGCATCATAAAAAAGCTCCTTTCCAGAGTTGAATTTTTCCTTCCTGAATATAAATTATAACTGCTTTTCCCGGTAAATCAAATAGAAAATAAAATATAAACATGAGGAATATTGTCATGGGACGGTGGAAAGAGACTATTTACACCTGTCCGCAGCTGTCGGACGGCGGACCGCTGCGGCTGTTTTCCGCGGGTATCACGCATCCGGACAGCACCTACCGGATATCCCGTCCGGAATCCAACGGCATGTATGTTCTGGAGTATGTGATCCGGGGCAGGGGACAGGTCACTTGCGGCGACCGGCATTTCTCCCCGCAGGGCGGAGACGTATATTTTCTGCAGCCGGAAGCGGCCGAGGAATACTGCTCCGATCCGGCCGAACCGTGGGAAAAAGTCTGGTTCAACCTGCAAGGTCCGCTGATGGATGCGCTGTGCGACGCATATAGTCTGCGCGGTCTGTTTTATTTCCGGGACTGTCCGCTGCAGACCGAATTTTTCCAGACGTTGGAAATCGTCCGGAACTGGCGCAGCGATTCGGCGGCACGTCTGGCAATCGGGGTCCATACCATCCTCGGCCGGCTGTATGAATGGCGGAAGAATCATCCGGAATTGCGCAAATCTCCGGAAGGAATCTGTCTCAAGGAATATCTCGACCATCACTGGCAGCGGAAGTTTTCCCTGCGCGAACTGGCCGGACAGATTCGCAAATCACCGGCGCAGACACTTCGTATTTTTCAGCGTGACTGGAATGACACGCCCTGCGGCTATCTGCAGAAGCTGCGCATGTTTTTCGCCTGTCAGTATTTGGAAAATACCGATGACCCGATCAAGGTGCTGGCCTCGATTATGGGATTCAAGGACGAGTTTTATTTTTCCAACTGGTTCAAACACCGCAAAGGGGTATCCCCTTCCCGGTATCGGAGAAGTTTCCGGTAGCGGCGGACGTTCTGTCAGTCCGACTGTTTTGCGGTGTGACGCAGCACGAAACGGACGATCTTCGCCGGATCGTCCAGCCCGTGCGGATGATGGCCCCAGCTCGGACGTTCGATCAGCTCCACCTCGCCGCCGGCATCGCGCCAGCGTTCGGCCAGAAGCCGTCCGTTGAGCGCGGGCGGCACCACCTGATCGTCCGCCCCCAGAATCATCAGCAGCGGAATGCCCGCCTCGATGATCGGACGGTAATTTTGGAGCGGGGAAAGCGGATGTTCGATCAGCTGTTCCGGATGGTCTTCCACGCCGTAGGCGCGGCTGATCTCCACGGCGTCCGCGCGGTTTTTCCGGTGGCGGTAATAGAGATCGCAGGCGGGCGCGTCGGCGTAGATGCAGCTGACCGTTTCCGGGTATGCGGCGGCATAGCGGAACGAATACAGTCCGCCGAGGCTCATGCCGATCATGGCGCCGCGCGGGGCGAAACCGAGCGTGCGGACAAAATCATAAAGCGCCTTCATCTTCTGCACCGCTTCGGGATTGCCGCACAGCCCGCGCACGTTGATGTGAATCATGTAATATCCGAGCTTCAGCAGCTCGCAGACTCCGTTGCGGGCGGGAAAGGCGTTCGGCCATTCCGGCACCCAGAACCAGCGTTTGCATTTGTCCGCGAGCGGTTCGGGCGGTTCCACGATCCACGCCGTGCAGGACGCGCATTCGAACTGATGCAGCAGCCCGCCGTGTTTGTTTTCGCAGAGTGTTTCCTGCGGCAGACCCCATTGTTTTTCCATTTCAAACCTCAATATGATTCGTTATTTTCCTTTTGTTCCGGCCTCGGGCAGCGCGTACTGAAACGGCACGGCGGGAAAGCCGGCGGCGTTGCAGAGATTGCACACCGGACTGTTCTGCCAGGCATAACGGACCCGGCAGGGTGCTTTGACCTTTTCGGAGGAGACCACAACCTGATCGCCTTCGATAACTGCACGGTCGGCCCAGTGCCAGTGCCCGTCGGCGCCGCAGAGCGCGAATCCTTCGAGTTGAGTCTTCGGTGAAAGACGGACCGTTTTTCCGCGCGTCTTTTTGTTGGTGCTGATGTCATATTCGGCCGGGACCGGCGCGGCGCGCAATCCGCCGTGGAGGTCGCGGAACGAGATCCGCACACTGTTTCCTTCCCGGACTGCCGCGGTCATGGACGGTCCGGCGTCGGGGCATTTCCGTCCGTAAACCCGCGCGAGTGCGAGCGCGGCGATCCGGCGTCCCGCGGGCCGTTTGTCGCGCGGATGGATGTTGCCGGTTTCCCCGGTGTCGATCAGCACGGCCTGTCCGGTGGCGGGCAGGGAGAGCACTTCAGTTTGCGCGGCGCGGAGTTCGGCCCAGTTGAATTTGCCGTCGGGTTCTCCGCTGCGGGGGCCGTGGGACGGCAGACTGCACCAGAAGAACGGCAGTGAGGGGTCCTCGAAACGTTTTCTCCAATCCTGGATCATGGCGCGGAACAGTGCGGCGTAGCGGTCCGCCGAGGCGGCATTGCTTTCGCCCTGATACCAGACTACACCGCTCAGCCGGTACGGGATCAGCGGATGAAGCCGGGAATTGAACAGCAGCAGCGGCAAACGGTACCACATCTTCGGCCGGGGTTTGACTTTGGATTTTTCCAGCGCGTCCGGGACCAGTCCTTTCAGCGATTCGGGACTCATCCAGCATTCGATCCGGGAACCGCCCTGTGCCGATTTGATCAGCCCGACCGGACCGATCTGGTTTGCCAGCAGTTCCTTGCCGAAGAAATATCCGACGGCGGGAAAAAACGGGATCGTCGCCGGTTCGGCATAGACCCAGCGGCCCTGGCAGTCCGTCAGGGGTTCCTCGGAGGCCGGATTTCTCAGCAGAAAACAGCGGAACCGTTTTCCCGGCGGATTTTTCTTTTCCTCGGCAAGACCGATCGCGCCGGACATCGTGAACGCCATGTTGGATTGTCCGGAACAGAGCCAGACCTCGCCGACCAGCACGTCCTTCACGGTCAGCTGATTGACTTTCAGTTCGAACGGACCTTCCGAGGAATCGGCGAGGTTGAGATCGACCCGCCAGCGGCCGTCTTTCCCGGCGGTGGTCTCGGCTTTGCTCCGATCGAGGGTCACCGTGACTTTTTCGCCCGGCGCGGCGGTGCCGAACACCGGCACTTTCGCCCGGCGCGCCAGCACGGCGTGATCGGAAAAAATCGCCGGCAGTTTCACTTCGGCATTCAAGACTGCGCCGGCGAGCAGCACGGCGGATGCAAACAGCAGTTTCTTCATCATCTGGTCCTTCTCCTGTTTTCGGCAGTTCAATTTTCTCGTACTGTCCGGAATATAGCATAGGAATTACGGAAAGTCAAAGACTGGATTGCCGGATGGCGCGGAGAGGTCGGCGGAAAAACTGCGATCCGGCTCTTGTAATCCGGCCGGAATGATGATATAGTATCAGTTCATCAATGGACAATGACTGTAAACAATAATAAGGATTTGTATTATGGAAGTTCTGGGCAAATGGATTTCCGACTTCGGTGCCCTTTGCAGCGGCATCAACATACACAGTATTATGGAAGTTCTGGGCAAATGGATTTCCGCCGCGGATGGTTTTTTGTGGGGGCCGCCGCTGCTGATCCTGCTTCTGGGGACGCACCTGTTCTACACCATCCGGCTGAAATTCGTTCAGCGGTATCTGGGGACGGCGTTTTCCGTGATGATGGAGCGAGACAAACACATCAAAGGCAACGTTTCGCCGTTCGCCGCGCTTTCCGTGGCGCTGGCTTCGACCATCGGCACCGGCAATATCGTCGGCGTGGCCACTGCGGTCTGTCTGGGCGGACCGGGTGCGGTTTTCTGGTGCATGATCACGGGTATCTTCGGCATGTCCACCAAATACGCGGAGTCCCTGCTGGCGGTCAAATTCCGCTGCCGGGACAAACAGGGTGAAGTGCACGGCGGTCCGATGTACACGATTCTGCGCGGACTCAAAATCCGATGGCTGGCGATTTTCTTCAGCGTGGCGGCGGCGATTGCGGTGCTCGGGACCGGCAATCTGGTGCAGAGCAACGCCATTGCGAAGATCATCGACACGACATTTGCTGTTCCCACTTGGATTTCCGGCGTCGCGATCGCCGTGCTGACCGCGCTGGTCATCATCGGCGGTCTGCAGAGCATTGCGAAGGTCTGCACCTGCATGGTGCCGCTGATGTCCTTCATCTATCTGACCGGCTGCGCCATCCTGCTGGTGATGAACGGCGCGTATCTCGACGATGCGGTCGTGCTGATCGTCAAGACCGCCTTCACTCCGAAGGCAGCCGCGGGCGGCATGCTGGGCTACGGCTTCATGCTGGCCGCGCGTTACGGCATCGCGCGCGGACTTTTTTCCAACGAGGCCGGCATGGGGTCCGAACCGATCGTGGCGGCGACCGCCCGGACCCGGAATGCCGTCCGGCAGGGTCTGGTCTCCTATACCGGGACTTTCTGCACGATCATCATCTGCGCCATGACCGGGCTGGTTCTGGTTTCGAGTGCGCTGGCGCATCCCGATCTGGTCAGCCTGGGCAACCGGGACATTCTTACGCAGGCGTGTTTCGAACAGATTCCCTATTGCGGCAAATACGTGCTGGCGTTCGCGATCTTCGCGTTTTCCTCCACCACGGTGCTGGGCTGGTTCTATTACGGGGAACAGTGCATCCGTTTTCTGTTCCGGAGCCCGCATGCGGTTGCGGTCTACAAGGGAATCTACATTCTTTTCGTTTTTCTGGGCTCCGTCGGTTCGCTTTCCATCGTCTGGGATTTCGCCGATTTCGCCAACGGCCTCATGGTGATCCCGAATGTGATTTCGGTCCTGCTGCTGCATAAAGTCGTGGTCTCGGAAACGAAAAAATATCTCTGGTCCGGTCATCTGGACGAAAACGATCCGGCCTGTGCCGGACGGTGACGGTCATCATGCGGATCATCGACGCCCATTTCCATTTTTCGAAATGCGATCATTTCGACCGGATCGCCGCGGCGGCCGGACACGAAAACTCCGCATCGCATCTGCTGAAAGTCTGGCGCGATTCCGGAATCGTGCTCGGCATTGCCATGGGGGAAATGGGCGGCGAACGGATTGATGGGGTCTGCATGCCGCGACGGCCGAATTTCCCGGGTATGAGCGAAAACGGCACGCTGCCGCCGGAAGTCGTTTACTGCGCCGGCATCGAAAGCTGCGAGATTTGTTCCGGCACGCTGGAGCAGTCGCTGGAACGTTTCGCCGCGGAATTGAAGAAACCGCAATGCGTCGGACTCAAACTTTATCCCGGCTACAACTCCGTGGACCTGAACGATCCGAGGCACGATCCCTACTACAAACTGGCGGAACGGCTCGACGTCCCGGTCGTGATCCATACCGGTGAACTTTCCGGACATCACGGTCTGCTGAAATATTCCCATCCGCTGAACGTGGACGAACTCGCTTCCCGGTTTCCGGACGTGCGGTTCGTCATGGCGCATTACGGCAATCCGTGGATTGTGGACGCCACCGCGGTCGCGGCGAAAAATCCGAACGTGTATCTCGACCTTTCGGGTCTCGCCGAGGGGAATTTCACCGCGGAGTCCTTCCGCGCGCGTTTCCACGGGCATCTGGAACAGCTCTGCACCTGGCTGACTTACCTGAACGACTGGGAGAAGGTGATGTACGGTTCCGACTGGCCGCTGGTCAACATCCCGGCCTATATCGAGGTCATCCGGAGTCTGATCCCGGAAGAGCATCAGGACGCGGTATTTTTCGGCAACGCCTGCAAAGTGTTTCCGAAGATCGCCGCTCTGGTGAAAAACGTCTGACCTCAAACGCCGTTCCGGTGTTCCCGGCTGGAAAATTCCACCAGCGCATTGAGCAGACCGGCGGAATTTTTCAGCAGGATGAGCGCCGTTTCCGGATTTTCCCGGTACAGGAACGGCTGCACGGTTTCCCCGCATTTCACCTGATGCTTGAATTCAATCCGGACCCGGTCATAGCGGAAATCCTCGGGCAGCCGGTCTTCGGCGAGGGCAAAATACCGGGCAGTGGTCAGATGCCGGTTCAGATCGAGGTCCGAACGCATGGCCTTGAACGGTTCCAGCGCGATTCCTTCGCCGGCGGGCTGGAGGATTTTCCGGGGCAGGACCTCCATCGGGTCGTCCGCGGCAGAATCGAGTTTCAGATAGTCTTCGATATTTTCCGGCAGTTTCACCGCTTTGCCCGTGGCGAAATTGAAGAAACAGCCGATGCCGTTGGCGATCATCAGCAGTTCGTTGTTCTCGTCGCGCATGGTGATCCGGCGGAAGCCGTAGATGCTTTTGCAGTCGTAAATGACCACCCGGATGCGGATTTTTTCGCGGAAAGCGGGTTTCCGGAGCAGGTCCAGCTGCAGGGCGGAAAGAAAAACCGCCGTGTGATTGCGCTCCAGCCATTCGCGGAACCGCACTTCGGAGTATTCCTGGAATTGGCAGCAGTCCATCAGCATGGCCGCGGCCGAATCCAGTTTCAGCAAGCCGTCCGCGCCGGCGTCGCAGTGATATACCGTCCGTTCGAATTCATACATAAAAGTCAGTCCTTTTTTGTAGATGCCTCAAATTCCGTGCGGGTTCATTCCAGATCGTACAGCGCCAGTTTGCGGTGAAGCGTGCGGCGGCTGATCCCGAGTTTTTCCGCGGCTTTCGTGCGGTTCCCGCCGCACTCCTCCAGCGCGCGGGAGATCAGAATTTTTTCGTTGCGTTCGAGGTCGCAGGACGAGGAACTCAGGAGCGTCCGCGAAATCCCGGGCGTGATCTTTTCCCGGATGTTGATCGGCACGTTGTCCAGATCGATCAGACTGCCGCGGGTCAGCACCACCATGCGTTCGACGCAGTTTTTGAGTTCGCGGATATTGCCCGGCCAGGGATAGGAACACAGCGCCGACATGGCGCTTTCCGAAATGGTCATGCCGGTCCGTCCGTTTTCGGCGGAAAACTGCGCCAGAAAGTGATTGACCAGCGGGGGAATGTCCTCGGTTCGTTCCCGCAGCGGCGGCAGATGGACCGTCACCACGTCGAGCCGGTAGAACAGGTCTTCGCGGAATTTCCCTTCGGCGACCATCGCGGCGAGATCGCGGTTGGTGGCGGTGACCACGCGGGTGTCGACCTCGATCGTTTCCACGCCGCCGATGCGTTCGAACTGGCGGGTTTCCAGCACGCGGAGCAGTTTTACCTGCGTCGAAAGCGGAATCTCGCCGATCTCGTCGAGGAAGATCGTGCCGCCATCGGCCAGTTCGAACCGGCCCTTGCGCTGTTCGGTCGCCCCGGTAAAGGCGCCTTTTTCATGTCCGAAGAGTTCGCTTTCCAACAGCGTTTCCGGGAGCGCGGCGCAATGGACCGCCACGAACCGGCCGGTGCGGCCGCTGAGCTGATGGACCGCCTGTGCGATCAGTTCCTTGCCGGTGCCGCTTTCGCCGGTGATGCTGACCGTGGCCCGGGTCGGCGCCACCTGACGCACGTTTTCGATGATCTGCTGCAGCGCGGCGGAATTGCCGATGATGTTTTCCACGCCGAATTTGGAATCCAGACGTTTCTTCAATTCGGAATTTTCCGCCTTGATCCGGCCCGATTCCAGCGCGCGGCTGATGAGGATTTCCAGCTGGTCGAGATTGACCGGCTTGGTGACGAAATCGAACGCGCCGCGCTTCATGGCGTCCACCGCGGCTTCGATCGAACCGTAGGCGGTGAAAAGGATCACCGGCGGAGGGGGATTTTTTTTCAGTGCGGCGTCCAGAATGGTCAGCCCGTCCGCGCCGGGCATCCGGATGTCGGACAGCACCAGATCGTAATGATTGCGTGCCAGCAGATTCATGCCGATCTGGCCGTCCTCGGCCACGGTGACGTCGTAGTTCGGGCGCAGGAAACGCGCCAGCGCCTCGCGGGTGCCGCGTTCGTCGTCGGCAATGAGGATCGAAGGTCGTCCCTCTTTTTTATGCAGTAAAGTCATATTCGGTCATACTCCGTTTTTATGGTTTCGTTTCGGGATTTTCGGGCAGGGCGCCGGCATCGGTCTGCGGCGGGGGCAGGACCCGGATACGGGACCCGATCACCGGAAACGCCAGCCGGAAACGGGTGCCTTCGCCGACTTGGCTGTCGAACGAGAGCCGTCCGCCGTGGTCGCGCACGATCCGTTCCACCACCATGAGTCCGAGTCCGTTGCCGTTGGCCTTGGTGGTGAAGAACGGGGTGAACAAATGCTGCGCGTCCTCCTGCCGGATGCCGGTTCCCTGATCCATGACGTCGACGTAGACCGAGCGTTCGTCCGAGGAACAGGAGATCGACAAGGTTCCGCCCTGCGGCATGGCCTGCACGGCGTTCTTGATGAGGTTGTAGAAAGCCTGTTTGAGCAGATCGGCGTCGCCGCGGATTTTCGGCAGATTTTCGCTCCAGAGACAGTTTACCGTGATGTTTTTCCCTTCGATCTCATGCCGCATGAAGTTCAGCGAATCCAGCACCGCGCGCTTGATGTCCATCGGATGCAGCATCGGTTTGGTCGGACGCAGCGCATGCAGAAACTGATGAATGATATTGTCCAGCCGTTCGACCTCGTTTTTGGATTCGGTGACCATCTCCTTGCCTTCGGCGGTGTCGAAATCGCCGCGGTCGAGACTTTTCTGGAGCAGCTGGAGGTTCAGATAAAGACTGTTGAGCGGATTGCCGATCTCGTGGGCGACTTCCGCCGCGAGCGTGGTGATGAGCTGGGTGCGTTCGTTTTCCGCCTCGGAATTGAGCCGGTCGTAGGTGGCCGTGATGTCATTGAAGATCAGGGTCGCAAAGGAATGATCCTCCTCGGCTTTCCGCGGCACCACATAGAAATTGAGCACGCGGCGGCGGGGATAGAGAATCTCGATCTCGTGATAGGTCGTCCGGGCGCTGATTCCGTCCGGACCGAAAAAATGGTCCCAGTCGATGTCGCGGACCAGCGCGGAAATCCGGAGCCGGGAAAAGTCGTCCGGAATGCCGAACATCTCTTTGGCGATCTCATTGTGATAGACCAGATGATAATGGTCGTCGATAATGATGATTCCTTCGCGGATGGCGTTGAAAACCGATTCCATGAACCCGTGTTCGCGCGCCAGCAGATGCACGTAGGAATTGATCGACCCCGAATCCAGCGAATCCAGTTTGGAGACAAACTTGGAAAAAAATTGATTTCTGGGCATAATTGTCACACTTGCATATTGGAGTTTATCTGAAACATTTTGACGCACTATACTGCGTGAACGATGAAAAGTCAAGTCGGAAAAAGGAAAATCCGGGCGGAAGTTTCAGCTGCGGTCCCGGTAGACGGCGGCGAGCCCGCCTTCGGAGGTCTCCCGGTAGAGCGAGGGCAGATCGTGACCGGTCTGGAGCATGGTCCGCACCACGGCGTCCAGAGAGACCCGGTGACTGCCGTCGGAAAGCAGCGCCAGTTCGGCCGCGGTCACGGCGCGGTTCGCCGCCAGGGCATTGCGTTCGATACAGGGAATCTGCACCAGTCCCAGCACCGGGTCGCAGGTAAGTCCGAGGAAATGCTCCAGCCCGATCTCCGCCGCGTATTCGCATTGTCCGACGGTTCCGCCGAAGAGATGGGCCGCCGCGGCCGCCGCCATCGCGCAGGCCACGCCGATTTCTCCCTGACACCCCACTTCCGCCCCGGAAATGGAACCGTTCTGACGCACCAGACTGCCGATCAGTCCGGCCGTCGCCAGCGCGTGCAGCAGTTCCGTCTGCGGACAACGGTCGGTCTCCTGACAGTAGCGGAGCACGGCGGGCAGCACGCCGCAGGAACCGCAGGTCGGCGCGGTCACCACCGTTCCCAGCGAGGCGTTTTCCTCGCTGACCGCGTAGGCGTAAGCGGCCAGCAGTCCGGTCCGCCGGATACCGCTGCGCTGGGCTTTGGCTTTAAGATAAACTTCCCGCGCTTTTCTGGCGAGATGCAGCCCGCCGGGCAGCACGCCCTCCCGGACCAGTCCCGCGGACAGCGTGTTCATCATCTGCGCCAGCACGGTTTTCAGAAAATCCCAGAGCCCGGCGTCTTCATACCGCTCCGCCAGCTGCCACAGCGGGATTCCTTCCCGGAGACAGCAGTCCATGATTTCGGTCATGTTCCGGAACGGGTAGGTTTCCGGCGATTCCGCCGTGCCGGGACCTTCGCTCAAGGCGCCGCCGCCGATGGAGTAGACGGTCCATTCCGCGGTCGGGCGGTTTTGTGCGTCGCAGGCGCGGAAGGTCATGCCGTTCGGATGATACGGCAGCCGCACTTCCGGTTTCCAGACGATTCGCGTCCGGTCCTCTCCGAGCACGGAACCGATCGCCCGGTCGGTGAAATGTCCCTTGCCGGTGGCGGCCAGACTGCCGTAAAGCGTCACCTCGTAATGATCCGCATCCGGGGTTCGGAGCCGGAACTGTTCCGCCGCGCGGGCCGGCGCCATCGTATGACTGCTCGATGGGCCGCGGCCGATCCGGTAAATTTCCTTCAGTGATTTCATGCGGTCTCTCCGGTCGTTTTTTCCCGTTCTTTTTCCTTTTCTTCGCGTTCGAGCTGTTCCATGATCATTTCTGCGGGGGTGAGATATTTCTTGCGGTTGTTGCACTCCTTGCAACAGGGGACCACGTTGCCGCGGACGCTCCGTCCGCCGCGGGCGACGGGCACGATATGGTCCATCGAAAGTTCCTCGGGCGGGAAATGATTGTGACAGTAATGGCAGATGCCTTTGTCCAGCTGGGCGCGCCACCAGGGGGTCTTGCGCAGTTCGCGCGCTTTGGCGCGTTCCCGGGCCGCGTGGACGGGGTCGTTGGGAATGTCGATCCAGTCGCTCATGCCGCCGACTCCTTTCCGGACTGCATTGCGCTGAACAGTCTCCGGGCGTTGGCACTGGTAATCCGGGCGCAATCTTCCACCGCGATGCCTTTGATCTCGGCCAGTTTCGCCCCGATCAGCGGAATATAGCGGGAGTGGTTCGGCTTGCCGCGGTAGGGCTTCGGCGCCAGATAAGGCGCATCGGTTTCCACCAGCAGACGGTCCAGCGGCAGCCGTTTCGCCAGTTCGCGGATGTTGTCCGCTTTGCCGAAAGTGATCATGCCGCCGACCCCGAAAAAGCTGCCGAGCGCGGCGAATTTTTCCGCGAAAGCCGGAGAGCCGGCATAACAGTGCAGCACGAAGCGTCCGCCCTGTTCCGCAAACGGTTTCAGCCGGTCATACGCATCCTGATAAGCCAGTTCCGAATCCGCCTTGTCCCGGCAGTGAATGACCGCGGGCAGCCGATTGTGCCGTGCCCAGTCCAGCTGGTATTCCAGCGCTTCCAGCTGAAGTTCCCTCGGACAGAAATCGTAATAGTAATCCAATCCGATTTCTCCGGCGGCGGCCAGCTTCGGGTCGCCGGGGAAATCATCCAGGTGCGGCAGAAAGTCCCGGTCGGTTTCCGCATTGTGCGGATGGACTCCGACCGCGTAATACAATCCGTCGAACCGTCCGGCGGCTTCTTTTGCGGGTCCGGTTTCCGCCGCGCCGGAGGCGCACAGCAGCAGGGTGCCGACTCCCGTCGCCGCGGCTTCGTGCAGATAGAGTTCGAAATCCGGCAGATATTCTCCGGCATGAAAATGGGTGTCGGTCCAGTCAGACATAATCCGTGTTTTCCTTGCTTTCCGATCTTTCGTGCGTAATATACGATTCTCCGGTGGAAAAATCAAGCCGGGATGGTTCGTTTTGCCGAATCGGCTTTCACGGCATCCCCGGCCATGCAGCAGGTGATGCTTTCAAAATGGGCGGTCGAGGGGAACAGATCGAGCAGGCGGCTTTCCCGGATTCGGTATCCGGCGTTTTCCAGTTGCGCGAGATCGCGGAACAGCGTGTCCGGCGCGCAGGAAATATAGATGATCCCCGCGGCATTGCTGCGTCCGATCAGTTCCCGCATGGCCGGGTCCAGACCGGTCCGGGGCGGATCGACCAGCAGCAGAGTTCCCGGCGGCAGGCCGTGCGGCCGGCGTTTCCGGAACATCCCGGCACTGTCTCCGGCGATGAATTCCGTCCGGGCGGACACGCCGTGGAGTTCGGCGTTTTTCCGGGCGCAGGCAATGGCGCCGGAATCCAGTTCTATTCCGAAAGAGCGCAGCGCGGGGAGCTGCTCGGCACAGAGAATCGAAAAGACGCCGCAGCCGCAATAGAGTTCCGCCAGCAGTGCCGGATTGACGGCCTTCACCAGTCGCACCGCTTCGGCGGCCAGACGGCCCGACATGGTCGGATTGATCTGAAAGAAGGAGCCCGCACCGACCTGAAATTCTCCGAATCCGTCCAGCCTTTCGGTCAGGAGTTCCGGCGGAGCGTCGCGGTCGGTCCAGATTCGCACCCCGTCGGATTCGGTCCGGCGGAACGTGATGTTTTTTTCCCGTCCGGTCAAATTCTTCTTCCATTCTCCGGACCGGAGTGCGTCGTTGATTTCCGGTTGGGCCAACGGACATTCCCGAACCGGGATCAGCGTGCGGTTGTCCTCTGCCCGGTATCCGGCCTGAACGGTGCCGCCGGGTGAAAATTCCAGCGACAGCCGTATCTTGTTCCGCCAGCCGATGCGGACCGGTGCGCCGACAGGCTCGCGCATGAATTGTGCCAGATCGCTCTGCAGATGCGCTTTTTCCGCCAGAGACCGGAACTGCCGCTGCTTCCATTCGAGTTCGCATTCATACGGGACATGAGCGTAGGAGCAGCCGGGGCAGGGATTCGGACAAGCCTGAATCTGCCGCTGCGGGGAAGGCCCGGTTACGGACGCAAGCACGCCTTCGGAATAGTTTTTCTTTTCCGCGGTCAGGCGGACCCGGACGGTTTCGCCGGGAATCGCGCCGCGGACGAAACAGACTTTGCCGTCCGGACCGCGGCCTACAGCCCGCCCGCCGAATGCGAAACCGGAGACGGTCATTTCGATTTCACGGGAGGGAGTCATTTCGGTCGTTCGGCGGCCTTCCTACGCCATTTGACGGCTTCGATATTGTTCTTCGGAACGCCGATCCCCTCTTTGAACATGATGGAGAGATACTGCATGGCGAGAGTGTGACCGAGATCGGCCGCCTGACGGAACCAGCGGTAGGCTTCCTGATAATCCGGAGAAACGCCGTCTCCGTTGTAGAACATGTTTCCGGTCAGGAACATTCCCTCGGGGTCTTTTTTGTTGGCGGCCTGACGGTAGCAGAGCAGCGCGCGGCGGAAATCCTGCCGGACTCCTTCGCCGCGATGATACATTCGGCCGAGGGAGATCAGAGATTTGACGTGTCCGGCTTCGCCGGCGCGGCTGAAGAGCCGGTATGCCCGGCCGAAATCATTTTTCCCGTCCGTGCGGCGGCACAGTGCTTCGCCCAGCAGGAAGAGGATTTCCGGGTCGTTTTCATTTTCCAGAGCGCTGAGGTATTTTTCGGCGCCGGTAAAATCGCCGTTGCCGAACAGCAGAGTGCCGAGCTGACGCATGGCATTGCGGTCGCCGCGGTCGGCCAGATTTTTCAGATACTGCAGAGCTTCGTTCCGGTCTTCGTTTTTCTTTTGAGCGCCGTTCTGAATCCGGTTCAGGAGCAGGATCGCTTCCGGCTGCTGCTTTTTGGCGGCCGCGGCGGCATAGTGCCGCGCTTTTTCCCGTTGACCCAGCGCATAATAGAGCTGGGCAAGCCGGGTCTGCGCTTTCGGACTGCCGAGATCGGCTGCGGCCGTGTAATAACGAATCGCCTCTTTGACGTCCGCTTTCACCTTGCCGATGCCGGTCTCATACAGGCCGCCGAGCTGTTCCAGCGCGTCGACGTCTTTCCTGTCGGCCAGTTTTTTCAGGTATTGAATGCCGAGTTCCGGCGAAGACGGCATGCCCAGCCCGTTGATCGCCATGTCGGCGAAGGTCCGGATCGCCTGCAGGTGACCCTTGTCGGCGGCCTGCCGGTACCAGGACAGACTTTCGGAAAGGTGTTTCGCTTCCTGCTCGATCCTGCCGCAGAGGAAAGCGGCTTCGGCATGACCCTCTCCGGCGGCGGCTTTCAGATATTCCAGAGCTCCGGCGGTATCTTTTTCCGTGCCCTGGCCCTCCAGAATCATCTTGCCGCAGCGGTAACGTGCTTCCATGCTGCCCTTGCGGGCGGCATTCCGGTAATAGTGCAGGGCGAGCCGGGGATTGGCGGCCGGACTTTTGGCGTCGGCGCAGATTTCGGCCGCCAGAAGCGGCGCGGCGGGATCGCCGGATTTATGTTCGGCTGCGGACTGGAGAAATTTCAGCGCCAGAACATCGTCTTTTCCGACTCCGGACCCGAGATGATGGAGGCGTCCGATTTCATAGCTCGCGGCGGAGTGACCATGTTCGGCTGCCCGGCGGAAATATCCGGCTGCGGCTCCCGGATCGGCGGCGGTGCCCCGTCCGTCCAGGTAAAGCCTGCCCAGACGGTAAAGGGAATCCGGATCGTCCGGGGCCAGTTTCAGATATTTCAGCGCGGCGGCGGGGTCGGCTTTCAGTCCGTATCCGCCTTCATAATAGATTTTGCCCAGCGCGGCTTCGGGTTCGAAACGGGCGGGGACTTGATTTTTCACGGGGAGGGCTTTTTTCAGATATTCGGCCGCAGCGGCATAATTCCGGGCGGTGCCGCGTCCTTCGCAGCAGAGAATCCCCAGCGGAATGCCGGCGGGGAGAAAGCCCTCGTCATACAGCTGCCGGAATTCCGCGAACGCTTTTTTCGGGTCCGGGATGACCGCCTTGCCGTTCAGGTCGGCGAGTGCCAGCATGAAACGGGCGGGCCGGTGACCGGTCCGTGCGGCGGTGAGAAAAAAGCGTCTGGCGCGGGAGGACGACCGCGGCACGCCGTGTCCTTCCCAGTAACGCATTCCCTGCCGGTAGGCCTGTTCGTCGGGTTCGGCTTTTGCTGTCTTTTCCGGAGGACCGGGCTTGGTTTCCGCCGGGGACGCATTCTGACCGGGGGTGTTTTCCTGTCGGGGCGTGAGCGTGCGGATATATTCGTGCAGACGTTTGATTTTTACTGCTTTGTCTTCCTCGCTGTCCAGAATTTCGTCCAATTCGGCGGATTTGATCTTGAAGGCACGGGAATTGCGGTCGTAACGCTGTGCAGTCAGCCGCTCCGCACGGTCCATCAGTTCCGAATACGATTCCGCTCCGGTCAGCGGCATCAGCAGTCCGATTCCGGATAAAATCAAACACCCAAAGCATTTTTTCATCGGCAGCCACCCGTTTTGCTTATAATGTAAAGTATCGGAATAATATACCATGAAAGAGTGCGGAAGGCAAGACGGCGGACGGGCAAAGGTGATTCTTTTTCCAAAAAAACGGAGTTTTTCGCCGAAAAATCATTGACGAAACGGGGAATGATGGTATATTTTACGGTAACGTTACGCATAAGGAGTGACCGGTTTATGATTCTGGAAAAATTGAAAACGGTGGACCGTGCGATTCACGGTATGGCTTCCACCGACGGCATGGTCTGGCTTTCGCCCGGTCTGCAGGGACGGATTTTCTGTTCCATCGGCGACCGGCTGGCGCATAAACTTGATTTCGAATTGGCCGCGAATCCGACCGACGGATTCAACAACATCGGCGGAAATTCGCTCTGGCCCGGACCCGAAGGCGGCGCTTTCGCCTACAACTATCCGCATGGAGAATGGACGGTTCAGGACGGCATCAACAAGGTCTGTCCGACTTTGTCCGTGGAATCTCCGACGGCGGGAAGCATGGTCAAAAATATCTCTCTGCTGAACGCCAAAGGCACGCAGGTGGAACTCGAATATCGCCGCAGGGTGCAGACTCTGGATATTTCCAGTCAGACCGCCGCCTATGCGGTGAAGGGGGTGGCCTATACCGAAAAGGACACGTTCACTCCGCTTCGGGAATATTCGGTGGAGGACGCCATCGTCTGCGCTTGGAGTCTGGAGCAGTTCAACGGAGCCGAAGGAATCACCGCTTTCGGCGCCTATGCGGAGAAAAATGCTCCCGTCGGACAGATCATCAATGACGATTTCTACGGCGATCCGCTGGTCCGCATCACCGCCGGAAACGGTTTGTTCCGCTTCGCGCTGGGCGGCCCGAAACGGCTTCAGATCGGCTTCAAGAAAGACTGCCGCCCGGAACTGATCGGCGCCTGGGACGCCGCCCGCGAACTGCTGATTATCCGGAAGACCGCCGTGTGCGAGGGGACTTATATCAATATCGCCGACAACGAACAGAAGAACGGCGCATATTCCACCGAGGACGTCTACAGCATTTTCAACGGTTCGCAGGAACTGAACTTCTTTGAATTGGAAACCATCGCTCCGATGACGGTCCGCGGCGGAAAACTGATCCGTTCGGAATTGAATGCCCGCACGTTCATCTATCAGGGCGCACCCGAACAGCTGGGCAAGCTGCTGGAAAAAGAATATCAACTCAACTCCAAGGAGATCATAAAATGAGTAAAATCAAAACTGTTTTCGGTTTCGACATGGAAACCGATGTCGGCAGCTGGGCCTCCACCTACGAAGGCATGCAGCATGGCAGTCCGGTCATTCTGGACATTCTCAAGAAACACGACATCAAAGCGACTTTCTTCTTCACCGCCGATGCCGCGGAGAAAAATACCAACATCCTGCACATGGTGCGCGATGCCGGACATGAAATCGGCTGTCACACGCTGTTCCATGAGACCATCGGCGATCCGCTGTTCGAGATTCCCGGCATGATTCCGCTGCTGCCCGAAGAAGTCGAACACCGTATCGAAGTCTGCACCCAGCGCGTCGAAAAGCTGGCCGGAGTCCATCCGACCGCGTGGCGCTGCCCCCGGCTTTGGGGTTCGACCAAAGTCGTCAACGCCCTCGAACGTCTCGGCTATACTGCCGATGCGACCTATCCGATGTATTTTTACCGCGAACGCCTGACTCCGTATCATCCCTCCAAGGACGACTGGACCAAGGAAGGCGATCTGAAGATCATCGAACTGCCAAACTTCGCCGATCTTTCGATGGAATCGAAGGATCAGTATGGGCGCGACATGGATCAGTGGCCGCTGTGGCGCACCGAATCCGCCGAAGCCGTGATGGAACACATCCGCGGCTACATCAAGTTCTGCGAAGGCAAAAAGGTCGATCCGTTCCTCTGCTTCTACATGCACCCGTGGGAATTCTGGCCGATGCCCGAGGGACTGATTCACTCCGGCGAAGGTGCGGTGCTGCCCGATCCGTTCATCGTCAAGAACTGCGGCAAATATGCGGCCGAACAGTTCGACGTGCTGATCCAGAAACTCAAGGAACTCGGTTCCGTGTTCACCACGGCCTCCGGCGCCCTGAACTGACGCAGCGGGAAACCGATTGATACGGCCTCCGTCCGGGATTGACCCGGCGGAGGTTTTTCATTTCCGGAAGGAAGATTCCGGGTAATTTTGCCTGACTCCCGGTTGCGGGACGGCGGGGATTATTCTTTGCGGGCTTTGGAGCCGTTGGGGCTGGGCTGCCGGGGTGCGAGTGCCTGCCGGATCAGCTGCCGGCGGCGGAAATAGAGCCGGTAGGCTTCGAAGTCCAGTTTCTGGACGCAGATCCAGTCCAGAGTCTTCATCTGGGCGAACAGATAAAGCACTTCTCCGCGTCCGGGTTCGTAATCGGACAAAACGCCGAATTTCCGGGAGAGAATGGCGTGTCTGATTTTGGGCGTGGCGTAGTATTCCATGACGATCTCGATGTTTTTCACAGATTCGGACTTGTTGAATTTGCTGTTCCGCTTTTTCTTGTCGGAACTGGCGATGATCCGGCCGTTGGCGTCGATCAATGCGGAATCCATCACGTAATAACCGGTATTGCCGCTGCGGTGCAGAATTTCGGCGGCCTTGTTGAAGGTCAGCTCCAGACCGGCCACGCCGTAGAAATTGCCTTTTTCATCGCAGATTCGCATGGAGCAGGGCAGGCACAGTCCCATCTGATAATCGGCGCCGATGTAGGGCTTGCCCCAGGTCGGACGGTCGGAATTTTTCCCGCGGACATACCACGGACGTTTCCGCGGATCGAACGATTTGTCGTAAATGTCGCGCCAGGGATATCCGAACTGGATGCCTTCTTTCAGCCCGATATAAATGCTTTTCACGGTCCGGCCGGACTGAAGCGCGGTTTCCAGCCGGTGTTCCTTGCTTTCAGCGGCAAAGGCAAGTTCGGTCCCGCTGTCCAAAATCGTTTCCCGCATGGTATAGACCAGCGGAGAAATCTGCTGAAGCCGCAGCGAAACTTCATCCGCGTCCGCTTCCGGCACCGCTTTGCACATTCCGACCGAGAAGGAGACTTTGTCCTGATACCAGTGAGAGTGAACGGCATCGGGGGGGACCGGCAGACGGTTGTCGCGATCATATTTCAGAAAACGTTTCTTTTCAGTCTGGACCGTCCAGCTGGACAGCATGCGTGCGGCGAGGCCGGAGATCAGGGAGAGATTTTTTTCCTGCGCCAGAATTTCACGGTCCAGCAGTGAAGTTGCGGCGAAACACCGGCCGTAGGCACGGTTGGTCATTTCACTGCGTTCGCCCATTTCCCGGGTCTGCTGGAGATTCCGGTAAACCGAGAATGCCACGGTGCCAAGCGTGACCGCCAGTGCGGTCAGCATGCCGAGCAGCATGAACATGCGGTGCCGGCTGGTCCAGCGCAGGATTTTCATGAACGGATTGTCCGGCAGGGCGCTGACCTCATTGCCCTGCATATAGGAGCGCAGATCGTCGGCCAGCATGCGGACGGACTGATAGCGGTCCGCAGGATCGTGGGCGGTCGCCTTGCCGATGATGGCCTTCAGTTCGCGGTCGATCGTGAATCCGTAGAGATGTTCCGGTGGATTCAGGGCGCCGTCCAGAATTTTATGCATGACCTCGCTGCTGTCCGCTCCGGAAACGGCATACTGCAGCGTGGCGATCTCCTGCAGAATCAGACCCAGGGCGAAAATATCGGCGCGTTCGTCGAACCGGTTTCCCGCTACGGCTTCCGGAGACAGATAGCGGGGGGTCCCCGCGATGGTCTTCGGGCGCACCCATTCGCTTTTGTCGTCCCGTTTCGGAATCGGTTTTGCCAGACCCCAGTCCATCAGATAGACTTCCATATATTCGCCGATCATGATATTTTCCGGCTTCAGGTCGCAGTGCATGATCCGGCGGTGATGTGCGTAGACCATCGCATCGCAGACGTGCAGGAACAGTTCCAGTCGTTTGTAGAGCGACGACCGTTCGTCAAAAGCGGAAATTCCGCGCATCCGGTAATTCAGCGTGATATTTTTGAGATGTTCCCGCAGGGTTTTCCCGTTGACCAGTTTCATGGCCAGCTGCAGGTGGTCCGAATCGTTTTTTCCCAGCGCGTAGATCGGAATGATCGACGGATGGTCCAGCTGCGCGGTCACTTTCGCTTCGGAGATGAAATCCCTCGAGACCCCCGGCTGTTCCGATTCGGTTGCCCGCAGAGTCTTCAGCGCGACGATTCGGTTCAGCGTATGTTCCCGTGCAGCGGAAATGATTCCCTGTCCGCCTTCTCCGAAAACCTCCAGTTTGTCATATCGGGCCCCCAGCATCGGGAGTGAATCCGCTTCATCCGGAGAAACATTTTCGATCGGCACGCTGGTATATTTTGTCAAGTTCCGCCCGAAATATTCGCTGACTTCCTCTTTTTTCTGCGCCGGATTTGATTTCTTTTTCCGGAACACTTCCAGCGAAAACCGCGCCGTCAGATTTCTCATCGACGACCGATTTGCCGGTTCCGACTTCAGCAGCTGGGTTCGGTCACTTGGTCCGATGCCGGGCAGGGGAACGCTTTTCACCGTCCGGTCGGGCTGGACCGGATCGTTTGACGTCGTCCGGGAAACGGTCTCCGTTTTTGCGGTGCGGTTTTCTTCCATCGAGAAGTTTCCTTTATCGATTTTCAGGCGGGGTTCCGTTATTTTGCCGACACGGTATATTCCCAGCCTTTGTCCTTGTTCCAAGATTTCCGCAGGTTCACGGGCAGATTCCGCCGCGGTCCGTTGGCGGCCAGTTTCGCCAGAATACCTTCCACCTCGTATTCTTCTTCCATTCCCAGTTTTGCAGCCAGTTCGCCGGCCGTGCCGGTAAACGGTGCAACGGAGGGCAGTTTCTCTTCCAGTTCGGTCAGCATCTGGATGATGCCCTTGCTGGCCAGCTTGTAAGCCTGTACGCCGGGCTGGTGAAACGCGTTGATGTGAATCAGCTCGGCATAGGCCGCCACTGCCCGTTCATACAATGCGATCAGCATGCCCAGATTGAACGGAGAGACTTTGGTCAGTCTCATTTCGATGACCTGGCGGTTTTTCGCGCGGAGGGCATTGGAGAGACCGGTCATGAAGCCGTGAAGATAATCGCCCATGGCGACTCCGTCGGAAATCGGCGCGGCCAGAACGTCCTCCAGCACTTCGATGAAGGTCACAAAGAAATCGTCGCGTCCGTCGTTCAGCTGCTGAATGAACGCATGGGCGTCCGTGCCGCCCTTGTTGCCGAAGACGTTCAGTCCCTGATGGACGGTCTGTCCGTCGAGGTCTTTTTCCTTGCCGAGACTTTCCATGACCAGCTGCTGGAGGTAGCGCGACAGCAGGATCAGACGGTCGGAATAAGGAACGATTACCATATTGCGGTCGCCCCTGCCGTTTCCGGCCAGGTACCACATGGCGGCCAGCATGTAGGCCGGATTGTGCGAAAGATACGGATTGCGCGTCAGATTGTCCATGTGGCAGGCGCCGCGCAGGAGTCCTTCGAAATCGATTCCCGCCAGCGCCGCGGGCAGATGTCCCACGATGCTGGTCTCGCTGGTGCGTCCGCCGATGGATTCGGCCATCTCGAATACGCGCAGCCATTTGGCGGAACGTGCCGCCTGATCGAGTTTGCTTTCCCGCATGGTGACGGCCGCGGCATGTTTGGCGAAATCCAGTCCCTTTGCCGCATATTCGGCCTGGCACACGGTCAGATTGTTCTGGGTTTCCTGCGTGCCGCCGGATTTGGAGACACTGACCACCAGCGTGGTCTCGAGATCGCAGACCGCCAGAGCGTCGGCCAGTCCCGCCGTGTCGGTGTTGTCGAGGAAATAGATTTTCAGATTTCCTCCGCGTTTTTCCAGCGGGAGTTCATTCCAGTAAGGACCGTTGATCGCCATCTGGAGCAGCTGGGGACCGAGCGCGGACCCGCCGATGCCGTTGATGATCGCCGACTCGAACCGTTTGCCGGTCGACCCGGTGATCCGGCCTTCCCGGATGCCGGCGGCGAACTCTTCCACTTCGGAGTAGACCGAGGTCCCGGTATAGACGGAACGGTCGGTGAAATGGGTGACTTTGCGGTGTTCGTCCGGATTTTTGATCTCGCCCAGTTCGATCTTCTGCATTTCGGCATGGACCGCGGGGAAGCGTTCCGCCATTTTGTCAATATCCGGGTCCGCAAACTGCATCCCGGCAAAATTCACCTGAAAACCGCTTTCCTTGTCGATGAAGGTGTATTTGTGACAGCGGTCCAGCCATATTCTCGTATCCATGATCTCTTTTCTCCTTTGGAAAAACGGTTCCTTCCGAAATTTCTGTTAATGTATCACATTTTCCTTTAATAACCAGCACGGCAACGATAAATTTTTACTTTTTTTTACCGGAGCCCTCTTCTTTGACGGTCTCATTCCCATTTCGATTCGCTCCGGCTGCGGCGGTAGACGGTCGGCGGCATGCCGGCGCGTTTGCGGAACGCCGCGGAGAAATAGAGCTGATCGCAATATCCGAGACGGTCGGAAATCTCCTTGATCGGGAGCCGGGTGGTCCGGAGCAGCTGGCACGCCTGCTCGAACCGGAGCTGTTCCCGGTAGGCCGCAGGCGGAATCCCCAGATGTTTGCGGAAAATCCGCATCAGCGTATGGACGCCGCAGCCGTGCCTCCGGGCTAAGTCCGCCACGGAATAGCGGCAGACCAGATCGCTGCTGAGTTCGATAAGCAGCTTTTCCGCCAGCGGCGGGAGTTTTTTGCGGTATCCTTCGCTTTCGGCGGCAATGGCGGTCAGCAGCGCATATCCGCGGCTGGATATCTCCGCCCCCGCGTCGGGTGCGTGAACGCAGAGCAGATCGATGATCTTCCGGAACTTTTCCGCCAGTGCATCGGGATCGCGCAGCGGAATGACCCGTTTTCCGGTCAGCTGCAATGACATGGCAAGCGGTATGACCAGATTGCCGCAGAACATCAGGCGGAGCCGGTGAAAATGCTCGCCGGGGAGCTGTTCGAAGCGGGTGTCGGAGCCTTTGTGGATAATGTAGAGTTCGCCGGGACGGACTTCCTCGGTGATATTTTCCTGCGTATAGCGCATCACGCCGTCGAGCAGGAGTTCCACGGTCATTTCCGCGGCGTTCTGAAACCGGTACCATGCGGGGATGTTGCGGCGCATGGTTTCCGAACCGTATCGGGGGAACAGGGCGGAATAAAACGGATCGTAGCCGCTGGCGGAATTCAGGTTCCCGCAGCGGAGCAGATGATTGTTCCGCAGCCAGTGCTCGGAATAGGTTTCCGTGCAGCCGTCGCGGATTTCCGTGTAGATTTTTTCAGCCATGCCGATAATATAACTTTCAAATATTTTTTTTCAAGTCTTTCACATAAAAAATATAAAATTGCTCAAATAACACATATTCTGATGCTTGCTTTTGCGAAGGAATGACAGTATAGTAGTTTCCATCGGCGGATGAACTTTGCTGTCCCCGGTTGAAATCGAAGGAATTCATGAAAATGACATCGCTTCTTCTTCTGGTGCTGCTGCTCGCCGCGCTGGTCCCGCAGGCGGCCGAACTGCTGACGGAAACGGATAACCCCGCTTCCTGGCAAGGGATGGTGAAGCTCGTTCCGGAGTCCGCCCGCGGCAGGGGACCCTGTTTCGTGCTCTGCGGCAAATATCCGACTCCGCTGGTTTATCGGAAGCTGATTCCCGTCGACCCCGCCAAAACCTATGTTCTGAAAGTGTCGTTCCGTTCGGTTTCGGAAGAACTGCCCGCCAGCGCGTATCTCGGCGTGGAGATTTACGATGCGCAGAAACGCCTGATCGCAATCCGCAACGTGTGGGTCAAGTCCGGTTCCGACAGTGAAGTCGTTTCCGCCCGCGCGGGCGAGAAATTTCTTACGCTCGGGATGATCCCCGATTTCGCCAAGTTCAAATCCTGTGTGGTCGCGTTCGGGGCGAAGAAAGACGGTTCGGACCTGCCGAATTACGAGATTTCGCCCCGCTGTCAGACCATGAAGCCCGATGAAAACGGCAATCTCCGGATCGAGCTGAAAAAACCGCTGGAGAAAAGTTATCCCGCGGGGACTCCGACCCGGTTCCATGCGTATTATCCGCACAGCATGTATGATCTGGCGGCCGGCTGGGTGCCCGCGGGGCAGGGGTGCGACCCCGTCGTCCGGCTGCATTCCGAGGGACACGAACCCGGCGGAACCGGCGGCAAAGCCCGGAAATTCTGGAAAGGGACGAAATATTTCCGTCCATACGTCTGGTTCGGCAACTGGAACCGTATTCCGAAGCCCGGCGCGAAACTGCTGGTCGATTCCTGGTCCGTGACGGAGATCGCGTCCGCGGAAAAAACTCCAGGGGAACGCGGCAAATGAAGAAAACAGGAGGAACTGATCCCATGAAAAAACATCTGATGGCCGCCGGAGTTCTGCTGGCTGCGGCGGGGATGACCGCTGCGGAGCCTGGTTATCTGTTTTTCAACGTGGTGCCGTGCAGCATCGGACAGGAACAGCAGCAGGCACAGAGAATGATCGAACTGGAAAAGCGGACCGGGATCAATATTGCCTTATACAGCCTGACGCTGCATCCGGAAGGCGTACCCGCCTCGCGGAAAGCGGAAATCCTGATCGAAAGCTACCGGAAATTCAGCCGGGCACTGTCCGGCAGCGCCGTGCGTCCGGGCATTCTGATCCAGAGCATTCTCGGTCACCGCGTTTCCGCTGCGGATAAATCGGAATCGTGGACCCGGACCGTGAGCACGACCGGTGCGCAGATACGGTTCTGTCCGCTGGACCCCGGATTCCGGAAATACATTTTCGATACGGTCGCGGTGCTGGCGAAGGAAAAACCCTGCTTCATTCTCGGCGACGACGACATCCGGGGCTTTTCCGGGAAAGGCGCGGAATGTTTCTGCGAGCGGCATACGGCGGAATTCAACCGGCGGACCGGCCGTAATTTCACCCCGGAACAATATCGTCTCGCGGTGAATGAATGCAAGATCGGCGACCCCGTGTTCACTGCCTTCGAACAGCTCCGGCGCGATACGATCCTCGGCGTCTGTCAGCTGATCCGTCAGGCAATCGATTCGGTCGATCCGTCGATTCCCGCCGGCGTCTGTTCTCCCGGCTGGGAGCTGCAGTATTACAATGCCGCGGCGAAAGCCATCGCCGGAAAAAAACAGCCGCCGGTCCAGCGTATCGCCAGCGGTTTTTACACGGAACAGACCGCATTGGACCTGCCGCAGAATCATCTCTTTTCGCTCGGACAGGTCCAGGCCTACCGCGACATCCCGATCCTGCTGGACGAGGCGGACACCTGTCCGCATTCGCTGTTCAGCAAGTCCGCGCAGACCTTCCACGAGAAAATCGGATCGGCGATTTTCGCCGGGCTCAACGGTTCCAAGATATGGTATGTGAACGGGATCCGCGGCAAATTCCCGATCAGCCCGAAATATACCGAGATACTGGAAAAACACCGCGCCTTTTATCCCGAACTGGCGCGGACCGTGCGCGGTTCCAGTCCGCAGGGGATCATCATTCCGCTGCACCGGCAGTTCATCCAATGGCATCCGGCCGGCACGCAGCTGGAATATTTTACGCCCGCGGAAAGCTGGGTGAAGAATGCGCTGGGCATTTACGGCATCCCGTTCACCGCTTCGTTCGATTACACGCTCGACGGCATTTATGCGATCGCCGGGGAAAGCACGGTGGCGCGGTTTACCGACGACGAGCTCAAACAACTGCTGTCCCGCCGGGTTCTGGTGGACGGTCCGGCGGCGGTCGCGCTGACCAGACGCGGTTTTGCGGACTGGCTCGGCGTGCGGGCGGAACGTCGGGCATTCACCTACAACCGGGAAGTTTCCTCCGACAAGAAAAATTATTATGCCTTGTCGCTGGACCCGAAGGTGCCGTATCTGGAACCGACCGATCCGAAAGCAGAGGCCGTCACCGTTTTGAGGCTGGCGCCCAACAGTTACGCCCGGAATTCGAAAGTAGTCTGTCCCGGCTGCGTGATTTACCGCAATCCCGCCGGCGGCACGGTCTGCACTACTGCGTATCATAATCAGGTCCGATGGGTTTGGGCGCGGGACGACCGCAAAGCCTGGCTGCTCATGGTGCTCGACCGTCTCAACGGCGGCCGGATTCCGTATGCCGCGGACGACAATCAATGGATTATGCTGCATCATCGCCGGCTGGCCTCCGGGGAGGACGTGCTCGGGGTGTTCAATCTCTCTTTCGATCCGCTGGAAAAAATCACGCTCCGCTGTGCGGCGGAACCGGCCCGGACCGAACTGCTGACCCCGCAGGGACAATGGACCCCGGTCGGGACCCAGTGGCATTCCGGCAGACTGGTTCTGCCCGTCCGGCTGGAATGCAACGGCTTGGCGGTGCTGAAAATCACCGAACGGAAAACGACAGGCAAGACCAATAGTAAGAAATAAAGGACAGAGGAGAAAAGCAATGAAGATTCACTTGATCGCGGCAAGTCTTATCCTCGCGGCGGGAATGATCGTCACCGCAGCGGAACAGTTCCAGGTGGTATTCCTGCCGAATCAGAATGAACCGGCGGTTCCCAAACTGCACCGGGGCGACACCGTGGCGGAAACTTTCGCCAAACGGCTGTCCCAGTGTCTTCGCCGTTCGGTGAAGATCGTTCCGTTCGAACAGGCGAATGCCGAAACGGTTTTCGTGATCACCAGTGAAGCCACCGCCGGCGGCGAATATGCGAAAATCCTAGAAGGTCTGCCGAAAGACAGTTTCATCATTCGCTATCCGGTCGAATTCAAAGGCAAAAAGAACGTCTGTCTGCTGATGAGCCGCGACCCCTGGGGCTACTGCTACCCGGCCGGCTGGTTTCTCCGCACGCAGATCGGGTTCGACATCGTCGGCGTCGGCGAGGACGGTCTGGTGATCCCCGACCAGTCCAAGTGGAAGATGCCCGCGAAGATCGACATCAAGGAGAGTCCCTCGTTCAACACCCGGCGCTGGACCATGAGCCAGCGCGTCGAGAAGGCGATTCAGGTGATGGCGATGGGGGAAAGCGGCCGCAATATTTCGTGGCATTTCCTCGGACGGATCATCGTTCCGGAAAAACACGCCAAGACTCATCCGGAATATTTCCCGCTGGTGAAAGGCAAACGCTTTGTCCCGCGCAGAGCGCTTATGGACTGGACGCCGTGTCTGGGCAACCCCGACGTACAGCGGCTTTGCGCCGAACATCTGCTGAGAAAGCCCTGCAACAAGGACGGCGGTGACGCGGCGAGTCTGGCGGTCAACGACGGCGGCGGCAACATGTGCGAATGCGAACTCTGCAAAGCGCTGGACGAACCGGGCGGCGTCACGCCGGACAATTACTCCAACCGTTTCTTCCGTTTCTATGCGAAAGTGCTGGAGCTGGCGCGGCAGAAAGACCCGAACGTCAAGGCGACCATTCTGCTGTATCATGCCAGCACCTCCAAGGTGCCGAGCCATGTGAAGATTCACCCCGGCATCATCGGCATGGGTACCAACCCGGTGAATTTCGACAACTTCGCCGCGCACGGTCTGAAACAGATGGGGCTCTGGGATCACCAGCTGGATTACCGTTACCCGCTGATCGCGCATTATCCGAAAAGAATGGCGGCTAACCTGCGTCACCTTTACAAGATCGGCATGCGTGAATATTTCGGCGAAATCTACATGATCCAGGCATCCAACGAACCCAAGCAGTATGTCCTCGGACGTCTGCTCTGGAACATCGACACTGACGTGGACGCGGTCATGACGGAATACTGCAACAAGGCGTTCGGTCCGCAGGCCGGGCCCTTCGTCAAGGCCTATTACAATCTCTGGGAAAAGATTGATGACCGGATGCGCACCCGCACGGAAACGAAACCGGCGGCCGATCCGGCGAAAAACGGAAAAGAAAAGGGCTTCGTCCCGTCCGGTTCCCGGCAGCGTCCCTGGGCGCCCGTCTACCACATCAATGCGTTCCGCGGTCTCGATCAGGGCGACACCGACAAGCTGGCGGACCTGCTGAAAAAAGCCGCCGCATCGAAGATGACCGACGTCGAACGGCGCCGGCTGAAGATCGTTTCCAACTATTTCGAATACGTCCGCTGCATGGCCGACCGGTATCTCATTTCCGACCGGCTGCGCAATGACAAGAGTCTCACGATCAAACAGATTCGCGAACTCTCCCTCCGGGCGGAGGAGATCGGCAAAAAGTTCCAGCAGATATGGGATGAACTGGTCAGCAAGGACCTCAACTGTCTGTACCGTTACCTCAAACAGCCCCGCGATGGGAGAAAACCGAGGATGGACCGGATTTTCTACAATTTCGGCGACGTGATTTCCTCCTACCTCTACGAATCGGTCGATGTTGCGCTGCAGAATCTGGAAGAACGCGAATGCAAGGGAATGAAACGCGCCGAGAAAGTCAAGTTCTGGGAAAAACAGAAGAAACTGTGCCCCGACATGACTCAGATATCTCTGCGCCTGAACGAGGTTTCCGGCAAGCCCGCGCCGAATATGCTGAGAAACGGCAACTTCAAGAAATTCAAGCCCGGCAATCCGGACGTCAGGGGCGCCCATCCCCAACTCGAAGACTGGCTGTTCTATGAACAGATCGGCAGCATCCAGTCCGATGAATTCAAGAGCCGGTGGAAGATCATTCCCGCGAAATCCGCGTCCAATCATCTGGGCATCGGCGAAGGAAAATATCCCGAAATCCGGCAGTATGTCTACCTGCCCGCCGGCGTATATCGTTTTACCGCCCGCTGCCGGACCACCAAGACCCCGATTTATTTCAAAATCTATCAGTCGCCGGAGTTCAATCCCGCCGCGCTGAAGGACTTGGCGCTGCTCAGAAAGCAGCCGTTGCGCACTCCGGAGCTGATCAATTTCACCTGCAAGCCCGCTCCGGGTGAACTCACGGTCAAACAGGTCATCAAGATTCCCGCCGACAGCTGGTATATGCTTATGATCTACATGCACGACCAGCCGAAGAACGCATGGTGCCGCCTGTGGGGGCTCAAACTGGAAAAACTGCCTTGAGAAACGTGGATGTTCGAATAAAAACAAATCAGGAGGAGTAAACGATGAAGATTCATTCGATCGCGGCAGGTCTTCTTCTTGCGGCGGCAGGAATGATTTCGATGGCGGCGGAACAGTTCCAGGTGACGTTCCTGCCGAATCCGAACGAACCGAGAGTTTCCAAAGCCGGCCGCGGCGACACGGTGGCCGAATTGTTCGCCGGGCGGCTGGCAAAGTGTTTCCGCCGACCCGTGAAAGTCGTTCCGTTCGACCAGGCCAATGCCGAGACGGTTTTCGTGATTGCCAGCGCCGACACCGTCGGCGGCGAATACGCCAAACAGTTGGAAGGCAAGCCCGGCGACAGTTTCATCATCCGCTACCCCGCCACGGTCAAGGGGAAAAAGGTCTGTCTGCTGATGAGCCGCGACCCATGGGGCTATCACTATCCAGCCAACTGGTTTCTCCGCACGCAGATCGGGTTCGACATCGTCGGTCCCGGCGAGGACGGTCTGGTGATCCCCGACCGGTCCAAATGGAAGATGCCGGAAAAGATCGACATCCGGGAGATTCCGTCGTTCAACACCCGTCGCTGGACCATGAGCAAGTTCGTGGACAAGCAGTTCCAGCTCATGGCAATGGGCGAAAGCGGACGCAATATCGCCTGGCATGCGCTGGGAAGGGTGATCCTGCCGTCCAAATACGGCAAGGCTCATCCGGAATATTTCCCGCTGGTGAAAGGAAAACGCTACAATAATCCGCGCAAGCAGCTATGCGACTGGACGCCGTGTCTGGGCAATCCCGATGTGCAGCGTATCTGCGCCGAGCATTTGCTGAGAAACACCTCTTCCTATGGCAGCGATGCGGCCAGTCTGGCGGTCAACGACGGCGGCGGCAACATGTGCGAATGCGAACTCTGCAAAGCGCTGGACGAGCCCGGCGGCGTCACCCCGTCCAATTACTCCAACCGGTTTTTCCGCTTTTATGAAAAAGTGCTGAATCTGGCGCGGCGGAAAGACCCGAACGTCAAAGCGATCATTCTGCTGTATCACGTCAACACGTCCAAAGTGCCGAGCCGTGCGAAAATTCATCCCGGCATCATCGGCATGGGCACCAATCCGGTGAATTTCGACAACTTCGCCGCGCACGGTCTGAAACAGATGGGGCTTTGGGACCATCAGTTCGACTACCGTTATCCGCTGATCCCGCATTATCCGAAAAAGATCGCGGCGAACCTGCGCCATCTGCACAAGATCGGTCTGCGCGAATATTTCGGCGAAATCTACATGATCCAGGCCGCCAACGGCCCGAAACAGTATGTCGTCGGACGTCTGCTCTGGAACATCGATTCCGATGTGGACCAGGTCATGACGGAATACTGCACCAAGGCCTTCGGCAAGGAAGCCGCACCGTATGTCAAGGCGTATTACGATTTCTGGGAACAGATCGACGACCGGATGCGCGCCCGTACGGAAAAGGAAAAGAAAACGACCGATCCGGAAAGCAAAGAGGTCCCCGCCGGTTCCAGACTGCATTCCTGGGCGCCGTCTCCGGCATACCATATCAATGCCTACCGCGGTCTCGATCAGGGCGATACCGACCACTTGGCGGAACTGCTGAAAAAGGCGGCCGCCGCGAAGATGACCGACGTCGAACGCCGCCGTTTCCAGGTCGTCGCCAATTACTTCGAATATGTCCGCTGCATGGCCGACCGTTATCTCATTGCCGAACGGCTCCGCAACGACAAAAGTCTCACGATCGGGCAGATCCGCGACCTGGGCGAGCGCGCGGCGGCGCTGGACAAAAAATTCCAGCAGATCTGGGACAATCTCATCAGTAAGGACGATCTCTGCATCTACCGTTATGTCACCGCGCTCCGCGACCCGAAGAAGCCGCCCCGGCTGAACCCCATATTCAACAATTTCCGCGATGTGGTTTCCTCTTATCTCTACGAATCGATTGAAATCGCGCTGAAGAATCTGGAAGACCGCGAATGCAAAGGCATGAAGCGGCGGGAGAAAGTGCAGTTCTGGGAAAAAATGCGCAAGGAGTGTCCCGGCATGACCCAGATCGCGCTGCGCCTGAACGAGATTTCCGGCAAGCCCGCGCAGAACATGATCAGGAACGGCAGTTTCAAGAAATTCAAGTCGCCCGGAAATCCGGATGTCCGCGGTGCATATCCCGAGCTCGAAGACTGGTATTTCTACGAACAGGTCGGTTCTGTCCGGACCGATGAATACAAGAGCCGCTGGGGGCTGGTTCAGGCGAAAGCCGCAAACAACCATCTCCGTATCGGCGAAGGGAAATATCCTGAGATACGACACTATGTCTATCTGCCCGCCGGAGTCTACCGGTTCTCCGCGCATTGTCTGGCATTTCGCAATTCGATCAACTTCAGCCTGTATCAGGTGCCGAATTTCGATCCCGCCGCGCTGAAGGATATCGAACTGCTCCGGAAACAGCGGTTCCGCACGCCGGAACTGATCGGTTTTTCCTGCAAGCCGGCTCCCGGTCAGCTTACGGTCAAACAGGTCATCACGATTCCGACCGATTCCTGGTATGCGCTCCTCATCAGCATGAACAATCAGCCGAAAGACGCCTGGAACCGGCTCTGGGGCGTGAAACTGGAAAAACTTCCGTAACGAGATACAAACAACATACAATATGCAGAAAACTGTAGAAAGGAAACAGAACATGAACCGGACAAGAAATCAGTCTTCAGTGATCAGTTATCAGTATCGGCTTCGCCGCAAGTCGGAGCATCATCATTCATCATTCCAGCGGAAACGCAGCTTTACGCTGATAGAACTCCTCGTGGTGATCGCGATCATCGCGATCCTCGCCGGGATTCTGCTGCCCGCACTGAACAAGGCGAAACAGTCCGCGCATACCATTTCCTGCGTCAACAATTTCGCTTCCATCGGTAAATCTACGATTCTGTATCAGGACGACAACAACGAATACTACCCCTCCCATTATGGCAACAGCGGCAATTATGCCACGAAACCGTGGTTCTGGTTCCAGCGGACCACCTCCACCATGTCCTCCTACCTGCCGTGGAAGTATGACGAGGAATTTCTCGGCGGCTGCTACAAGACCGATTCCGGCGAGATTCGCAAGAACAAACTGGCTTGCCCCTCCATGCCGGATTCCAACCACTGTTTCATCACTCATGATATCCCGGTCATGCCCTGTCTCCCGACCAAAGACAATACCGTGTATCTGTCGCTGGCGTTCAACGCCAATTTCTTCGGCGGCAGCGGGACCAAGTTCCTGAAGCTGCGTCAGGTCGTCCGCCCGTCCCGGACCATTTTCATGGCCGACAGTTCCGGCTGGGGCAATACCGATTACCGCTGCGGCACTTATTCCTCCAGCTTCGACGGGAAATGCAAGATCGTTCCGCCCCGGCATAACGGGAAAGCGAATTTCATGCGGGCGGACATGCACATCGACACGATCAAGTTCGCGGACTATCCGATTCAGGGCAATGTGTCTTACAACGGACAGACCTGGCAGCCGGAAGCGACCAAATACTGAGGACCCGAAGACTGCGGCAGAACGGCATTTTTACGGCATCCGGACCAGATAGACCGGCTGCCAGATTCCGCCCGCACCGTCGTTGTCCTCGACCCGGACCGTGACGAGCTGATTTTTCCGGTTCCAGTCGATGAATTCGGTGATGGGGACGATGAACGGAGCCCGCCAGTCATCCTCGTGCTTGAATTCACGTTTGTAGACTTGTTTGCCGTTGACGAAGATCAGCGCGGCTTCATCGACCGCGCCGAAGAAAAGACCGATTTTCTGTCCCTGCCAGCCGGCGGGGATCCGGATGCTCTGCGCATACCAGCCGAAGCCATTGTAACTTTTGAGGAATTCCTTCAGCTTTTGGGGCACGTCTTCGCGGGTCTGTTTTTCCCAGGCGGCATCGACGTAGATCGGCGACCATTCCGCCTTGTATTTGTACCACGGCCATTTCATCCAACCCTCGGCCATACCGGTTTTCCGCGGATCGGGCGCAAAGAGCCAGCGGGTCGAAACCGGTCGCACCTCCAGCATATCCTGGAATTTTGCCGCCTTGGAAATTCCGGTCAGGTCCTCGAACCGGATCTCGATCGCCGTCTGCCGCAGCAGATTGGTGTTCAATTTCTCCCGGTTGTCCAGCCGGAACTTCAAGAGTTCGCGGGCAGCGGCCAGTTTCTTTTCCGGCGGGGCGCAGATCGCCTTTGCGGTCAGGGCAAAATGCCGGTGGCTGAGCTGAAGCCAGGCGACCTGTTTCTTTTCCACGGGAGTTTTCGCATTGGCCATCGCCCGGTCGAGGATTTTTCCCGAACTCTCAAAGACGGACTCCGGATAAAAAAGGGAAAGACGCTTCATCAATCCCTGCCGGAAATCGCCGTAACGCCCGACCTTCGCCGCCAGTTCCGCCCGGTTGGGAAGGATCTGTTTTTCCCAAAGATTCCGGCGCCAGAACGTGTAATATTCTCTGATCTCCGGCGCGGCATTGCCGAAGCCTTCGCAGTAATGGTCGAACAGTTCCTCGAAAGAAGCTTCCGGATAACTGTGTGCCCGCGCCAGAATGTATTCGGCCAGCCCCGTGGCGGCCCAGAAACCGTGGCTGCAGTCGTAGTCGGTCCCGATGATGCCGTTTTCATAACCGATCCGGAATGCCTCCCACAGCTGCTTTTCGAAGCCCATCGGCAGTCCGATATTGTAATGCAGGTCGTTGGGACGCTGAAACATGATATCGGCGCCCATTTTCCGCCATCCGGCATATTTTTTCCGCATTTTTTCCAGCGAACCCATCCCGGTCACCTGACCGATGACCACGCCGGGACTCACCTTGACCTTCGCCGGCGGGTCGGCATAGGACGCGTAGGCATAGAGACATACCCGGACTCGGGGATCAATCTTGCGGGCTTTGGCCAGCACCCGGTTCGCAAAATGAAAATACCGGTCGCTCAAATGGTCCTGCCACTTTTCCCCGGGCGGAGTCACATCCAGCTTGCGGCAGTTTTCGCATTCGCAATAGCCGACATAATCATTTTCGCAGATATTGATATAGGCGGGACGGGGCTTCCTGGCCGCCCACAGTTCCACGATCTTGTCCTGCAAAGCCTCACAGGAAACACACATCTTGACCGTTTGCGGCTTCATCGGATTGGCCGGCGCGCGTTTGCCTCTGTAGAGTGCGAAATACTCCGGATGTTCCTTCCCGAACCATTGCCACCACCGGGTGAAGGCATGTCCGAATGGAATGTAAGTGCTGCCGCCCATGCGGTGGTGCTTCATCCAGATCCGGTTCCGGATGCTTCCGGCAATATATTCTTCTCTGGTACATTGCAGACTTTCCGGCATGCCGGCGATATTCATTCTGCCGCTGCGGTAATAGCCGCCCGGATAGTCCGGCCGGATGCTCCGCGAGACCAGACGACCGGGATCCCAGCTGAATTTTCCTTCCGCAAGTTTCAGTTCCGGTGCCGGGACATAAAAAACACCATCGTCTCCCGGCGCCACCCAGCGTATCTGAAGTTGACGTTCCATAAATTCGGCGACTGCGCTGATCGAACCGGTCCGGCGGCGGTCGAATGCAGAGGGATCACCTTTGCGGCATTTTTCGTCGTCACCGGCAAAGGTGACGCCTTGGCTTGTCACCTCGTAACGGGCTTCTTCAGGTTTCATCCCCAGCGGGCAGGTGAACTTGAAGGTGAATTTTCCTTTCTGCGGTTTTTCGACAATGGGAACGGTTTTTCCGGTGATCAGTTTCAAATGATGCTGCAGATCTTTTGCCGCAAATTCGGCGATGCCGCCGCATTCTTTTGATAGCACGATCTGAGCATTATCCGGATTGACCAAAATTCCGGATGCAAATAGAATTGCGCCCAGTGAAATGAATAAAAAGAAGACGATTTGTTTCATTTTTTGGCCGCCGTTTATTTGGACCATGCGACTTTGGAGGTGGGATCCCAGAAAC
>Ga0079305_1000309_pt1 | contig 112076 bp, 90 predicted proteins | sample LMS_cellobiose_e_FD_79183 | JGI IMG/M metagenome (GOLD analysis project Ga0079305, IMG submission 79183) | Rumen-fistulated moose microbial communities from Alaska, USA - LMS_cellobiose_enrichment | ecosystem: Host-associated > Mammals > Digestive system > Stomach > Rumen fluid ...
CGGCTACGCCAACGGCTACGTCGCCGCGCATCCGGAGCTGAGAAAAACGCTGATCCGCCTCGAGTGGCGCGACTTCGCCGGGCCGCTGCGCGCGCGGCGGCTGATCCCCGCGCCGCTCGGCGAGGATGAAGCCTTCGTCTCCATCGCCGCCTACCGGCGCGAGGAAAACGGCTTCGTCTTTACGGGCGAGGGCGTCGATCTGCTGCCGCGCCTGGCGGACGGACTGATCTCCTGGGACGTCCCCGCGGGCGACTGGCGCGTCTATTACGTGATCCGCACGCACCGCGTGATCGGACGGGAGAACCAGTGGATCGACATGCTCTCGCCCGAATCCTGCCGCGCGATGCTGACGGCGGTCTACGAGCCGCATTACGCGCATTTCGCCGAATACTTCGGCACGACCTTCGCCGGCTTCTTCTCCGATGAGCCCCGCTTCGGCAACGACGCCGGCAGCTATCACTCCATTCTCGGCAAGCCCGACATGCCGCTGCCGTGGCGTGACGATCTGCCCGCGCTGCTCGCCGCTTCGCTCGGTATGGACGAGGCGCGCGTGCGGCTTCTGCTTCCCATGCTCTTTCATCCCCATACGGGCGGGGAGATGCATGCGCTGCGCTGCCGCTACATGGACGTCATCACGAAGCTCTACCGTGAGAATTTCTCAAGGCTCCTCGGCGAGTGGTGCCGCGCGCACGGCGTCATGTACATCGGCCACGTCATCGAGGACATGAACACCCACCAGCGCCTCGGCTACGGCGCGGGTCACTTCTTCCGCTCGCTCGAATACCAGGACATGGGCGGCATGGACATCGTGCTCCAGCAGATCATCCCCGGCCTGACGGAGCTCGACCACGCCGCGCCGTGCAGCGGAAAGACGGTCGATCCGGAATTCTTCCAGTATTTCCTCGCCAAGCTGCCCTCCTCGCAGGCCGCGCTGACGCCGCGCATGCAGGGCCGCGCGATGTGCGAGATCTACGGCGCCTTCGGCTGGGCCGAGGGCGTGCCGATGATGAAGCAGCTCACCGACCACATGATCGCAAACGGCATCAACTACTTCGTGCCGCACGCCTTCTCGCCGAAGTTCCCCGATCCCGACTGCCCGCCGCACTTCTACGCCCGCGGGACCAATCCGCAGTTCGGCGCCTTCGGCGATCTGATGCTCTATATGCGCCGCTGCGCGCATCTGATCACGGGACGCCACGCCGCGCCCGTCGCCCTGCTCTACACCGCGGAGGCCGAATGGGCGGCGGGAGAGAATCTCCTGCCGCAGACGCTCGCCCGCGCGCTGACGCGCGCGCAGATCGACTTCGACGTCCTCTGGGAGGACGTGCTGCCGCGCTGCGCCGCCGCGCCCGACGGCCTCGCCATCGACGGCGAGACGAGATGGCGCGCGCTCATCGTGCCGGGCTGCGAGTACCTGACGCGCGCAATGATCGACGATCTCAGCCGCCTGGCCGCCGGCGGCGTACCGGTGCTCGTCGCCGGCACGGTGCCGCGCGCCTGCGAGGACGGCACGCCGCTCACCGGCGCGCTCTCCGTCACACCGGACATGCTCGCCGAAGCATGCCGCCGCCGCGGCTGGGCCGAGGTGACCGTCGCGCCGGCATGCCCGCTCGTCCGCTACCGCCGCGTGACGCGGCCGGACGGAAACGAAGCGATCTTTCTCCTCTCCGAGGACGTCTTCGCCGCGCATGCCGTCACCGTCACGCTGCCCGACGCGCGGGCGCGCCGCCTCTATGATCCGTGGACGAACACGCTCGCCGCGCCCGTGCAGAACGGACGGGAGATCACCCTGACCCTGCCGCCGTCCGGCGCCGTCTTCCTCGTCACCGACGAAAGCGACGTGCCGCCGCGGCCGGCCGCCGCCGCACGGCCGGCGTGCCTCTCGGTGACGCTCTCGGCCCGCGCCGTCGGCGAGGACGGCTTCACGCCGCTGGACGCAGCCGTCGGCGAGGACGCCGCCGCGTTGGCCGGCATGGATCGCTTCCGCGGCACGCTCCGCTACGCGGGCACGCTGACGCTCGACGGCACGGAGCGGGAGCTTGCCCTCGGCGAGGTCGGCGAGATCGCCGAGGTGACGCTCAACGGCGTCTTCCTCGGCCGCGCGGTCTGCCCGCCCTACGCCGTCGCGCTCGGCGGCGCCGCGCGCGCCGGTGAGAACGAGATCACGATCGACGTGATCCCCAATCTCGGCGCGGCCATGCGCGACAACTTCTCCACCTATCTGCCCCTGCCGCCGATGGGACTCCTCGGCCCGGTCACGGTACGGTAAAGGAAAGCCGGGACAAGCTTTGGCTTGTCCCGGCTTTTTGTATCCTCCGGCCTGCTCCGCGTCCGCCGCTGTGCGGAAAGCCCAGCCGCCAACAATTCCCGCTTTCCCTTGTCCTGTTTTTGCCCAAAGATCTTTGAAGAGGATCCAGGAGGGACTTTCCCCGGAAAGTCCCTCCCGGCGCGTCCTCTGTTTTCCGGCATCCTCCGGCCTGCTCCGCGTCCGCTGCTGTGCGGAAAGCCCAGCCGCCAACAATTCCCGCTTTCCCTTGTCCCGTATTTGCCCAAAGGTCTTTGAAGAGGGTTCGGGAGAGACTTTCTGGAGAAAGTCCCTCCCGGCGTATCCTCTTATCTCAGCACGCCCCGTCCGTCATAAGCGGAGGTGCGCGCGCAGCTGCCGCAGGCGGCCCACTCGCAGGCGCGCACCAGCAGCTGCCGGAAGGGGCGGGGCGCGAAGGAGCGCATCGTATTCTCGCCCAGTCCGTGGCAGGTGTAAAACGGCCAGACATGGCCGAGCGAGCAGTTGACGGTGCGGCCGCGGCCGTACTGCCCGACAAGCAGCACCGGCTCGTCCTCGCCCGTGCCGGGCCGGCCGTGCCGCGAGAGCAGGTTTTTGTCGGAGTAGGCCGTCGCCAGCACGTGCTCCGGCACGCCCCAGACGTTCTGCATCCGGCAGAACACCTCGTCGCGCGTGTCGAAGTCCGGCAGTCCCGCCATGATTGGATGCGCGGCGTCGCGCACGGTCACGCGGCAGTCCGCATAGTCGCCATGCGAGGTCGGCTCCCGCCACATCCGCATCGCCATCTTCTCCATCTCCGCAAATGGCTTCATGCCGACCGCCTCCCAATAACAGGGCTGGTCCCCGTGCAGCATCACAAAGCCGCAGCCGCCCGCGACCGCGTCCGTGAGAACGCGCTGCTCGTCGGGCGTATTGAAGCGGTAGCCGCCGCAGTTGAAGAGCACGGTGTCGGCCTCGCGGATGCCGCCGCGGGCAAACCACGCGTCAAAGGTCTCGTCCGCGAGCGGACGGTCCGAGAACGGCGTGCGCGCCGTGTCGCAGACGACGGTGACCTCGAACGCGCCCGCTTCCTCCAGCAGCGTCCGCACGGCGGCGGCGACGCGGTGCACGTCGTGCCCGCCGCGGTGGACGTCGCCCACCAGATAATGCACCCGGATCTTTTCCATAAGCGCCTCCTTTATACCGGCACGTCCAGCCACACGTCGGGCGTACGGCGGGCGCGCCGCGCCGTCTCGATCACCGAGACGATCTCCAGCGTCTCCCGGAAATCGACGGGTGGACGGCGTGTCTGAAAGAAATCGAGAATCGCGTTTGAGAGATTGCGGTAGAAATTCCGGTCGTCGCTGACGAGGCGGCGCCCGTCCGTGCCGCGGCCGCTCTGTGTGACCATGAAGTTGAATTCCGCCCACGGCTGCGGCGTCTGCATGAAGGACGCCATGCGGCCGCCGCCGTAGTCGAGGATCAGCTGTGTGACGTCCTCGCCGGGCGCGAAGGCCTTGAGGCGGCGGATCCCCGGCCCCATCAGCGCCTCGATCACCTCCAGCTGGTGTACGGCGTAGCGGTCGAGCGAATGCGGGCCGACGGTGGAGACGAAGAGCGGCGGCGCCGGATGCGACGCCTTATAGTCGATCACGTCCTGGCAGTAGCGCTGCGCGGAAGAGGAAAAGAAGGGCGTGCCGTGCGCCGCCGCGTGCGCGGCCATCCGCTTCGCCGCCGCCCGGTCCGGCGCGAAGGTCTTGTCAATGAAGCACGGCTTGCCCGAGGCGAGCGGCAGCCGGGAGACCGCCTCGTGCGTCGAGGCGTCGTCCGCCGCGATCACACAGATCGCGTCCACGGCCTCGCAGAGCGCTTCCATGCTGCCGCATTCGATCACGTCATGGGCCTGGCACCACTGCGCGCTCGTCATGCCGGAGGGCGCGGTGTGCATCCCGCAGGCGTGCGTGACCGCGGCGTCGAGGCCCCGCGCGGCGATCGCGGCGCGCAGAAAGCCGGGATACTCGTTGCAGTGCCAGTTGTCGAGATACCAGTCGGCAAATCCGATTTTCAGCATCTTACGCCTCCCCGCGCACGCCCGCCTCGTCCGCCTCGCGCAGCCGGAAGGCGTCGAGCGTCAGGCGGGCGTAGTAGGCGTCCGCCGCCGTGAGGGCGACGGCCATCACGAAGCGCGCCTGGCGGACGGTTTCGGGATCATGGCCGAAGAGGGTGTCAAAATTGCCGCCGGGACGGAAAAGCTCCGTCTCCGTCGCCTTCATGAGGGCGTCCAGGTCGGTGCGGTTCATATTGCCTCCTGCCGGTCGGGTTTGCCGCCGCGGCGGCTGCCGGCTTTGGCTCCATTGTAGCACGGCAGGCTGTGTCTGTCAACAGAATTTACCGGAATCCGGAAGAATTCCGGCGGGGGCTGCGGTGCGGCGGCGCCGCGAAGCGCAAACGGGCAGGGTTGGCGGAACGCTGCGCCTGCAGAGGCACCCCCATCCGACGGCTGCGCCGCCACCTTCCCCCTCGTCTTCGCGAGGGGGAAGGGAGTTTTTTATAGTTCAGTGGGGGCCGAAGGCCCCCACACCCCCAAGGCGGATCAAATACACTTTCGGGGGCAAGACCCCGCACCCCCAAAGTTATCAAGTACTCTCTTCACTCTTCACTCTTCACTTTTTCCTTCCCCCATCCGGCGGCTGCCGCCGCCACCTTCCCCCGCGCCCGGCGCGGGGGAAGGTTTTTTTAAGTTTTTCCTGCGGGGGCTTCGCCCCCGCCCCCCCGGGCGGATCAATTATTCTTTCGGGGGCAAGCCCCTGCCCCGGGCGGATCCAATCAGCTTCCCGTCGGCCAGCGGCCGCAGACGAACAAAAAACACAGGACAGGCGATCTGCACTCGCTCTGTCCTGTGTTTTGTTTGAAAGTCTTTGAAGAGGGGCCGGGGGAGGGACTTTCTCCAGAAAGTCCCTCCCCCGCGCGTCCCCGCACGCCCTCCGCTCATGCGCGACGCTGCGTGCCGAGGGCGTCCTTGAAGATCGCCATGCCGGCGTCGTCTTCGACGACGGTATACGTCACCGCGCCGCGCCAGCCGTCCGGGAGGCCAATCGCCTCATAGCGGCGGCGCATCCCGTCCGCGAGCGGGAAATATCCCGCGCCCGCGCCCTCGTATTCCGTCAGCTGCCAGAGCGCGGCGCGCGCCTCGCCGCATTCGGTGACCGTGCGCGTGAACTGCACCAGCCCCACGCCCGGCGCATACCAGAGCTCCAGATGCCCGCACCAGTAGCCGATGCCGCCTGCCGCGTCCAGCGTCACGTGCCGGCAGGATGCGAACGTCCCGGCCGGCGTCGTCACCGCCTCGTCCTCCCCGACGGCGAGCGCGCCCCTAAGGCGGCGGCCGAACTGCATGTGATCGATCGGCGCAGTATAGCCCGGCGCCCACGCGTCGTTCCAGATCCCGCCGGCGTCCCCGTCGATCATCTCCCAGAGAAAATTGCAGCCGACGGCGTACATCGCAAAGCCGCCCTGCCACTCCTTCCACTCAAAGGAGAAGAGCCGGTCCTGCTCCGGCAGGCGCGTCACGCCGTCCGTGCGGGTCGGCGTGAGGATCGTAAAGAAATTCCATCGGCCTTGCTCCGTACCGCCCGGGTTCATCTCCGGATCGCCCGCGAGGATGCGGCGCATCACGGAGGAGGCGACGGCGGTGTGGATCCGCTCGCGCTTCGTCCCCGCCAGACGCGCGGCGTCCGCGAGGAGCGGCATGACGTCCCGGAGATGCTCGCGCCCGTCCGCTTCTTTGTGACAGTAACCGCGCCGCGCGGCGAGCATACAGCCGCGCCAGACTGTCGTGTCGTATTCCTCTGCCGCCGTCATGGCGTGGCTGAGCACCGCCGTGTCGCTTGACGCGCCGACGACCTCGTACCACTGCTCGTCCCGATAGAGCACGCCCGGCTCGAGCTCCTCGGCGTGGTACTGCCAGCGATTGCCGACGGCGAGCGGCAAAAGGCCCCCGCCCTGCACCGCGGCCGACGTCAGCACCCAGCGCACGCCGGCGCGCCGGTCCGTCTGCCGCACGATGCCGACGCCGGGCGCGAGCACCGTCTCCACGTCCACCGCCTGATACGTCTCCCCCTTCGTCTCAAAGACGAGGCAGTCCGCATAAGTGCCCGCCGGCACGGTCACCGTCTCGCAGGACGCGCGCAGCGTCAGCGTCACGCGCCCGTCGGCGGAGACGCGCGTCTCCCCCGGCTGCATCGTCTCGTCGAACAGAAGACCGTCGCACCGAGAGAGGCGATAGAAGACCGCCGTCTCCACGTCCCGGCCGTACCATGCGTCCCGGCTGTAGCCCGGCTGCGACCAGAAATGCCACGCGCCGCCGATCCGCCGCAGCGCCTCGCCCGTGGCGGCCAGCTGTACGCCGCCAAGCGTCTGCGCACGCGCCTCTGCCCAGAGGGCGGCGCGCGCGTTCGCCCGGTAGACGTCCGTCGGGGTGAGGATCTCCGTCACGCGGCCGAAGGCGGCGGCTGCCTCGTCGGCGCGCCCCATGTCCCGCAGCGTCACGCCCAGCCAGAACCAGAGGTAGCCGAGCGTCTTGACAAAGCCCGCCTTCTCCATCTCCGCGATCTGCTCCCGCATCACGCGCAGCTTTTCCTCGCCGCGCAGACGGTCGTGCGCGCGGCTGAGCACCGACTGCATCACGTCCTCGTTGCGCCCGGCCAGCGCCGCGGCGCGGACCTCCGCATAGAGCGCGTCGCTCGCCTTGCCGGGAAGCCACCACGCGCCGCGCAGCAGGACGTCGGCGAGCATGTGCTGCTTCTCGGGCGATTCCTCCAGCTCGCGCACGGCACTCAGCGCCGCCTCATAATCCTGCTCGAAGCCCGTCTTCTCATAACGCAGCGCCCAGAGCTTGAGCGCCTCGACCTGCTCCATCACGCGCGCGACGAGCGTCTTCAGCTGCTTTCCCTTCTTCTCTTTCGCTTTCTCTTCCATAATTCCGTACTCCTTTCTGAGCCGGCGGCGCCCTTCGGCGAGCCGCCATTTTACGGTGCCGAGCGGCACGCCGAGGCGCACCGCGATCTCGGCCAGACGACAGCCCTCGAGATAATGGAGCCGCACCGTCTCGCGGATCGGTGCGGACAGCGCATCCACGCGCGCCCGCACCTCGGCGGCCGTCTCGCGCGCGATCAGCGCGTCGAGCGCGGGATCGTCCTCGCCGGAGAGCTCCGTCTCCTCCAGCAGCGTAAGCGAAACGTCCGGCGCGTGCGCGGCGGCCGCGATCGTGCGGGCGCGGTTGCGCGCGATGGCGCAGACCCAGGCGCCGACGCGGCTGCGGTCGCGCAGCGCGCCGAGATGCATCCAGGCGGAGACGAAGGCGTCCTGCGCCGCGTCCTCCGCGTCGGGCAGGCGGCCCGTGACGCGCAGCGCGGCACCGAGCACGGCGTGCTCGTGCCGCACGACAAGCGTCTCAAAGGCGCGATCCGAGCCGAGCAGCGTCAGCGTCACCAGCGTTTCGTCGCTGTAATCCGTGTATTCGTTCATGCGCTCTCTCCTTTTTTTCTGAGGGTTCGTCCATATGACGGCCAAAGAAAGCAAAAGGTTGGGCAAAACGAGCTTATTCCCGAAAAAACGCGCAGTTCATCACGGGAAGACCGCCGCGCCGCATCGCTGGCTTATCCGCAGGATTTCTCCTCTCCGCCGCAAATACAGGCCGGGAGGAGACATTTCAAGGTGAAGTGTCTCCTCCCGGAGGGGCCGGCGCGTCAGAGCGACAGCTTGATATACAGCGGATAGTGATCCGACGCGCAGTCGAAATACTCCGGCGTCAGCCGGTGGAACGACTCGACGGCGGCGCCGCCGAGATTCTTTGCCAGAATGTGATCGATCGCCTGGGCAAAGGTGCCGCCGGCGTCGCGCCGGAAGCCGGCGGGCGAGCAGGGATGGTGGCCGCGGGTCTCGTCGGTAAAGCCGCGCGAGAGCCCATGCACGTCGATCCAGCCGTCCTCCTCCGCCGCCGTCAGGCAGAGCGAATCGATGCGCGCGTTGAGATCGCCGAGGAGGATGCCGGGGCAGCCGTAGGCGGCGAGCACCTCGTCCATCCTTGAGGCGGCGAGCATCAGCTGATACCGCCGGGCCTCGTCGGAATGCGGCTGATAGGAGGAGGCGGCCGGATCGCCGGACTTGTACCACAGGTGCGTCGTCATCAGCGCGATGCGCCTGCCCGACGCTTTTTCCTCAAAGACGCCCCAGCAGTAGGATTTCGTGCCGCCGTTGTTGAAGCTCCCCTCACAGCCGGGGACCTCCTTCGCATAGCGGAAGAAGGCCGATTCGAGCAGGGTAAGCCGGTCGCTGCGGTAGACGATGGGCGTATCGCCGCCGGAGACGTACTCGTACACGGCCTCCGTGCCGTCGGGCAGCGCGGCGCGGCGCATCTGCGACATCATCAGCTCCGCCTGCCGGACGGAGACCTCCTGCAGACCGAGGATGTCGGGCGCGGTCTCCCGATACGCCCGCACGAGCAGCGGCACGCGCGCCTCGGCCGAGCAGTCCTCGCCGATCGCCGCCCAGGCGGGCGCGTTTTCGTCGCATTTCCACTGGTTATTCGACATCAGGATCATGGTTTCTTCCACTCTCTGTTACCCGTTTTCCCCGTCGGGCGCCGATTCGGCGCGGCGCGCGGCCACCTCGGCGGCCACCTCGCGCACCTTCTCGTCGGTGAGGATGAACTTCTTTCTGAACCAGAAGACAGCGACGAGCAGCCCAACGATGGGGATGATCGTCATCGTCATGCGCAGTCCGACCTTGGCGCTCTCGGCCACGCCGAGCGACCAGTCCACCAGCTTATCGGCCTCGGAAACCTCCGTGCCGGCCTGCAGATGGTTGACGCTGAGGCAGATCGAGGCGGCCAGCGCGGCAATGCCGGAGGCCAGCTTGACGACGAAGGTCTGCATCGAGAAAATGACCGACTCGTCGCGGCGGTTGTTCTTCAGCTCGCCGTAATCGACGGTGTTGGCCAGAAAGACCGTCGTGATGACCGTCAGCATGCCGTTGGCGGAGAAAATGAAGAAGGCGGGGATGAAGAGCACGTAGACGACGCTCATCGAGGTGAAGGCCAGGCCGAGCAGCACGGCGTAGCCGGCGACGGCCATGCCGAGGCAGATGTAGAAGATCTGCAGGCTCGTGAATTTCCGGCGCAGAAGCGGATACATGACCATCATCGAGAGCACCTGCATCGCGCCGCCGAACATGTTGAAGAGCACGTAGGCGTCGTTCCAGCCGGTGGTGCCGAAATCATATTTGAAAAAGTAGATGACGAGATTCGAGGTGATGTAGATCGAGGTGTTGATGAGCACGATGGCGATCGTGACGGTCATCGCCTGATCGTTCTGGATGAGCGCGCGGAACATCTGCCCGACGGAGACGGTCTTCATCTCGGCCGTCGATTTTTCCTTGACGTTGAGGCAGGTGAGGACGGTGAAGAGAACGAACAGCGCCGCGACGATCAGCGAGAACCACTTGAAGCCCTCGATCTCGATCGCCTTGTTGCCGGCGTCGGCGGCGGCGAACAGCTCGCCGAGCTTCGGCACGAACATCATCGTGAAGACCGTGATGATCGCCGAGCCGACGCCCGCGCTGGTGCGCGCCAGCGTCGTCAGATTCTCCCGCTCGCGGCCGCCCTCGGTGAAGGCGGGAATCATCGACCAGTAGGGGATATCCATCATCGTATACGTCACGCCCCAGAGGATGTAGAAGACGGCGGCGTAGGCGACGAGCCCGGCGGCGTCCATCGCCGGCGGCGCGGCGAACATCAGATACAGCACGACCGCGTTGGTCAGCGTGCCGATCAGGAGCCACGGACGGAATTTGCCCCATCTCGTCTTCGTCTTGGCGACGATGACGCCCATGATGGGATCGTTGAAGGCGTCGAACACGCGCGCAACCATCAGGATGATGCCCATCGCGATCGGCGCGACGCCGAGCAGATCCTGAAAATAATAGAGCACGTAGCTGGCAGAGAGCATGTAGACCATGTCCTTGCCAACGGCGCCGAGCGCGTAGGAGAGCTTGGCGCGGCCGGTGAGCTTTTGACTGTTATCCATAGATGATCCTCGTTTCCCCGCCCGGAACGACGGGAAGTTGATATCCTTGATTATACCGGGAAAATGCCGCGCTGTCAAGGGCGAATCGGACTTTTTCCGCCGGAATTCACAAGAAGTTTTCCCGCGCGCGCCCGAGGAGAAGAAGAAAATTTATAATTTTTCACAATCGATTGCAAGCGGCGCATGAATATGCTATAATACAAGCGTAATCCCGATTTTTAATGAAACAGAGGTGCCCTATGAAAATTCTCGTTCTCGGCGGCTCCTTCGGCGGCGTGCATGCCGCCTGCGCGCTCGCCCGTGCCGGCCACGACGTCACGCTCTGCGACGAGCACAGCTACCTCGGCGGCGACGTCGTCGCCGCGCAGCACACGTTCGTCCGCTGCGGCGAGACGGGCGCCGTGCTCGACGAGCCGAACGGCCGCACAAAGATGACGCTGTATGCCGCCGCCCGCGACGCCGGCGTGCGCGTATTGCTGATGGCGCGTCTCGGCGGCCTCTTCACGGACGGCACGCGCGCCGTCGGCGCGGCGCTGGCCACGAAATTCGGGCTCTTCGGCGTGCGCGCGGACGCCGTGCTCGACGCGACGGAATGCGGCGCGGCCGCCTTTCATCTGACCGGGCGGCGCGCCGCCCCCCGCGAGGCCGAGTACGGCTTCGATCTCGAGCGCGCGCCCGCGCTGATGGATCCGTTTTTCCCGATGCCGTCCTCCCTCGGCCTCGTCGGCGACCGCGTGACGATGCTGCGCGCGATGCGCCCCGAGACGATCCACGTCTCCTTCCGCTTCCCGGTCCGGCCGGACGCCGCCTTCGGCGCGCGCACGGCCATCGAGCGCCGCGCGCATGAATTGATGATCGCGGTCACCGAGGAACTGCGCAAGACGGAGTTCTTCGCCGAGGCGGACGTGCTCCTCTCCGGCGCGCACACGCGGCTCTTCTATGGCGACGTGCCGCGCGACGGGCGCGTGTGCGCCCTGCCCGCCGCGCTCGGCGCGGATTTCTCCCTCGCCGAACGGGCGGCGGCGGAGGCGGCATCCGAGGCCGCGGCGCTGGACTACGTGGACGGACTCGGCGCGGCGGGCGCGCCCGCGGCGCTCTGGAGCGCCGGGCGCGAGATCGCCGGCTGGACGCTGACGCCGGGCGCGGAGCTGGGTCTTGAGACGCTGCGCTTTGACGCCGCGGCGCAGGACTTCCCGATCCTCACCGCGGACGCGGTCGTGGCCGGAGCCGGCACCGGCGGCGCGATGGCCGGCTGGGCGCTGGCCGGGCACGGCGCGGACGTGCTGCTCCTTGACAATTTCTACTGGTGCGGCGGCACGAACACCGTCGGCCGTGTCTATTCCGCCTGGCACGGCTACACCGACGGCGCCTACGGCGCGCGCCTGCGCGCCGTCAAAGCGCTGCCGGAGGCGGCGGCGCTTTCCGGCCGCATGGGCGCGATGCGCTTCTGGGAGACGATCTTCTCCGCCCCGAACGCGCGCTTTGTCGGCGGCGTGACCGTCTGCGGCGCGCTTCGGGAGGGGCGGCGACTTACGGCGGCCCTCGTCTGCGGCGCGGAGGGCTTCGCCCTGGCTCAGGGCAGATTCCTCCTCGACGGCACGGCGGACGGCGACGTGGTTGCCGCGGCCGGCGTGCCCTACGTCGTCGGCGGCGGCCGCGACGGCTTCGTCCAGAGCTCCAGCATGTGGGGCTGGGAGACGAACCGCGTCTCCAATTTCGTCTTCACACATTACAATATGGATCAGGACGTGATCGATCCCGATTCCTACGCCGATCTTCTGCGCGGGCTCGGCCTCGGTTACCGCGGCAACAGCGAGTACGAGATCGTCGAGATGTGCATGCAGCGCGAGTCGCGCCGCTTCGCATGCCGCGCGGCGCTGACGATGGCCGGCATCGCGCGGCGCGAGACGCACCCGGACGACGTGGCCGTCTCCCTCTGCACGCACGACACGCACGGCCGCGCCTCCTCGCTCATGAACACGCTGCACCTCTTCAGCGCGCGCATGACGGAGCCGGGCGAGCGCGACATCCGCGTCCGCATCCCGCTCGGCATCTTTCTGCCCGAGGGGCTGGACAACGCCGCCCTCGTCGGCAAGAGCATGGGCGGCGAGCGCGAGGCGCTCAACCTCTGCCGCATGAATCCGGAAATCTCGAACACCGGCTACGCCGTCGGCCTCGCCGTCGCGCACGCCCTCGCGCAGGGCGCGGCGTCGATGGACGCGCTCGATCTCGCGCCGGTACAGAAGGAGCTGCGCGAGAAGCGGATCCTGCCCGACTGGGCGGCCGCGCCGGGCGACACGCTGGGACTCGGCGACGCGGAAGCGGCGCTGGACGACGCGTCCGACGGCGGCTTCGCCGCCATGGTGCAGCCGGCGGCGGAGATCGTGCCGCGTCTGCTCAAGGCGCTGGACGCGGGCGGCGTGCGCGCCGAAAACGCGGCGCTGGCGCTGGCGTGGCACGGCCGCGCGGAGGGCGTGCCGATCCTTCTCGCGATGCTCGAGAGAGAGCGCGTGCAGGACATCGCCGCGCTGCGCGCGCCGACGCCGACGGACGCCGTCGGCGTGCGTGCGGACGGATTCTCGCGCATCGTGAATCCCGATCCGAACTACGGCTACGTCAGCGTGCCGATGAACGATCCCGACTTCTCCTACAGCCGCGTCAACCGGCTGCTCGCGCTGCTCGGCCTGGCCGGCGGCGGCGAGGCCGTGCCGGCGATCCTCGCCGCCGCGGAAACGGCGACGGCGGGCGCGCTGCTGCGCGGCAAGAAGCCCTATCCGCGCTCGCGCCTTGACACGCATTCCTTCTCGGGAGAGGCGCGCGTCTGGGCGCTGGCCTGCGCCGCGGAGCGGCTGGGCGACCGCCGTCTGGCGGCGCCGCTCGAGCGGATCCTCTCCGAGCCCGCCCTCGCCGGGCAGTGCGTAACGGAGGACTGGAGCGGCGTCACGCCGCCGAAGAGCGCGCTGCTCGAGATCGGCGCGGCGCGCGCCGCGGCGCACTGCGGCAGCCGTCTCGGCGCCGAGCGGCTCGTCGGCTATCTCGACGACGCGCGCTCCGTCTTCCGCAAGATGGCCGCGCGCGCCCTGACGGAGGCCTTCGGCCGGACGCTGGACGCGGACGGCTGGCGGCGTTATCTCGCATCGACGCCGGTTTTGCCCGCAGCGCCCTACCGCGGCGACCCCTACGAGGGGTGACAATATTCTGCATCTGCATAAAATCTCCCCATCTTCGGCGAACGCCGAAGATTGGGAGATTTTTGATGAATATTCGTCTTACAACAGCCCCTCGAAGGGATTGTCGATCACGACGCGCCCCTCGGCGCAGTCGCTCACGCCGCTGTAGAGGTCCGCTTTCCCGTCCGGGCGCAGAACGATACCGGAGGTGAAGGCGCAGTCGATCAGGTTCGGCCGCTTCGACGGCGTGGGCGGATAGCTTTTGCGCGTGCCGATCACGCGCGGCGCGGTGGCGGTGTGCGTCACGGGATCGAAAATAAACGCCACGTTCAGATACACCAGCAGCCGCTTGCCGTCCGCGTCGTCGGTCATGCTTTTGTGGCCGATGATGCCGATGCGTCCGTCGCGCAAAAGATAACACTGGTTGCAGCCGCCCCACTCGCCGCGGCCGAAGAGACTGCCGATCGCCGGCGCGCGCTCGATCCCCTCCGCCGTCAGCTCCTCGAGGCGATCGATCGCATAGAAGCCGATCACCGCGCCGCTGCCGTACCTTTTCTCGATCTCCGGCCCGCGGGCGCGGGAGAAAACGCCGATGCGCCCGTCCGCGAGCGGGCAGAGGCGGATGTCCTTCATGCGATCCGGGCCGGTGGCGAAGTAGGAAAGATCGCCGAGCGAGGCGCCGCGGTAGAAATAGCCGTAGTAGGTGTCGATCTGCCCGCCGGCCCGCTTGCGCACGTGCGTGCCGCCCATGACGAGCTCCCCGCCGAAAAACTGCACGAACGGATCCTCCAGTTGCCAGACCGTCATCGGATCGGCGACGACCGTGTACGCATCCGGCCCGACGCGGCGGAAAAGCCGCACCCAGCTGCGCGCCCATTCCCCGCGCCGCTCCACGCGCCCGAGGATGTACGTCTCCCCCTGCCACGCAAACGGGATCGAACAGTTGTAGACGTCAAAGCCCTCCACGCCGGTAAAGGTGAGGAGCGCGGATTCGTAAATCTTCTCCGGCTGTGCGTCGAAGGCCAGCCGTTCTTCCTTCAGCGTCACTTTTTCCTCCGTTTCTCCGGATCACTCCGGCTTTTCCTTCAGAAGCTGCGGGACGTTCTCGCAGATGAAGGCGTCGAAGCGGCGGCGGCAGCCGTCGTACTCCGCTCTCGTGCGGATCGTCCAGGCGAACGTCAGCGCGCCGAGCGCGCGGCAGAGCCGCACCGTCGGCGTGCCGCCGTAGGGATGGCGGCAGGCGATGAAGTCCGGCCGCGCGAGAAAGTTCATCAGGCACGCGCCGAGGACGAAGCCGAGCACGCCGCGGTGCTCGCCGTCCCGGCGGAATTTCGTCGTCAGGATCCCGCGCATGACGTGGGGCGCGAGGCGCCGCCAGCGCGCGACGAGCAGCGGATTGAACGACTCCACACAGTAGGTGACGCCGCTGTTTTCGAGAATCGGCAGGGCGGCGTCGCACAGGCGGGTATCCGCCGACTCGCCCTTCAGCTCCACGATCAGCGGCACGCGATCGCCGACGAGCGCGAGCACCTCGCGCAGCGTGGGGATCCTCTCCCCGGTGCCGAGCAGCGTCAGCTCGCCGAGCTGCGCCGCGGTCATCTCCTCGACGACGCCTTCGACGCCGCAGAGGCGTGAGAGCTCGCTGTCGTGGATCACGACGACCTCGCCGTCGGCGGTGCGGTGGATGTCCAGCTCGATGCCGACGCCGCGCTTCACGGCGCGCGCAAAGGCGGGCAGCGAGTTCTCGGGGATCTCCCGGTTGTCAAATTCGCCGCGGTGCGCCCAGACGCGGTCGGCGAAGAGCCCGAAGCGGCGGCGTGCGCCGGGACGGGGAAAGATCAGAAACAGGTACGCGGCGCACAGCGCCGTCAGAACGATGACGCAAATCCAGAATATCCGCATGGCCGCCTCAATCGTCGTTGTCCAGGTATTCGAGCACGTGCTCCTTCGCCGCCGGACGCACGTCGCCGTGATGCACCTGCAGCATCGTGAAAAACGCCAGGGCGGAGAAGACGACCGCGTAGGGGAAGAGGGTGCGGTAGCCGAAAAACTGGATCAGAAAGCCCGAGAGGATCGGCGTGGCGATCTGCGCGGACATGGAGAAGGTGTAGTAGATGCCGGTGTAGCGGCCGACGTCCGCGCCGCTCGCCATCTCCACCACCATCGGATAGGAGTTGACGTTGATCGAGGCCCAGCCGATGCCGATCACGCCCATCACGGCGTAGATCGCCGGGTTGTAGGCGCGGAAGAAGAAACCGACCAGATAAGCCGCCGTCATCATCACGACGCCGCCGAGGATCACCTTTTTGCGGCCCAGCCGCGCGGAGACCAGCCCGACCGGGATGTAGCTGACCGTCGCCACCATCGTGGCGACGAGCATCATCGTCGCGCCCGTCGATTCGGAGATGCGCCAGATCTCGAGCACATAGCGCGAGTAGGCGCTGGAGATGGCGTTGTACGCCATGAACCACAGCGCGACAGAGGCGAGCAGAAAGGCCATGCTGCGCCGCACGGCGCGGTCCGGCTTCACGCCGGGCGCCGCCGTCGGCTGCACCGGCGGCGTCTCCTCTTCTCCGGCGAGCGCGGCCGCCTCGGCGGCCAGTTTCCGCTCCCGTACCGTCAGCACGAGAATGATCGCGGCGGCGGCCATGAAGGCGGCGATCACGGCGAAAACCGTGAAGTAGCTCTTCTCCTTTGTGCCGGTGTCCACGTCGATCTTCGGCAGAAGAAGGATGATGATGACGTAGGTGAAGATGCCGCCGATCGCGCCCATCAGGTTGATGACCGCGTTCGCCTGCGAGCGCAGCGGCTTCGGCGTCACGTCCGGCATCAGCGCCACCGCCGGCGAGCGGTAAGTGGACATGGCGATCAGAAGCAGCATCAGCGCGGCGGCGAAGAGCGGCAGATTGCGGCTCCAGTCGGCGGCCGGGATGACGAGCATCAGAACGACCGCGGCAGCCGTGCCGCCGAGGATGAAGGGCGTGCGCCGTCCGAGCGGCGTGTTCACGCGGTCGGACAGCGTGCCGAACAGCGGGAGCAGAAACAGCGCGAGCACGTTGTCCGCCGCCATCACGACGCCGGAGACGCCGTCCGGCAGGGCGAAGGTGTACTTGAGAATGTAGGGGATCACGTAGTCGTACAGCTGCCAGAAGGCGCAGATCGACATGAATGCGAGGCCGACGAGGAAGGTGCGCTTGTAGTTCAGTTTCATGGCGGTTCTCCTTACGGATCTCATGTTTCACGCCCGTTTTTTCGCACAAAAAGCGACGCAAACGCAAAAATTTTCGCGAAAGGTATTCCCTTCTCGCCGGGAATCGTTTATAATTATAGATGGATATTTCTGCGCGGAGGCGGGCGCCTCTGTTATTATATCATTTCGGCGGAGAAAATCAACCCCTTCTCCGCCGCATCCCGCAGATTTTCGTAAAAAAAAGGAGCCATGTCATGAAAGAACGATACAATATCCAGATCGCCGACATCCAGCTCACCGTTCTCTCCGACGAGCCGAAGGATTTTGTGCTCTCCACCGTCGCCATGCTCGACGAGCGCGTCAGCGACCTGATCGTGCAGAACAAGCGCTGCTCCAAGCTGGACGCCGCGATGCTGTGCGCCCTCGATTTCCTGGGAGAAAAGCGAAAGGCGGAGAAAAAGATCCGCAATCTCGAGGCGCAGGTCTCCCTCTACGAGGCGCGCCTGAAGATGAGCGCGCCCGAGCGCGAGGCCGCGCCGGTGCAGGTGCCGCTCGACGCCGAGGCGATCCCGGCGGAAAAGCCCGCCGAAGAGCCGGACGCGGCCGCGGAGACGGAAGCGGCGCCGCAGACGCCGGCAGCCGTGCCGGACGCGGAGGCGCCCTCCGAGGACGCAAAGGCGGAGGAAGCCCCGACGGAGACGGCGAAGACGGAAGAGGCCGGCGCCGAGGCGCCGCACGACGCGAAGCTGCGTCAGATCGAGAATCTCCTGCGCCGCCGCAGCGAGAGCCCGGCCGCCGCGCCCTCGCCGCGCGACGACAAGCTCCGCCAGATCGAGGATCTTCTGCGCCAGAACGGCTCCCAGTCGCTGCACGAGGCGCTGAGCGATGCCGCCGCGCACTGACAGACTCCCGGAGCTGCTCGCGCCGGCCGGTTCGCCGGAGGCGCTCGCCGCCGCCGTCGAGGCCGGCGCGGACGCCGTCTATTTCGGCGCGCATCGCTTCAGCGCCCGCATGCGCGCCCGCAATTTTTCCGATTTAGAGCTCTCGGACGCCGTCGCGCTGACGCGCGCGCACGGCGTGCGCTCCTATATCACCGTCAACACGCGCCTGCGGGACGCGGAGCTTCCCGAGGCGCTCGAAACCGTCGGCCTCCTCTACGAGGCCGGCGCGGACGCCCTGATCGTCGCCGATCCCGGCCTGGCCGCCGCGGTCCGCGCGCGCTTCCCCGCCCTGCCGCTGCACGCCAGCACGCAGACGAGCGGCTGCTCCAGCGAGGACGCGCGGGCGCTGATGAACATGGGCTTCTCGCGCATGGTCTGTCCGCGGGAGCTCTCCCGGGACGAGTTCGCCGCGCTCTGCGCGGCCTCGCCGATCGAGATCGAGATGTTCCTCCACGGCGCGCACTGCGTGTCCTATTCCGGCCAGTGCCTCTTCAGCTTCGCCATGGGCGGCCGCTCCGGCAACCGCGGCGAATGCGCGCAGCCGTGCCGGCTGCCCTTCGCCATGAAGGGCAGCGGCGTCAGCGAGGCCGCCTATCCGCTCAGCCTGCGGGACATGTGCCTGGCCGGCCGCATCCGCGAGATCCTCAAAACCGGCGTCGCCTCCCTGAAGATCGAGGGGCGGCAGAAATCCGCCGACTACGTCTACGGCGTGACGAAGACCTACCGCGCGCTGCTCGACGAGCGGCGCGACGCGACGGCAGAGGAGATCGCGCACCTCGCCGCGCTCTTCTCGCGCGACGGCTTCACCACCGGCTATTTCGACCGCCGCTACCGGCACATGCTCGGCGTGCGCCGCGCCGACGACACGGACGCCAGCCGCGCCGCGCCCGCATTCGGGGGGCTGACGCGCAAAGTGCCCGTCGCCGCCGCACTGACGGCGCGCGCCGGGACGCCGCTGACGCTCTCGCTCACGGCGGGCGGCCGCACAGTGACCGTTTCGGGCGATGTGCCCGAGCCGGCGCGCACCGCGTCGCTCGACGCGGAGGCCGCGCGGCGCAGCCTCGCCAAATTCGGCGCGACGCCCTATGCGCTCGCCGCCTTCACCGCCGCCATCGACGACGGTCTCTTCGTCACCCCCGCCGCGCTCAACGCGCTCCGCCGCGCGGCGGCCGCCGCCCTGCTCGCGCCGCCCGAGCGGCCGGCACCGATCGCCGACGCGCCGTGCGCGCCGCCGCGCGGCGCCGACGCGCCGCCCGCCGTGCCGGCGCGCACGGCGGAATTTCTCTCTCCCGCGCAGATCCCCTCTGAGGCGGAGGAATACTTCAGCGAGATTTTTCTGCCGCTGTCCTGCGGCGCGCGCGACTACGCCGTTTCCCTGCCGGCCTACACGCCGGAAGCCGCGACGGCGCGCCTCGGGGACGCGCTGTCGGCGGCGTCGCCGCGCGCCGTGCTCGTGCACACGCCGGGTCAGCTCGCGCTGGCCGCGCGCCTCGGCATCCCGGCCGTCGCCTCGCTGCGCATGAATCTGTGGAACGACCGCTGTGCATCCGTCCTGCTCGGCATGGGCGCCGCGATGCTGACGCCGTCGCCGGAGCTGCCGCTCGGCGCGCTGCGCGGCATCCGCGGCCCCAAGGCGGTGCTCGCCTACGGACGGCTGCCGCTCATGACCACGGTCCGCTGCGCGCTGAGCGACGGCGGCGCCTTCTGCCGCGCGCGCCGCGGCGGCGGCTACACGGACGCGCCGGACAAGCGCTTTCTCTGCCGCGCCGAGCTGCGCGACCGCACCGGCGCCGCCTTCCCCGTCGTCGGCCTCACCGACTGCACGAACGTCGTCTTCAACAGCGTGCCGCTCTACATGGCGGACCGCCAGGACGCGCTGTGCGCCGTCGGCGCGCACGCGCTCCATTTTCTCTTCACGATCGAGGACCGCGCGGCGGCCGCCGACGTGATCGCCGCCTACCGAGACGGCCGTGCGCCCGACGCGCCCGCGAAGGTGCGCCGCTGGCGCTGAGATTTTATTTTTTTCAAGGAAACCGGAGGAAACCCCATGCTCCCGCTCGGTGTGAAAATCCGTCTGCTTCGTCCCGAGGCGTCCGTGCCGCGCTATGCGACCGCCGACGCCGCCGCCTGTGATCTGACCGCCGCGGTCCCCGCCCCCCTCGCCGTGCCCGCGCACGGCAGCCTCTCCGTTCCCTGCGGCATCGCCGTTTCGATGGAGGAAAGCGGATATTTCGCGCTGATCTGCGCCCGCTCCGGCCTGGCCTTCCGGCACGGGATCTCGCTCGTCAACGGCGTCGGCGTCATCGACGCCGATTACCGCGGAGAGATCGCGGTCGGGCTGCGCAACGATTCCGATGAGGACTATCTCGTCCAGCCTGGCGAGCGCATCGCGCAGATGCTCTTCCTCCCCGTCCGCGCCGCCTCGTTCACGGTCGTCGACACGCTCGACGAGACCGCGCGCGGCGAGGGCGGCTTCGGCTCCAGCGGCCGCCTCTGACCGCTTTGACATCTCAGTAAAGGACGCGCTGATTTTATGCGACACGGCTTCTGGCTCAATCTGCTTTTCATCTGCGTCGGCGTCGTGCTCGGCTCGCTTGTGACCGAGCTGTGCGCGGGCGTGGACGCCCTCTCGTTTCTCTCCTACGGCATCGATTTCGGCATGGCCGCCCCGGCCGTGCTCAATTTACAGGTACTGACGCTGACCTTCGGTCTGACGCTGCGGCTGAACATCGCCGTGATCCTGTTCGTCACGCTTGCCGTCGTCATCGGCAACCGGATTTTCAGAAGATGAACGCACTCTATGAAAACGACCCGCGCCGCCTGATCCTCGCCTCCGGCAGTCCGCGGCGCCATGAACTGCTCACCGCCGCCGGCATCCCGCACCTCGTGCGGCCCGGCTCGGCCGACGAGACGCTGCCGGACGGCATCGCGCCCGCGGACGCGGTCGAGCTGCTCTCCCGCCGCAAGGCGGACGCGGCGCTGGCCGCGCTCGGCGAGGGAGAGCTTCTCCTCGCCGCCGACACGGTCGTCGCCCTCGACGGCGCGATCCTCGGCAAGCCGCACGACGCGGCGGACGCGACGCGCATGCTGCGCGCCCTGTCCGGCCGCACGCACTCCGTCTTCACCGGCGTGACCGTCGCCGACCGCACGCGCGCCGTCACGGCGCACGAGGAGACCGTCGTGCGCTTCCGCGCGCTCGGGGAGGCGGAGATCGCCGCCTACGTCGAAAGCGGCGAGCCGCTCGACAAGGCCGGCGCCTACGGCATCCAGGGCGCGGCCGCGCTCTTCGTCACGGGGATCCGCGGCGACTACGCGAACGTCGTCGGGCTGCCGCTCTGCCTCTGCGGCACGCTCCTGCGGGAGCATTTCGGCTTCCCGCGCCCCGCTAACCGCTGAATTCACCGGCAAAAGCCCCGTTTTCTGCCTTTTACTATCTAACATCGGAGTATCACTATGGGAAAGAGTATCGGAATCGACCTCGGCACGGCCAACACGCTGGTCTACGTCAAAGGACGCGGCATCGTGCTGCGCGAGCCGTCCGTCGTCGCCGTCGAGGCGCGCACGCGCCGCGTCGTCGCCGTCGGCAACGAGGCCAAGCTCATGCTCGGCAAGACGCCCGGCTCCATCACGGCCATGCGGCCGCTGAAGGACGGCGTCATCGCCGAGTTCGACATCACCGCCGAGATGCTGCACCACTTCTTCAATAAGGTTTCCGGCCCGGCCATCCTCAGCCGGCCGCGCGTCATCATCTGCATCCCCTACGGGGTGACGGAGGTGGAGCGGCGCGCTGTGGAGGACGTGACGCTCGAGGCCGGCGCACAGTCCGTCGGCCTGATCGAGGAGCCGGTCGCCGCCGCCATCGGCAGCGGACTCAAGGTCGGCGGCGCGCGCGGCTCGATGATCGTCGACATCGGCGGCGGCACGACGGAGGTCGCCGTGCTCAGCCTCGGCGGCATCGTCCTCTCCTCCTCGCTCCGCTCCGCGGGCGACGAGCTGGACGAGGCCATCGTCGGCTACATGAAGCGCAAATACAACATCCTCATCGGCGAGCGCACCGCCGAGATGCTGAAAAAGAACATCGGCAGCGTCTTCCCCGCCGCCGACCGCGGCTCGATGGTCGTGCGCGGACGGAATCTGGTCAACGGTCTGCCCGCCACAACCTCCGTCTCCTCCGCTGAGATCCGCGAGGCGATGCAGGAGGACATCTCCCGCATCATCGACTGCATCCGCACGACGCTGGAAAACACGCCGCCGGAGCTCTCCTCCGACATCTACGACAACGGCATCATGCTGGCCGGCGGCGGCGCGCTGCTCGCGGGGCTGGATATGCTCGTCAGCCGCCTCACCGGCATCCGCACCACCGTCGCCAAGCAGCCGCTCGACAGCGTGGCCGTCGGCATCGGCCACGTGATCGAGAGCAACGACGAGCTGCGCGACGTCGTGACCTTCCGCACCCGCTGACGGAGAGACGCCTATGCGGGATTTCTTCAAAACGAAATTCTTCCTCGTGCTCGTGGTGCTGACGGTGCTCGTCACCGCCGTGCCCACCGCCTTCTCCGCCCTCGGCTGGAAGCAGAACGTGCGCAGCGCGGTCAACATCCTGCTCACGCCGCTGCAGAAGGGCTTCAATCTCATCACCGACGCGCTCGACGGCTACGCCGCCTACTTCACGCGCTTTGACGAGATCGTCGAGGAGAACGTGCGCCTCAAGCAGCAGATCGCCGACCTGAGCGACCGCCTCTACAACGCCGAGGAGGCCGCGGTGCTGAACGAGTGGCTCGCCGGCTTTCTCGAGATGAAGCGCGAGCACACCGATTTCGTCTTCGCCGACGCCGCCATCACCGGCCGCGAGGCGGTCAACTACATGACCGTCTGCACGGTGGACCGCGGCAGCGCGCATGGCATCGAGGTCGGCATGACCGTCGTCACGCCGGAGGGCGTGCTCGGCTACGTCAGCGAGGTCGGTCTGACCTGGGCCAAGGTGCGCACGCTGATCGAAGCCTCCTCCGCCATCGGCGCCTACGTCGAGCGGACCGGCGAGCTCGGCCTCGTGGAGGGAGACTTCACCCTCGCCGCCGAGGGCGTCTGCCGCATCACCTATCTCGCCGCCTCCTCCGAGGTGCGCGTGGGCGACCGCGTGCTCACGAGCGGCTACGGCTCCGTCTACCCACGCAATCTCGTCATCGGCACGGTCGCCGAGGTGATCCCGGACGAATACAGCCGCACGGTCACCGCCGTCATCCGTCCCGCCGCCACGCTCACCGGTCTCGACCGCGTGATGATCCTCACCGCCTATGAAACCTACAACGAATAAAGCCGCCTCCCGGCGGGAGCCCCCGCCGCTCCTTCGCGCGCTGCGCGAGGCCCGGCTGCGCCTGCGGCTGCCTGAATGGCGGCCGGACGGCCTCTTTATCGGGCGCGCGCTGGTCGTCGGGGCGCTGCTCCTGCTGATGGCGCTGCTGCAGACGACGCTTTTCTCGCGCTTTCGTCCCTTCGGCGCGATCCCCGATCTGATGCTGCCGCTCGTCGTCGCCGTCGCCATGACGGAGGGCGAGCGCTGGGGCGGCATCGTCGGTCTCGCCGCCGCCTTTGTGATCCAGTCGCTCGGCGCGGACACCGTGACGCTCCTGCCGCTGCTCTACGTGCCAGCGGGCTATCTCTGCCCCATCATCACCCGGCTCTACCTGACCGATTCCATCCCGGTGCGCGCCATCTACACCGCCGCCGCCGGCGTCGGCCGGGCGCTGCTCACGCTGATCCTCCTGGCGATCCACGTGCAGTCTTTTTCCCTGCCGCAGCTGCTCTGGCACGTCGTGCTGCCGGAGTACGCGGCGACCCTGCTGCTCAGCGCGCCGGTGCACGTCCTTGTGCACGCTGCGCTCCGTCCCTTCCACAAATCCCGCGCCGAGCGCATCACCACGCTCTGAGCGCCTCCCCGCCCGCGCGGGAAAGGAGCCTCCCATGAAGGAAAAACGCGGATTCGTTCTGCGATATGTGTTCATAGCCCTCTTCTTTGTCTTCGGCTGTCTGATCTACACGGGGCGGCTGATCCGCTACCAGATCGCGGGACAGGATTACTACACGATGACCGTCTCCTCACCCTACACCTACCGCAAGGAGACAATCTTCGCCCAGCGCGGCGAGATCTTCGACCGCAACGGCGTGCCGCTCGTCGTCAATCACTTCACCTACCACATCGATCTCGACGGCGGCAGCATGCCGTCCGCCCAGGCGGACAAAAACGCCGTCATTCTCGCCGTTCTCGCCGATGCCGGGGCGATGGGTGAGGCGGACGCCTTCACGCTTCCGCTCACGCCCTACATCTACTATCCCTCCTCAGACAAAAAAGCGCTCCACTTCGCCTACGACGGCACCTATTTCGAGTGGAACATCTCCCGCCGCTTCACGCGGCTGCTCTCTGATTTGAATCTGGCGGAGGACGCGGACGCCGAGGAAAGCGCCGCCGTGCTCATGGCGCGCTACGGCATCACGCAGAAGCCGGACAAGAACTCTCCCGCCGAGCTCGTCTACGACGCCGATACGGCGGCGCTGCTGCTCACCGTGCGGCTGCACATGGAACTGCGCGATTTTTCCGCCGCGACACCCTATCCGCTGCTCACCGACATCTCCTTCCCGCTGCTGTGCCGCCTGCGCGAGAGCGGCATCCGCGGCATCACGCCGCGCACCGAGGCGACGCGCGTTTACACGAACCCCGGCTACGCCTCCCACATCCTCGGCTACACCGGCAAGATCCGCGAGGAGGACGTCGCCTACTTCACCTCCCTCGGCTATCCGCTCGACTCAACCGTCGGCATCTCCGGCGCGGAACGCGCCTTTGAGACCTATCTCCACGGCGTGGACGGCGAGCGCACGATCGTGGAGGACGCCTGGGGCAACGTCGTCGATTCCTACGTCAGCGTGGAGCCGAAAGCCGGCGCCAACGTCTATCTGACAATCGATCTCGAGCTGCAGAAGGTCGCCGAGGATGCGCTCGCCGACAACATCGCCCGCATCGTGGCGAACGCCGAGGCGAGCGGCAAGCCGCTGAGCGGCGAGGACGCGAACGCCGGCGCGCTGACCGCGGTCAGCGTCAAGACCGGCGAGGTGCTGGCGCTGGCCTCCGCGCCCACCTTCGATCTCGCCACCTTCCGCGAAAACGTCTCCGCGCTGTCGCAGGATCCGCTGCGGCCGCTCTTCAACCGGGCGCTGGAGGGCACCTACCAGCCCGGCTCGACCTTCAAGATCGGCGTGGCGGCCGCCGCGCTGACCGAGGGCGTCATCACGCCCTCCACGATCATCGAGGACAAGGGCGTCTACACCTTCTACGAAACCTACCAGCCGGCCTGCTGGATCTGGAACTCCGCCCACATGACGCACGGCAAAATCAACGTCACGACGGCCATTCAGGTCTCCTGCAACTACTTCTTCTATGAGGTCGGGCGGCTTTTGACCATCGGCACGATGAACCGCTATGACCGCGCCTTCGGCCTCGGCGTGCCGACCGGCATCGAGCTCAGCGAGAAGACCGGCGTGCTTGCCGGCCCGGATTACCGCAGCGAAAACGGCCTCGGCGCCTGGAATCCCGGCGACACGATCGCCGCCGCCATCGGCCAGTCCGACAATCTGTTCACGCCGCTGCAGATCAGTGTCTACATCTCCTCGATCCTCAACAACGGCACGCGGCTGCGCGCGCACATCCTCTCCCGCGTCGAGCAGTTCTACACCGGCGAGCTGCTTCACGAGGAGCTGCCCGAGGCCGCCGATACGCTGCGTCTCGGCCCCGGCGTGCGCGAGGTGCTCCTCGGCGCGATGAAGAGCGTGACGGAGAACGGCTCCGCCTCCCGCCTCTTCAGCGCCTATCCGATGGAGGTCGGCGGCAAGACCGGCACGGCGCAGGTCACCGAGTCGAAGAGCGACAACGCCATCTTCACCGCCTTCGCGCCCTTTTATGATCCGGAGATCGTCGTCACCTGCATCATCGAGCAGGGCGCGAACGGCACCGACGCCGGCTTCGCCGTGCGCGACGTCTTCAATAAATATTTCCGCATCGAATCCTGATTCCGGAAGAAGGAAGGTACCCTCCCATGAAATTTACCGCCCAGTGGATCGCCGATCCGCGCTTTGCATCTCTTAAGCCGCTCAACGTCTTCCACCGTGAGCATGAAAAGCCCAATCTCGGCGGCGAGCATCCCGCCGAGCTGACGAACGTGCACACGCTCTTCCGCCGTGCCTTCGTGCTCGACAAGCAGCCCGGCCGCTACCTCCTCCGCTTCTCCGCCGACGACTACGCCAAGGTATACGTCAACGGCGCTTTCCTCACGCAGGGCCCGGCGCCGGGCTATCCGGTCGGCTATCACTATCTTGAGATCGACGTCACCGACCGGCTGCACGCCGGCACGAATACCCTGCTCGCCCACGTCTACTACCAGGGCCTCGTCAACCGCGTCTGGGTCAGCGGCGATCTGCGCGAGGGCTTCATCGCCGAGCTGATCGGCCCGGACGGCCGGATGGTTCTCGGCACCGACGGCGACTGGGAGTACGCGACGATCGGCAACTATACCGGACAGCGCAAAACGGGCTACGACACGCAGTTCCTCGAGGATTACGACAGCCGCGTGCCGACGCCGCCCTTCGCGCCGGCCGCCGTGCGCGGCGAGATGGGTGTCGTCTTCGACGACGCGCCCACGCCGCCGCTCATGATCTACGAAAAGCTGCCCGCCTCCGTCGAGCCGCTGGCGGGCGGCGGTCTCTTCTGCGATTTCGGGCAGGAGATCACGGCCTCCCTGAAGATCACCGCCGCGGGCGAGGCCGGCGCGCGCCTGCGCATCCTCTCGGGCGAGGAGACGGACGATTCGCCCGAGCGCGTCCGCTGGCACATGCGCTGCAACTGCGATTACGAGGACACCTGGACGCTGGCCGGCGGCGGCCCGGAGACGCTCGAGCAGTTCGACTACAAGGCCTTCCGCTACGTCTCCCTGATCCCCGATGCGGGTTCCCTCTCCATCGGCGGCGTGGCCGCCGTCGTGCGGCACGCAGCCTTCGACGACGACGCCTGCATGCTCGAGACGGACGACGCGGTGCTCGCCGACGTCTTCCGCATCTGCAAGAACGGCGTCAAGTACGGCACGCAGGAGATCTACATGGACTGCCCGTCCCGCGAGAAGGGGCAGTACGCCGGCGACATGACCGTCACCTCCGGCTCGCAGGTCTGGCTGACCGGCGACGTCTCGATGCTGGAGAAGGCGATCCGCGAGCAGGCACGCTCCTGCTTTATCGACGAGGGGATCATGGCGGTGACGCCCGGCTCCCTGATGCAGGAGATCGCCGACTACTCGCTGCAGTTTCCGCTTCTTCTGCTGCGGCACTACGCCTGGACGGGCGACCGCGCGTTCCTCTCCGAGATGCTGCCGGTCGCCGAACGGATGCGCGCGTACTTCGCCCGCTACGCCCGGCCGGACGGTCTGCTCGACGGCGTGAAGGGAAAATGGAATCTGGTGGACTGGCCGAAGAACTGGCGCGACGACTATGATTTTCCGCTCGAGAAGCCGATCGGCCCCGGCGTGCACAACGTCATCAACGCCTTCTACGTCGGCTGCGTGAAGAATATCGAGAAGATCCGGGAAATCCTCGGTCTGCCGACGGACGGCGAGAGCGCGCGGCTGGCCGCCGCCTTCGACCGCGTCTTCTTTGACGGGGAGACCGGCCTCTACGTGGACGCGGAGGGCAGCCGCCACTCGTCGCTCCACGCGAACGCCCTGCCGCTGTTCTACGGCTTTGTACCGGCCGAGCGGGCGCAGCCGGTCTGTGATTTTCTGATCCGCCGCGGCTTTGTGTGCGGCGTGTATATGTCGTATTTCCTGCTCCGCGGGATCTGCCGCTACGGGCGGCAGGAGGACGCCTACCGCATGATCGTCTCCGAGGCGCCGAACGCCTGGTACAACATGGTGCGCGAGGGCGCGACGACCTGCTTCGAGGCCTGGGGCAAGGACCAGAAATGGAACACCAGCCTCTGCCATCCGTGGGCCTCGGCGCCGATCACGGTGCTCATCGAGGATCTGCTCTCCGTCTCGCCGGACGGCACGGTCGGCGCCTGCCGCCTGCCGGCGTGCGCGGGGCATCTGACGATGCGCGTCCCGACGCGGCGCGGGCCGGTCACGGTGCGCGTATAATGAAAACTCCCGGACGGAAAACCGTCCGGGAGTTTTTCTTTTTTCGGATTTACAGATACCGTTCCAGCTCGTGATGCAGCGCCAACTTGTCCTGCCGGAATTGCGTGATCATCCGGTTGGCGTAGGTGAAGAAGGAGCGGCACAGCACCGGATGCGAGATCACAAAGGTGACAAACGGCGCGCGCAGACGGCGCACGGCCACCGTATCGGCGGTAATCAGGATCTGCGTATGGGCGAACGGCGCCTGCGGCAGCGCCACGAAGCGGTAGGCGGCGTAATGATCCGACAGAGAAAGGATCTGACGGATGTGCTCGCCGTATTCGGAGGGCGTGTAGTTCATCGCGGCGACGGGCAGATCGATCGGCACCTCTTCCGCAAACAGCGCCTCGTCGTCGGCGACGGGAATGCACTCCTGCACGTAGCTGTCGGCCAGGCTGCTCATCATCAGTTCCCTGCGCTCGCGCTGCGCCGTGCGGATCGCCGCGCGGTCTGGAGCGGGGATGCTCCCGCGCGCCATCACGCGCTCGAGCGTCTCCTCCGGCATCGTCGCGAGCGACAACGCAGTACCCAGCACCGTCATGCCGTGCACGCCCTGCTTGAAGATCGATGCGTCGGCGCTGGCGTTGTCGATGATGCGCACCAGACGGTGCGATCCGGACAGAAGGCCGGAGAACATCTGCCCGTACATGCCGATCGTATCCGGATCGGTGTGGTAGCGGTAAATGCCGTTGTACTCCTGCCCGGCGAGGTGGAAGCCCTCGATGCAGGCGACCCCGGGGCAGAGGAACAGCGTGTGCGAGAAGCGCGTATCCCGCTGCTTGTCGCAGCTGTAGGATTCGATCATGCCCGACATGTAGAGCGGCAGCCAGTTGATGATGGCGTCCATCATCTCGCCCGGGCCGCGGTCGAGATTGTGTACGATGCGGATGCGGATGCCGCTCTGCACGCAGGCGCTCATCAGCGTCGTCCACTTCTCGAGAAAGTCCTCGTCGCCCGTCATCCAGTCCATATTCTGGTCGGAGAAGAGCCACAGGGCCTTTGTGCCGCTCTCCAGGGCGGCGCTCAGAAAGCGCACGACCGCCGCGCGGATGCCGTCCGTGCCGCGGTAGACCGTGCGCGTGTCGGCGAGGATCTCCTCCGCCTCCGGCAGAGCGAGCGGACCGTCGGCCGGCTTCTCCGGCGGGAACGAATCGATGCGGTCGAGCAGCCGCTCGACCATGAGGCCCGTGTCCTCCGAATCATAATCGCACAGCCAGTCGCAGAAGAGGGCATAGGCGCTGTCGCGGTTCTCCTCCGACATATGCCCGCCGCACAGCTCGCACAGCTTCTCGAGCCGTCCAAGCTCGCACACGCGCTCAAAGAGCACGCGGCAGAGCGTCTCCGCCACCTGCGGATTGGAGCGCGGCGAGCGGAAACCGTTGCGGAAGCGGCTGATGTAGGAGGAGTCGAGGCTGACCAGCTTGCCGAGACGGATGTTGGAGAGCTCGCTCAGTTTCATCACCGCATCCAGCTTCTCCCCGAAGGAGCGAAACTGCGGCGCAGGCTTGCGCGGCTTCCGGGGCGCTTCGTTGTCCGCCTCGGAGGCGTCGCCGAAGAGCCAGTAGGTGAGGCGGCGCTGGATATGCTCCGCGCTGTCGTTCACCGGGCAGCCGACCAGATCGCACAGCGCCTGCATCCGGTTGTGCGCGTCGGCGTACAGATACAGCCCGCGCGCGAAGCGGCGCGAAGCGACGCCGCCGTGGCGCGGCGCGCGCATCCCGTTCACGAGACGGCTGAAGTTGGAGGCATCGCATTCGGCGCTGCGCGAAATATCTGAGGTGCTGGCGCCGAGGAGCGCCATGCATTCTTTGGCACGTTCTGCAAACATAACTGACAAAATCCTTTCCCTGTTCAATCGTTCGTTCTACAGTATACCATAAATCGTGACAAAATGCAACGTCTGCGGCACATTCGTGCGTTTCTTTCCAAAATGTCCATCACTTCTTCACAAAACGATGACAAAAAACAGGCACAGCGCGCGGCTGTGCCTGTTTTTTGGTATTTTTATTCACCCTCGAGGCAGAGCTTGACGAGATCGTTGACGTCGGCGGTCGCCACACACTCCACGGTGTCGGCGGCGCCGTAATAGATCTTCACCTCGCCGGACGGCTCGAGAATCATGCCGCCGGGGAAGATGACGTCGGTGCGGAAGCCCTCGGTCGTCTCGTGATAGAGCTCTGGCGCGATCAGCGGCTTCTTGTACATGCCGATCACCTTCGACGGGTTCTCCAGATCGAGCAGCGCGATGCCGGCGTAGTACATCTTGACCCACTTCGATTCCCAGCCGTGCTTGCCGCGGCTCTCGTCGCGGATCACGCCGTGGAAGGTGGCGAGCCAGCCCTTGTCGGTCTTGATCGGCGGGGCGCCGGGGCCGACCTTGTCGTTGGCGAACGGCACGTCCTCGACGCCGAAGACCAGTTCGGAGTCGCCCCAGAAGCGCAGATCGGGCGAGCGGGACAGCCAGGTGTCGAAGCGGTCGCGGCCGCGGGAGTAGACCGGCATCGGCCGCTCGAGGCGGACGTAGTAGCCGCCGATCTTCTCCGGGAAGAGGACCATGTTCCGGTTGTCCGGCACGGCGATGGAGAGGATCTCGAACTTGTCGAAATCGTCGGTGACGGCGATGCCGCCGCGCACGCCGTGGTTCGTATCGACGGCGAAGCACATGTAGCAGCGGCCGTCGATCACGGTCAGGCGGGGATCGTAGGCGCGGCGGATGTCGCCGCCGCGCAGCGCGAAGCACGGCTGGGGCTGCACGTCCCAGTGGATGCCGTCGTCGCTGTAGGCGAGGCCGATGTTCGTGCCGGCGAGCTTCTGCTCCTCGTAGGAGCCGTAGTCGTTGCGGAAGACCATTACGTACCTGCCGTTGAACTTCGTGACGCCGGCGTTGAAGATCAGCGCCGCGTTGTACGGGATGTCTTTATAGGTGAGGACGGGCGTCTCGCGCTTTGTGAGGCACGGCGCGCTGTGAAAATTCGAATAATCGATGGGGGTAAGGGGGGCGGGCATGAGAATATCCTCCTGTGATTGACTATATGTGCCGCAAACTCAGTTTGCGGAAAGGTCCTTGAAATAGTAGGCGTTGATCTTGTCGACCGTCTTCTGCTCGGAGGGGATCAGCTTGGCGAAGAGCGAGCCGAATTCGGTCTTGCCGTTGGAAAGCGCGAGCATCACAACGCGGCCGAGGCCGGAGGTGCCGGCGGAGGTGTTCAGGAAGGACAAATCGACGGAGAGCGTGTTGGAGATGATATCCAGCACCTCGCGGGATTCGCGGTCGGGAACGAACTTGGTCTGCAGCGCGACGTCAAAGTACGATTCGCGGACGCGGTTGTAGCCGGCGGACGCGAGCGCCTCGGTGATGACCGCGGTGCGGGTGGGATTGCTGTTGGAGGTCAGAATCACGAACTGGCGGTCGGAGGTGGAGGACACATAATCCTGCTGCGCTTCATCCCACTTCGGGATCGGCAGGATACCGTACTCGATATCGGACTCGCGCAGCTCCGTGCTGGTCATGAACTGGATCTTCACATAGTGGAACAGGGACTGGTTGTTGAGGAACATCTTGTCCGAGGGCTCGGCGCCGTAGACGTAGCCGTAGGGGCCGTAGGCGATGGCAACCACCTTTTCCGCGAGGGAAACGAGCTTTTCCTTGTCAAAATCCAGGGTGACGCGGCCCTCGGCGTCGCGGGAGTAGCAATCGAGATACGCGCCCTGGAAGGAGTAGAGCTTGTAGTTCAGCGCCAGGCCGTAGCGGTCGAAATCGTCCATGCGGCCGTCGCCGTTCAGATCGGAGTTCACCCCCTCTGTCAGCTCGGCCAGACGGTCGAGCGTCCATTTTCCGTCAAACACCTCCTGATAGGGGATGGTGATGCCGTTATCCGCCGCCAGCGCCTTGTTCACGAGGAAGCACGGCGCCCAGGAAAGCGCCAGATAGGACACGTAGCCGGTAAACATGTACTGCCGGTTGTTGATCGCGTAGGTGTTGTTCGCGTAGGCGGGGTACCATGGCTGGGAGAAATCCATCTCCTTCAGATCGCGGAGGTTCAGGAAATTGCCGCCCATCGTCATGCTCCACAGCGTGCAGTCGTGGCCGGAAACGAGCGCGTAGGTATCGTCCGAAGCGGCGACGGCCTGCCGCACGCCGTTCTCAAGACCGCTGTTCGGCAGCGTCTCCGCCATGACCGACACGTTGAAGCGTTCCTCCACCAGGCGGTTGCGGTCGTAGATCGCGTCGTTGATCGTCTCGCCGATCTCCTCCTCGACCCAGATCGTACCGCCCACGGTCTGGTCATAGCAGGCGATCACAAAATTGTAGCCTTCATAGTTTTCATCCGGCAGGGCGGCGGAGATGATCGGCGGCTCCGTCTCCGGCGCGGCGGTCGTCGTGTCGACGGGCGCGGCCGTCGTCGTGGGCGCGGCCGTCGTCCCGGCGTCGGTCTTGCCGCCGGAAGCGCAGCCGAGCGCCGGCAGCAGCATCAGCGCCGCAAGAAGCAGGCAAAGCAGTTTCTTCATGATGTGTGTCTCCTTTGTATTTTTTCGGCATCCGCCGATTATTCAAAGTTGGCGCGCAGGAATTCGTCGAGCGGGCCGTCATAGACGGCCTCGCAGTACATGCCGCCCCAGGTGACGCCCTGATTGCCGGAGCAGTACACGATGACCGTTTTTCCCTCGTATTCGCAGAGATCAACGTCGCTGTTGTTCGTGTTGAGATGGGTGAAATTCATCTCCCGCTCCGCATCCGTCAGAACGACGCCGGGCTTGGGGGTCAGGTCCTCGCGGGAGGCGGTGAAAAGCGGGTTGTAGAAGCCGATCTCCCAGGTACGAAAATCCGTCGTCCGGTAGATATACGGCGCGTACCGCTGGGCGGGCAGCTCCTCGAGGCAGATCATGTAGTACCGGCCGCCGCTGTATTTCAGGCAGGGACAGGCGGTGTAGCGCGCCGTCGAGTAGCCGAGCTCAAAGGAGAGCGGCTCCCAGTGCGCAAGGTCGCGGGAGCGGGCGAAAAAGATGGTGAACGGTTTCCCGGTGTACGGGTTGTCGAGATAGCGGCCGCGCTCGCGCGGATCGTCCGCCGCGCGGCATTCGACGGCCATCATCCAGCCGCCGCCGTCCCGGCAGACCGAGCTGTTAAAAAGGCGGAAATTCTCCGGGAAGCGCAGGGCGACCGACTCCGTCCAGTGCGTCAGATCGTCGGAGATCCACGAATAGAGCACGCTGCCCTCGGCGGCGTAGACGTACACCCGGTCTCCTTCGCAGTACGCCTGATAATAGTACGGTCCGCGGCGGCCGAAGACGCGGCGGAAATCGTTCACCGCATACGGCGTGACGACGAAGCCGTCGTCCACGTTCTGGAGCCGCATCAGCGCGCCGCGATGGACGAACACGGACATCTCGCCGCCGCTGGGCGAGATGATGCCGTTTTTGCGGATCACGGGCGGCCCCGCCAGACGGGCGACGGACGGAAAACGAATCTCCCGTACCATTGCGTTTCTCCTTTGCAGTTGTTTTATTGGCGTCAGCGCTCGCCGATCCGCAAAAGCGCCCAGTCGCCCGCGCCGAGCGTCAGCTGCCAACATGCGCCGTCCCGGCGCAGCGATCCCGCGCCGTCGAGCAGGGAGAGTGGGGCCGACGGATCGCGCAGCCGGATCTCCGCCGTCCGCGCAGCCTCCGGCAGAAAGACGTCGCCGCGGAAGTTGTCGCACTCGACGCCGTCGTTGTTGGCGGCAAAGACGAGCCAGCCGCCCGGGATCCGGTTGTACGCCGCATGGACGCCGTCGATCCGCGCGGGCAGCCATGCGCGCAGCATCCCGTCGGCCTCCTCCGGCGTGACCGTGCGGTGGGTGCGGGCAAAGCGGGGCCCGCCGGTCAGATCGATGAAGCAATCGTATTTTTCCAGCGCCGCCTCGTCGTCCTCATGGAGGATGTCGAAGCAGTCCGGCAGTCCGCCGGGCGTAAGCACGTGCGCGTTGTTGCCGAGGCATCCTCTGACGCCGAAGATCCGCGGCAGCGCCGTGCGGATGTTCTGCCAGACGGCGCCGTCGAGCCCGTCGGAGACGTCGCTTGCCGGATAGGCAAGGTAGCCCTCGGGCAGATCGACATGCAGGATCGGCAGATCCTTCGGCAGAACGACTGCGATGGGCGTGAACGGCTCGCCCAGGGCGGGAAAGCGCGTGTCGAAGCGGAGAAAATCCCGCTTGGTCTCGCCGTAGGGACTGAGCTCAAAATCTCTGAGATCGCGGAACGTATTCGAAACGCCGTATTCCTCGCCGATCACGGACGCGCCCGCGAAGGCGGCGTACCGCCAGATCCGCGCCTGCAGATTGCGGGAGGTGCCGCCCTGCTCGCGCTCCCCGGGCGTGCGGTCGGCGCCGACGCCGAGCGTCCGCTGATCCTCGTACCATTCGTCCTGCCCTTCGCGCAGCGAGAATGGGATCGTCAGATCGCCCGCGGCGTGATTGCGGCACCAGCATTCGTAATAGATTCCCCAGCGGAGGCCGTGCGCGCGCGCCATGCCGCGCGTGTAGGCCAGCTGGATGCGCAGATTGGGGATCTGCCAACCCACCTCGGGCAGCAGCAGCTTCGCGCCGCCGGCGATCTCGATCCGCGGCGCCATGTGGTAGCTGTCGGCGGGAATGAGGGAGCCGTCGACCATGGCGGCGCGCCGGGCGTAGTGCCGCCGCACGTCCTCGAGGAACGAGGCGCGGTCCGGCGGCAGCCGCCGCCCCGCCCATTCCTCGGGCGTCAGCGCCTCGAGGAGGATCTTCTCCCGGCCGTCAACGACGTCCTGCCAGACCTGCCGTTCCGCCTGCGGCGTGAGGCCGGGCGCGCCGCGCCGGCGAAACAGCGCGTCGAGGCGGCCGACGTCGCTGCGGTAGTTGGACGACCATTCGTGAAACTGCCAGCCCCAGAAATTCTCGCCGAGCAGCGCGTGCAGGCGCGCCGTCACCGCCTCGTCGAAGCGAAACCAGCGCGGCAGCGCGACCCCGCCCTGCAGCCGGTCGATATAGAACGGACAGCGCAGCGCCTCCAGGCGCCGCGAAAGCGGCGCGCCCGGCGCGGCGATGCGGTTGAAGTCGGCTTCGGGAGGCATACAGACGGTGTGCATCACCTTCAGACCGTCGCCGTCGCGCCACAGGCCGCGCCGGATCAGGCCCTCCCAGCTCTCGGGCGTATAGGTGTGCATAAACGTCAGCATCCGCGCTCTCCTCCGGATTTCCGCGACGGGGACAGGCCCCGTATACCTAATTATATTATAATTCACGCCGTCCCTCTTGTAAACTGCAACAATTGTGTTATAATTAAGATAATCCACGATTTTCAGACAGTAGGAGGCGCGCTATGGCCGCAGAAACGCAGGCAACCGTTAAGAATATCAACGCCCACTGCACCTCGGATCTCCGCCATCACACGGCAGGCTACCACTATCCGACGCACTGGCACAATTATCTCGAGCTGGAGATCGTGCTCAGCGGCGAATACGAGCACGTCTGCGGCGGGACGGCGTACACCGCCGTGCGCGGCGACGCCTGGTTCATCCCGCGCCTCGGCTTTCATTCCGTGCGCGCCCGCACGGCCAGCTCGATCCGCAACATCAGCTTCTCCGAGGCGCTGATCCCCTCCCGGCTCGCCGACGCCCTCCCGCCCTCGACGGGGCTCTTCTGCCGCTTTGCGGAGGCGGAGCTCGGCGTCATGATCCGCCTCGGAGAGCGGATCCGCGACGAGCTCCGCGCCCGGCCGCCGTACTACGAGCTGGCGCTCTCCGCCTGTCTCACCGACTGTCTTCTGCGTCTGATGCGGCACGCCGCGCCGGACGCGCTCCCCTCCGGGGAGAAGATGCCCGGCTGTGTCGAGGAGGTGCTGCGCGCCGTCCGGCTGCGCTACGCGGAGGATCTGTCGCTGGCTGCGCTGGCGCAGGAAAACCACGTCTCCGCGGGGCATCTGGGGCTGCTCTTCCGGGAATGCTGCGGCCTCTCCTTCAGCGAATATCTCAACCGCGTGCGGCTGCGCGTCGCCTCCGATCTGCTCCTGCACAGCGATCTGTCCGTGCGCGAGATCGCCGCGCGCGCCGGCTACCGCTCGCAGGAATACTTTCACTCCGTCTTCCGCCGCTGTGTCGGCAGCACGCCGGGCGCCTACCGGAAAAACAATCCGCCCGTCTGAAAAATCGCCGATCCTCTTGACACCGCCTCCCGCCCGTGGTATACTTCCCTTGGCGCGCGGCAAGCACGCCGGAAAGGTTGGATATCGCAATGAAAGACGCAGCATTTGAGGCGCGGCGGCAGCGCGCGGCGCAGCAGCTTCTTGCCGGGAGCATCGAAAAGGATCTCTACGGCAACGCCACCCTCTTCCGCATCATCAACGATAAAGACGTCGGGGAGGCCATGGAGCATCTGCTCTTCACGGCCAACTGGTTCGAGCATCCGCATCCGAACGGGCGCGATCTGCGCGGCGAGGCGGACTTTGCCTCCATCCGCCTGGTCCACGCGCTCTTCGCCTGCTATGACAAGCTGACGGACGAGGTGAAGGCCGCGCTCGAGAATTTCTACCTCCGCCGCGACTACAGCTCGATCTACGGCTCGGAGAATCACTCGCTCATGTACCGCGCCTCGCGGCTGCTGGCCGCCGAGTTCTACACCGGCCGCACCTTTGAGCAGTACGGTCTGACGGCCGAGCAGGTGATCGAGGAGGACACAAAGTACCTCGACGAATTCCTCATGTACCGCGCGCGGCGCGCCTGGGGCGAATTCGACTCCCTCGGCTACGGCGCGGAGATCATGCTGATCCTCAACACGCTCTACATGTACGTGCGCGACGAGCGCCTGAAGAAGAAGTGCGCGATGATGATGGACATGATCCTGCTCGACATGATCGTGGATACGAAGAACGGCCGCTACGGCGGCGCGCACGGCCGCATCTACGAGCACGCGGCGCTCAACGGCGTCGGCGGCGGCATGTACGCCTACTACACCTACTATTTCGGCGCCGAGGGCGGTCTGCCGGAGTACGTCGTCGATCAGATCGCGCCGATCCTCTCCGACTACTATCCGGCGGAGATCGTCTGCAAGGTGGCCAAAAACCGCACCTTCCCCTATGAGAACCGCGAGAGAAAGCATCTCCATGTCTGCGAGGCATGGATCGGCGGCATCCATCAGGAGCTGCTCGACGCGGTCGAGGGTCTGGCAATCAACAAATACATCTACATCTGCGACGACTACATGCTCGGCTCCGTGACGTGGCAGGATCCGTATCCGGCGGGCTTCAAGCCGGGCTGGTACGCGCACCATCAGCAGCACGAGTGGGAGCTGTCGTTCACGGACGCGACGAGCGGCCGCGCCAAGATCTTCTCGCACCATCCGGGCGATCCGGGCTACCACCACACGCACAACCACTGGTCGGGCGACATCGGCTGCAACTGCGGCACGCACTTCTGCACGAAGGACACCGCGATCAGCCTCTACAACATCGTCAAGGAAAACGAGATGCCGTACATCAACGCGGACATCCCGCTCGAGTTCTTCGAGGACAAGCTGCTGGACAAAAATTACGTCTTCCTCCGCCGCGGGGGCCTTTATGTCATGGTCTACTTCTCCGAGGATTATCACTTCGTGACCGAGGGGAACACGGCCGGCTTCGAGGCGATCAGCGACGGGCGCAGGCACGCCTTTGTGTGCCACGTTGAGCGCGCGGAGAAGTACGCGGACATTGAGGCCTTCGCCGCGGCGATGAAGGCGATCCCGATCGTCTTCGACAAGGAGGCGATGTCGCTCGACTTCCTCGGCATCCACGTGGACTACAGCGGCAACAGCGTGGACGGCGTGCCGAACAAATACCCCTACGAAAAGCTCTACGACAGCCCGTATCTGACCTCCGAGTACGGCAGCGGCGTCCTGCACGTCACGGACGGGCACGAGAGCGCCGTATACGATTTCAATTTCTGAGGGCCGAAGGCCCGTCGGCGCGCGCAATGCCTCAGCGGGCACATGGGACAGCGCACGGAATCTGCCGAAGCTTGTGCACGTCGTCTGCGGCGGGGCCGAAGGCCCGCCGGCGCGCGCACACTCACGGCGGGGGCCCCCCTACCGCGGCGAAGTTTCTTCAAGCGGAGGGAAAGAACCATCTCACCCCGGAACCCCCACCGCTCGCAACCTCGCGGCGGGGAACCCTCGGCCCGGCGAAGTTTCTTCATGCGGAGGAGGTGACTTCCCACACAGCCGAAAAAGAGAGCCGTTCCGAAGAACGGCTCTCTTTCGTTTTGATTCTCAGTACAGCTGCACACACACGGGCGTGTAGCTGACGGTGGAAGTGGCAGATGTCGGCATAAACATCAGCCAGACGTACTTGTAATTCGGAACAATTGGAATCGAGTTCGTCATCGCCAAACCCGTCGCATTCGGATTTGCGTTGCCGGCATTCGTGGAGCCTTCCTGAAAGTTGGCTGACGTGTACGTCATCGTATCATTCGTGAAGAAGTAGCCAACAAAACCCGCCGACGCCGTAGCGAAGTTTATTGACGAACCGCTGCGAACCGGCTGGGTAGCAAATCCAGTGCCGCCCGTCATGCCGCCGATGCCGGTGCCGGTACCGGTGCCGGTCAGCGTCACGCAGACCGGAGAATAGGTCACACTGTATGCCGGAGTGGTCGGGACAAGATAGAGCCAGAGGTACGCAAAATTGTTGAATACAGGAATGGTTCCCTGCGTCCCCGCCGTGACGGACTGCGTACTTCCGTAGTTCTGCTGCGCATACATATCGAAGTAGGTCCCGTTCATCGCGGTGCCGTAATTGGTATTGGTATAGAAATACTTGACCGTACCGCTGACGGAAGGAATATAGACCACGGTGCCGTTGCTCAGCGTCGGCGCGAGGGCAAAGCCGCTCGTACCGGTCGTGGTACCGGCGCCGGGATAGTAGCTGCTGCCGCTCAGCGGGATGTAGAGCTCGTTCGGAAGCAGCTTCGAATCATTGATGATCCAGACGACCATGTAGTTCTTTCCGGCGGGGATCTGCGAAAGCGGAACCATGCGGTCCGTACCGTACAGCGTACCGAGGATCGATGCACTGCCGCCGCCGAGCGTGCTGGCGACCATACTGGACAGCATTCCGATCATTGCGGACGGATTCAGCGTTCCGCCATAGTACGGAACCTGCTGGTACGGATTCGGGATCATCGACTGGGAGCCGCCCGCCAGGCCAGACAGGCCCATCTGCGCCGCGGCCATATCCTGCGCATTGTTGAATTCCTTGCCGTCGTTGGACGCCGTGAAGCCGTAGTACAGCGTACCGGTCGTCAGCGTGCGGTAATAGAGGGTATTGTTCATCACATACGGCATCGAGGAGAAGCCGCTCTGGATAAAGCTGCCCGAACCGGAGCCCGTGCCGCCGTTCAGCTGCAGCATGACCGGCGCATAGTACTCGCCCGCCGCACCCTGCAGCAGAAGGACCACATAGGTCATGCTGCTGATCGGCATGTTGTTCTTCGTGCTCAGCGTCGCCGTGCCGCTGCCGACGGTGTTGATTTCAATCTCGCCCTTGTAGGAATCCTGAACGTTATTGATGTAATACTGCTGGTAAATCACGGCGTTCGGCAGCTGCGGGACGTTGCCGGCGCTGAAGAAATAGTAGAGCTTGCCGTAGGTCTGCGAATTGTAGTTCAGCGTCGCGGAGGTCGTGCTCGCGGTGTTGACGGTCGGCTGGCCGCCGAAGCCGGTGCTGCCCGAGGACGAGAACGACGCGGTGCCGGAGGTAGAGATCACAACCGGGATGCGGGGCGTGTTGTTCTGGTCGAACAGCACCAGCGCCACGTACGGCGGCAAGCTGCTGTCCGTCTGCACGTCCACATACGAGGCCATGCCCTTCGTGACGGTCACCGAGCCGGAATACGGCGTGTTCACGCCGTTGAGGCTGTCGAGCTGCGCCTTCGCCATGACGTCGCTGCCGGTCACGTTATTGGTATCGGTAAAGAGATAATAGACGGTGCCGCTCTCGTTCGTGATGAACTCGATGCGGTGGCGGTTCGGATACAGAGGATCATACGCGCCGGAATACGTCGGGCCGAAGGCGAAGCCGGTGTCGTCCGAGGTCGCCGCGACCGCCGTCAGCTCGATCACGATCGGCGCATAGGTGGATCTCTGCCCGCCGAACAGGATCGCCATATGGGTGAAGCCCTCCTGATAGAGGCTGGTCGGAAGGACCGTGGTGGCGACCTGATAGCCGCCGTTGCTCTGGAAGGAGCCGCCCAGCTTCTGCTCCAGCCGGCTGCTCGTTTTGGAGGTATAGTTCTGCCAGAATGTCGACGCGTTGCTGTCCGGCGTCGTGCTGTTGGTCAGGTAATAGTAGACGAGACCGGTGGTGATGGTCTGACAATTGATGGTGTATTTCCCGCCGATGCTGCCGAGGGTCGGCGTATACGCGAAGCCGCTGTTGGCCGTGGTGCCGGTACCGGTACCGCCGAGCAGGCTGACCGCGACCGGCTGGTAGCTGACGCCGTTCGCCGTCAGACGGACGACGGCGTAGGGATAACTGAGTACGGAGGCAACGGGGATCGTGAAGCTGGTGGAGCTGCCGGCGGCGGCGAAGGTCGTGCCGGCGAGGCCCTGCGCCTGCGCGATTGTGCGCAGCGAATCAAACTGCGCGGCGCTCGGCGCGGTGTTGGCCGCGGAGAGATAATATTCCACGGTGCCGGCCACCTGCGGCGTACAGACGAGGTAGATGCTGGCGCCGATCGTCGTTGCGCTCGGCGCGATGGAGAAGCCGCTGCCGACCACGGCGGAGGTGGTGCGGGAGACGATCTTCGGCATGAACTCACCGCTGGTGCTGTCGGAGAGCATGACGGCGATGTACGGGAAATTCGCGACGAGGGAGGCCTGCTGCAGCGGGATGGCGGCGCTCTGGCCGGCGGTCACGTCCAGCGAGCCGCGGTAGGCGCTGCTGTTGTACTGCGAGGAGAAGGCCGTGACCGTCAGCACGTCCGGCGAGGTGGTGTAGAAGTAGAAGAGCTTGCCGCTGACGGCGGCGGTGTAGCTGAGGTAATCGGTGGTGCCGGTGACGGAGGCGGTCGGCGCGACGGTGAAGCCGCTCGAGGCGGTGTTCGGGACGACGACGGGCTGGTAGGCGCTGCCGGCCGAGCTCTTGACCATGATCGCCGCGTAGGGATACGCGCTGACGTTCGTGGTGGCGGCGACGGTACGGTCGAAGGAGCTTCTGGCGGTGACGGTGAAGCTGGTCTTCACGGCCGCCGCGCCGTAGAGGCTGTCAAAGGTCGCCGCGGTCGGCGCGGTCGCGGTATTCGTGAAGTAGACGTAGAGGGTGCCGCTGACCGACGGGGTGGCCGTCAGGTAGCAGGAGGAGGTGGTGGCGTAGGTCTCGGGAGCCTTCGAGAAGGCGCTCGTGGTCGTGGTGGAGCCACTTGAATAGGCGGCGCCCGCGAAGGTCGCCGTCAGCTTGTCCGCGATGGTATAGCGGGTCGGGACCTTGTCGGCGGAAAAGCCGCTGGCCTTGATGTCGGCCTGCGTGAGAGTGCCCGTACCGGTGACGCTGGAATCCTTGGCGCCGGCGTTGACCGTCAGGAGCGGGATTTTGGCCGCGGAGCCGAGGCTGATCTCCGCCGGGGTGTCGAGCGTGACGGCGTTGGCGGTCGTCGAGCCGAGCATGGAGACGGACGTCTTGTGGCCGTCCGCGGCGGAGTCGACGTGCATCGTGCCGATCCAGCAGTCGGAGAGGATCACGGAGGCGGTGCCGCGCAGCTCCAGTTCGCCGATGTCGCAGCCGCTGAGGGTGACGGTGCCGCCCTTCACGCCTTCGCCGACGATCATGCGGCCGGAGATCTTCGCGTCGGTGACGGTGACGCCGGAGCGGGTGACGACGGCGTTGCCGTCGTAGGCGCCGCTCTCCTTGCCCGTCGCGGAATCGGCATAGATCGAGCCGGCGGCGCGGTAGAGGATCGTGAGCGCCTCGGCGCGGGTCAGGGTGTTGTTCGGGCGGAAGGTGTTGTCCTCATAGCCCTTGAACAGCCCGGCGGCCGTCGCCTGCAGCACGTAATCGCGGTAGTTGACGCTGATGGAGCTGTAGTCGGCGTAGGTGGACGACGCAGCCTTCTTCGCGGGATCGAGCGCCAGATAGCGCACGAGCAGCGCGGCGGCCTCCTGGCGGCTGAGCGCGCCGTTCGGATTGAGCTGCGAGCCGTAGTTGAGCAGGTAGCCCTGCGCCGCGGCCTTCTGCACGTAGAGATAGAACCAGTCGGCGTCGGCGACGTCGCGGTAGGAGATCGCGGCGGTCTCCGTCAGGCCGAAGGTTTCGTCGAGCATCTTGACGTACTCGACGCGGCTGACGGTGCGGTCGGGCCGGAAGGTGCCGTCCTCATAGCCGTTGAGGATCTTCTTGCCGACCATATAGGAAACGGCGGAGTCGGCCCAGTGCTGATTGGTGTCCGGGAACGCCGCGGCGAAGGAGGCCGCGACGCAGCTGACGACGAGGATCAGCGAGAGAATTGCGGAAAGTGCTTTTTTCATGTTGTTCACCCAATTTTGCTGAGATTTCAAGCGATACAGTATAAGTATAACAGAATCCGGGCGCGAGGTCAACGGCTTTTGCCGAAAAAATTCCGGAAATCGGCCTTCTTTTCGGCAAATGTCGGAATTCAGGCCGGATTTTCGCTCCCGCGGAGATATTCGGCAATCGTCTTCATGTCGCTGTACATATCTTCCTTTTTGCGCGGATCGCGCAGAAGCGCAGCCGGATGGTAGACGGCGCAGAGCACGAAGTCGTTTTTTTTGAAGAACACGCCGTGCTCGCGCGTGATCCGGAAGTCCGGCTTGATCAGCCGCATGGCGGCAATGCGGCCCAGGCACACGATCACCCGCGGGCGGATCAGCCGCACCTGCTCCCGCAGGTAACCGATGCAGGCGTCCTGCTCCTCGGGGGAGGGATCGCGGTTCTGCGGCGGGCGGCATTTGAGGATGTTGGCGATATAGACCTGCTCGCGCTCGATGCCGACGGCGCCGAGATAGGCGTCGAGCAGCTTGCCGGCCGCGCCGACGAAGGGGATGCCGGTCTCGTCCTCGCGCGCGCCGGGCGCCTCGCCGACAAACATCAGATCCGCGTCCCGCGCGCCGGTGCCGAAGACGCAGTTCGTCCGCGTCTCCGACAGCGCGCAGCGCGTACAGGCGCGGCAGGACGCCTCCAGCTCGTCCCAGGTGGGCATGATGGTCACTTCCTTTTCGATTTTCTTCGGGTTTCTACTATTATACAGGATTCGCCGTCAAAAGAAAAGAGGATTCGCGGAAATTTAGTCCGACGTCGGCATGCGCCTTGACTTTTGACCGCCGTTCCGCTATAATGAAAGCAGAAAACAACGGATCCGTGAGGTAACGCTATGAAGCATCGCATCTGTGTGGCGGGCAACATCGTGGTTGACCGTCTCTATCCGGTCCGCGGCTATCCGGCGCGCGGCCAGCTGACCCAGATCCTCGACGGGATCTCCCTCTCGACCGGCGGCGCGGTGCCGAACACCGGCATCGATCTGGCGTCGCTTCTGCCGGAGGCGAAGGTCAGCGCGCTCGGCTTTGTCGGGCGCGACGCGGACGGCGATTTCGCCGTCGAGCGCATGACGGCGCGCGGACTCGACTGCGCGATGGTACGCCGCAGCGGCCGCCGCACGGCCTTCACCGACGTGATGAGCGACGTCGTGACGCGGGAGCGGACGTTCTTCACGCACGCCGGCGCGAACGCCGATCTTGTGCCGGAGTCTATCCCGTTTGACGAAATCGACGCCGATTTGTTCCATATCGGCTATATCCTGCTGCTCGACGGCCTCGACGCGCCGGACGGCGAATACGGCACGAAGATGGCGCGCGTGCTCGCCGAGGCGCGCCGCCGCGGCGTGCGCACCTCGATCGACGTGGTCACGGAAACGGGCGACCGCTTTGCGCGCCTCGTGCCGCCGGCGCTGCGCTATACGGATTACTGCGTCATCAACGAGCTGGAGGCGGCCGCCTCCACCGGCATCGCCCTGCGCGGCCCGGACGGCGCGCTGCGCACCGAGCGGATCCCGGCGGCGCTCACCGCCCTCCGCGCGCTCGGCGTGGCCGAGTGGGCAGTCATCCACGCCCCGGAGGGCGGCTGGGGCATGGACCGCGCCGGCCGCTGCGCCGCCGTGCCCAGTCTCCGCCTGCCCGACGGCTTCATTGCGGGCACCGTCGGCGCCGGCGACGCCTTCTGCGCCGGCGTCCTCGCCGCTGCCGAAGAGGAAATGACCCTCCCCGAGGCCCTCCGCCTCGGCGCCGCCGCCGCCGCCATGTCCCTCTCCCAGCCCGGCGCCACCGAAGGCGTCGGCACCGTCGCCGACGCCCAGGCGCTGATCGAAAAGTACGGCTTCTGAGGGGAGAACGATGGGGAGGACGATGGGGACCCCCTTTTGAGAAAGGGGGTCCCCAAACCCTCCCGGAAAACCTCAAAACAAAACACAGGACAAGCAGCAGCGAAGTTGTTTGTCCTGTGTTGTTTTTTCGGAAAACAAAAAAAACAAGGCCTGACAGTTTCCGCTGCACCTTATCCATGCCCTGTTTGAAAGTTTTCGGGTGGGGTTTGGGGAGGACCTTTTTCAAAAGGTCCTCCCCATCGTCCTCCCCATCGCGTCTCTTACGGCGCCGGAGGATATTCCTGGCACAGGAGGCGCCAGGGGGCCTCGTCCTCCTCGACGGCGGGGAAGCGGCCGGCGGGGACAAGGAAGCGGTTATCGTGGACGTCGTCGTTGACCATCGAGACCTCGCCGACGACGACGGAGCCGCATCCCGGCTCGCCCCAGAAGCTGTGATAGAGGCCGCGCTGCATGGTGATCGATTCGCCGGGGGTGAGGCGGAGGACCGTGCCGGCGCGCACGACGGAGCGCACGCCGTCCCGCATCACGGGGACGTCGGCCTCGCTCAGACGCTCGTTTTCGTCGGACAGATAGACCTGCACCAGCAGATTTCCGCCGCCGCGGTTGATGATGTCCTCCATCTTCTTCCAGTGGAAGTGCATCGGCGTGATCTGTCCCTCGCGCACGAGCATCAGCTTCTCGGCGTAGGTTTTCGAGGCGGGATCGTTCACGTCGCCGTTGCGCACCGTGAACAGAAGCAGTCCCTCCTCCTGGAATTTGCCGCGGCCGAAGTCCGTGATGTCCCAGCCGAGCATATTGCGGCGGATCTCGTCGTATTCATGACCGAGAGACGCCCAGACCTCGGCGGGGATCGAGGCAAACGGCGGCAGGCGGAAGCCTGCGGCCTCAAAGGCCGCCGCCGCTTCCTTCAGACAGCGATTGATTTCCGAACGCTTCATGTTGGTTGCTCCTTATCTGAATTCTGCAGAATTTCCCACAGGATGGCCTCCGCGCGCCTCGCGTCGGCGCGGCCGCCGCTCTCGCGCATCAGCGCGCCGAGCAGCGCGCGCATCGCCTTCGTCCTGCCCGCACGAATCTGCGCCGTCAGGGCCGGATTGGCCGCCGCCGCCGACGCCGCCAGCGCCCGCAGCGACGCCTCGTCCTCGATCGGCAGCATGTTCTCCGCGCGCGCGACGTCGAGCGGATCCGCCGCGCGGCCGGCGCACAGCGTCAGGAGCCGCCGGCCCGCGGCCGCGCTCACCGTTCTGTCGTCCACCAGATCCGCGATGCGCGAAAGCTGCGCAGGCGTCAGCGCCGCCGCCTCCGCCGGCGCGGAGAGCATCAGATTGGCCGCCTGCCGCGGCGCGCGCGAGGCGGCGGCCGCCGCCTCAAAGCGATCCGCCGTCTCCGGCGAAGCCGTCAGCGTGCGCGCCGCCTCCGGCGGGATCGCCCACGCCGCCTCCCAGCGCGCGCGGCGCGCCTCGGCCGTCTCCGGCAGCGCGGCGCGGATCGCCTCGATCTCCGTCTCGGTGAGCGAAAGCGGCAGAAGATCCGGCTCCGGCAGATAGCGGTATTCTGCTGCGCTCTCCTTGCCGCGCATGCGCACCGTCTCACCGCTCGCCTCGTCAAAGCGCCGCGTCTCCGGCTCGACCGCACCGCCCGCCTCAAGAAGACGCACCTGCCGCGCGAATTCGTATTCGATCGCGCGGCCGACAAAGGCGATGGAGTTAAGGTTCTTGATCTCCGTCCGCACGCCGAGCGCGGACGCGCCGCGCGGCCGCACGGAGAGATTCACGTCGCAGCGCATCGAGCCCTCGTTCATGCGGCACAGCGAGACGCCGCCGAAGAGCAGACGCTCGCGCAGCACGGAAAGATATGTCTTCGCCTCCTCGGCGGAGCGGATCTCGGGACGGGAGACGATCTCCGCCAGCGGCACGCCGGCACGGTTGAAATCGATGCGCGTGCCGCGCCCGTCGTGGAGCAGCTTGCCTGCGTCCTCCTCCAGATGGATCCGTTCGATGCCGATCGCGCGGCCGTCCCCGACGGGGATCGCGCCGCCGCGGCCGAGCGGATGCCGGTACTGCGTGATCTGGTATCCTTTCGGCAGATCCGGGTAAAAATAGTTCTTGCGGTCGAAGGCCGAGCGCGGCGCGACCGCGCAGCCCGTGACAAGGCACGCCGCGACGCCCCGCTCAACGGCGCGCCGGCTGAGGCGCGGCATTGTCCCCGGCATGCCGAGGCAGATCGGGCAGACATGCGTGTTCGGCGCGCCGCCCGGCGACGCCGCGCAGGCGCAGAACATCTTCGTATCGGTCAGAAGCTCAACGTGCACCTCGAGCCCGATTGTCATCTCATACTCCATCGGCACACCCCTCCAGCGCCGCCGCCGCGGCGAGCAGCACGTCCTCCCGCATCGCAGGCGCCGTCAGGCACATGCCGAGCGGCAGCCGTCCCTCGTGCCCGAAGGGCACGGAAACGGACGGCACGCCGGCGAGCGACGCGGGCACCGTGAAGCGGTCGCAGCCGCGATAGGCCACGGCCTCGTCGTCGTGCATCCCCACGGGATAGGCAGCCGTCGGCGTACTCGGCGTCAGGATCACGTCGCAGGCGGCGAAGGCCGCCTCCAGCGTCGCGCGCACCGCCGCCCGCGCGGCCTGCGCGCGGGCGAAGATCGCCGTGCCGTCGGCCTGATCGCGGTGCAGAATGTACGTCCCGGCCAGAATCCGCCGCCGCACCTCCCCGCCGAAGCGTGCGCGCGCACCGGTGTAAAGCGAGGCCAGATCCGCCGCATCTCCGGCGGGGACGCCGTAGCGGATCCCGTCGTAGCGGGCGAGATTCGAGGACGCCTCGGCGGCCGAGAGCAGATAATAGGCCGCGTAGGCCTCCGCCTCCCGCGGCCACGGCACCTCCACGATCCGCCAGCCGAGCGCCGCCAACCGCGCGGCGGCCTCGCCGAAGGCCGAGGCCACCGACGGCGCACAGCCGTCGGTGATCGCGGCGGGCACGCCGAGCCGTCCGGCAAACGCCGGGCGCGGCGTGCCGACGGGCGGCGCATCCACGCTCGTCGCGTCACGCGCGTCGGCGCCGGAGACCGCGTCCAGCACGAGCGCGGCGTCGCGCACAGACGCCGTCAGGATCCCCACCGTATCGAGCGAGGAGGCAAAGGCCGTCAGTCCCCAGCGGGAGACGCGGCCGTAGGTGGGCTTCAGGCCCACGACGCCGCAGTAGGCCGCGGGCACGCGCACGCTGCCGCCGGTGTCGGAGCCGAGCGCATAGCCGGCCATGCCGGCGGCCACCGCCGCCGCGCTGCCGCCGGAGCTGCCGCCCGCCACGCGCGCCGGATCGTGCGGATTGCGCGTGACGCCGAAGGCGGAGTTCTCCGTTCCCGCGCCCATCGCAAATTCATCGAGATTCGTCTTGCCGAGCAGCACCGCGCCCGCGGCCTCCAGCCGCTCCCACGCCGCCGCGCTGTACGGCGGCACAAAGCCGTCGAGCATCCGCGAGGCGCACGTCATCGGCACGCCGGCCGCCGCCAGATTGTCCTTCAGCGCCAGCGGAATGCCGCACAGGGCGGGCGCATTTCCCGCGGCCAGACGCGCGTCGGCGGCCTCCGCCGCCGCGCGCGCCCGCGCGGCGCAGACGGTCAGATAAGCGTTGATCCCGCCGCCGCGCGCGTCGATCGCCGCGAGCATCTCTTCCGTCAGCGCGCAGGCACTCGTCTCCCCCGCGCGCAGGCGGCGTATCCATTCCGTGATCATTCGTTCACTCCACCATGCGCACGACGCGCACAAAGCCGTCCTCGCGCCGCGCGAGCAGCCCGTCCGGCGCCGCCGCCGCGATCTCATCCGGCCGCAGAGACGAGAGAGCCGCCGTCCTGCCGGCGGGCGTCTCCCCGCCGCCGACAGGCGGCAGGCCGTCGGCGAGGGCGAGGATCTCCGCAAAATCCGCCGCCAGACGCGCGTCGTCGGCCTCCGCCGCCAGGCGCGCCGCCGCGGCGATCTGCCGCACCGTTTCCTTCATCGTCAATCCTCCCGCAGCGAGCGCAGCAGCGCGATCTCGCGCGCATAGCCCTCGACCTCATTCGGCGTCTCCAGATAAAACGGCAGCGCGGCGAGCGCCGGATGGCGGATGATGCGCGTGATGCCCTCGAGCGTCAGATGTCCGTCGCCGATCTTCTCGTGGCGGTCCTTGTGCGCGCCGAGCGGATTCTTTGAATCGTTCAGATGGACCGCGCGCAGGCGGGAGAGGCCAATCACGCGGTCAAATTCCGTCAGCACCGCGTCGGGATCGCCGGAGATGTCGTAGCCTCCGTCGTGGACGTGGCAGGTGTCCAGACACACCCCCACCTTGTCCGCCGCCTCCGGCCGCAGCCGGTCGATGATCTCGCGCAGCTCCTCAAAGCGGGAGCCGATCTCCGTGCCCTTGCCGGACATTGTCTCCAGCAGCACCGTCGTGGACTGCGCCGGGGAGAGGATCGCGTTGAGCATTTCCGCAACCTCGGCGATGCCCGTCTCCATGCCCTGCCCCACGTGGCAGCCGGGATGGAAGTTGTACATCGAGCCGGGCAGCGACTCGAGAAACTGCAGCTCCTCCGCCATCCGCTCGCGCGTGTAGGCGCGGATCTCCGCGTCCGCCGAGGCGGGATTGTAGGTATACGGCGCGTGCGCCAGCGTCGGCGCGAAGCCCCGCTCCGCCAGGAGTGTCCGCAGCGCCGCCACGTCGTCGGGCGCGGGCGTCTTCGAGAAGCGCGCGGCGCGCGGATTGCGCGTGAAGTACTGGAAGGTATTGGCGCCGATGGAGAGCGCGGTGCGCCCCATCGCCGCGTATCCGTCGGAAACGGAGAGATGGCAGCCGAGATAAAACATGGACGTTTTCCCCTTCTTTCGCCTTGCATTGAGGCAGGAAATCTGATATAATGGTGTATAATGATTCTGCCGGCGGTATCTGCCGCCGCATCCGGTAATATTGTAGCAACTTCGCGCGCGTCTGTCAAGGGGCGTCCGCGCGCCGATCTTCCGGAAAGGAGAGCGTATGTCCAACCCCAGACGATCCGCCGTGATCCACGTCCGCGCCGTCTTTCAGATGCTGTGGGACGCCGCCGACGTCCTGCGGCGGGATCAGGTCTCCGTTTACGCCGCGCAGGCGTCGTTTTTCGTCTTGCTCTCCGGGATCCCCTTTCTTCTTCTGCTGCTCACCGCCGGGCGGGCGCTCATCCATCTCTCGGAAACGGAAATGATCGGGATGATCGAGCACTTCATCCCGACGGATTTCCAGGGCGCCTTCGCCAGCCTCGCCTCGCAGCTGCTCAGCGGCGGCAGCCTGCCGCTCTATTCCGTCACCGCGATCGCCACGCTGTGGAGCGCGTCGCGCGGCATGGCAGCCATCGACCGCGGCCTCAGCGGCATCTACGGCGCGCGCGCCGGCGGCGGCCGCGTGCCCGATTTTCTGCGCTCGATGCTCTACACGATCGCCCTGATCGTGCTCGTCTTCGCCACGCTCTTCTTCCTCGTCTTCGGCCTGGAGATCGCCGATTTTCTCATGTCGGCGCTGCCGGCGCTCGAGCAGCCGATCACGATGCTGCTCGGCGCGCGGGCGCTGGTTATCTTCCCGGTGCTGACCTTATACTTTTATCTTCTGCACTATGTGATCGTGCGCCGCGCCCTCGGGCGCGCGTCCCGGCCGGCGGTGCTGCCGGGGGCGACGCTGACCGCCGTCGGCTGGATGCTCTACTCCTATTTCTACTCGCTCTATATCCGCTTTTTCCCGCGCGCGTCGTATCTCTACAGCGGCCTCGCCGTCGTGGTGATCTTCATGCTGTGGGTCTACGCCTGTATGACGATCCTCTTCTGGGGCGCGGAGCTGAACAAGCTGCTGCACTCTCTCAAATAAGCGACGGCAAAACAATGCCGGGACGGCGATGCGTCCCGGCATTTTCTTATTGCAGCGCGGCGTGTACCCAGGCCGAGGCCGCCGCAAAATCGCCGTGCGGATAGGCGTCGAGCGGCGCGCCGTCCCGATTGAGCAGCCATTCCGTGACGAGGAACACATCCATGCCCGCGCGGCGCGCCGGTATGTCCTCGGCAACGTCGTTGCCGAGCATCAGACAATCCGCGGGCGCGGCGCCGATTTTGCCGGCGAGCTCCGTGAAGTAGGCCGGATTCGGCTTGGAGAAGCTCGCGTTTTCGTAGGAGGAGATAAAATCGAAGTCGGCGGCATCCATACCCGCCCAGCGAAGGCGGGCGAGCTGCGCCGTGCGCGGAAAAACGGGATTCGAGGCGAGAACCAGCCGCGCGCCGCGCGCCCGCCATGCCCGCACCGTCTCGCCCGTGCCCTCCCGGAAGCCGCAGAGCGTCCGCAGGCGCTCGAATTCGCCGCCGTAGTAATCGGCGAAGGCCGCCTCCGCGCCCTCTCCTGCCGCGCCCAGCTCGCCGTGGAAGGCATGCCAGAAGACGGCCTCGTTCGTCGCGGCGCCGTTGTTTTTCACCATCGCGCGCAGGCCGGTCCCGACCGCGCGGAGCAGCGGCTCCGCCGCATAGCCGCGGCGCGCCATGAACGCGCCGAGCGCGGCGAAATACCGCCCGGTAAAATACGAAAGATCCATCGGGAGCAGCGTCCCGTCCAGATCGAGCAGAATCGTTTTCCGCATCCGCTTTCCTCCTCAGAATTCCGTCAGATCCGCGCGCAGCAGCGCCGTCCGCACCGTCGTGTGCCACGTCTCGGGCGTGACGAGATCGGTATCGCGGGCGATCGCCTCGGCGAGATAGGAGGGATTCAGATAGTTCGTGTTGTCGCAGGCGAGGACCGCCTCGACGGTCAGCGTACCCGCGGCGTCACAGAAGACGTCGAGCGAGCGGATCAGCGTCGTGATGTCCGTCTCGCGCTCGCCGCTCTTGGATTTCTTCATCATGACGACCGGCGCGCCGAAGAGCGCGCGGATCGCCGCGGCGCGCGCCTCATCGGCGTGCGGCGAATGGAAAACGAGCCGATAGCGCGCCCAGGCGATGGCCGTCTGCTTCTCCACTGCGTCCGTGACGCGCAGAATCGGCACGCCGTCGGGCGCACAGGCAGCGAGGCGGCGCAGGACCTCCTCGTTTGAGACGTCCTCGCGAACGCGCAGATCGAGCACCTCCGCCTCGCCGCCGCAGCCGACGGACAGCGGCGAGCCGAAGACCATCTTCGGTCGCGGGTTGTAGCCCTCGGTGTAATAAAAGGGCAGATCGGAACGCGTGATGACATGCGTCATCACCCGCGCCAGATCGAGATGGCCGATGTAGAGCGCTCCTTCACGCTTGGCGAAGCGGACGCGGATCGGCCGGTAGACAGTCTGCGGCGTGCCGGGCGGCGGCGCGATGCCGGGGATCGGCTTCGGCGGCTTTTTGACGGAAGGCTGTACCGTGCCGGCACCTTCGTCCGTTTCGGGGACTGTCTCCCGCTCCTGCTGCGCGGCGTTGGCGGAATGGGGCTTCGCCCCACACCACGTGCAGGCGGAGCGATCGACGAGCGCGTCCGCGCCGCAGCCGGAGCACGCGTCGCGGCAGGCCGGCGTCGGCACGCCCTCCATCGCACGATGCCGCTCGCGCAGAAGGAACGATTTCTTCACGCCGGTCTCGATCATCTCCCACGGCAAAAGCTCGTCGTCCGCCATCGTGCGGTTGGCGTAGAAGGCCGGATCGAGGCCGCACGCGGCCAGCGCGTTCATGTAGCGGTCGTAGGAGAACTGCTCCTCCCAGGCGTCAAAGCGCGCGCCATCGCGGAACGCCCACTCCAGCGCGTCCGCCAGGCGGCGGTCGCCGCGCGCCAGGATCGCCTCGACGTGCGAGGTGCGCGCGTCGTGGTAATTGTAGCGGATCTTGCGGTCCTTGATGCAGCTCTGCAGATACTTCTGCTTCGCGGAGAGTGACTCCATCGTGTCCTGCCCCTCCCACTGGAACGGCGTCTGCGGCTTGGGGATGAAGCAGGCGACGCTCAGCGTCACCTGCACCGGACGGGCGCGGTTGCGGTTCGGTGTCTGATAGAACTCGCGGATGACGTGGCTGGCCAGCGTCTCGATGCCCGCAATGTCCTCATACGTCTCGCCGGGCAGGCCCATCATGAAATACAGCTTGACCTGATTCTTCCCCGCCTCGAAGGCGATGCGGCAGGCGCGCAGGATCTCCTCCTCCGTGACGTTCTTGTTGATGACGTCCCGGAGGCGCTGCGTGCCGGCCTCCGGCGCGAACGTGAGGGTCGTGGTACGGACGCTCGTCACCTTGTCCATCAGCTCCTTCGTGAAGCTGTCGGCGCGCAGCGAGGGGATCGCCAGATTGATGTGCCGCGGCTCCGTCCACTCCAGCAGCCGGTCGGTCAGCTCGTCCACGCGCGTGTAGTCGCTGATCGAGAGCGACATCATCGAGATCTCGTCATATCCCGTGTTGTCCACCGTCTCGCGCGCGATGCGGCAGAGGGCGTCCACCGACCGCTCGCGCACCGGGCGCGAGATAAAGCCCGCCTGGCAGAAGCGGCAGCCGCGGATGCAGCCGCGGTAGACCTCCAGCGCCACGCGGTCCTGCACCGTCTCGATGAACGGCATGACCGGATCGGTCGGCACCGTCATGTGATCGACGTCGGCGATGATGCGCTTTTTCACCTTCGCCGGCACGTCGGGATACTTCGGCACGATCGAAGCGATCCGTCCGTCCGGCTGATAGGACACGTCGTACAGCGACGGCACGTAGAAGCCCTCGAGATGCGACGCCGCGCGCAGAAACGCCGCGCGCGAAAGCGTGCCCTCGTCCTTCATCTTCAGATAGAGCCGCGCCAGCTCCGGCAGCGCCTCCTCGCCCTCGCCGATGGAAAAAACGTCCACAAACGGCGCGAGCGGCTCCGGATTGTAGGCGCAGGGGCCGCCGGCGATCACGATCGGCGCGTCCTCGCCGCGCGCCTCGCCGCGCAGCGGGATGCCCGCCAGATCGAGCATATTCAGCACGTTCGAGTAGCACATCTCGTACTGCAGCGTGAAGGCAACCATGTCAAAGCCGCCCACGCCGTCGCCGCTCTCGTGCGTGAAGAGCGGGATGCCGCGCGCGCGCATTTCGCGCTCCATGTCGATCCACGGCGCGTAGACGCGCTCGCACCAGACGCCCTCGACCTCATTGAAGGCCTGGCAGAGGATGCGCATGCCGAGGTTGGACATGCCGATCTCATAGGTATCGGGGAAGCAGAAGGCGATGCGCAGCCGCACCGAGGCGGGATCCTTGAACACGGAGCCCGGCTCGCCGCCGCTGTAGCGTCCCGGCTTCTCCACGCGGTCGAGAAACGGGCGGATATCTTCTCTCATAGAGTGATCCTTTCGGTCCATGCCCCGAAAAAGGGAGGAGGCGGCGCCTCCTCCCATCGGGCATCGGGAATTCGGTTATTTGATGTTGAACTTGGCGGTCAGGAAGCTGGGGAGGAACCAGAAGAGCTGGTAAAGCACGATCAGCCAGGAGCCGATCCGTCCCACGCTGCCGGACAGGGAGACGATGCACATGATGAACAGCGTCAGCGCGGCGGCCACGATGCTGATAATCATGTTCGAACGCTTGACGTTCATCACCATATCGCAGAAGGAGACGACCTGAAGAAGCGACTTGGTGGTGCCGCGGGTGACGATGCCGCTCTCGGCGCGCTCCACCTCGCGCTCGTCGTCGCGGTCCTTGATGACGCGCAGCGGGTACTTCTTGCCCTTGACTTTGGAGAAGATCATCTCCTCGTCGATGTTCGGGTCGAGCGTCTTGACGCAGACGCAGGTGCCGTTCTGCGTGAACTGGCGGACGATGAATTCAAAATCGGCGTCCATAATGTACTTGATGTACATCTTGGCGATCAGATCGCCGTCGCACGCCATGTACATGATGCTGAAATCGCCCTCGATGTAGGAATCCTCCTCCACGATCTCCTCGGGGATCTCGAGCCCCATCTCGGTGAGCACGGCGGAGCGGCCGAAGACGACGCGGCGGCCGTCCACGCGGGTGTCAAGATAGCCGCTGCCGGCGCCGACGATCTCCACGTCGTCGGAGTGGCCCATCTCGATCGTAGCGACGTCGAAGACGTCGGAGAGCGGGCCGCCCGCGGCGGTGAAGGCGCTGGCCGCGTAGTAGAGCACGCGGTCGATGCGGTGGTTGTTGTAAACCTTGATGTTCTGCACCTTGACGCTGTAGGACGGGAAGACGTTCGTGTCATCGAAGGAAATGATCGACGAGCCGGCGTATTCCTCGATCGAGCTCTCGCCGACGATCGTGCTGTCATTGGCGTAGGCCTCGCGGTTCGCCATGTAGAAGGGGTAGCTGTAGGTGAAGAACATGGACATCGGGATCGCGGCCAGAACGGAAATGTAGGCCACCGTCACGGCGCCGGAGGCGCCCGCGCCCCGCAGGGCGGCGATCACCGCGAGCAGGATCGAGGCGGCGGTGACGACGGTGAGCATCGCGCCCACGTAGACGCGCGTGGAGTGCAGGATCGCCGCCGTGCGGCCGAAGTAGCCGTCCACAAAGCCGGCGCGCGTGATCTGCAATACGTCCTCGTTCTCGGACGTCGGATCGCCGAAGGCGGCGCTCTCCTGCGCCGACTCGTCGCCGCTCGCGCGGCGGAGCACGAACTTCGGCTTCTTCGAGGAAACGATATTGAAGCTGAAGATCTCGCGCTTCGTGTTGATGTAGGCGAACAGCATCGAGAGCAGCGCGCAGAAGGCGACGGCGAAGTTGTACATCACCGGCTCGACGCCCGCCGAGGAGACGATCGCCTCATAGGACGAATAGAGAATGGCGAAGATCGCCAGCACCGCCGTGACGCTTTCCGGCGTCGGCCGGCCGGTGACGAGGTTGCGCAGCCCGGCGAGCACCTGCTCGTAGGCGACGGCGCAGACGAGCAGCATGAGCTGCAGGCTCGTCATGATGTACACGACGGGGAACACGGCGGGGTCGAAGACGCCGGCATGCTGCACGCCGAAGAGGGTGATGTTTTCAAAGAAGAAGAGAATAAGGGTCAGAACTGCGCCGACGATCAGCTTGATCTTGAGGGAGCGCAGCATGTAGGTGTAGGCGTCGGCGATGCGCGGCGTCTGTGCGCGCTCGGTGTACTCGTACTCCTGCGCGCGGCGCTGCGCCTCGTCGTGGCGGCGGATCTGCTCCGCGTTCTGCGCGGCCACGGCGTCGGCGGTGCCGGCGCCGGCCTTGCGGTCGAGCTGATCCTCGAGGCCGAAGGCGACCATCAGATTGAGGTCGGTATCGTCCATCTCATGCTCTTCGGGAGCATTTTCGCCGTCGTCCTCCGGCTCCGGCTCGCTCTCCGGGCTCTCGTCGTCTGCCGGCTCGATCCTGGACGGCGCCGCGTTGGTCGGCGCGTCGTCGTGCAGATCGGACGCGGACGCGGCCGCCGCGAAGGCAGCCTCGTCGATCAGCGGAGACGTTGAGAGCGTCTCGTCGTCCCCGGCCCTGGCCGCAGGCATCTCCGCGGGCTCGTCAAACGACGGCGCGCTGGCGAAGAAATCGTCGTCGTCTTCGTCATCGGCGTGCGCCTGCGCGGCCAGGCGGTCGAAAAGACCGCTGTCGGGCGCGGCGGCGTCGATCCCGTCGTCCTCCTCCATCTCCTCGCGGGCACGGCGGCGGGCGGCGAGACGGTCGAAGAGCGACGTCTTTTTCTTTTCTTCCTTTTGGGGCGCTCTCTTCTCTTCCTTCTCCTCAGCGGAAGCCGGACGGGCCGGCGCGGCCGGACGGGCCGGCGCGGCCGGACGGGCCGCGGGCTTCGAGGCGGGCGCTTCCTCCTGTACGTACAGGGATTTGAGCGCGTCCTCGGCCGGATCGGACTCCTTATAGTCCGGCAGGTACTTGCGGAGCAGATCCTGGATCTCCTGGTCGCTGCCGACGCTCAGATCGGGCTCCGTGCCCGGCGCGGAGGAGAGAGCCTTCGCATTGGCGGGTTTGTTCTTTTCACTCATAACGACGCATCCATTCTGTAAATATTGATCGTCACGGCAAAATCGTGCGCTGCATCCGCGCGGCGTGACAGAGAATCACGGACGCCGCCGTGGACACATTAAGGGAATTCACCTTCCCGTACATCGGGATGGAAACAACGAAATCACTGCGCTCGCGGACGAGGCGGCTCACGCCGTCTCCCTCGCTGCCGAGCACGACGGCGGCGGGCACGTTCCAGTCCGTCTCATAGTACGGCGTGCCGTCCGCGTCGGCGGTAAAGATCCACAGTCCCAGCTCCTTGAGCGTTTCGATGGCGGAGGCAATGTTCTGCACCTTGGCGATCGCCATGTGCTCGAGCGCCCCGGCCGAGGCGGTGACGACGGTCGGCGTAAGTCCCACGGCGTGCCGCTTGGGCAGAACGATGCCGTGCGCGCCGGCGCACTCCGCGCAGCGGATCAGCGCGCCGAGGTTGTGCGGGTCCTCGATGCCGTCGGCGACGACGACGAGCGGCTTCTCGCCGCGCTCGTGCGCGATCGCAACGATCTCGTCGAGACCGACGTACTGCTTTTCGGCGGCCATGGCGGCGACGCCCTGGTGGTGCGCGCCGAAGGTCATCGTATCGAGCTTCGCGCCCTCGACCTCGATCACGGGGATCCCGAGGCGGATCGCCTCGGCGACGATCATGGTGATGGAGCCCTCGCGGTCGCCGCTCCGCACGAAGATCTTATCGATCGAGCGGCCGGATTTGAGCAGCTCGCGGACGGAGTTGCGGCCGGCGACGATGTTCTCCGGCGGCGCCGCCGGCGTGCGGGCGGCCGGCGCAGCCGGACGGTCCTCGCCTCTCCGGGGCGCGGCACCCTTCGGTGCGCCAAAGGGACGTTTTTCGTTTTTCCCGTCGCGGCCGTAGGGGCGGGCGCCGCGTCGGGGCGGGTATGATTTGGTGGATTTCGGGTTATCTTTCATCTTTCACTCTGACCGCGGATCGGTCCGTCGCGCAGTCCTCGGCGCCCCGGGTATCGGGCGCGTTTTGGCTGCGTCTCCAAAATGTACTACCTTCATTATAACACAGAAAATCGGATTTGTATAGATGATTCTTTGATTTTTCCGTTCAAAAAGGCGTTTTTTTCACGGTTTTGCCCCTGAAAATGCAAAAGGAGATACAGTTTGCCCTGTATCTCCTTGCGGGATAAATTTACAATTTATCTCAGGTGCATCGAGTTACTGCTGGCCCTTGAGCGCCGCGAAGCACTCGCTGCAGTAAACCGGACGGTCGCTCGTCGGCTGGAAGGGAACCTTCGCTTCCTTGCCGCAGTTCGCGCACACGGTCGTGAACATCTCTCTCTGCGTCTTGCTCGCGCTCTTGCGGGCATCACGGCAGGCCTTGCAGCGCTGGGGCTCGTTCTGGAAGCCCTTGGCCGCGTAGAACTCCTGCTCGCCGGCGGTAAAGATGAACTCGTTGCCGCACTCTTTGCACGTCAGTGTCTTGTCCTGGTACATTTCCTTTTTCCTCGCTTAAAAGATGGAATAAAATTTCGCCCTCGACGGACTCCCACCGTCACCTTTGGAAAACAACGCTCTGGGATTAAGCTATACGGGCATATCTATACGCGCGTTACGCGCAGTATATCAGGGTTTCTCTCCGGGCCGCAGAAGCGCCCGGATCTTTTGGCGGATGCGGAACATCGCGTTGCTGACGGATTTTTCCTCCCGTCCCAGCGCACGCGCGATGCCGCCGACGGACAATCCGCCGACGTACTGATCGAACACCTGCCGCTCGTAGGGCGAGAGGCGTTCCCGGATCCGTCCGGCGAGATCGGAATCCGTCTCGGCAAAGAACAGCTCCCGCAGCGGATCGGCTGCCGCGGCGGCCGCGGCCGCGTTCTCGCGCCGGGCAGCGGCGCGGGAGCGGCGCAGCTCGGAGACGAAGCGGTTGCGGATCACGATCTTGGCGTAGAGGCCGAAACTGACGCCGCTCTGCGCGCGATCATAACTTTCCGCGGCGCGAAAGAGCGCGAGCCGCGCCTCCTGCTCCAGATCCTGCTCGCCGGGAGCGCCCGGGCCTAGCGCGGCAAAAGAGGCCGCGTAGCGCGCGCTCATGGCGCGGATCAGCGGCGCATACCGCTCCGTCAGACGGGAAAACGCGGCGTCGTCGCCGTCGGCGGCGGCGCGCAAAAGCTCATTGAGGGGTTCGGCCAAGGTATCTCTGCGCCTCCGGGAGGCAATTCGTTACGGATTTATAAATAAATTATAGCATAGAAACCGTTTTTGTCAATAGACTTGTGAAAATTTTTTTTGGATTCCGTATACTTTGCGAAAGTTTTTTTGGCGGCGCCGGGATTTTTTTGTCGCTTTTCCGGAGACCGTCACTCAAAAATGTAGTTTACGTCCCCGCTGAGCAGCGACAGCACGCCGCGGTAGACGTACTCCGGCCGTTCCGCATAGTTGTGCTGAATCTGTTCCAGCTGCCGCCGGCTGTCGACGCGCAGCTCCAGCTGCATCATCGTTCCCTTCGGGTCGCGGATCGAGCAGCGGTAGAGATAGCGGCCGTCGTCCAGCGGCTCGTAGGTCTGATCGACGCTGGCGCCGAGACGCTTAAGCGACAGGTGCCGCACGGCGGCGCGGACGCCCTGCTCCCGCACGGTGACCATCAGCGTCTCGCCCAGCGCCCGCGCCACCTCCCGCCCGGAATCGGTTATGGTATAGAGCGTGTTGCTCTCCGGCTCGCCGCTGAGGCGCAGCTGGGCGCCGCCGGCGTCGGACTGGGTGATGTGGCCGGCGTCGAGCAGCGAAAAGAAGCAGTCGGCGAAGTCGAAATAGCGCACCACGCCGTCCTGCACGACGATGGAGCCGATCGTCTCGTAATCGAGCGGATAGCCGATCGTATCGAGCAGGAAGAGGATGAAGATCTTGATCTCGTTTTTATCGCGCAGCGGGGCAGGCATGCTCTCGCTCCTTTCACGAATCGGGAGAATAGGACAAAGAAAATCGGGAGGACGTGCCTCCCGATTTTCACGTTTCAGGGATCGGGGTCAGCCCGCGGCAGTCGTATCCGCACCGGGCGCAGCCTCGGTTTCCTCCTCCGGCAGATACTTCGTGTAATCCTTCAGCTTCATGCGCTTGAAGTCGCGGGTCGCGTAGTAGGTGGACTTATAGCCGGACAGCTCGCCGTGGATCAGGTACGCGTCCTGCAAAAAGACGATCGGGCAGACGGGCATGTCCTCCATCAGCTTGCTCTCAGCGCGGTGCAGGATGGCGGCGCGCGCGGCGCGGTCCTTCTCGGCGAAGGCTTCCTCGATGATGGCGTCGTACTCCTCGCTGGCGTAGCCGGAGATGTGACCCTTCACGTCGTAATTCTCGGAGTTCATATCCACGCCGCGGCCGGAGAACTCGGTCGCAAACGGCGCCAGCGCGCCGAAGGCGTCGCTCGAGAGCATCTGCAGATCGATGCCGATGACGTCAAAGTCGCCGCTCATGTAAGCGGTCTGGAAATCGTCGCTGTAGGCCTTGTCGTATTCCGGCAGCTTGGTGGAGGTGAGCTCCTTGACCGTCACGTTGAAGCCGAGCGCGTTCCAGGCGCTCTGCACGCAGTTCGCGATCGCGCGGTCCACCTCGTTTGCGCGGATGGTGATCGTGAAGGAGCCGCTCGTGACGCCGGCCTGCTGGAGCAGGGACTTGGCGCCGGAGGCGTCGGCCGAGGCGGAGATGACGTCGCCGCCGACGGCGCGGAAGAAGGTCTTGTTCGTGCCGTCAAAGACGGGGGCGGGGATCAGGCCGGTCGCCGGCTTGGCGAAGGTGATCGCCTGCACGACGGCGTTGCGGTCGATGGCCATGGAGAGCGCGCGGCGCACGCGGGCGTCGGCGAAGAGCTTGTTGTTCTCGTTGAATACGTAGGCATGGGTGGCAAGCTCGTCGGTGATCGTCGCGGTGCCGGCGTACTTTGCGCGCGCGGACAGCGGGATCTCGTCGATGTAGAAGAGCTCGCCGGCCTCAAACCGGGCCAGCGCCGCCTCGGCGCCGCCGGTGTAGTCGGTCATGAGGCGATAGGGGATGACGTAGGTATCGAGCGCCTGCGTCTCGTCCTCGGCGTCCAGATAGTAGTAGCTGGAGCGCTCCAGACGCATGGAGGTGCCGTTGGTCAGCTCCTTGATGGCGAACGGGCCGTTCGTCACGAGCGTGGAGGACTGCTTCGCCCAGTTCACGTCGCGGGAGACAATGTCCTCGCGCAGCGGGACGAGCGCCGGGCTGGCCAGCGTTTCGAGGAAGAGATCGAAGTCGATCTTCGTCTCGAACTCGATCTGGAGCACGTAGGTATCGACCGCGGCCACGCCGAGGTCGTCGATGGAGGCGTCGCCGAGCTTGACGGCGCGGGCATTCTTGATGTCATAGAGAAGCGGCGCGGCCTCGCTCATGAATTCGGGATCGAGGATGCGCTTCCAGGCGTAGACGAAGTCCGCGGCCTGCACGGTGCGGCCGTCGGTCCAGCGGGTGGAGTTCAGACGGATCAGCATGCTGTAGCCGTCCTCGTCGTTGCCCTTGATCTCGTAGCTCTTCATCAGGGCCTTCTGCCATTTCCCGTTTTCATCGAGATCGGTGAGGCCTTCGTAAATCAGGTCATAGATCTTGACCATGGCGTCGTCGTTGAAATGAAGCGCCGGGTCGAAGTCAAAAAGCTCCGTGGTAATGCTGACGCCGATAATCATGCCCTTGTCCTCGCCCACCAGCGTGGTGCAGGACGCCAGCACGCCCAGGAGCATGACCGCGCAGAGCACTGCAGACAGAATTCGTTTCATAGATGGATAGTTCCTCCTCTTTCGTAGCGGATCCGTACGCTGCACAGCATACGCGCGCTTTACTCTTTCTATTATATCACCTTTGATTCCGAATAGCAATGAGGTTTTTCACGCATTTTTTCAGTTTCAGACAGATGCACAATTCTTCCGGGGAAATTTCGGCGATTTTCACAAAAACCACGAGGATTCCTCCACTCAACAGTCGATCAAACATGGAACATTCAGCCTGCCGCACGGCCGCGCGCATAACGAAGGCCGCGTCCGGAGACACTGTGGAGAAAACGGAGAGTGAGACGCCATGAAAAATTACCGCAGAACCGATCTCGCCTGCGAATCCGACGCGGCGGCAAACGGCGCCGTCCGGCAGTATGAGCTGTACGGGATCCGCGTCGAGGAGCTCGAGGTGGCGCCGGGCGCGCCCGAGTCGTCCGGCACGTCCGGGCCGGGGCGCTACGCGACGATCCACTGCGGCAGGATCTGGGAGATGGACCGCCGCGAGACGGGGCGCGCGGCGCGCGCGGCGGAGCGCGTGCTGCGCGATTTTCTCACGCACGCGCTCGGCCGCCCGGCGGACGTCTCCACCGGCGTCCTCGTCGCCGGCCTCGGCAACCGCTTCATCACGCCGGATTCCGTCGGCCCGCGCACGGCGGACCGCATCACGGTGACGAACCACGCGGCGGGCGAGGGGACGCTGCTCGCGGTGCTCGGCTGTCCGCGCGTCTGCGCGCTCGCGCCGGGCGTGCTCGGCCAGACCGGCATGGAGGCGGCGGCGCTGATCGAGGAGGCGGCGGGCGCGGTCGGCGCGGACGTGATCGTCGCGGTGGACGCGCTGGCCGCGCGCTCGAGCGAACGGCTGGCCTCCACCGTGCAGATCTCCGACGCCGGTATCCGCCCCGGCTCCGGCATCGGCAACTGCCGCGCCGCGATCACGCGCGAGACGATGGGCGTGCCGGTGATCGCGCTCGGCGTGCCGACGGTCGTCGATTCCTCGACGCTGGTGTGGGACGTGCTGGAGGAGGCGGGCATCACGGAGCCGGACGAGCGGCTGACGCGCATCCTCGAGGACGGGCGGCGCTTCATCGTCTCGCCGCGCGACAGCGACCGCATCGCGGAGGCGGTCTCCGCCCTGCTCGGCCAGGCGATCAATCACGCGCTGACGCCGGCGCTGCAGGAATAATCGGCGGCCGCCGGCCGTATATATGGGGCAAAAAAGAAACGGATGGTTATTTTCATGAAGGATTCGGAAATCCTGCTTCTCCCCGCGCCGCCCGGCGCGTCCCGCGCCCCGCTGACCGGCGCGGCGGCCGCCGCGCCGCGCCGCGCGCGGCTGTCGTCGTTCGGCACCGTTCTGGCGGCGCTGTCGTGCCTGCTTGCGACAAGCGTGCTCTTCGGCGCGCTCCTGCCGCTGGCGGCCGGATGCGATCCGGCGGCGCTCACGGCGGCGCTGGCCGCGCGGGCGCAGTTCGGACAAGCGTCCTATCTCCCGCAGCCGCGCTCCGAAAGGAATGCGGCGTCGGCTTCGTTCCCCGCGACCCGGCCGCGCGCGGCGGCGACGGACGGGACGGACGCGCCCCCGACGGAGGCGCCGGAAGAAACGACGGCGCCGGAGAAGCCGGACGCTGGAGAGGACGCGGCGGCGATCCGTCATCCGATCACGGCGGCGGATCTGAGCTGCGGCATCCATTCTCTCGCGCTGTTCAACGAAACGGCCTACGCGCCGGACTGCGCCGCGCTGGCCGAGGCGGAGCTGCCGTTTCTTTCCTTCCCCGTCTGGGCGACGGAGCACACGGACGGCGAGCCGTACATACTGATCCTGCACACGCACGGCACGGAGGCCTACGCCGCCGAGGGTCAGACAAGCTATGAAGCGGGCGAAAGCTTCCGCTCCCGCGATCCCGCCTCCGGCGTCGTCGCCGTCGGCGAGGCCATGGCGGAGACGTTTCGCGCCGCAGGCATCCCGACGCTCCACCTGACGGAGATGTTCGACGCGGACTCCTACGGGGACGCCTACAGCCGCGCGGCGGCCGCGATCCGCGAGACGCTCGCGGCGCATCCGTCGATCGAGGTGATCCTCGACGTACACCGCGACTCGATCCTGCGCGCCGACGGCGCGCAGCTGCGGCCGGTGCTCGAGGAAAACGGGCAGACGTGCGCGCAGGTGATGCTCGTCGTGGGCACGGACGAGCGCGGCGCCGTCCATCCGCGCTGGCAGGACAATCTGTCCTTTGCGCTGAAGGTCCAGTCCCGCCTGATCGCCGACCACCCGGGACTGGCGCGCGCGCTCGATCTGCGCGGCGCAGCCTTCAACGAGCAGTACCGCGCGGGCTCGCTGCTCGTCGAGATCGGCGCCTGCGGCAGCAGCCTCTCCGAGGCGCGGCGCGCCGGCGTGCTGACAGCCGTCGCCGTCGCCGACGCGGTGACGGGCGGCGGCTGCGTTGTGGAGCCGGAGGAGATTCTCAGCCGAACAGCAGCGCGTCCGCCTCAGCCAGGCTCGGCAGGGTGAGATCCGGCCGGTCGGCGGCGGCCGCCGCGTCCACGTCGGCCTGCTTCGTCTCGCCGGTGAGGACGAGGACGGAGGCGATGCCGTGGCGGCGGCCGGTGGCGATGTCCGTGTAAAGCCGGTCGCCGAAGATCACCGTCTCCCCGCGCGGGACGCCGGTGATCTCGCCGATCATCTCCACCGTCTCCGGATACGGCTTGCCGAAGTAGGTCGGCGTGACGCCGGTGGAGGCGGTGACGGCGGCGGCGATGGCGCCGCTGTCGGGGATGAAGCCGGTCTCGGTCGGGCAGTTGAAATCCGGGTGCGTCGAGAGATACTCCGCGCCGCCGCGGATGAAATCGCAGGCCAGCGTCAGCTTCTCATAGGTGAGCGTCGTGTCGAAGCTGGTGACGACGACGTCCGCCTGCGCGCCCTCCGCGCTCAGGCGGCCGTCGCGGTCACAGACCATCGGCACGCCGGCGCGGCGGAACTCGTCCCACAGCTCGGGCGTGCCGAGCAGGTAGACCCGCTTGCCCGCCCGGTTGCGCGTCAGAAAAGCGGCGGTCACGTCGCCTGAGGTCATGATCTCGCCGGGCTGCGGGTCAAAGCCGAGCCGCGCGAGCTTCGCATAATAAAACCGCTGCGAATGCGAGGCGTTGTTGGTGAAGAACAGCACGCGTCGTCCGCTCTCGCGCAGATGGCGGATAAAGCGCACGGCGAAATCGAACGGGATCCCGCCGAGGTAGATCGTCCCGTCCATGTCGAAAATGAAAAGCTTCTTGTCGCGCAAAACGTCTGCGGCTGCCAGATCCATCGTTGTACTCCTGTCTTTTCCTCAAAAAATATACAAGGCTGTTGAAATATGTAAAAACCTGTGTTATAATAATCAGTGAAAGAAAACGCAAAGGAAGATTCACCATGAGCTCCCATGTTATCATCGGCATCGACGTCGGCGGCAGCACGACGAAAATCGTCGGCTTCGACGAGCGCGGCGGCGCGCTCACGCTGATCGAGCCGCTCTTCGTGCGCGCGACGGATCCGATCACCTCGGTCTACGGCGCCTTCGGCAAGTTCACCACGCAGAACGATCTCGCGCTGAGCGACATCCGCCGCGTGATGATCACCGGCGTCGGCTCCTCCTACGTCACGAAGCCCATCTACGCCCTGCCCTGCGAGACGGTGCCGGAATTCCACTGCATCGGTCTCGGCGGGCTCTATCTCTCGGGGCTGGACCGCGCCATCGTCGCCAGTCTCGGCACCGGCACGGCGCTCGTGTACTCCGTGCGCGGCGAGGAGCCGCTCTATCTCGGCGGCACCGGCGTCGGCGGCGGCACGCTGCTCGGCCTCTCGAAGAAGCTGCTCGGCATGGACAACGTCGAACACATCGAGACGCTGGCGCGCGACGGCAATCTCAGCCGGGTCGATCTGAAGATCAACGACCTGACCCAGCACGACATCGTGCCCGGCTTCTCGGACACGATGACCGCCTCCAACTTCGGCAACGTCAGCGATCTCGCCACGAAATCCGACCTCGCGCTCGGCATCATGAATCTCGTCTTCGAGACGATCGGCATGGTCGCGCGCTTCGCCGCGCAGAACTACGGTCTGCGCGACATCGTGCTGACCGGCAATCTGACGAAGATCGGCTACGCGCCGGAGATCTTCGGCACGCTGAACCGCATGTTCGACATGAATTTCCTCATTCCGAAGCGCTCGCAGTTCGGCACCGTGATCGGCGCGGCGCTCTCCGGCATCGGAGATCCGGGCAAAAAATAAACAAAACCGGTCAAAAGCAGAAGAAACGGCGGAGCGGCGCTCCGCCGTTTCTTCTGCTTTGTCAAAGGAGGCGGATCGCCGCCTCGACGCGTCCGGGCAGGCGGGACAAAAGCGCGCGCGCCTCGACGATCGGCCGCGGCGGCGTGAGCAGCTCCGTGCGGCCCTGCGGCGTGCCGGGGACCGTCCCGCAATCGCCGAAGAGCGCCGAGGCGGCCTCGCGCACCACCTCGCGCGGCGCGTCGGCCACACGGACATAGAGCCGCTCGGCGGCCGCCTCGGGCGGCAGCACAAAGCCGTCCGGCGCCGTCCGCCAGACACGGCGCGCCTCGCGGCGGCTGGCACCGCCGAGCGCGGCGATCACGTCGGAGACGACCGCGCCCGCGGTCGGATAGCGGCCGGCGCCGCGGCCGTAGAACATCACGTCGCCGGTGTGCGCGCCGCTGACGAGCACCGCGTTGTACACGTCGTCCACGTGCGAGAGCGGATTGTCGCCCGGCACGATGCGCGGGCAGACGGAAAGCGAGACGCGCTCGCCCGTCCGGCGCATCGCGCCGATGAGGCGCACGGCGCCGCCGAGGCGGCCGGCGGCTTCGATATCCGCCGCCGTGAGGGAGGCGGTCGATTCGGTGTCGACGGCCTCGGCGCGCACCAGCGCGCCGGTGGCGGCGGCGGTGAGGATCATGATCTTCCGCTGCGCGTCGAGTCCGTCGACGTCGGCGGACGGATTGCGTTCGGCGTAGCCGAGCGTCTGCGCCTCGGCGAGCGCGGCGTCAAAGGAGACGCCGCCGTCGCGCATGCGGGTGAGGATATAGTTCGTCGTGCCGTTGAGGATGCCGCAGATCGCCTCGATCCGGTCGCCGGAGAGAGACGTGCGCAGCGGGCGGAGCAGCGGGATCCCGCCTCCGACCGAGGCCTCGTAGAGATAGGCGGCGCCGTGGGCGTCCGCCTCGGCGAGCAGCCGCACGCCCTCGGCGGCGACCAGCTCCTTGTTGGAGGTGACGACGTGCTTGCCGCGCGAAAGCGCGGCGAGCGAGAACTCGAGCGCCGGATGGACGCCGCCCATCGTCTCCACGACGAGCGACACCTCCGGATCGTCCCAGAGGAGTTTGGCGTCGTGCACGACGCGGTCCCCGTAGGGCGAATCGGGAAATTCCCGCAGATCCAGAATATATTTGACATGTACGTCGTCTCCGAGCGCTTCGCGGATCTCGCGGGCGTTTTCGTCGATCAGCTCGACGACGCCGCCTCCGACCACGCCGAAGCCGATCACTGCGATCTGTTTCATACAGCGAACCTTTCTGCAAGCCGCACCGGCATTGTATTCGTAATTTATGAAAAATTATACCATATCCGCGCCGCAATTGCAAGACGCATTTTCAGCGGATTCATGTGCGTGCGCGCAGATCGTCGCAAGCGGGCACGCCGCGCAGGCCGGCGCGCGGGCGGTGCAGACGTCGCGCCCGAACTGCACCAGGCGGTGGCAGAAGTCGGACTGCGCGTCCCGCGCGATCAGCGGATCGAGGATCCGCTCCACGCGCAGGGGATCCTTCAGCGATTCGGGATAGAAGCCGAGGCGGCCGCAGATGCGGATGCAGTGCGTATCGGCGACAATGCCGCCCTGTCCGTAGACGTCGCCGAGGATCAGATTGGCGATCTTGCGGCCGACGCCCGGCAGCGCGAGCATCTCCTCCATCGTATCGGGCACGCGCCCGCCGCAGCGCTCGATCAGCATGGCGCTCATGTCGCGCAGGTTCTTCGCCTTCATGCGGAATAGGCCGCAGGGTCGGATGAGCGCCTCGATCTGTGAAAGCGGCGCCGCGGCCATGGCGGCGGCGTCGGGAAGGACGGCAAACAGCTCGCGGCAGACGATATTGACCCGTTCGTCTGTGCACTGCGCGGAGAGGCGCGCCATCACGAGGAGCCGCCACGGATCGCCGCCGGCCTCAAGCGAGCACTGCGCGCCGGGATAGCGGGCGGCGAGGCGGCGCACGGCCTCCGCGGCCTTTTCGCGGAGCGCGCGCTCCGCCGCATCGGCTGATTTCATCGGTAGGTTATCCTTTCTTTCCGCTTCGGAGCGGACGGAGAGTGATATCATATGCGGCGCCGACGCCGCGGACTTCTGCCGCAGCAAACAACGCGGGCTGTCACGCAGTCCCGCTGGAGCATGGCGCGGGTCACGCCGCGGGCACCGCCCGCCCCCATCCGTCGGCTGCGCCGACACCTTCCCCCGCGCCAGGCGCGGGGGAAGGAAATAATTTTAGATTCCTGCGGGGGCTGCGCCCCCGCACCCCCGGGCAGATCAAATATTCTTTCGGGGGCTCTGCCCCGCACCCGGGGCAGATCAAATATTCTTTCGGGGGCTCTGCCCCGCACCCCCGGGCAGATCAAATAATCTTTCGGGGGCTCTGACCCGCACCCGGGGCAGATCAAATATTCTTTCGGGGGCTCTGACCCGCACCCGGGGCAGATCAAATATTCTTTCGGGGGCTCTGCCCCGCCCCCCGGGTTATCAAATACACTTAAGACGGCGCACAGACGCGCTTTTCTTCCGGTTCCCGGAGAGAATGCGCCGCCGCCTTTTGCAGCGCGAGGAAGAAATGCGGTGGTAAACCGGCCTCAAGGCCGGTTTACCACGCCATGCCGTAAAGGTTTTCGGGTGGGGTTTGGGGCGACCCTTTTGAAAAAGGGTCGCCCCATCGTCTCCCGGCTGCGGGCGCCGCACGCACGCGGACTTTTGCCGAAGCAAACGACGTGGGCTGTCTCACAATCCCGCTGAAGCATGGAGCGGGCTTGGGTGCGGGCACCGCCCGCCCGCTGTATGAGGAAAGCCGCCGAAGGGAGTTCCTTTGGCGGCTTGGAGGTTCCGATCAGGTATTGAGACCGCGGCGTCGGCGGTTGTAGGCGGATTTCGGATTGACGATCTCGCGCCAGTCAAGGTCGCCGTGCTCCAGCGCGCAGATCAGGATCTCCGCCGTGGCGATGTTCGTGGCAACAGGCACGTTGTGAATATCGCACATGCGAAGCAGCATGTATTCCTCCTCGCTGAAGTCCACGTCCGGCATCGTGGAGCGGAAGAACACCAGCACGTCGATCTCGTTGTAGGAGACGCGCGAGGCGATCTGCTGCTCGCCGCCGTGCTCGCCGGAGAGGAGCTTTTCCACCTGCAGTCCGGTGGCGTCCTCGATATAGCGGCCCGTGGTGCTGGTCGCACACAGACTGTGCTTGCTCAAAACGCCGCAGTAGGCAATGCAGAACTGCGTCATCAGTTCCTTCTTGGTGTCGTCCGCAATCAGTGCGATAACCATCTTTCTTTCTCCTTCTTCCGTTTTCTGCCCGTCTTTCCGGTGCCGTTTCACAAAAGCCGCTGCGCCCGCAGACGGCCCATGCCCTCGAACAGACGCACGTCCTCGCCCAGGATCCGCCGGGCGATGTTGTCGTGCGCCGCGTCCGCCGTCGGCGCCGCGCCGACGGGACGGCCGCTCTCCTGCGCCAGGAGCAGCGCGCCGTCGTAGGGAACAACGCCGATCGTGCGCAGGTGCGTGCGGTCAATGATTTCCAGAAGCCCCGCCCGCGTCTGGCGGCGGGCGGCGCGCGTGTCAAAGCAGGATATGATCAGCCGGGACGGGATCTGCTTCAGCTCCCAGAAGGCGGCCGCCGTCCGTTCCGCCGAGCGGATCGAGGCCGGCTGCTGCGTCGAGAGGATCAGCACGCCGTCCGCAAAGTCCGAGACGACGGCGCGCACGGCATCGCCGACGCCGGCCGAATCGCAGATCACAAACTCCGCGCCCACGGCCTCGGCCAGCTCGCCGAGCGCCTCGGGGAGGCGCGAGAGCGGACAGCCCTCCGGCCACGCGTTCGGCGCGGCGCAGAAGCGAAGCGAATCCATCCCCGGCACCGGGATCAGCGCGGCGGCGGGCGCGCAGCGGCCCGCGGCGACGTCGCCGACGTCGCTGAGGACACAGTCCTCCAGCCCCAGCATCAGATCGAGGCAGCGATTGCCGACGTCGCAGTCCGCAAGCAGCACGCGCCGCCCGCGCGAGGCCAGCGCCGCGGCCAGGCCGAGCGCCGTCGTGGATTTTCCGATTCCGCCCTTGGCGGATGAGACGAGAATCCGGTGCATGAGTTCCATCCGCGCATTCCTCCGTGCCGCCGGAGAAAAGCGTCGTTCCCGCCGGCGGGAAATATCGGTATTATCCAAATAGTTTTTCGCTATTATACCACAAATCTGTATATTGTGTCAACGGATTCTCCTCATTTTCCCCCCCGCAAATTGTTCCTTCGCGGCCGCCGGCGCAAAAAAAAGAAAAAATGTTTTTTCATTCACCGGATCCGCTTGCATTTTCCTTTCCCTTGTGGTATCATAGTAGGCAGAGAAATTTTCCCATTTCCATCATGGTCCAATCCAGAAGAAAGGCGGCACACCATGCCCAAGAACGACAACGAGAAGACCATCACGTTTTCCGCCGTTTCCGTCCGGGAAGAAAAAGACCGGGAGATGAAACGGATCCTTACCGCCGTCTACGAGGCGCTCAGCGAAAAGGGATACAATCCGATCGATCAGATCGTCAACTACATTCTCTCCGAGGATCCCACCTATATCACCAACCACAAGAACGCCCGCAGCCTCATCCGCCGCATCGACCGCTATGAGCTGCTCGGCGCGCTGGTGCGCGGCTATCTCGACCTCTGACGGCCCTTCGATGACGGTCTATTCCCTTCCCGCCATGACGGCCTCGGCTCTGCCGGGCCGCCCTCTCTCGGTGGCGCTCGGAAACTTCGACGGGGTGCACCTCGGACACCGCCGTCTGCTCCGCGCCGCCGCACGTCCGGACTGCGCGCGCGCCGTCTGGACGTTTTCTTCCCTGGCGAAGTGCGCGCCGCACGTCCCCGTCCTCACGCCGCAGGAGGAAAAGCTCCGGCAGATCGCCCGCTCGGGCATCGAGTACGCGGTGATGGAGGAGTTTGAGGCGGTGCGGGAGCTGACGCCCGCGCAGTTCGTCGAGGAGATCCTCCTCGGTCAGCTGCACGCCGCCGCCGTCGCCTGCGGCTTCAACTTCCGCTTCGGCCGCGGCGCCGCCGGCACCGCCGAAACGCTCAGCGCGCTGCTCGCGCCGCACGGCGTGCCGCTCACCGTCGTCCCTCCCTTCTGCCTCGGCGGCGAGGCCGTCTCCTCGACCCGCATCCGCGCCGCCGTCATGGACGGCGACATGGAGACGGCCGCGGCGCTGCTCGGCCGCCCGTTCTCCCTCACCGCGCCGGTGCGGCACGGCAAGGCCCTCGGCCGCACGCTCGGCCTGGCCACAATCAACCAGAACTTCCCCGAGGGACAGGCCGTGCCGCGCCGCGGCGTCTACGCCGGCTACGCCTACGCGGGCGGACGGCGCTACGCCGCCGTCTCCGACGTCGGCGTGCGCCCCAGCGTCGAGACGGCGGGTGAGGTCCGCTGCGAGACGCATATCCTCGATTTCGACGGCGCGCTCTACGGCGAGACCGTGCGCGTCGAATTCTGCCGCTATCTGCGCGGCGAGACGCGCTTCGCCTCGCCGGACGCGCTGCGGGAAGCCATCGAGGCGGACGTCCGCCGCGCCCGCGCCGCGCTGGCGCCCGAACGGGAGGTACGGCCATGAAAGCTCGTCTTCTGGCCGCGCTCGCGGCCGCCGCGATCCTTCTCTCCCTTGCGCCGGCCGCCGCCGCGGCCGAGCCGCCGGAGGTGACGCGCGCCGCCGGCGCCTGCCTCTACAACGTCGAAAACGACGTCACGCTCCTCGCCGTGAACGACGACGCGCGCATCTACCCCGCCTCCACGGTCAAGCTGATGACCGGCATCCTGGCGCTCGAGGCGCTGGGCGGGGACATGACCGCGACGATCACCGTCACCGCCGAGATGCTTTCCGGCGTCGTCGGCAACAACATCGGCCTCAAGACCGGCGAGGTCGTCACCGTCGGCGATATGCTCCACGCCCTGCTCGTCAACGGCTCAAACGACGCCGCGCAGGTGCTCGCCGTCGCCACCGCCGGCTCCGTCGACGCCTTCGTCGCGCAGATGAACCAGAAGGCCCAGCTGCTCGGCGCCTACAGCACCTACTACACAAATCCGACCGGCATGCACAGCGACGGCATGATCACCACCGTCGCCGATACGCTCGCCATCGCGCGCTACGCCTACCGGCTGCCGGGCTTCACCGACATCACCTCCGTCTCCAAATACGTAATGGACACGACGAACAAAAGCGACTACCGCAATCTTTACAACCGCAACGCCCAGCTCTCGAAGTTTTACGACACCCGCTATTACTATCCCGACGCCCTCGGCATGAACGCCGGCTACACGGCGCAGGCCGGCTACTGCCTCGTCTCCGCCGCGCAGCGCAATTCGCTCACCTATCTCTGCGTCGTCATGAACGCCGAGGACGACGACAACGGCATCTACAGCTATGAGAACGCGCGCACCCTGCTCGACTGGGCCTTCGAGTCCTACGCCTACCTCGAGGTGCTCTCCGACAAGGAGCGCGTAGCCGAGATGCCCGTCTCCCTCTCCTCCGCCGTCGATTACGTCACCCTCGTCCCCGCCGCCGCCATCGTCCGCTATCTCCCCGTCGACACCGATCTGAGCCGCGTGCGCGTCGCCACCGTCACGCACGGCGAGACGCTCGTCGCGCCGGTCGAGGCCGGGCAGATCTGCGGCACCGCCACCGTCACCCTCGACGACGAGATCCTCGGCTCGGTCGATCTCGTCGCCACCACCTCCGTATCGCGCAGCGAGTTCCTCTACCTTCTCGAACGCATCAAGGCCTTCACGGCCGGGCGCTTCTTCCGCGCCAGCGTCGTCTTCCTCATCGTCTTCTCCGTGCTCTACGTCCTCTGGGAGGCGAGACGGCGCGAGCAGCTGCTCCGCCGCCGCCGGTGAGGGTCCGGAGAAAAGAAAAATTTTCCTCGCCGCCGCATAAGCGGCGTGCGAGGCGCGTATACTATTCCGGCGAGGCGAAAGCGGCAATTTTCCGCACTCTGACCCCGCCGGGGAGCGCGGACCGCCTTCGCCTCCGTTCTCAATTTCCCGCCGCCCGCTCGTCCGGCACAGGACGCGCGGGCGGCTTTGTTTTGTGCGAAGCGACGGACGGCTTCCTTATTTTCGGCATCTGAATAAAATCCGCGGGATTTTTTACGACAGCCGACTTTTCCTCAGATTTTGAAGTTTTCCCCTGGGGAAAACCCCGGTTTCGGGGCGGCGGAGCGGGGATTTCCACACACTTTTCCCCGGGCTGGGGAAAACTCGGGGCCTCGTTTCGGCCGCCCGATCTTTTACGCGCGCAGAAAATCGATTTGTGCACAGCGCACAAAAGAGGCCGTTTCGAGGCCATTTTCGGCATCCGCCTTTCTGCAAAAGCCAAATTTTTGCCTTCCAGAATCCGACAGGAATTTGCTTCGCGCCTCTCCATTTGCTGGAAACCGAAACGGCTTTGACGGCGTCCTCCACCCCGCCGCCGAAGCCCCTCTTTTTCCATCCGCAAAACAAAAAACACAGGACAGGCGGCCTACGCCGCATCCTGTCCCGTGTCTGCCTCAAAGGTTTTCGGGGAGGGTTCGGGAGGGCCCTTTTTCAAAAGGGCCCTCCCGTCGCGTCCCACGCGTCCCCTCGTCACCGCGCGGCGGCGACGAGGCGGTCGATCAGTTCGGAGTAACGCAGTCCGGCGTGCATCATCAGCTTGGGATACATGCTGATGGAGGTGAAGCCGGGGAGGGTATTGATCTCGTTGAAGACGACCTCGTTCTCTTCCGTGACGAAGAAATCGACGCGGGAGAGGCCGCGGCATTCGAGCGCGCGGAAGATCCGCTCCGCCGCCGCGCGGACGTCGCCGCGCACCGATTCCGGCAGACGCGCCGGGATGTAGAAGCGGGAGGTGTCCGTCCTGTATTTCGCATCGTAGTCGTAGAACTCCGCGCCGGAATCGATCTCCGCGCAATCGGAGACGGTGCAGACGCCGTGCTCCTCCAGCACCGCCACCTCGATCTCCCGGCCGACGATCGTCTCCTCCATGAGGATCTTCTCATCCTCGCGGAAGGCCGCCGCCGCCGCCGCATCGAGCTGCGCCTCGCTGTGCACCTTTGAGACGCCGACCGAGGAGCCGGCGCGCGCCGGCTTGAGGAAAACCGGATAGCCGAGCGAGGAAGCCGCCGCGCGCAGCGCCGCCGCATCCGTCTCGCCGCGCCGAAGAACGACGCATCGGGCCTGCCGGATGCCCAGCGGCGCGACCGACGCCTTCGTCAGCGCCTTGTCCATCGCCACCGCGCCGGCCGCCGCGCCGCAGCCGACGCAGGGAATCCCCGCCAGCGCCAGCATCCCCTGCACCGTGCCGTCCTCGCCGTAGGCGCCGTGCAGCACCGGAAAGACCGCGTCCACACGCACCGAGCGCATCGCGCCGGACGGCGCGCGCAGAAGCAGGGCCGACGCGCCGGGCGTCAGATCCACCGTCACCCGCTCGAGCGACGAAGCGTCCGCGCACCAGCTGCCGTCCCGCACCGCCTCATAGGAGCCCGGCCAGCGGAGCCACGCGCCCTCCTTCGTGATCCCGACGGGAAGGATCTCGTATTTTTCGGCATCGGCGTTCGTCAGCACCGAGTAGGCGGAAGCAAGCGATACCTCGTATTCCGAGGAACGCCCGCCGAACAGGATCGCAAGCACCGTTTTGCTCATAGGTACACCTCGTTCTGTCTTTCATATTAATAATGCAGGCACGCCCGCCGTCAGGGCTCGGCGCGCCGCCAGAGATCGCCCGCGTCCGGCACCGGCAGCGCCAGATCGCCGCGCAGCATCGCCGAGGCGATCTCGCCCGCCGCCGCCAGCAGCCGCCGGGCCTGCGCCAGAACGGCGTCCGCCCCGTCAAGCGGCGCGCCGCAGCCGAGACAGACCGTCTCGCCGCCGCGCACCTCCGTACCGCCGTCGTGGTTATGCGGATCCCTTGCGCCGGCCTCAAACGTGCCGGAGCAGGCCGCGCCGCAGGCGATGCAGCTCCGGTAATAGCGCGCGCCGCTGCAGCAGCTGGCCGCGGAGGCCAGATATTCCGGCGCCGCCTTTTCCTGCAGACGGTAGTGCCGGCAGCCGCCCGTCCCCTCGCCGCCGAAGATCAGATCGTTTATGCGCATGATGCCGTCGTGGTTCGTGCTGTTGTTCGAGACGCGGCGGTTCGCGTTGACGTACAGCCGCCCGTCCGGCATCACCGCGCAGCCCTCCAGCTCAAAGAGCGCGGAGTATTTTTGGCTGTCGATGAAGTACACCATGTCCGCGATCGGCTTCATGTCCGTCGAGAACTTCGAGACGTCGTAGCAGAGGATCACGCTGAGCGAGAGCGTCGTATCGTCAAAGCAGCCGGCCAGCGGCAGAAACACCACGCCGTTTCTGCAGCCGAAGCCCTGACGGGTGAAATCGTCGAAATCCACCGTCTGCCCGGCGACGGGCACGTGCGCCGTGTCGATCGTCCCGGCGATGGAAACCGGGATCGTGCCGCTCGTCGCGCCCCGGTCGATGATGCCGAGGGACAGCGTGTTCCCGTGACGGAAGAGGAGCATGACCTTCTTCGCACTGATCCGGTAGACGGCCACGCTCGACGGATCAAACGGATTGCCGTTGTAGGTGATGTCGAAGGCGCCGAAGTTGCTCATGGAATCGCCGTCGATCTTAAGCATAAGCAGCTTCGTATCGGCGATGACGAGCAGATATTCCACGCCGTCGAGCGTGAGGATCTCAACGTCGTTGGCATGACGGAAATCACGGAAGTAGGTGCGCTTGGAGTTGTTGTAGCGCATCAGCACGTCCTCGCCCGTCTCCGGATCGACGCGGTGCACGACGGACAGGATATCGTCGTCGCCGGCCTGGACGGAATAGAGATACTTCTCCCCCGCCGCCAGCCCCTGCGTCGAGTAGCAGCCGTTCGCCTCATAGGTAAAGGCGACGTTCGTGTAGGCCTCGTCGCCCAGCGGCTTCGCCTCCCGCGGCAGAATGCCGAACGCCGCCGCCGGAGAAAGCAGCGCAAGCGCCAGAACGCACGCCGCGATCCGTTTCACAGTTTTCTTCATTCCGATTGGGGTCTCCTTTTTCTGAAAATGTCCGTTTCCCGCCGTCAGGGCTCGGCGCGCCGCCAGAGATCGCCCGCCTCGGGCATCGGCAGCGCCAGATCGCCGCGCAGGAGCGCCGAGGCGATCTCGCCGGCGGCCGCCATGAGCCGCCGCAGCCCGGCCAGCTCGGCCTCCGCGTCGGCCGCGGCCCCGTCGAGCGGCGCGCCGCAGCCGAGGCAGACCGTCACGCCGTCGCGCACCTCCGTGCCGCCCTCGTGATGGTGCGCGTCCTTCGCCCCGGACTCAAACGTGCCGGAGCAGGCCGCGCCGCAGGCGATGCAGCTCTGGTAATAGCGCGCGCCGCTGTGGCAGTTGGCCGCGGAGGCCAGATAGTCCGGCGAGACCGTCTCCTGGAGACGGAGATGGCGGCACGCGCCCGTGCCCTCGCCGCCGACGATCAGACCGTTTATGCGCATCACGCCGTCGTGGTCCTTCCCGTTGCTGTTCACCTGGCGGTTGGCGTTGAAATACAGCCGCCCGGCCCCGTCGACGCCGCAGTCCTCCGCCTCGATCAGCGAGGCGTACTTCGAGGTTTTGATGAAATACACCATATCCGAAATCGGCTGCACCGTACCGGACGCGCGGCGGATGTCATAGCAGAGGACGGCGCTCATGGAGAGCGTCTTCACGTCGGCCGTGCCGCTCAGCGGCAGAAACACTATGTCGTTTTTGTAGCCGAAGCCCTGGCGGACAAAATCGGAGAAATCGACCTTCTGACCGGCCACCGGCACCTGCGACACGTCCAGCGTGCACATGGCCGAGACCGGGATCGTGCCGCTCGTCGCGCCGCGGTCGAAGACGCCGTTCGAGAGCGTGTTGCCCCATTTGAAGAGCAGCATGAATTTCTTGGCCGTCACCTTGTAGACCGCCAGACCGCCCGCGCCGAAGGGACTGCCGTTGTAGGTCAGATCGAACTCCCCGTAGGGATAGAGCGAGTCGTCGCGGATCTCCAGCATGACGACCTTCGTGCCGCCGCAGACCATCAGGTAGTCCTGATCGTCCAGCGTGAGCACGTCGGCGCCGTTGGCGTGGCCGAAGCCCTTAAAATACGTGCGTTTGGTATTCTTGTAGCGCATCGATACGGTTTCGCCCGTCGCCAGGTCCACCCGGCTGACGGTCGCCCGCACGTTGTTGTCTGCGACCGAGATGAGGTAGGCGTACTTCTCGCCGACGCCCATGCCCTGCATGGAGTAGCAGCCGTTCAGATCGACGGTGCTGGCGACGTCCGTGAAAATCTCGTCGCCGTAGGCCAGTTCCGCCGCGTCCAGCGGCGAGAGCGCGAAGGCTGCGGCCGGCGCCAGCAGCACGAGCGCAAAGAGGCAGGCAAGAATCCGTTTTGCTGTGTGTGTCATTTTTCTTTCACTTCTCCTGTTTTCCACTGTTTTCCACAGTCTGGTTTTTCATTTTTACAGGCCGCGCTTCACCGCGCATACGACGCGCGGATGCCCGGCGTAGTCGCGCAGGATCTCCACGTTTTCGAGCGGACGCGCCGCGCACAGCGCGCGCACCGCCTCGCTCTGTCCCGCGCCGATCTCCATCCAGAGACGGCCGCCCGCGCGCAGCGAGCGCGCGGCGCAGTCGAGCACCCCGGCGATCACGCGCAGGCCGTCGCCGCCGTCCGTCAGCGCCATCGCCGGCTCCCACGCGAGCTCCGGCGCCAGCGTCTCCATCTCATCCGATGCGATATAGGGCGGATTTGCCACCATCGCGTCAAAAATTTCCGTCTCTGCGAAAACCGGCCCCGTCACGTCGCCCGCGCGCACCGTGAAACGGTCCGCGACGCCGAGCGCGGCGGCGTTCCGCCGCGCGATCGCCCGCGCGGCGTCCGACAGCTCCACCGCCGTCACCGTGACGTCCGGCCGCGTCTTCGCCAGCGCAATGCCGATGCAGCCGCTGCCGGTGCACAGATCGGCGACGCGCGCGCCCGCCGGCAGCGCGGCGAGCGCCGCCTCCACGAGCAGCTCCGTCTCCGGCCGCGGGATCAGGCAGCCGGGGGAGACAAAGAACGGCAGACCGAAAAACGTCCACCGTCCCAGAATGTATTGGAGCGGTTCCCGGCGCGCGCGGCGGCAGAGCGCCGCCTCCAGCGCCGGACAATCGCCGAGCGGCTCGTCCCGCGCGGCAAGAAGCGACGCCTCGCTGCGGCCGGTATAGTGCGCGGCCAGCAGCCGCGCCTCCGCCGCCGCGTCCTCGATGCCCGCGGCGGAAAGCCGGGCGGCGGCCTCGCGCAGCGTCATTCTCCGTCCGCCGGCGCATCGGGGGCGGCATTTTCCGCTTCCGCCGCCGACGCCTCGGCCTCCGCGGCCGCCGGCTCTGCCTGCGGGAATTCGTCGGGCATCGCGTGCTTGAGCGCGGCGATTGCCACCGCCAGCTGCGCCTCGTCCGGCTCGCGCGTCGTCAGCCGCTGCATCCACAGCCCCGGCGCGGAGAGGATCCGCGTCAGGCCGTTCGCGTGCCGGCCGGCGTACATGATGTATTCGTAGCCGACGCCGACGATCAGCGGCAGCACGACGACCTTCAGGCCCACGCGCATGAAAAGGCTGTCCCAGGTGAGCAGCGAGTTGACGAGAATGCTGAGGAACAGGATCACGAAGATGAAGCTCGTGCCGCAGCGCGGATGGAAGCGCGTGCAGCCCTTCGCGTTCTCCGGCGTCAGCGGCAGCTCGGCTTCGTAGCAGGCGATCGATTTGTGCTCGGCGCCGTGGTACTCGAAGACGCGCCGCATCTCCTTCATCAGCGAGACGAGCGCCATGTAGGCGACGAAGATGCCGATTTTCAGTACGCCCTCGATCAGGTTCCGCCACCAGCCGATGCCGCCGGCGAGGCGGTCGATCCACGAGGTGACGGCGGCGGGCAGGAAGAGGAAGAGCGCCAGCCCCAGCGCAACGCCGAGCACGGAGGCGATCCCCATCAGAACGTCCATGAAGCGCGCGCCGAGATGGCGCCGCATCCATTTCTCCGCCTTCGACTCCTCATCCTCCTCGCTCAGGCCGAGCAGATCCGCCGATTTCATCAGCGTGCGGTAGCTGAGCATCATCGTCTCGACAAAGTTGACGATGCCGCGCAGGATCGGAACGTTGAGGATCTTATGCTTTTTGCGCACGGAGACGTGCGTCCAGGCGTCGAGCGCGATCTCGCCCGACTCGCGGCGCACGGCCAGTGCGGTGCGGTCGCCGGAGCGCATCATCACGCCCTCCAGCACCGCCTGTCCGCCGACACGGCCGAGCCGCGGGCAGGCCGCCGGTTTGTCTTTCATATCGCATCCTTTCCCCGCCGGGCGCACCCGGCGGCGAGGCTCTGATTACTGATTTATTTATTATAGCACATCTCTTTCCGAAAAGAAACACCATTTTGTAAACACCGCGCGGCGGATATTTTGTGTTTCAGATGTAAATTTTGCATCTTCCTCTGGTTTTTTCTCGTTCGCTGTGCTATAATAAATAAGTCTATGCGGACACGCCCCGCCGTCCGCCCGCGCCGAAGGCCGGCGCGGATATGAATCATCGTCCAAAAGAAAGGTATGGTACCCACGCATGGCCAACACCAACCGCCAAAACGACGCGGATGCCCGCGCGCTTGCGGCCAATCAGAAAAAACAGGCGGCAGCCGCCGCCCGCAAAAAGGAGCGCCGCAACAAGATCCTCGCCATCGTCGCGACGGTGCTCGTCGTCGCCGTTCTCGGCTCGCTGATCGCCTACAGCAAGCTCACCACGGCCGGCTTCTTCCTCCGCCGCACGGTCTCCGCCTCCAGCACCACCCTCAAGGCGGACAACGCGGTCGTCTCTTATTTCTTCCATCAGAACTACCAGAAGTTCCTCTCGGATTACGGCTATTACCTGTCGTACTTCGGTCTTGACACCTCGAAATCCCTCAAGGCGCAGCAGTCCGCCTTCGATCAGGGCACCTCGTGGTTTGACTATTTCCTCAGCTCGACCAAAACCAGCCTGACGCAGATGCTCGTCCTCGCCGAGGAGGCGACGAGCCGCGGTCTCGCCCTGGACGACGACGACCGCGCCACCGTCGAGCGCTCGCTTGCAAATCTGAAGGAAGCCGCCAAGACGAACAACGTCTCCGAGACCTACTATATCCACAGCCTCTTCGGCAAGGGCGTGAACCGCTCCGACGTCCGCCGCGCGATGGAGCTCTCCCTCCTCGCCGACAAGGGCTACCGCGCCGTCGTCGGCGAGTACAGCTTCGGCGAAGCGGATTACCAGAATTATATCAAGGAAAATCCGAAGGCCCTGCTCCGCGCCGACTATATCACGATGACGCTGACGACCTCCGACGGCATGATGGAGGGTGACGTTTCGCACCAGATCATCAACGACTACGCCGGAAAGCTCGAGGCGACGAAGACCCGGGCCGAGTTTGAGGCCGTGGCCTTCGACTATCTGAAGAACATCGCCTACAAGGACGACACCGACAAGACCGACGACGACATCCGCGAGGAGATCGAGGGCTTCGTCGTGGAGAACGCCACCTACAGCGAGGGCACCGAGCTCTCCGAGTGGCTCTTCGACGCCTCCCGCAAGGTCGGCGACACCTACCGCCATACCGACGAGACGACCTACGCCACCGACGTGATCCTCGTCCTCTCCACCGCCGCGCTCGATACCGGCAAGACCGCGACCGTGCGCCATATCCTGATCTCCGAGAACACCGCCGGCTCCGACGAGGAGGCGAAAGCCAAGGCTGACGCCCTGCTCGCCGAGTGGCAGAGCGGCGCCGCCACGGAGGATTCCTTCGCCGCGCTGGCCAAGGCCAACTCCGAGGACTCCAGCGCCGCCGACGGCGGTCTGATCGAGAACATCGCCGCCGGCAAAACCGTCGAGGCCTTTGACGCATGGATCTTCGACGCCGCGCGCAAGGCCGGCGACACCGCCGTCGTCTCCTCCGAGTACGGCTACCACGTCATGTATTACGTCGGCGAGGGCCTGACCGCCTGGGAGGCCGAGGCCGACGCCGTGCTGCGCTCCGACAAGTACAGCGAGGACTACGCCGCGCTGCAGGAGAAGTACCCCGTCACCTTCGACGACGAGAAGCTCTACGAGATCGACGCCTGACAGACGGGCGGCATACGGAATTCCGTATGCCGCCCTTTTTCCTTTTCGAGAAATCTGCACGAAAAATCACGTTTCCCGACGGCAAATCTCCCGCTTTTTCCTTCTTGCCTTTTTCTTCCGTCCATGTTATAATATAATAATCTATTTTTTCACCCAAGGAGTGCATCATGGCCTATTACTACAGCGAGCTTTCCCATACCTTCAGCGAGTATCTGCTCGTGCCGGGATATTCCGACGCGAACTGCATCCCCGCCAACGTATCGCTGCGCACGCCGCTCGTCAAGTACAAAAACGGCGAGGAGCCCGCGCTCTCCATCAACGTACCGCTCGTCTCCGCCATCATGCAGGCCGTCTCCGACGACAGAATGGCCATCGCGCTGGCCAAGGAGGGCGGCATTTCCTTCATCTACGGCTCGCAGACCGTGGAAAACCAGGCCGCGATGGTCCGCCGCGTCAAGAACTACAAGGCGGGCTTTGTCACCTCCGACTCCAACATCCGCCCCGACCAGACCCTCGCCGACGTGATCGAGCTCAAGGAACGCCTCGGCCACTCCACGATCGCCGTCACCGACGACGGCACCTCGAGCGGCCGCCTGCTCGGCATCGTCACCGGCCGCGACTACCGCGTCAGCCGCATGGCGCTGACCGACCGCGTCGAGACCTTCATGACGCCGCTTTCCCGCCTGATCACCGCGCCGGCCGGCACCTCCCTCAAGGCCGCCAACGACATCATCTGGGAGCACAAGCTCAATTCCCTGCCGATCCTCGACGACGACGGCCGGCTGATGTATTTCGTCTTCCGCAAGGACTACGAGCAGCACAAGGAGAACCCGCTCGAGCTGCTCGACGCGCACAAGCGCTACGTCGTCGGCGCCGGCATCAACACCCGCGACTACGAGACGCGCGTGCCCGCGCTCGTCGAGGCGGGCGCCGACGTGCTCTGCATCGATTCCAGCGAGGGCTTCACCGAGTGGCAGGCCCGCACCATCGCTTTCATCCGCGAAAAGTACGGCGACACGGTCAAGGTCGGCGCCGGCAACGTCGTGGACCGCGACGGCTTCCTCTTCCTCGCCCGCGCCGGCGCGGACTTCGTCAAGGTCGGCATCGGCGGCGGCTCCATCTGCATCACCCGCGAGACGAAGGGCATCGGCCGCGGCCAGGCGACGGCGGTCATCGAGGTCGCCGCCGCGCGCGACGAATACTTCCGCGAGACCGGCATCTACGTGCCGATCTGCTCCGACGGCGGCATCGTCTACGACTATCACATCACGCTCGCCCTGGCGATGGGCGCCGACTTCTGCATGCTCGGCCGCTACTTCTCCCGCTTCGACGAGAGCCCGACGAACAAGGTCATGATCAAGGGCAGCTACATGAAGGAATACTGGGGCGAGGGCAGCGCCCGCGCCCGCAACTGGCAGCGCTACGACATGGGCGGCGCCGCCAAGCTCTCCTTCGTCGAGGGTGTGGACTGCTACGTGCCCTATGCCGGCTCGCTCCACGACAACCTGATGACGACGCTCTCCAAGGTCCGCTCCACGATGTGCAACTGCGGCGCGCTCAGCATCCCGCAGCTGCAGAAAAAAGCGCGGCTGACGCTCGTCAGCGCCGTCTCCATCGTCGAGGGCGGCGCGCACGACGTCCTCGTCAAGGAACAGAATCCGCAGTGATCCTTCGCCCCTTCTCCCCGTCCCGCCGCCGCGGGACGGGGATTTTTTTCGGCCGTGCGGCAAAATTCCATGTTTCGTTACAGAAAAAGTCTTGTAATCTCCGCCGAAATCTAGTACAATATATAAGAATTGCCCCGATCATTTCCGGGGCGGATCCCCACAGCGGAAGAGGAGCCGCCGCCCGGCGGCGCAAACAACGCATGGAACGCAAATCCCGCGCGCGGGAGTGGGCCGACGTCCTCTCCCGCCTCGGTCTCATCACGCAGCTGGGGCTGACGCTCGTCACCCCGCCGCTCTTACTCGCCCTCGGCGCACAGTGGCTGATGCGCCGCTTCGCCCTCGGCGACTGGCTTCTGCTCATCGCCATCGTCGTCGGCGTTCTCTCCGGCCTCTCGGGCGCGCTGTCGCTGATCCGCGCAGAGCTCGCCCGCGACCGCCGCGCGGAGAAAAAGCAGGACAGCCGTCCGCCGCACGCAGGAGATTCAAATGAAACTTGATCCCGCCGTCAAAAAAGAATCCCTCTTCATCGCCCTCACCACCCTCGCCGGCGGCGCGGTTGTGCAGCTGGTCTTTCTTTTGATCGGCCGCTGGAACCTCTCCGTGCTGCTCGGCGGCGTGATCGGCTGGGCGGCCGCCGCCGCCAACTTCTTCTTTATGAGCGTCACGGTGCAGCGCGCCGTCGCCTCCGGCGACGAGGCGCGCGCCAAGCAGATGATGAGCCTCTCCTACACCGTGCGGACGCTCGGGCTGCTCGGCGTCGTCGCGCTCTCGCTGATCGTGGACGCCATCCACTGGATCCCGGTCGTCGCCGCCGTTTTTCTCCCCCGCGCCGCCATCCTCGTGCGGCAGCTGACACAGAAAAAGGAGGAGACGCCCGCCGCCCCGTCCTCGCCCGCCGCCGCGCCGGAGGAGGAAGAGGAAGAAGAGGACGGATTTGAGAAATTCGTCGGCCATTTCGCCGGCAGAATCAACACCGATTACGGTCCCGCCCCGTCCGGAGAAAAGAAGGAGCCCGCCGCTCCGCCGGACGCGGACGAAAAGAACGATACAGCAAACGATACCACACCGGAAGGAAGGTGAGCGCTTGGACAACATTGAAATCGCCGGCGCCAAAATACTCTTCTATATTTTCGGCGTCCCGGTCACGGAGACGCAGGTCAATTCCCTCATCGTGCTCGCGCTCCTTTTTGGGCTCTGTCTCTTCCTGACGCATGATCTGAAGGTGCGCCCGACCTCGAAGCGGCAGCTCGCCGCGGAATGGATCGTCGAGAAGGTCACGGGCCTTGTGCGGGACAACATGGGGGAGCGTTTTCTCGGCTTTGCGCCCTTCGTGGCCGCGATCCTCGGTCTCTCCGCCTGCTCGTCGCTCCTGGCGCTCGTGGCGATGTATCCGCCGACGGCGGATCTGAACACCGTCCTCGGCTGGGCCCTGCTCGTCTTCGTCATGATCACCTACTACAAGATCAGGTCGAGCGGCCCGCTCGGCTATCTGAAGGGCTTCACCGAGCCGATCGTCGTCTTCACGCCCTTCAACATCCTCGGCGAGATCGCCACGCCGGTCTCGATGGCGTTCCGTCACTTCGGCAACGTCGTCTCCGGCACCGTCATCTCCGCCCTCGTCTACGCCGCCCTCGCCTCCCTCTCCACCGTCCTCCTCGGCTGGCTGCCGGGAGTGCTCGGCCGCATCCCGTTCCTCCAGATCGGCCTTCCCGCCGTTCTTTCGATTTATTTCGATCTGTTCAGCAGCTGCATGCAGGCGTTCATCTTCGCCATGCTGACGATGCTCTACATCGCCAACGCCGCCGACACGGAGGAAAACTGAATTCTGTAATCACATGTTCTAAGGAGAAACTGACATGGAAATGCTCACAGCGAAAGCAATCATTATGGCCGGCTGCGCCATCGGCGCCGGTCTGGCTCTGATCGCCGGCATCGGCCCCGGCATCGGCGAAGGGTACGCGGTCGGCAAGGCCTGCGAGGCCATCGGCCGTCAGCCGGAGTGCAAGAGCTCCGTCACCTCGACGATGATCCTTGGCTGCGCGATCGCGGAAACGACCGGTATCTACGGCTTCGTGACCGGCCTGCTCCTGATCTTCCTCGCGCCGAACCTCTTCCTCCGCAAGCTCTGATCCTCCCGGGAGAAGTGCCATGGGAGAGCATCTGGAACTGATATCCCTTAACGTCTGGCACGTTATCGCCGCGATCGCCAATCTGCTCATCCTCACCTGGATCATCAAGAAATTCCTCTTCGACCGGGTGAAGAAGGTGATGAACGAGCGCCAGGCTCAGCTGGATACGCTGTACGCGGACGCGGAATCGGCCAAAAGCACCGCCGAGGCCGACCGCGCCGTCTATGAAGAGAAGCTGGCCGGCGCCGAGGGCGAGGCGCAGCGGATCGTGCAGGACGCCGTCGTGCGCGCCGACCGCATGAGCGAGAAGATCCTCGCCGACGCCTCCGAGAAGGCGAGCGAGAAGCTCCGCGTCGCCGACGCCGACATCGCCCAGGAAAAGAAGAAGGCGCTGAACGAGGTCAAAAACGAGATCGGCGGCATGTCCGTGGACATCGCCGAAAAGGTCGTCGGCCGCGAGATCCGCGAGGAGGACCACCGCGCGCTGATCGATTCCTTCATCGAAAACCTCTGAGAGGCGGAGTAAGCCATGAGCGAAGCCACAAAAGAATACGCCCGCGCGCTCGCCGATCTGGCCGCTGAGGAAGGACTCGAGGACGCGCTGCGAGAGGAAGCCGCCGGCGTGCGGGAAATCCTTGAGGGCGAGCGCGGCTACTGCCGCCTGCTCGCCAACCCAGAGATCCCCAAGGCCGAGCGGGTCTCGCTGCTCCGCGAGGCCTTCGGCGGCCGCGTGCATCCGTATCTGACGAATTTTCTCTCCATGCTCACCGAGCGCGGCTACGCCTACCGGTGCGCGGACTTTCTCGCCGAATATGAGCGCATCTACTGCGAGCGGCACCAGATCACGACCGCCGTCGTCACGAGCGCCGTGCCCCTCAGCGATTCCCAGAAGACCCGTCTGAGAGAAAAGCTCTGTCAGCTCACGGGCAAAACCGTCACGCTCGTCCTCGCGCTCGATTCGTCGCTCATCGGCGGCGTGCGGGTGCAGATGGACAACACGCTGCTCGAAGACAGCGTGCGCGGCCGGCTCGACGACATGCGCGCCGCGCTGTCCGACATCACACTGTAAGATTTAGAAAGAAGGACTACCGATGGACCTTCGTCCCGAAGAAATCAGCAGCATCATCAAGCGGCAGATCCGCGACTACGAAACGAAGACCAACTCCGCCGAGACGGGCACCGTCATCATGGTCGGCGACGGCATCGCCCGCGCCTTCGGGCTCGACCACTGCATGGCGAACGAGCTGCTCCTCTTTGAGGGCGGCGAGGCCGGCATGGCCATGAACCTCGAGGAGAACACCGTCTCCATCGTGCTGCTGTCCAATTCCGATTCCATCCGCGAGGGCACCCTCGTGCGCCGCACCGGCCGCGTGGTCTCCGTCCCCGTCGGCGAAGCCATGCTCGGCCGCATCGTCAACGCGCTCGGCGCGCCGATCGACGGCCGCGGCCCGATCGACGCCGCCGAGACGCGCCCGATCGAGCACAACGCCCCCGGCATCATCCAGCGCAAGAGCGTCAGCGTCCCGCTGCAGACCGGCATCAAGGCCATCGACGCCATGGTGCCGATCGGCCGCGGCCAGCGCGAGCTCATCATCGGCGACCGCCAAACCGGCAAGACGACGCTCGCCGTCGACACCATCCTCAACCAGAAGGGCACCGGCGTGCTCTGCGTCTACGTGGCGATCGGACAGAAGAACTCGACCGTCGCGCTGCTTGCCGAGACGCTGCGGGCGGCCGAGGCCGATTCCTATACCGTCATCGTCTCCGCCTCCGCCTCGGAGGCCGCGCCGCTGCAGTATATCGCGCCCTACACCGGCTGCGCCATCGCCGAATACTTCATGGATCAGGGCCGCGACGTGCTCATCGTCTACGACGATCTCTCCAAGCACGCCGTCGCCTACCGCGCGCTCTCGCTGCTGATCCGCCGTCCGCCGGGCCGCGAAGCCTTCCCGGGCGACGTCTTCTACCTCCACAGCCGTCTGCTGGAGCGCGCCGCGCGCGTCAATCCGGCCCACGGCGGCGGCTCCATCACCGCCCTGCCGATCATCGAGACGCAGGCCGGCGACGTCTCCGCCTATATCCCCACCAACGTGATCTCCATCACCGACGGGCAGATCTTCCTTGAGACCGAGCTCTTCCACGCGGGCGTCATCCCGGCGGTCAACCCGGGCATCTCCGTCTCCCGCGTCGGCGGCGCCGCGCAGATCAAGGCCATGAAGAAGGTCGCCGGCCCGCTCAAGATCATCTACTCACAGTACCGCGAGCTGCAGGCCTTCGCGCAGTTCGGCTCTGATCTGGATGCCGACACCAAGGCGCGTCTCGCCCAGGGCGAGCGCATCGTCGAGGTGCTGAAGCAGGGCAAGAGCGCCCCGATCCCCGTCGCCTACCAGGTCGCCATCATCTACGCCGTCATTCACGATCATCTCGCGCCGGTCGCCGTCGAGGACGTGCGCCGCTATGAGACCGAGCTCTTCGACTACCTGCGTACGCACGAAAACGAGCTGATGGAGCGCATCGGCGAGACGGGCAATCTGACCGACGAGGACACCGCACGTCTGGACGGCGCGATCGCCGCCTTCACGGCGCGCTTCGTCAAGGCGCAGGCATAAGCGATGGGACAGAACACCAAAGCGCTCAAGGCGCGCATCCGCACGGTCGATTCGACCATGCACATCACGAAGGCCATGGAGCTCGTCGCTTCCTCCAAGATCCGGCGGGCGCGCGAGCGCATGGAAAGCGGCCGTTTCTACCGCGCCGTCCTCCGCGACGCGTTCGCCGATCTGGCAGCCTCCGACACGCCCTACTCGCGGCCGAGGGACGAATCGCTCCCCACGCTGCACATCGTGATCGCCGGCGACCGCGGGCTGGCCGGCGGCTACAACAACAACGTCTTCAAACTGACGAACCGCGCGCTGCGGCCGGGCGACCGGGTGATCCCCATCGGCCGCCGCGCCGCCGAATACTTCGCCCGCCGCGCCGCGGTGGACGAGGCCGACCGGCATCATTCCTCCGAGCACCTGACGACGGCGGCGTGCGCCGACATCGCCCGCCGCGTGAAGGAGGCCTACGACCGCGGCGAGATCGGCCGCGTGCGCCTCGTCTCGACCGCCTTTGCCTCCATGCTGACGCAGACCGCCGAGGAGGCGATCCTTCTCCCGCTCGCGCCGGCGGAGGCGGAAAAGAAGGCCGCGGGGCCGCGCGCCGACGTGCTCTATGAGCCGGACGCCGCCTCGGTCCTCGCCGCCATCATCCCCGAATATCTGGCCGGCGTCGTCTACAGCGCCGCCTGCGAATCCTTCGCGGCGGAGGTCGCCGCCCGCCGCGCGGCCATGGACACGGCCTCGAAGAACGCCGCCTCCATGATCGACCAACTGAATCTGCAATACAACCGTGCCCGGCAGAGCGCCATCACGCAGGAGATCACCGAGATCGTTGCGGGCGGCGCTACCTGAGGCACGATGGAACAGGAGTCTCACATGACAAGCGAAAAGCATACCGGCGTCGTCACTCAGGTCATGGGCCCGGTCATCGACGTGCGCTTCGCGGACGGTGCGCTCCCCGAGCTGCTGAACGCGCTGACCATTCCCTGCGGCGAGCGGACGCTGACCGCGGAGGTCGCGCAGCACCTCGGCGACGGCGTCGTCCGCTGCATCGCTATGAACGCGACGGACGGCCTCGTCCGCGGCGCCGCCGTCACGGATACCGGCAGCCCGATCACGGTGCCCGTCGGCCCGAAGACCCTCGGCCGCATCTTCAACGTCCTCGGCGATCCCGTGGACGAGATGCCCGCGCCGGAGGACGCGGAGCGCTGGTCGATCCACCGTCCCGCTCCCTCCTATGAGGAGCAGAGCACCTCGACGGAGATCCTCGAAACCGGCATCAAGGTCATCGATTTGCTCTGCCCGTACGCCAAGGGCGGCAAGATCGGCCTCTTCGGCGGCGCCGGCGTCGGCAAGACCGTGCTCATTATGGAGCTGATCCACAACATCGCCACCCAGCACGGCGGCCTGTCCGTCTTCACCGGCGTCGGCGAGCGCACCCGCGAGGGCAACGACCTGTATAACGAAATGAAGGAATCGGGCGTGCTCACGAAAACCTCCCTCGTCTACGGCCAGATGAACGAGCCGCCGGGAGCGCGTATGCGCGTAGGCCTGTCGGGCCTGACAATGGCGGAATACTTCCGCGACCGCGAGAACCAGGACGTGCTGCTCTTTATCGACAACATCTTCCGCTTCACGCAGGCCGGCTCCGAGGTGTCCGCCCTGCTCGGCCGCATGCCCTCCGCCGTCGGCTATCAGCCGACGCTGGCCACCGAAATGGGCGCGCTGCAGGAGCGCATCACCTCCACCAAGCGCGGCTCCATCACCTCCGTGCAGGCGGTCTACGTCCCGGCGGACGACCTGACCGACCCCGCGCCGGCGACGACGTTCGCGCATCTGGACGCCACGACCGTCCTCAGCCGCGCCATCTCCTCGATGGGCATCTTCCCGGCCGTCGATCCGCTGGCCTCCACCAGCCGCATCCTCACGCCGGAGATCGTCGGCCAGGAGCACTACGACGTCGCGCGCGGCGTGCAGCGGATCCTGCAGCGCTACAACGAGCTGCAGGACATCATCGCCATCATGGGCATGGACGAGCTTTCCGAGGAGGATAAGCAGACCGTCGCCCGCGCCCGCCGCATCCAGCGCTATCTGTCGCAGGCGTTCTTCGTCGCCCAGCAGTACAACGGCATCGACGGCAAATACGTCCCGCTGCGCGACACCATCCGCAGCTGCCGAGAGATCCTCGAGGGACAACACGACGATCTGCCCGAGTCCGCCTTCCTCTACGTCGGCGCCGTCGAAGAGGCGCGCGAGAAGGCCAAGCGGTGACGCGATGAAGACCTTCCATCTGCAGATCGCCGCGCCTGACGGGCTGCGCTACGACGGCGAAGCCTCGCAGATCTCCGTGCGCGGGATCGAGGGCGACCTGGCCGTTCTGGCCGGGCACATCCCCTTCGCCACGGCGCTGCGCGCGGGCGAATGCCGCGTGTACGACGCCGACGGCGCGGTCCGCCGCGCCGCCTACACCGGCGGCATGATCCACGTCGCCGACGGCGTCGTGCGCATGATCTCCGCCGATTTCCGCTGGTCGGACGAATCGGCGGCGGAATAATCGCCAGGGAGAGCCGTCATGGAAACTGCCGCCCGCCGCGCGCGCGACGCGCGCCTCGATCTTTTGCGCGTCGCCGCCAGCTTTCTGGTCGTGTTGATCCATACCTCGGCGCAGCGGTGGTACGTCCTCGACCCGCAGACCTCTCTGTGGGCGGGCGTTCACCTCTTCAACGCCGCCTCCCGCTGTGCCGTGCCGCTGTTCTTTATGCTCAGCGGCACGCTCTTTCTCGGCGCGCCCGAGCCGCCCTCGCTTTCGCGGCTGTGGAAGCACCACATCCCGCGGCTGCTCGTGATCTACGTGCTCTGGAGCGTCGGCTACGGCTTTCTGAACCTCGGTCCGGCGGCGTTTCTCGAGAATCCGATCCTGCTCGTCGGCAAGGCGGTCGAGGGGCACTACCACCTGTGGTTTCTTCCCGCGATCCTCGCGGTCTACGTGCTGCTGCCGGTGCTCTACGCCGCCGTCCATTATGAAAACGGCAAATACGTCCGGTATCTCGCCGCGGTCTTCGTCGGCTTCGGCGTCGTGAGCGCGACGGTCGAGGCCTTCTACGATTTTCTGCCGTGGTCGCTCTCGATGATCTTCCAGAAGATCAAGCCGGATCTGTGCGGCCCGTGCGGCTATGTGATCCTCGGATATGCGCTCTCGCGCGTCCGCTGGAAGCGCGCGCCGGCGTGGCTGCTGCTTCCCTACGGGATCAGCGTGCTCACCGTGTGGGCGGGCTCGCTCGTCGTCTCGCGCCGCACCGGCGCGCCGTTCGCCCTGCTCTGCGGCGAGTACACGCTCCCCAGCTTCGTGGAAGCCGCCTCGCTCTATCTCTTCTTCCGCGCGCTGCCGGAGGCAAAGGGAGAGCGGCCGCGCCGCCTTCTCGCCGCGCTGGCGGCGGACACGCTCGGCGTCTATCTGATGCATCCGCTGCTTTTGTCGCTCTGTGACCGCATCGGTCTCGCGGAGCCGTTTTTCTCCGCCTGGCCGCTCGTACTGCCGCTTGCCGTCGTGATCTTTGCCCTCTCGGCCGCCGTGACGGCGGCGCTGCGCCGCATCCCCGCCGTCGGAAAATGGATCGTATGACGCGGCGGAAATCCGCATGAAAAGGAGCGCTCTTCTCTTATGAATCAACAAATCGGCATCATCGGCGCCATGCGCGCCGAGGTGGAAACGCTGATCGCGGCGCTGGACGGCGCCGCCGTCTGCCGCGTCGGCTCTCTCACGTTTCACACCGGCCGTCTCGGCGGCCGCCCGGTCGTGCTCGCCGAATGCGGGATCGGCAAGGTCAACGCCGCCATGTGCGCGCAGACGATGATCCTCCGCTTCGGCGTGACGGAAATCTGGAACACCGGCGTGGCCGGAACGCTGACGGACGAGCTGTCCATCGGCGATTTCGCCGTCTCCTCCGACGTCGTGCAGCATGACATGGACACGACGCCCCTCGGCGATCCGCCGGGATGGATCTCCGGCCTCGATCAGGTGCACATCCCGGCGGACGCCGCGCTCGCCGCCGCCTTTGCGGAGGCGGTCGCCTCGTCCGGCAGCCGCTGCCGGATCGGCACGATCGCCTCCGGCGACGTCTTCGTTGCGAGCAGCGCGCAGAAGACGCGCATCCGCGACGTCTTCGGCGCCGTCGCCTGCGAGATGGAGGGCGCGGCGATCGGACAGGTCGCCGCCGCGAACGGCGTACCGTTCGTCGTCGTGCGCGCGATCTCCGACGGCGGCGACGAAGCCTCCGCCGTCGATTATCCAACGTTTGTAAAGGAAGCCGCCGCTCGCAGCGCCGCCGTCGTCGCGGCGGTCGCCGCTCGGGCATAGGACGCGGGGATACGATAGGGTACGATGGGGGATACGATGGGGACCCCTTTTGAAAAAGGGGTCCCCAAACCCTCCCGAAAACCTTTGGGCAAATAGAAAATCAAGGTCTGGCGATCATTGCCGGACCTTGTTTTGATCTTTTCTCAAAGGTTTTCGGGGAGAGCGCGAGAGGACCCTTTTTCAAAAGGGTCCTCTCGTTCGTTTCTCTCGTTCCTCTCGTCCGTTGTCAGCGTCCGGCCTTGTCCTCGCGCTCCATGTAGGCGTTGACGATACGGAGCGCGCCCTCGTCGAGCACGCCGTAGACCACGGCGGCCTCGACCTGCTGGATCAGGTACTCCGAATACGGCAGCATGCAGGCGATCAGGTGGTAATCCAGCTCGCCGTCGAGGATCTTGCGGAAGATGATTTCGCGGGCCGGCGCGTCGAGCAGCGGCATCAGATGCTCCAGCATCTCCGGGTTCATCGCGTTATAGTCCGCGTCTGCGAGCAGCGCAGCCGTCGTATCCGCGTTCAGGTAGCGCGACAGCTCCACGATGGCGGAGATGTCGATCCCGTGGCGCGCCAGCGCCCGCGCCGCGGCGTCCAGCGTGCTCGGCGGCAGGGTCGGCGCCGCGGAGACGAGCGCGTCCGCGCTCGCACCGGCGCCGGTATAGAGCGCGATCTCCTCCGGGGTCGCGCCGGCGTCGGCCAGCAGCTTCGGTGCCTCGACGCGCAGCGCACGGCAGAGGCGCAGAAGCGCGTCCGGCGCGGGCATATCCGCGCCGCGCTCGATGCGGTCGAGCGTCTTGCGGGTGATATCGGCCTCGTCAGCCAGGGCGTACTGAGAGAGATCGAGCGCGCGCCGCGCGGCGGCGACGGCGGCGCCGAAGGATTCTGTCACAAACATGGGGGGACTCCTTTCCGTTCTCGTATTCTTCTGCGTATAGTATACAGGATCAGAGCGAAAAAGTAAAGGGGGATCGTGTGAAAACGCGCGGCGGCGCCGCGGAAGAGGATGCAAAAGGCGCGCGCGGAGAAGGATCTCGCCGCGCGCCAAAGCGGCGAGACATGATTTTTTTCCTGCAATTGCAGAAAATCGCTTGCGGAATCCGCGCCCATGGTGTATAATATTGAAAATCCAATCAACATAAAGGAGATTACCATGGGCAAGTTCTGGGCAGATTTCAAGTCGTTCATCGCCAAAGGGAACGTGCTGGACATGGCGGTCGGCGTAGTCGTCGGCGGCGCGTTCGGCAAGATCACCTCCAGCCTCGTGGCGGACATCATCATGCCGCTCGTCAGTCTGGCCGGCGGCGGCGTGGACGTCACCGAGTGGAAGGTCGTGCTGAAGGAGGCCGTGCTCGACGCCGAAGGCGCCGTGACCGCCGCCGAGGTCGCCGTCCGCTACGGCAATTTCATTCAGACGATTCTCGACTTTCTGATCATCGCGCTCTCCATCTTCGCGGTGCTGCGCGTCATCATGAAGGCGAAGGAGCGGGCCAACGCCGCGGAGGCCAAAGCCGCCGCCGAGGCGAAAGCCAAGAAGGAAGCCGAGGAGAAGGCCGAGAAGGAAAAGGCCGACGCCGCGGCTGCCGCCGAGAAGCAGAGACTGCTCGACGAGCGCGCCGAGGAGATGGCGCTTCTGCGCGACATCGCCGCTTCGCTGAAGAAGTAATCCGCAATAGAGAAACACAAGGTCTGACGATTTTCGTCAGACCTTGTGTTTTGGCTTTGGAGGAAAATTGCGAATTCCATTTTGGAGAAATTCTCATAAATCTATTTGTCCCCTATTGACAAGTGTACGCGAATCTGCTATACTGAACCTAAGGAGGCCATCCTTATCACGAGAATTCAAACAAAAATCGAAAGGAGAACACAGCATGAAAAAATGGACTGCATTGTTTCTTGCATTCGTTCTCGTGCTGTCGCTTCCCCTGATTTTTGCGGCGAACGAATTCGACACCCCCGAACATGACCACGATGGAGAATGCGGCCTCTGCGGAGCCGGCGGCGATTCGCCGATGTGGTTCTGGGATTATTGCTCCACTTGTCAAATCGTGACCACACAGGAAACAACGAATAAAGATGAATATGAATACTATGATGACACGTACCATCGGTGTATCACCTATGAAGTGACAGAATGCTTGGAATGTGGAAGCACACTGAATAGAGAATACCTTGGCGATGCGTGGGTGGAGCACTCGTTTAATATTCCTCTTGGCTATGATTCCGGAATGTATGTGAGTGGATGCATTTGCGGTGCCATATACTATGGCAAATAATGATTCTCGCGAAAGCCAGGGGAGCATTTGCTCTCCTGGTTTTTGCATCATTATTTAACATGTAACAAGTTGGAGATATTATGAATTATAAATTTGGAATAGTACTCGCCGTTGTTTTATGTATATTCCCGGCGTGTACCCGACAGCCTGAGATTGAGCCCTATCACTGGATTCCTCCGGAGAAACACATTGCTGAATCCTATGACACAAACGTCGTTCCTCCTTATGACCCCGCCAGCGGGATGACGTATGAGGAATATCTCTGTACTTTGGAAATTCCTGTCGTCTTTTCTGTCGAGTATTTATTCGGGACCAGCTTCTTAAGTGAAGAAAGCATGTCGACGTTTCCGAATACAATGACGAACATCCGCCATGCGCCGCATGTGCAAAAGATATCATATCCCACGTACCTTCACTGGCTGGGATCGGTCATACGGGTGTCCCGGCTGATGATCGGACAGTATCAATCAGCACTGCAGGAAGAACAGATCAGCGAGGGGCGGAAATGGGAAGATATGGCGGAATGCTGCGTCAATCGGGCGCTGTATGAGAAGCTGCTTGAGAGTACCAGGGAGGAGTTTTCCGGGCTGGGCGACACGGTCGACGTGAAGGAGGTAATCTACGGGAAATCATACAGACATATGCCGGATGGTTCGCGGCAGGAAGAACTGGAGGTGCGGGATACCTTTTCCTTCTCGCTCACAGTTGTCGGCATCATAGACGAAGAGGGCGAATATGCCGACACAGACGCATACGGCTTTTATCATATATATGCTTCCATAGATCTCGTTAAGACCATGATCGCCAAGCATAGCTTCACCCATCCGAACAAAAATGACGAAAGCGCCTATCTGCCGTCCCAGATTTACAATGAATACGCAGGAGACGCCGTTGCATTGTTCAGCCGTCCGAGGGCCGACGATCCGGCGAAAAAGGAGCTGCGTCTGCCGGGAAACAGGATCATACCGGAGGAGGAATGGCTGTCATATTTTGAGAATGTGCCGGTGAACGCGGGATATATCATGGAAATCACGCTGGACAGCGGGACAGGATATGCGGAATTCAAAGAGTATATGGAAAAAATGGATGGCGAGAGTTCTGCAAAGTTCTATTATGATTATCAGTACAAAGTATATGAAGTCAACAAGGAAAACAACAAAAACAATCCCAACTGGGTGGATGCTGTGAACATGCCGCAGATTCTTGAGGAGATCGCGGCCGACGGAGAACTCGACGAATGGTACTACTACCGACCAGTCCCCCGGGTGATCCGTCCGTTGCGCGTCGCGGGAGACTGAGCCCCCGTCCGGCACGCGCGAACTTTCAGCGCGGATGCAGGACATGCCGTGTCTATTGCTGAAGCAATAGCCCAAGGTCTGACGATTTTCGTCAGGCCTTGATTTTGTTTTGCGGCGGGACGCTCTCCCCCATCCGGCGGGCATTCCGATGCAAATTCCGTGTGATATCTTGCAATTACGCTGAAGCGCTGCGCGCGTTTGACCGCGGGCGCTGCCCGCCCCCATCCGGCCGCTTCGCGGCCACCTTCCCCCTCGCCTGCGCGAGGGGGAAGGGATTTTTTAGATTCCTGCGGGGGCTGACGCCCCCGCACCCCCGGGCGGATCAAATGGGCTTTCGGGGGCCAAAGGCCCCCGCACCCCCGGGCGGATCAAATATACTTTCGGGGGCCAAAGGCCCCCGCTCCCCCGGGCGGATCAAATATACTTTCGGGGGGCAAAGGCCCCCGCACCCCGGGCGGATCAAATATACTTTCGGGGGGCAAAGGCCCCCGCACCCCCAAGCGGAGCAAATATACTTTCGGGGGCAAAGGCCCCGCACCCCCAAGCGAAGCAAATATACTTTCGGGGCCAAAGGCCCCCGCACCCCCGGGCGGATCAAATATACTTTCGGGGGCAAAGGCCCCGCACCCCCGGCGGATCAAATATACTTTCGGGGGGCAAAGGCCCCGCACCCCCGGGCGGATCAAAAATACTTTCGGGGCCAAAGGCCCCGCACCCCGGGCGGATCAAATATACTTTCGGGGGCAAAGGCCCCGCACCCCCGGACGGATCAAATATACTTTCGGGGCCAAAGGCCCCGCACCCCGGGCGGATCAAATATACTTTCGGGGGCCAAAGGCCCCGCACCCCCGGACGGATCAAATGGGCTTTCGGGAGTCTCTGTGGTAAGCCGGCCGCCGGCCGGATTACCCACCGCATTTTCCCTCGCGCCGCAAAAGGCGGCGGCGCGTTTCCCTTCGGGAAACCGGGGCAATGCCCCGCCCCATGGGGGGACATAGTGCGCAGCCGGGGAGGGGGAAAAGGGGCTGGACGGGAGCGGTCGTATACGGGAAGCCGGGAGATAATTTCAGATGAACATTATATGACAAGCAAAACAAAAAAAACAGGACAAACAATCCGCACTGTACCTTGTCCTGTGTCCTGTTTCAAAGTCTTTGAAGAGGGGTCGAGGGGAGGGACTTTCTCCAGAAAGTCCCTCCCCCGCGCGTCCCCGCGTCCTTACGGCTCCGGGTGGTTGCCCTTCAGGCGGTCGATCTCCTTCTGCGGGTGCCAGAGATAACTGAAGCGCATCTCCTTGCCCGCGCGGATGCGGCGGAAATTCTCGAAGTGCCGCCACCAGATCGCGGCGGCGGCCAGCGCCAGCGCCGCGGCGCCGGCGAGATCGCGCGTGCGGATCGCGTACACGGCGAGAAAGGCCAGCGACGCCGTCGTCGCCACAAAGCAGATGTAATCCGTCACCAGCACCACGACGATTTCCGCCGCGAGCACCGCAAGGAACAGCCGCCAGTCGTACGCCAGCAGTATCCCGCCGAGGCACGCCAGCCCCTTGCCGCCGCGGAATTTCATATAAAACGGGAAAATGTGGCCCAGCACGCAGCCCGCGCCGCACAGGGCCAGCGCCGGCACGAACGTCGGAAACAGCCGCTGCACGATCCGGATCGCAAAAAAGGCCTTGGCGATGTCAAACAGCGCGCAGAGCACGCCTGCCAGCTTCCCGAAGAGGATCAGGGCGTTGGACGCGCCGGCGTTGCCGGAGCCTTTTTTGCGGATGTCCATCCCGCGGATCCGTCCCAGCAGATATGACGGATTCAGCGTACCGACAAAATACCCCAGGAGGGGACAGGCGAGATATTCCATAAAACGAAGTTTATCCTTCCGTTGCAGTGTGCACGTGATAGCTCGTCACACCGGTCACCGTCTCTCCGTCGATCTGCAGCGCAGTCGGCCGGTCAAAGGTCACCGTAACGTCGCGCCCCGTCAGCACGCGCACCATCTCCGTGTGCGCGACGTGCTGCCCCTTGAAGATCGAGGGGAACACGGAGAGCGTTTTCAGCTTGCCGGCGCCGAACATCACGAGCGTCGAGACGGTCCCGTTCCGCATCCGGTCCTGCCCCGGCGCCGCCATCATGCCGCCGCCGTAATAGCGGCCGTTCATCGTCGGCGCAAGCCAGACCTTCCGATACTCCTCCGTCACGCCGTCCACCGTGATCACGGCGGCGCGCGGCCGGAAATGGAAAAGCAGCCCCTTCACGGCGATGGCGGCGTAGTTGATCGGCTTGTCGGAGGTTCCGCGCAGCGCGTCGCCGACCTCGCAGCAGTAGCCGTCGATGCCGAAGCCGACGCCGTTGATGAACAGATACTCGCGGCCGTTGACGGTAACGGTCGGCAGATTGTGCAGATACGGCGCGAGCCGCACCGGCTCGTCGCCGGTAGCGCCGATGTCGCGCAGAAAATCGTTTCCCGTGCCCGCGCCGCAGAAATACAGCTTCTCCGGCAGCGCGAGCCCCCGGGTATCGTTGATGAAATGGTTGAGCGTGCCGTCACCGCCGCAGAGGACGTAGGTGTCGTCGGACGGATTCTGCGCGAACAGCGGCGCAAAATCGCGGATCTCCGTGACGTCGCGGAGCGCGCTCTCCTCCGCCTGCCAGCGGCGACAAAGCGCCTCGGCCGCCGCGCGGCCTTTGTTTTGATTTGCCTTCGGATTGTACAGAATGTGAATCGAACTCATAGTGATCTCCAAAACTTGTTAGCCAATGCTATACCGTCAAGAGATTATACCACATTCTGCAGATTTGTTCAATAAAATCCGACAAAATTCTCCGAAAAATGCCCCTTTTGTACGCTCAGACAAATTCTCCGGCATGCTCGGCGAAGAATCCGGCCAGCGTGCGCACGCCCTCCAGCTCCGTCCAGGGACAAACGCGCGCCGGCCGGGCATCCAGATCGTAGACGCGCGCGCCGGGCAGCGCGAGCAGGATCGGCGAATGCGTGACAATCACCAGCTGGCAGCCGAAGAAGCGGGCGCAGTCCGCCAGATGCGCCGCCAGCGCCGTCTGAAAGGCGGGCGAGAGGCAGTTCTCCGGCTCGTCGAGCAGATAGAGCGCATCGTCGCGCAGCGCATCGCGCAGAAAGGACAGCGCCTCCTCGCCGTTCGAGCAGCCCGTCTCCGTCGCGCCGAGCCGCTCCCGCACGTAGCGGGACGGCGTGTGCCGCTGCGCGTCGTTGTACGCGTGCAGACGGTCGGCGTCCGAAAGGCTGCCGAGGCGGAAGCCGACGGCATCCGGGGAGGGCGAGGGCTGGTCGCGGCGGTAGGCCTCGAGCAGCGCCTCGCGCCGCGCCGCGACGGCGTGATTTTCCCGCCGCCGGGCGGCGAGCGCGGCGAAAACGTCCTCGCCCGAGAGCATGCGGCTGCCGGGCGGCGCCTCCCGCGCCGCCTCCCAGCCCGGCGTGCAGAGCGGCACGTAGGCGTCAAAGAACGGCGAGCCGGGACGCTCTCCCTCGGGCAGGAGCGACAGCCGCGCGGCGATCACGCGCAAAAGCGTCGACTTGCCCGAGCCGTTGCCGCCGGCGAGGATCGTGATCGGCGCGAAAGCCACCGTCTCCAGCTCCCTCTCCGGGAAAAGGCCGAACGGCCAGCGGCTGCCGTAGATCGTCATGCGGTCGAGCGGCGTGCGCCACAGCGCCTCGAATTCCCTCTCGCCCGAGGGAAGCGTAAAGGATCGCAGAAACATGGCACTCACCCCCTTTTTCTCCTACTATTATAGCATATCGCGGCGTCCTTTGTCAAAACAGGCGAAAAAACCGCGTCCGGGCAGAAACCGCGCAGATTTGCGTCGGAAAAGTGACTTTTCTGTTGTATTTTGATTGAGAGTATGTTATAATAACGTAACTGTATCTACCGTCCGCGGATTCCGCGGCGTTTCAGGAGGGTCCGTTACCCGGAATGATCGGCTTTTACAACTATACCGTACTCTTGACCTACCTTTCCCTCGTCTCGGCCGGCGCGGGCATTTTCGCCGCGCTCAGCGGGCCGGGACATCCCTATATCGGCGCGGCCTGTCTTCTGATCTGCGGTCTGTGCGACGCCTTCGACGGCAAGGTCGCGCGCACCAAAGCGGATCGCTCCGAGATGGAATGCCAGTTCGGCATCCAGATCGATTCGCTCTCCGACGTCGTCGCCTTCGGCGTGCTGCCCGCCTGCATCGGCGCCGCGCTGTGGCGCACCTCGCCCTTTCTGCACACCCTGAGTGAGGCGTGGCCGAATGCGCTGAGCGTCGCGCTGCGGTGCGTGCTCTACACCGTGCTGCTTCTCTACATCCTCGCCGCCATGATCCGCCTCGCCTACTTCAACGTCACCGAGGAGGAGCGGCAAAAGACGGAGAACGGCGCGCGCAAGACCTATCTCGGCGTGCCCGTCACGACGGCCGCGCTGATCTTCCCGGCGGTGCTGCTGCTCCAGTATCTGACGACCGCCGACATCACCCTCGCCTACTTCCTCATGCTGATCGTCACCGGCCTCGCCTTCCTCGTGCGCATCCAGGTGCGCAAGCCGGGGCTGCGCGGGATTTTGATCATGGTCGCGATCGGCGCGGTGGAATTCATCCTGATGGCGCTCTTCCGCCATCTCCGTCTTCGCTGATGGCACGCGAAAGCTGGCCGCTCCGGTTTCTGTATCACACGGCGCCGGGGCGGCTTCTGCTTCGTCCGCTTGTCAGCCGTGGTCTGTCCCGCGCCGCGGGACGCTTTCTCGATTCTCCCCTCTCGCGGCCGCTCTGCCGTCCCTTTGTGAAAAAGAATCACATCGACCTCGGCGAGGCGGTCACAACGGATTTTCCCACCTTCAACGCCTGCTTCACGCGGCGTCTGCGGCCGGAGTGCCGCCCGCTCGACACGGATCCCGACGCCCTGCTCTCCCCCTGCGACGGGCTCTTGCGCATCTGGCCGATCGAGCGCGGCACCGTCATGCCGATCAAGGAGAGCCGCTACACCGTCGCCGATCTGCTGGGCGGCGACGCGGCCGCCGCGCGCTTTGACGGCGGCCTCGCCTTCGTCTTCCGCCTCTGCGTGCACCACTACCACCGCTATTTCTACCCCGCCGACGGCGTCAAGGGAGAGAACGTCTTTCTCCCCGGCGTGCTGCACACCGTGCGGCCGATCGCCCTGCGCGCCTCGCCCGTCTTCGTCGAGAACTGCCGCGAATATACGCTCATCGAGACCGACCGCTTCGGCACGCTCTGCCAGGTCGAGGTCGGCGCAATGCTCGTCGGGCGCATCGCCAACCGCGACGGCGCCGGCCCCGTCCGGCGCGGCGGCGAAAAGGGGATGTTCCTCTACGGCGGCTCCACCATCGTGCTGCTCGCCGAGCCGGGGCGCGTCGCCGTCGATCCCTCGCGCATCGGGCAGGAGGAGGTCCCCGTCCGCTGCGGCGAACGGATCGCCGTCTCTGTCAATTCTTCCGAAAGGAACGGTATAGAAGCATGAAGCTGTCCATTTCCACCCTGGGCTGCCCGGACTGGTCGTTTGCGCAGATCCTCGAGAATTTTGAGGCGCTGGGCGTCGAGGGCATCGAGGTCCGCGGCATCGAGGGTCAGGTCGAGCCGGACAAGATCCCCTATTTCTTCCCGGAGAACGTCGAGGAGACGCGCGCGCGTCTGGCCGCGCATCATCTGAAGCTCGTGGGCTTCGGCACCTCCGCCTCCTTCCACGATCCAGCCAAGCGCGAGGCCAACGTCGCCGCCTGCAAAACGGCGGTGGACGTCTGCGCGCGCGTCGGCATCCCGGCGATCCGCGTCTTCGGCAACCAGGCGCCCGAGGGCGAGGGCCGCGAGGCGGTGCTGCGCGGCATCGGCGAGGGCATCCGCGAGGTCTTCCGCTATGCCAACAGCCGCGGCGTCCTTGTGAATCTGGAGACGCATGGCAACATCAACTCCATCGAAAGCCTGCGCCCGATCCTCGACGTCTGCGGCGGCGAGCCCTCCTTCGGCATCATCTGGGACGTGGCGCACAGCGACAAGACGACCGGCGACGATTTCGAGGCCTTCTATCAGTTCATCAAGCCGTATCTGCGCCACATGCACATCAAGGACCACCTGCGCGGCACCACCCCGCCCTACAAGCTGACGAATCTGGGCCGCGGCGACATCCCCGTGGCGGCCATCGTCCGCCGCGTGCTCGCGGACGGCTACGACGGCTACTTCTCCTTCGAGTGGGAGAAGAAATGGCATCCGGAGCTCGACGCGCCGGAGATCGCCTTCCCGGAATTCACGCGCTATATGCGCCGCGTGGAGGCGGGCGAGGATCCCGTAAATTTTAATCAGCCGGAGGGCGCGCGCCGGCCGCTCGGCCTCTCCACCTGCGGTCATCCGCTGACGGAGCCGTACGTCTGCGCGCTGCGCGCCTCCGGCGTGGATTCGATCGAGCTGTCCTACAGCGAGGCGGCCTACAAGGTCTTCGACTGGGCGGCGGCGCGCCGTCTGGCGGACGCATACCGGCTGCGCCTCCGCTCCGTCCATCTGCCCTTCTCCGGCCGGCTCAGCATCGCGCAGCTCGACCCGGCGCTGCGCGCGGCGGCCGTGGAGACGGATCGGGCGGTGATGCGCGCGGCGGCGGCTGTCGGCGTGCCGATCGCCGTCGTTCATCCGTCCTCCGAGCCGATCGCCGACGGGGATCGGCCGGCAGCGATGGCGTATGCAAAAGAAAATCTGCGCGCGCTGGCCGACGAGGCCGGACGGCTGGGCATGACACTGGCCGTCGAGGATCTGCCGCGCACCTGCCTCGGCCGCGACGCCGCCGAGATGGCAGAGCTTTTGTCCGCGGACGAGCGGCTGCGCGTCGTCTTCGACACCAACCACCTGCTGCGCGGCCCGATCGCCGGTTTCGTGCGCGCCGTCGGCGGCAAAATCGTCGCGCTGCACGTCTCGGACTACGATTTCGCGGACGAAAAGCACTGGCTGCCCGGCGAGGGGCAGATCGACTGGCCGGCGTTTATGGCGCTGCTGGATGAGATCGACTACGCCGGCGACTTCACCTACGAGCTCGGATTTGAGCAGGAGACGCGCACGCTGCGGCGGCCGCGTCCGCTGACGCCGGACGACTTCCGTCAAAACTACGACGCGCTGTGCGCGGGCCGGACGCCCGAAAGACTCCCCGGAACGGAATACAAAATCTGACATAAGAAAAAAATCTCACAGGCTTTGGCCTGTGAGATTTTTTATTCCTCGACGCGGAGGGGAAGCACAACATACGGAGGCTTGAAGCGGCACAGAAACCAGTCGTTGAGCTCGCCCAGCTCGGCGAGACGAGTATAGGCGGCGTCCGGCTCCAGCTTGGCGAGCGTCGCCGCAAGCCACGCGTCATACTTTGCCCGCTCCTCGTCGGAGATCGGAATCTCGACGCCGTTCACGACGTCCGGCTTTGTATATTCCGCGTACTGTGCGTGCGCCTGCGCTGTCAAAGCGCGCCGCGCATCCTCCGGCTCCTGCAGAATCGACGTGGAAAACTGCAGCTTCCGCAGCCGGTCGGCAAAATCCTCATAGTACCGGCTGTGTTCCAGCGTCACCTCGATCCTGTATCCCGCGTTGACGGTCTGCGCGGCATAGAGCCGCCGCCATTCCGCCTCTGTGTAGACTCTGTCCTCCGCGTCGCGGAATCGCATCTGTCCTTCATGATCCGGATCCGGCTGATAGACGGCATAGCCGGAACGGGCGGCGGCCACGGCGCTCGGCCGGTAGGCGGCAAGATCCTCACGGGATTTCCGGTATTCCATGCCCGGATAGTCGTAATTGCCGAGCATGCTTTCCACGGCGTCGATGGTTGTGAATACATGATGCCTGCCGAAGGAGGACATATCATACTGCGGCTCGATTTCCACCACGCCGACGACGGTGAAGGTGCGGGAAATCGGCTCCGGCATCACGCCGAGATAATCGGCGTCCGGCACGATTTCCGGCTCCGTGTAGGTGACCGTATCGCCGAGGCCGCGGAAATGGAGTGCCGGATCGTTCTTCAGGCGGATGAATTCCATCTGATTCACACAGCATTCCGAAGAATTCCGGAACCATCGGCCGCCTTCCTCGAGATGTTCCGGGATCCTGTTTTTCTCGATCAGCCCGATCATGCACAGAGAGCCCTCATCCGAGGCGTCCAGCCAATGGGCAATCGAGATGGGGATCACGTTCAGCACATGTGGCAGCTCCAGGAGGATCCCCAGCTGCTTTTGCGTGAGAAGCGGCTCCGGCGCGGCCACCTGCACGACGACCGGCCCGTCATAAGTAAAAAAATCATCCGCTGCCGCAGGCGCCGGCATCTCCGGGTCGGGAGAGGATTCCAGAGGCCGAAAGGAGCAGGAGGTCAAGAGAAGGAGGCATGCCGACAATACAAGCAGCGCTTTTCGCATGGATTCAGCCTTTCCAATACAGATTACCACGAGTTTCGGATTCGTCCGCAATACGTATATGCTTCACAGAATGATTATTTTGCGCATATTCCCTGCTGATCCCATTATAACACGCTTTTTTTCTTCTGTCAACAGTAACACATACATGGATTCGGCTTGTTTTGCATAATAATCGCCGTACATGGGAGGATTCTGCGGTCGTTGCCCTCCCCCATCCGTCGGCTGCGCCGGCACCTTCCCCCTCGCCTGCGCGAGGGGGAAGGATTTTAATTCAAGATTGCGGGGGCTGACGCCCCCGCACCCCCGAGCGGATCAAATATACTTTCGGGAGTTGAGAGACTCCCACCGAGCAGATCCAATCAACTTCCCGTCGGCCAGAGGCCGCAGGCGGAACAAAAAACACAGGACAAACAGTTTTCGCCGCACCTTGTCCCGTGTTTTGCCTCAAAGGTTTTCGAGGAGAGCACGGGAGGACGCTTTTTCAAAAGGATCCTCCCGTTCGTCTCCCATACACAGCATCTTGTCCTGCGCCCTGTTTCAAAGTCTTTGAAGAGGGGCCGAGGGGAGGGACTTTCTTCAGAAGGTTTTCCCCCCCGCGCGTCCCCGCGTTCCCCCCTGCGGGGCCGGATGAATATACTGTAGCGTACGGATTTTTCCGCGGGTGGTGATTAAAGGCGCCGCGCGCGGATCATACTAACGTCGTACAAAGGAAGTCAATCGGCGCCGCCCACCGCCGGCGCGCCGTCAAACGGAGTGTGAGAATTGTGAGTATCAAGCGCGGAGACATCTATTACGCGGACCTCAGTCCGGTCGTCGGCAGCGAGCAGGGCGGGCTCCGCCCCGTCCTGATCGTCCAGAACGACGTGGGCAACCGCTACAGCCCAACGGTCATCGCCGCGGCCATCACCAGCCGCGTCGGCAAGACGAAGCTGCCGACGCACATCGATCTGCACGCGGAGGAGGTCGGGCTGACGCGGGACTCCGTCGTGCTGCTCGAGCAGATCCGCACCATCGACAAAAAGCGGCTGCGGGAGAAGATGGGCCACCTCGACGAGAGCATGATGGGCGCCGTGGACAACGCCATCGGCGTCAGCTTCGGCCTCGCCGACGCCCGCCGCACCGAAAAATAAAACGAGGGACTGCGCGGCGCGCAGTCCCTTTTCGTTTCGTCTCAGCGCACGGCCGCCTCCTCCTCGACGGAGAGCGGCAGCGGCGCGCCCTCGCTCTCGCGGCGGGCGTTGGCCAGCATCAGCTTGATGCGGTTTTCCTGATTGATGCGCGTCGCGCCGGGATCGTAGTCGATGGCGACGATGTTCGCCTCGCCGTTCTTCGCCTTCAGCGGCTTCATCATGCCCTTGCCGAAAACGTGGTTCGGCAGGCAGCCAAACGGCTGCGTGCAGACGATGTTCGGCACGCCCGAGTCGATCAGCTCCAGCATCTCCGCCGGCAGAAGCCATCCCTCGCCCATCTTCGCGCCGAGCCCGATATACTCCCGCGCGCGCTCGATGGCGTGGCCGAAGGGCGTCGGCGGCTCGAAGGTGCTGTATTTCCGGATCGCGCGGATCATCTCCTTCTGCTTCTTCAGCAGAATGCGGAAGACGACGCGGTACACCGTCACGGCAAGAAAGCTCGTGTCGTACAGCTCGTGATCCATGATCCCGTCGTAGCAGGAGTAGAGGCAGAAGTCAAGCAGCCCCGGCATGCGCGGCTCCGCCCCCTCGGAGACGAGAAAATCCTCGAGATGGTTGTTGCCGAGCGGCGAGAATTTGACGAAAATCTCGCCCACGATGCCGACCTTGACCTTCTCCTCCTTCTTCCGCGGCAGCGCCTCGAAATCCGCGAGGATGCGGCGGTAGTTGCGCCGCGCCGCGGCCGCCGACATGCCGCGGCCGCGCCGCATGTCGTCTGTCAGCCGCTCCGTCCACGCCTCGGCCAGCCGCTCGGAGGCGCCCGCCTCGATCTCGTAGGGACGGCACTGGTTGCGCAGCAGCATCAGAAGATCGCCGTAGAGCACGGCGTACACCATGCGCAGCACCATCGCCGGCGTGAAATCGAGCCCGGGGTTGTCCTTCAGGCCGGAGAAGTTCATCGAGATTACCGGCACGTAGCCGAAGCCCGCCTTGACCAGCGCCTTGCGCAGAAGATAGATGTAATTGGACGCGCGGCAGCCGCCGCCCGTCTGCGTCAGCATCAGCGCCGTTTTGTGCGTGTCGTATTTGCCGGACTGCAGCGCGTCGATGAACTGCCCGATGACGAGCAGCGCCGGGTAACAGGTGTCGTTATGCACGTATTTCAGCCCGCAGTCCACGATGTTGCGGCCGGTCGTCTCCAGCAGCTCGCAGCGGTAGCCGTACTGATCGAAGATGCGGCAGAGCATCTTGAAATGCATCGGCAGCATATTGGGGATCAGGATCGTATGCGTCGCGCGCATGTCGTCGGTGAAAATCGCCGTTCCGTCGTTCCGCATTTCCATCAGCGCGCCTCCTTTGTGGTCTTCTTCTGCATTTCCAGCGCGCCGAGCAGGCTGCGCAGCCGGATGGCGACCGCGCCGAGATTCGTGATCTCGTCGATCTTGATCTGCGTGTAGAGGCGGCCCTTCGCCTCGAGGATCCGCCGCACCTCGTCGGTCGTGATGGCGTCGATGCCGCAGCCGAAGGAAACCAGCTGCACCAGCGACACGTCGTCCTGCCCGGCGGCGTATTCGGCGGCGGCGTACAGCCGCGCGTGATACGTCCACTGATTCAGAACGCGCACGTCGGCGGGAGACGGCACGTCGAGCGCGTCCTCCGTGATGACGGCGAAGCCGAGCGACGTGGCCAGCCGATCGATGCCGTGGCCGATCTCGGGATCGATGTGGTACGGCCGGCCGGCGAGGATCATCACGCGGCGGCCGTTTTCGCGCGCCCATGCGAGCGCTCGCGCGCCCTCGGCGCGCACGCGCGCCATGTGATCGCGGTAGGCGGCGAAGCCCGCGTCCACCGCCGCGCGGATCGCGCGCGCGGGGATCGCGAGGCCGAGCTTTTCCTCAAACATCGCGCCCAACTGCCGCGTCAGTCCCGCGGGACTGGCGAGGTTCAGATACGGATAGAGGAAATTCGTCTTTTCGAGCGACTCCATATTGGAGGCCAGCAGCTCGGAATAATACGCCACGAGCGGGCAGTTGTAGTGATTCTGACCGCGGCCCTCGTCCACGTTGTAGGTCAGGCAGGGGTAGAAGATCGCGTCCGCGCCCGCCGCCATCAGCGCCTCGAGATGCCCGTGCATGATCTTCGCCGGGTAGCAGGCGGTGTCGGAGGGGATGCTCGCCTGTCCCGCCAGATAGGTCGCGCGCGTGGAGAAATCGCTGAGCAGCACGCGCCAGCCGAGCTGCGTGAACAGCGTCACCCACAGCGGCGCCAGCTCGAACATGCCAAGCGCCATCGGCAGCCCGATCGTGCCGCGGATCGGCGCGGCGACGGCGCCGGCCCGGCGGCATTCGTCGAGCAGCGAGCGCTTGAAGGCATGCAGATTCGGCAGCACGTCCGCCTCGCTCTTTTTGTCGCCGATCATCGCACCGCGCTCGCACTTGTTGCCGGAGATGTAGCGCGCGCCCGAGGAGAAGGTGTTGACGGTCAGGTGGCAGTGGTTCGTGCACTTCTGGCAGATCACCGAGCGGGAGGTATGCGTAAAGGCCGCGAGCGCCTCGGGAGAGAGGATCGAGCTCTTCTCGGGACGGCGGGCGCGCACGTACAGCGCCGCGCCGTAGGCGCCCATCAGCCCGGCGATCGTCGGGCGCACGACCTCGCGGCCCAGCTCCCGCTCGAAGCTGCGCAGCACGGCGTCGTTCTGGAAGGTGCCGCCCTGCACGACGACGTGCGCGCCGAGCTCGTCGGCGGAGGCGGCGCGGATCACCTTGTAGATCGCATTTTTGACGACGCTCATCGAGAGGCCGGCGGAGATGTCCTCCACCGAGGCGCCGTCCTTCTGCGCCTGCTTGACGGAGGAATTCATGAACACCGTGCAGCGGGAGCCGAGATCGACCGGCCGCCGCGCGAACAGGCCCAGGCGGGCGAACTCCGCGATCGGATAGCCGAGCGCGCGGGCGAAGGTCTCGATAAACGAGCCGCAGCCGGAGGAGCATGCCTCGTTGAGCATGATCGAATCGATGGCGCCGCCGCGCACCTTGAAGCACTTGATGTCCTGCCCGCCGATGTCGAGAATGAAATCGACCGCCGGATCAAAAAAGCGGGCCGCCGTAAAATGCGCCACCGTCTCCACGATGCCGAGATCGAGCGAGAAGGCGTGCCGGATCAGCTCCTCGCCGTAGCCGGTGACGGCGGCGGCGCGGATCGTGATCCGCTCGCCGCAGAGGGCGTAGATCTTCGCCAGCTGCTCGCGGACGATGCCCACGGGATCGCCGCGGTTGGAATCATAGTAGGTATAGAGGATCGCGCCGTCCTCGTCGATCAGCACGAGCTTCGTCGTCGTCGAGCCGCAGTCCACGCCGAGATAGGCGTCGCCCGCGGCGTCCGCGAGCGGGCGCATCGGCACCGAGGCCTTGGCGTGGCGCGCGGCGAAGGTCTCGTATTCCGCCTCGCTCTCAAAGAGCGGCGGCAGATGCGCGGTCTCGCCGGCGTCGATCGACGCGTCCGCAAAGCGGGCGGTCAGCTCGTCGAGCGTCGTCGTCATTCCGGCGCGCGCCGCGTAGAGCGCCGCGCCGATGGCCACCGGGTAGAGCCCATAGGAGGGGAAAACCGCGTTCTCCTCCGAGAGATGCAAGGTCTCCCGGAAGCGCTCGCGCAGGCCGCGGTTGTAGGTCAGCGGGCCGCCGAGGAACATCACCTTGCCCTCGATCCGCCGCCCCTGCGCCAGACCGGTGATCGTCTGATTGACGACCGCCTGGTAGATGCTGGCGGCGATGTCGTCCTTCGAGGCGCCCTGGTTGAGCAGCGGCTGAATGTCCGATTTGGCGAAAACGCCGCAGCGCGAGGCGATGGGGTAGATGCGCGTATGGCGCAGCGAAGCCTCGTCGAGCTCGTCCGGCGTCATGTCGAGCAGCGTCGCCATCTGGTCGATGAAAGCGCCGGTGCCGCCGGCGCAGGAACCGTTCATGCGCTCGTCGGTGCCGCCGCGCAGAAAGAGAATCTTCGCGTCCTCGCCGCCCAGTTCGATCACCGCCGCCGTATCCGGCTCCAGCGTGCGCACGGTCTCGCCGGTGGCGAAGACCTCCTGCACAAAGGGGATGCCGGCGCGCTCGGCGATGCCGAGCCCGGCGGAGCCGGAAACGGCCGCCGAGATCTCGCCCTCTCCGATCACGTCCGCCGCCTCGCGCAGCATCTCGCACGCCTTCTGGCGCACGTAGGAATAGTGACGCTCGTATTTTTTATAGATCAGCTTGCCGCCGCGCAGAACGACGAGCTTGGCGGTCGTCGATCCGATATCGATACCGACCGCCGTGCGGTTTGTCTCTGACATAAAAACCTCCGGGGATGGGATAGAAGATCACGCCGCGTCAGAGAAATTCCGACAGGATGTGATAGTAGGTGACGGGCATCGCGCTCCAGCCGTGGCAGAGGCTGCCGCCGCCATCGAAATCCGCGGCGCCCGCCTCCGTTTCCCAGACGGAGGTCGCGCCCGCGTCGAGCATGCGGCCGTACACACGGTCAATGTCCGAGAGGATCCACGGCGCGTACCGCGGCCGGTCGACCGCCAGGAGCGCGTCGTACACAAAGCATTTCATGGAGAGCGTGACGCCGACCAGGCCGTTTTCCGACGCCGTCAGCCGCTCGGCGATGGCCGCCGCCTCCGCCGGAGAGGCCGCGCCGGCGAGGATGGCGAGCGCGTTGCCGAGCTCGCTTTTGTGGCGGCCGCCGTCGTCGGCGAAATCGGCGAAGATCGGGGCGCCGTTCTCCTCGGTGAGGAACGAAGCGCGGATCGCGCGCCGGATCGTCTCCGCCGTGCCGGAATAATCCGGCCCGTCCGTGAAGCCGCCGGCCGCGTCGAGCGCCGCCATCGACGAGAGCGCCCGCACAAGCAGGCAGTTGAGCAGCAGATCGACGCGCGTCTCCTCGCCGCGGCCGAGCGTGCCGGACAGCCCGTCCGACCACTCGTAGAAGTTCCAGTGATTTTTGCCGGCAAAGGTCGGCACGAGGCCGTCCTTCAGCCGTTCGGTAAAGGCGGCGAGCACCGAGAGCAGCTTCGGCCGCGCCGCGCGCGCCAGCGTCGCGTCGCCGGAATGCTCGGCGTACTCGCGCATCTCGGTATAATAGTGCAGCGAGAAGGACGGGATCGTCAGATCCATGCCGCAGGGATAGGTGATGGCGAGCAGGCCGTCCTCGCGGCGGTCCTGCGCCATCAGCGCAAGGCACGCGCGCGCAAAGCGCGTCTCGCCGAAGGCATAGTAGCCGGAGAGCATCTGGTTGCGGCTGTCCATCGCGTACAGCGCCTGCTCGCGCCACGGGCAGTCCTCGTAGTGCTCGTGCATGCAGAGCCGCAGCGTGCGCACGCAGACGTCGTAGATCGCCTGCCGCCGCGCGCCGCGCGCGTCGAAGGGAAGCTCCGTCACGGGATACGTCGTCGGGCAGAGCCCGGCCCGCAGAGAGGTGATCGGCGCCTCACAGAAGATCTCGAGATACCGCGCGCCGAAGCGGCGGAAGTGATTTGTGAACCGGTTTTCCCCGGGGACCGCGGTGTAGCCGACATGGAAATCCCGCCCGCCGACCCGCCAGCGGACGCCGCCGTCGAGGATGTGCTCGCCGTAGGCGATCGTCAGCGTCTGCCGGCCCGGGCTGACGAAATCGAGCGTCAGAAAGCCGACCTCCTCCCGCCCGAGGTCGAGCAGGAAATGCGTGTCGTTTTCATTCTTTATGACCGCGCCGTACCGGGGCGTCTCCAGCGTCAGCGGCAGAATCGGCCGCTCGTGCAGCTGCGGCGCATACCCCGTCGGGACGGCGGGATGCCACGCCGTCTCCGCGCCGCCGGCGTCGTAGTCGTAGCCGAAGCCGAGCTGGGGGGTGATGCGGCGGCAGCGATGGGAGACGTATCGCGGGTGCGGTCGGCTGCGGGTCGCGGGGCCGGAGGCCGCGGTGAGGACGCCGTCCTCCGTGATCTCGTAAAAGAGGCCGGCCTCGCCCGGGCAGTAGACGCTTGAGGGTTCGCCGTAGTACCAGACGGTCACCGTCAGCTCGTTCTCACCGGCGCGCAGGGCGTGCGTGACGTCCACCGTGTCGGCGACCTTGTAATGCGGATAGTCCGCGTACTGGCCGAAGGCGACGAGCGTGCCGTTCACATAGGCGGCATAGTTGGAATCCGCCGAGATGCGCAGCCGCACCGCGCCGCCGTGCCAGACAAAGCGGTCGGCGAACTCGGCGTATTCGTCGGCGCGCGCCGCGCCGTTTTCCCAGATAAACTGTCCCTTCACGTTCCGATCCCTCCGTGGCGGATAGAAAGAGATTCTTAATCATATTATTGTACACTCTTTGTTTGAAAAAGTCAAGTCTTCCCGAGGCTTGACAGTGTCCGCATCCTGTGCTACAATAGAGAAAAACAGAGACCGAAGGAGAACGCCCATGGAAACACTGATCTACGACGAGGCGCGCCGTCTCGCACTCGATCTCTATCTGCCGCGGAACGCGGCGCAGCCGCCGCTCTTCGTCTACATGCACGGCGGCGGTCTGGAGGCCGGCAGCCGCCAGAGCTGCGTCTCCCATTGGAAGACACTTGCCGAAGAAGGCGTCGCCTGCGCCTCCCTCGACTATCGCATGTACCCTGACGCCCGCTTCCCCGATTATATCGAAGACTGCGCGCGCGCCATTGCCTTTCTGCTTGCCCGCCGGCCGTTCGGACGGGTGGTCGTCGGCGGCTCCTCCGCCGGCGCGTATCTGGCGATGATGCTCTACTTCGATCCGCATTATCTCGCCGACGCCGGCGTGGACGTCGGCCGCATCGGCGGCTGGCTCATGGACGCCGGTCAGCCGACCGTCCATTTCAACGTGCTGCGCGAGCGGGGACTCGACACGCGCCTCGTCCGCGTGGACGAGGCCGCGCCGCTGTACTTCATCGATCACGATTTCCCCGCCGACGCGCCGGACGTGGTGCTGATCGCCGCCAGCCAGGACATGTACGCGCGCCTCGAGCAGCTGCGGCTGCTCGAACGCACGATGCTCCACTTCCGCTTCCCGCGCGAGAAGCTGCGCTTTGTGTACATGGACGGCTACAAGCACTGCGGCTACACCGGCGGGGCGCCGATGCTCGAGGTGATCCGCTCGATGTTTCCCCGCTTAAAAAAATCCCCGGTCCCATGCCAGGCATGAGACCGGGGATCTTTTTGTTGTTTCTTACGGATTCTCCGGCTCCGGGAATAGTTCGGCAACTGCCGAATCCGGCAGTGTCACACCGATGCTTTCGGCAGCTGTCAAAATTGCTTCTTTTGTGAGGCCGAGCGCCTCGCAGATCGCCCGCGGCGTCTGCAGACCGGCCGCGAGCTGCGCATCTACCGCCTCGTCGCCGGCCGCCGCGCGCACGATCCGCCAGAGCGTCTCCTCGAGGGTCTCCGACCGCGCCGCCGTTTTCATCGAGCGCAGCGCCGTCTCCGGTACGGCGGCAGTTTCCGTGGCTGCCTCCTTCACGGTGTCGTTCACCGCTTCCGGCGCGCCCTCGTCCGCCTCCGCCGCGTCGGGCGCCATGGCCGACGGCGCCATCATCAGCATCGGCGCCTCAGGCGGCGTCTCCGGCGCCGGCGTCTCCGGGGTCTCCTGCGGCGCCTCCGTCTGCGCGGGATCGGCCGATCCGGTGAAGGACGCGCTCAGCGAGCCGCCCGCCGGAACGGCGGCCTTGCTCTCGCCGAGCATCGCCCCGTACCCGGTTCCGCCGTCCGCCTCCTCCGAGGCCAGGGTCACCGCATAGGGGATCGCCGGCGTCTCCGGCGAGGCGTCCCCGCCGGAGAGCGCATCCTCCGTGCGGAGCAGACGCGGCACAAGCACGACCGCCGCCGGCAGAATCAGCAGCGCCGCGGCGGCCGCGCCGCCCCA